>Ga0335073_10014559_pt1 | contig 11025 bp, 9 predicted proteins | sample Lox_Sample_22_FD_207093 | JGI IMG/M metagenome (GOLD analysis project Ga0335073, IMG submission 207093) | Soil microbial communities from Loxahatchee National Wildlife Refuge, Florida, United States - Lox_Sample_2.2 | ecosystem: Environmental > Terrestrial > Soil > Wetlands | place: USA: Florida... | reverse complement strand
TCTGCTTTGACTGCGGAGCCGGCTTCGATTGTGGTACTGGCTTCGGAGCCGGGGCCGGACGCTGCTGTTGCCACTGATTGAACTTCTGTTCTTGCTGCTTCTCCTGCTCAGCACTACGCTCCTGCACCGGAGGCGCCGGCTTCACCAGCGGATGCGCCTGCTGCGTATTTTGCGGCGGCCGGAAATTGTTCTGCTGCCGATTCTCCGGAACACTCTGATTCTCCGGTTCCGAATTGCCTTGCGACTCGAAGGTCCGCGGTTGTGCTTGCGGCATCTGCCGTACTTGCGGATTATTCCCGCCATTGTTGCTGTTAGGTTGCGTAAACGGCTTGAATCCTTCCTGATTTGCCTCCGGGCGTGGCTGATTCTGCTGGTTCTGAGGACGCCCCTGGTTCATTTGTGCAGGTTGCGCCGGACCCGCCGGACGCACCAACGCCTGCTGATTCAAATGCCCGCCTGCCGCTGCTTGACGCTGTTCAATCGGACGAGGCGGTGCCGGCGGCGTCTTGACCGCAACCACCGGACGGTTGATCACCGCTGCCGGAGGCCTTACCGAAACCGGCCGTCCCGCTCCCACCACGCTGGCCTTCACAGGTTCGGCCGCAACTACGTGGCCCACCGGTGCGGCCGCGATCTCGTGTGCATCCACCCTCATGATGTTCTGCGCTACCGGCCGCGCATTCACGAATGCATCATGCGATACCACTGTGACCCCGTTCGTCACGTGCTGATTCACATACGTAATGTTATTGACCGTCGTCTTGTTCACGATCACGGTGTTGTAAACGTTCGTCACCCTGGTGATATTCACGCTCGTATTCGTGATGTTTACGTTGTTCACATACGTCCGGCTCACGCGATATCCCGGCACGAACACTTCTCCCGGAGCCAGCGGGAACCATCCCACGCCAACGCCCGCCGAGAAGCGGAACCCCGGCCCTCCGCCCACGAACGCGACCAGCGCCGGAGCCCACACCGGCCTCACCACGACCGGTCCCGGCACCCAGAACCATCCACTATTCACAAATGCCCAGCGCCCGTAGTGGAATGGAGCAAATCCCCATGGCTCGTCCTCCACCCACGTCCATCCCCACGGTCCGACCCAAACCCAGTGACCGTAGCGGTACGGCGCCCATCCCACCACCACGCCGCGCGGCCGCCAGCACGGACCATATCCCGCTACATACGTCCAGTCGCCGTACTCATCCAAATCTTCGTAGCCTGTCATTTCGCGCGATACATAATTCGCCGAATCCGCTTGATCTTCATTCGCGTCACGGTCAAACGCCCACGCATCGAAATCATCCTGCTGAGGAACTTGCTCCAGGTCGTAATCGAGATGATCACTGCCAGTAAATGTCGCCGACTGCCCCGCAATTACGGTGTAAGTAAAGCCACCGCCAGTCACGCGTCCGCGCCCATGCCAGACCGTCGTGATGCTCTGGCTGCCATCCTGGCTCACGTCCACGCGATATTCGCCCGGTTGCAGCAGCGTGAAGGCCAGATTCGGAGTGTCAATCTCATATGTGTCATCGTCGTCGACGTGACGCACGCGCACGATCATGGATCCCTGCGCCAGTCGAATCTGCGTTGTCGTGTCGTCGAGCGCAAGAAAAGTAATGCCGGTCATCGCCGCCATGCGGATCGCCGCCGATCCCACATGCACTTCAGCGCGCGAATCCTGGTCCGTCCACAAATCGTCACCCGACACGATCGGACGGTTCGGTACGGCTCCGACCCAATCGTCTTCGCCCGCAGGCCGGAAGGAAACCGATCCCTGCGAATAGTCTAATCGTCCCACTCGCGCCGGAGGATCCTGGCCTTGATCGTCGTAATTGTCGTTATTCTGTGCTCTTAGCGTCGTTGAGAACTGCAGCAAAAGCGCCATGCTCGCGACCACGAGACACGCGTACCTAGTCCGTCGTTTCATAACAATCGCCCCAAGTTAGAAATGGAAAAACAGTGTGTATTTGATCTTAACCGCATCCCTTTAAACCCGCTAGGGACACTTTAGTTTCCTGTGGTTATTGTGCGAGAGAGGTGCGCAGCAATGCTCACTCGCAACCCATTCCGTTGGAAGCTCTTCGTCGGGTCCCCCACCACCGGAGCGTAGTCATCTTGAGCGGTGGCGCCCCCCGGAGGACTATACGACCGCCGGGAACGGCTGACGCCCTTGCCAGGAAGCTTCGCCCGCAACGGGCAATAAAAAGGCGCGGACCATAAGTCCGCGCCGCCATAAAACCTAAATTTTTCTAGCTCTCCATCTTCAATTCTTCATTTTCGGCCGCGCGCAGGTATCCACGATCTTTTTCGGATCGATCGCGTCCCGGTCCACCTGCTCTTCCATGATCTTTCCATCTTTCCCAATCAGGAAGTTCACGCGCCGCGCCGCCTCATACTTTCCGCTATAAATCCCGTATTCCCGAGTCACTTTACCGCCCCAGTCGCTCAGCAGGGGAAACGTCACTCCAATCTGGTCGGCAAATGCTTTATTGGCGAAAGGACTATCCATGCTCACACCCAGGACCTGGGTGTCGGCTGCTTCCAGAGTCTTCAGATTCGCCTGGAAGTTTTTCATCTGCTGCGTTCAACCCCCGGTAAAGGCAAAAATGTAAAACGCCAGCACGACATTCTTCTTGCCTCGATAATCGCTGAGTTTCACATCCTTCAGGTTGTCGCCGTCGAAATAATGCAATGTGAAGTCGGGAGCCATGTCGCCCGCTTTCGGCATCGCGGCCTCCTGTTTGCTGGCACCGGCTTCGTTTTGTGCGAAAACTCCAGCCGTCATTGTCACCAGCAATGCGGCCGCGAGAATCGCTGAGCGTGATCGTTCCATTGAACTCCTCCCCATTTGGAGTAGCGTTGGTGTGCCTTTCAGCATATCCCGTTGCCCCTTCACGGTAAACCCGAAAGTACCCAGTGTGTGATCTTGATCATTGCGGGATGCTGCCGCAAACCATTACATTCTGTTTCGGGAGTGTGTTTTGTTGGGGGCCATTCCCGTCCACACGCGGATGATTCGCGCACCTCGCATCACGGGAATCCTCTCCATCACGCCATGGCCATCTTGACCCTGAACGACGTCTTCTTCAAGGTGGTCGAGCGCCATCTCGACCGTCTGATGCTCCACCGCGAAAATGGCCAGTGGCTGCACATGTCCTCCGCCGAATTCGGCCGACGCGTCGCCCGCCTCGCGCGCACTCTGCATTCCTGGGGCATTCAGCGAGGAGATCGCGTCGCCATTCTCAGCGAGAATCGCCCTGAGTGGCCCATGGCCGACATGGCCGCCCTCCTGCTTGGCGCCGTCACCGTGCCGCTCTACACAACTCTGACCCCGGAGCAAACCGCCTTCGTCCTCAAGGATTCCGGTTGCCGTGCTATTTTCGTCTCTTCTGCGCAATTGCTCGATAAGGTCGTCTCCATCCTTCCCCAAACACAAATCAGCTACATCGTTATCATGGACGCTCTCGAGCTCTCGGGTATTCCGTCTCCTTACGCCACGAAGTGCGCTACCATCGATCGCATCACGCTCTCCGGGCCCGATTCTCTCGGCCCCGATCTCGAAACGCACGCCCGCGCCATCGCTCCCGACGATCTCGCCACCATCGTCTATACGTCCGGCACGACCGGCACTTCCAAGGGCGCCATGCTCAGCCACGGCAATATCGCTTCGAATATTCAATGTTCTCTGCTCGGCTTCGACATCCAGCCCGGCGAAATCAGCATCTCCTTCTTGCCTCTCTGCCACATCACCGCACGCCATGTCGATTTCGCCATGCTCTACCACGGAGCTACGCTCGCCTACTGCCCCTTTATGGATCGTCTGCCCATCGCGCTAATGGAAGTTCGTCCCACGCTCTTCGTCGCCGTTCCTCGCGTCTACGAAAAGATTTATGCGGGGGTCCTGCAAAAGGCCAAGGCGGGTGTGACGCACGCCATCTTTAATTGGGCGCTCTCCGTTGGCCGCGATAACAAGCCGGAAATCCTCGCCGGACAAATACCCACCGCGCTCAGTTGGAAGGTTGCCAACAAGCTTGTCTTCTCCAAAATCCGCGAAGGACTCGGCGGCCGCGTCCGCACCTTCATCTCGGGAGGCGCTCCGCTCGGCCGCGAACTCGCCGAATGGTATGCCACCGTCGGCATCCGCATTCACGAAGGCTACGGCCTCACCGAAACTTCTCCTGTCATTGCCGTCAATAACCCGGTGCATCATCGCATCGGTACGGTTGGCAGGATTCTGCCCAACCTCGAAGTCCGCATCGCTGAAGACGGCGAAATCCTCGTCCGTGGTCCTTCCGTCTTCAAAGGTTATTGGAATCGTCCCGAAGAAACAGCCGCCGCTTTGCAAGATGGCTGGTTCAAAACCGGAGATATCGGGAACATTGACACAGACGGATATCTCTCGGTCACCGATCGCAAGAAAGACCTGATCAAAACTTCCGGCGGAAAATTTATCGCGCCGCAGCCCATCGAAAATTCTCTGAAACTCAATTCACTGATCGGCGTCGCTGCGATTCTGGGAGAAAAACGCAAATTCCCCGCGGTTATGATTTCGCCCAATTTCGCCGCGCTTGAACCTTGGGCCCGCGAGAATGGCATCGCCTTCTCGACCCGCGCCGAACTGATCGCCAATCCGAAGGTCAAGGCGCTCTACGAAGACATCGTGGAAGGCATCAATCACAATCTCGCCCGCTTTGAAAAACTCAAGCGTGTGCTGATCGTCGCCGACGAATTCACTCCCGACACCGGCATCATGACGCCCACTCTCAAACTCCGCCGCCGTGTCGTCGAAGAGCGCTACCGCCAGCAGATCGAAGACCTCTACACTCAGGCCGAAGCCGCCACCGCCCCCAGCGTGGTCCCATAACTTCCTCACTTGCATCCCTTGAGCGCAGTGGAGGAAGATGTTGTCTTCGCAGTGGGATCGTCCCAAGTCCCACCGTGTCATCCTGAGCCGCCGCCATTAGCGGGAAGGATCTCTGCATCCATCACTTCCGTGCCCCGCAGGCGTATCCTAGCTCGCGGAGATTCTGCCCATGTCCTCGAACCCACGTGTTCGCGTCGTGATTTATCTCATTCTCACTTTCGCGTTCAGCTCGATTTTCTACACCCTCTGTATCCGCCACGGTATGAAGGACAGCTACACCTTCGGCCTCATGTGGTCGCCCGCGGCCGCGGGCATTCTCACCACGCTTCTGACCAAACGTTCCTTCCGTGAGTTCGGATGGCGTCTCGGCAAACCCAAATACCTCCTCGCTGGCTGGTGGGTCCCGATGGCTTATTCCGTGCCCGCCTACTTGATTGTTTGGGCCGTCGGCCTCGGCGGCTTTCCCAATCATGAAACTGTTGCAGCTTTCCTGAAATTCATGCATATCAAATCGGCGCCTGACTGGCTTGCGCTGATCGCGGCTTATATCGCGGTCGCCACCGTCGGCGTCCTTTTCAGCTGCCTCTCCGCTGCAGGCGAAGAGATCGGTTGGCGTGGCTTTCTCGTTCCCGAGTTGATGAAGTTCAATACCTTCACCCGCACGTCTCTGGTTGTCGGCGTGATCTGGTCCGCCTGGCACGTCCCTCTCATCGTCTGGAGCGGTTACAACTCCGGCACGCCAAGCTGGTATGCGGTGACCTGTTTCGCCATCATGGTCATCTCCATCACCTTCGTTTTTGCGTGGATGCGCATGAAATCCGCCAGTGTCTGGCCCGCCGTGCTGCTGCACGCTTCCCACAACGCCATCATTCAGGGATATCTCGATGTGTTTACCGTAAACCGCGGACACACCAACTACTTCACTGGAGAATTCGGCTGTGCCATGTTGCCCTTTACTATCATCGCCGCCTGGATGGTCTGGCGCCGTCGCGCTGAAGTGGAATTGACGCCTGAAGCGCCTGCACGGCGGCGGGAAATGGCGGGTGCCCCATCCTAAGCGCCCGTTGCCCCACCCTTGTCGCGTCTTTTGCGACAGGGTGGGAAATACTCACCTGTCACCCCTGAGTGGCGTCCTTTGCCGTCAAACCACCTTGTCATCCTGAGCGGCGGCGCAGCCGGCGCGAGGGACCTTACGACCGCAGAGGACGGTCGATGACACAGACGGGTACTGAACCTGCTGCCGTTACTAATGCGCCCCTCCTGGCCGTCCTCGTCCCACAGACTTTTTCAACGCAAACACCACCGGGATGCATGCAAAGCACATCAACGCCATGTAGCGGAAATCATCCACATACGACCACAATCGCGACTGCGCGTTGAGCGTGTTATCGATTAATCCGTAAGCCTGATGCAAGGCATCGGTCGCTGACGAGCCCGCAGCTGCCAGATACTGCTGCATTCCATCTAACGCCCCGCTTACAGAATTTCTCCCCGGAACAAGTGACGCGCTCAGTTCGTTGCGATGCAGCTGCTCGTGGCGCGCGACGATCGTATTTACCACCGAGATTCCGATGCTGCCTCCGATATTTCGCAGCAGATTGTAGAGTCCGCTGGCATTCTGGATTTCTTCATTCGCCAGAAACGCCATCGTTGTCGTGGACAGCGGCACAAACACGCAGCCCGAACCAAATCCGCTGATCACGATCGCCGAAAGAAATGTCCACTGCCCGATCTCGAGATTCACCTGGCCAAACCATAGGCTGGATATCGCGAAGAGCACAAACCCAAGTGCGATCAGCCAGCGATTATCGATCTTTGCTGTCAAATAGCCGATGATCGGCATGGCCAGAATCGCACCTATGCCACGTGGGCTCACCGCCCAGCCTGCCGCTAGCGCTGTGTATCCCATGAGCTCCTGATAAAACAGGGGCAACAGTGTAATCAGGCCGTAAATGGCCGCGCCAAAAAGTCCAATCAACAAACAGCCGATCGTAAAGTTTCGATGTCGAAAGACCCGCAGATCGACCAATGGGCTCTTATGCTTGAATTCTCGAATCAGAAATCCAATCAGCCCGACTATCAGGATCAACGCCGCCCAACGAATCCAAGTCGCTCCGAACCAATCATCTTCCTGCCCTTTGTCGAGAATAATCTGCAGGCATCCGAGCCATGTCGCTAGCAATCCAAGGCCAATCCCATCCAGCCGTCCCGGATGAGCTTCTTTTATGTAGATTGGATCCTCGACATAACGCGAGATCATGAATATCGCGAACGCGCCCACCGGAATATTGATGTAGAAAGCCCAGCGCCAGGAATACGTATCCGTCAGCCAGCCGCCCAGGGTCGGCCCCAGCACCGGCGCAACCACCACCCCCAAGGCGAAGACGGCCATCGCCATGCCGCGTTTTTGTGGAGGAAACTCCTCCAGCAAAATCGCTTGCGAAAGTGGTTGCAGTGCACCCCCGCCCGCTCCCTGCACCGCTCGCGCGATCAGGATCATTCCCAGGCTGGTCGCAGCGCCGCACATGAAGGACGAAAATGTGAAGATGACAATGCACGCCAGCAGAAACCGTTTTCGCCCAAAGCGCATCGAGAACCACGTGCTCGCCGGCAACACCACTGCGTTCGCCACCAGGTAACTGGTAAGCACCCAAGTCGCTTCATCATTGGTCGCTGACAGGCTACCAGCGATGTACGGCAGAGCCACCGCGGCAATGGAAGTATCGAGCACTTCCATGAAGGTCGCTAACATTACGGCGGCAGCTACGAGCCACGGGTTATGCGGGGCGCTGCGGGCTGGCGCTGCGACAGTCATGTTCAGTTCTTAGTGAATTTCTATCTGGGCGTATCGATCGTTCTGAGAGTATCTTCCCTGTGAAAACCTAAGAGATGCTTTCCCACCGCCAGCGGTTGAAATTACTTTTTAGTTCGGATAATTCCAGGCTCTCTCTGCCCCTTCCCCTACTGACGCGAAGAGAGCCCTGTCATGCTCGCTGAACAACCGTCGGCCGAGCTTTTCCACAGCCCAGCGCCTGTCAAGCAAATTGTGATCCTCGCCCCTAACTCACTCTGGCCAAAGCAAGTTCTCTCCATCCAACACCGCGAACAATTCTCCCAAGCTGTTAAAATAGATCTATCCGTGAACTCTCCCAGCATAGGGCGGACGGTCAATCTCACCGCTGTCGCAAGCCAGCAGACCGCCCCATCATTTTCTAATCTTTTAGCTATAAGTTATTTATCCGCAATATTTCGCGGGCCCACAGAGAGATCGCCTCAATCTAGCTCCCATCATTCCAATGTTTTACGAATGAGATCCGAAAAAAAGTTAAACCCAGATCTCCAAGGCCAGACCTCATGACAGACTCATTGACCATTGCCGGTCGTTCCTTCCGCTCCCGGCTGATTGTCGGTACGGGAAAGTACAAATCATTCCAAGAAACTGCGCGCGCGCTCGAATCGAGCGGCGCCGAAATGGTCACGGTTGCGGTGCGCCGCGTGAATCTCGACCGAAGCAAGGAATCGCTGCTGGATTATATTGACTCAAAGAGATATTTCTTACTACCAAATACAGCTGGGTGCTATACCGCCGACGAGGCTATCCGCGCTGCCCGCCTTGGCCGCGAAGTGGGATTGTCGGATTGGGTCAAGCTCGAGGTGATCGGCGACCAAGCCACGCTCTATCCCGACGTCCAGGCCACGCTCGAAGCAACTCGTGTGTTGGTCAAAGAAGGTTTCACCGTTCTGCCCTACACCTCTGACGACATTGTCGTCGCCAAGCGCCTGATCGACGCTGGAGCGGCCACCATCATGCCTCTCGGCGCTCCCATCGGCAGCGGCCTTGGCATCCAGAATCAAGCCAACATCCGCATCTTGCGCGAGATGATCACTGGCGTTCCTCTCATCGTCGATGCTGGCGTAGGCACCGCTTCCGACGCGACCGTCGCCATGGAACTGGGGGCCGATGCCGTTCTCATGAATACCGGCATCGCCAATGCCCAGGATCCCGTGCTCATGGCGGAGGCCATGAAGCACGCTGTGCTCGCCGGACGCCAGGCCTATCTCTCCGGCCGCATGGCGAAGAAGCTGTACGCGACCGCGAGCTCGCCGCTCGAAGGCATCGTGCGTTAGCAGCGCCGGCATCTAACCGGCCGAAGTTCCGAAGGAGCCCGGCGTCGTGGCCCGCCAAGTGCACAACAAAACGGGCGGCCCGCGGGCCGCCCGACTAACTTCAGCAATCTCAGCTACATCATCTTCACATTGTCTACGTGGATCTGGTCTCCCTTCACGGTTCCCGAGACCGACACGTGATGTCCCTCATGCCCTTTCAGCGCATCGGGATTTTCCACCTTCAGCACTTTTTGATCACCGTCGGTCACAACAACCATCGGGGAGCCTGCCGCCAGGCACTTCTTCGTGCATGCCTCCGCGCCCGCATTCGCCCCTTTGGCCCCACACTTCTGATCGGTGATCCATCCCTTCACCGTTGTGCTTTTCCCCATATCATCAGCCGCCATCGCTGCGATGGCGACCACGAAAAACACTGCGAGCACGATCAGCAGTACTCTTTTCATAACAAACTTTCTCCTCTGAATTCAGATTGCGGCCCCACACCGCGCTGGCCCAAGGCTGGCAGGACGGGACTCACCCGCTGCGCGCTCGGTCAGGAAACCAGCCGCACTATATCACAGCTGCAACCTCGGTTTGTCAGGGACAAGACAGGCAACCGCTCAATCGTTCCTGGCAGGAAAATTCTGGCTTTATCTTTTCGTGACGTGATTCGCCGGCGGAGCCGCAGGCTTGGCGGGAGGAGGAGTCACGTAGACAACCTCGCCCGGCTTGGCGTATCGAAGTTGCTCGCGTGCCTCTTTTTCGATCGCCGCTTCGTCGCTTTGCAGTCCCTGGATCTGTTGTGTATAGCGGTCATTCTCTTTCTGCATCTGCTCGATCTGCCTTTGCAGAACCTGATATTCCGCTTTTTTCTTTTTATAGACGACCATTCCGTTCGCGCCAAACATAACATGCACGAACAAGGATATGGTCAGAAGAATCACGAACGCCGTCGCGATCCGGCGCCGCAAAGCAAAAAGCTGCGTCGCCAGCGGGCGAATTCTCTCCACCCACCTTTCGGCAAACTCTTCCGCCTGCGGAGCGCGCTCTGCCACCGCGCGCAATCCGCCCTCGGGACTCGGAAACTTCACGATTTTAGGGAATCGTTTCAAAAATGCCTTCACACAAAAATCCAGTTCTTCGCGGCGGATTTTGCCGCAGCTTTTCAGTGAACTTCTCTTTACCTGGGCGGTCAAGCGGAAGTTCGCGCCTTTGAAATAAAAGGAACCATCCTGGTTACCGATCGACCTCAACTCGGCAAGCGACTTGCCAACTTTGGCCGAACCTAGCACGCCATCCGGACGTTCCGAAGTCGATTTGAGTTAGCATGAGTTCATTCTTCCAGCAGCTTTCAAACAGCTGCTCTTCTATGACCGACAAACAAATCGTATTGACTACCGCCGGCAGTGATGCAGAGGCCCACAGACTTGCGCGGCATCTGGTCGAGCGGCAACTCGCGGCCTGCGTGAACATCATTCCGCACATCGCTTCTGTGTACCAATGGCAGGGTAAGATCGAAGAAAACCGCGAATGGTTGCTGCTCATCAAGACGCGCGCCACATTGTTTGCCAAAGTACGCGACGCAATCCGCGAGTTGCATTCCTACGATCTTCCCGAATGCATCGCAGTCGACATCGCCGATGGTAGCGCGGAATACCTAAAGTGGATCGCGGAGTCCGTTGTCAGCGACAGCAGCTAATTCCATCTCAAGCTCCGAACAGCAATTCCCCTTCGCTGACCAGTTGCAGTTCGATCCATCCTTCGAGCGGAAGCGAATCCACCGGCAGCCGATTCTGCCACAAGCTGAAACGCAGTCTGAGCTTGCTCACATTCGGCGACCGCGCAATGTCTTTGTACGCGGCTGTCGCAGAAGGTTCAGGGGGCAGCAACCATGCCAGCGGAAGCTTGCATTCGAAATTGCGCACAAGAGCAACTTTGGCAAATTCGTCTAGCTTGGCGGACGAAGCCAGAATGCGACCATCGCTTTCCATCTTCCACTCTTTCGATTTCTTTCCGGACACCTTCGCTTCCAGGCGCACCGAGCGGCGCGA
>Ga0335073_10014556_pt1 | contig 11026 bp, 11 predicted proteins | sample Lox_Sample_22_FD_207093 | JGI IMG/M metagenome (GOLD analysis project Ga0335073, IMG submission 207093) | Soil microbial communities from Loxahatchee National Wildlife Refuge, Florida, United States - Lox_Sample_2.2 | ecosystem: Environmental > Terrestrial > Soil > Wetlands | place: USA... | reverse complement strand
ACCGCGAATTCACCCAGTTCGCCAGCAAGCTGGACCCGGAATTGCGGATCATTCATCTCACCAGAAGGTTCCGAGATATTTTCTTGTCGCGCCGCCGCGGATGCTTTCACCAGTTGAACCAAGATTTTGCCGGCCGAATTGGCACAAAGCTCAAGGCCGCCATCGTCGATGCCGATATCGGCACCTTGGGAGCGATGAAATCCTCGTCCCCGGTCAAGCCCGTGGATTGCTATCGTGAGCTGAAGACATATCTGCGGAACGATGCCAGCATCGCTCGACTCGCGACGTCCGGCCGACCGTATCTCAGGGTGCGCTACGAGGAAGTCAAGGCGCGGATGTTTGAGATCGCGCGGTTCGCCGGATGCGCAGCCCCCGCGGACGCGATGTTCGAGGCGACGCGACAGTCGCCAACGGTCAAACTCCCGGCCATCGATGCGGCGTCTCTCGTCAGAAACATTGCCGAATTGGAGCCGCTGTTTGCGCATTTCGAGAACTTGCGAAAATCGGCGTTCGATGCGGCAACGGTACGGGATGCAAGGCGGTCGTTTCGCTCTCCCGCTTACGCCGACAGCCGGGGGTGGTGACCGCCCCGCCCTTAGGCGTTCGACGTTGCAATCTCTTCATAGCGCTTCAGCGTCTCGTCGACGTCACCGAAATGGACGAGCCGGCCGCGGCTGAGCAGCATCGCCTTGTTGCACCAGGTCTTGAGGATGCCGGTGGCATGGGTTGCCACCACCAGGATTCCGGTGCGCTCGATCATCCGTTTCAGCCGCGCCTCGGCGCGGCTGATGAACTTGGCATCACCCGCGCCGATCATCTCGTCCATGATCAGAATCTGCGGATCGAGTGCCGTCGCGATGGCGAAGCCGAGCCGCACGAACATGCCGCTCGAGTAGGTTCGCACCGGCATATTCAGATACTCGCCAAGTTCCGAGAATTCGGCGATGTCATCGATATGGTCGGCGATGGCGCTCCGGCTGAAGCCCAGCACCGCGCTCCGCAGCCAGATATTCTCATAGCCGGTCGCGTCCTGATCCATGCCATCGCTCAAACTGAACATCGGAGTGACACTGCCGCGTATGGTCAGCCGGCCGCGAACCGGTTCGTAGACGCCGGCGAGTACGCGCAGCAGCGTTGTCTTGCCGGCGCCATTGTGGCCGATGATGCCGAGGCGATCTCCTTCGCGCAGCGAAAAGGAGAGTCCGTCGATCGCGTTGATCACCACCTTTCCCGACACCTCGGCCTCGATCAGCCCTCCAACCGCGCCCGGCGTGGGCCGCCGCACGCCGAAGTTCTTGGGAACGATGAGATTGCGCAGCGAACGCTGTCGTTGACCGTACAGCGGGAATTCGACATGGATATTTTCGACGTCGATGCCGATCATCGGGTCGGTCTCGTTGCTCCCGTCGTCCGGTTTAGAGCCAATACGCGATCCGGCCGCGAAACCGCGCGAAGAACGGAAAAGCAATCGCCCAGCCGACAATGCCCGTCGCGACAACCGCGAGAACATCCTTGCCGCTGGGGATTTTCCCGAGAAGCGGATCGCGCAGCAACGCCAGCGCATAGGTCAAGGGATTGAGATCAGCGATAAACCGGTTCGCCCCGAGCTGCTCCGGCTGATAGACGATCGGGGTGGCCCAGAACATCAGGCTGAACGAGTTCGTCACGATGGCGGGAAGGTCCCTGAAGCGCGTCGATATGACGGCAAGCAGCAGCGGCGCCCACGCAAGCGACACCAGAACCAAGGGAAGGGCCAGGAAGAAGAGCACGAAGGTTACGTTGTAGATATGATAGATCACCGCGAGGACCACGAAGATCGCCAGATTGTGCGCCATCGCTATGACGTTCGACCAAACTCGCTGGAACACATACATCCCGAGCGGCAGGTTGATCTGCAAGATCCAGGAGGTCGAGCCGACGAAGGCCATGGCGCCATCATTGATGATGCCCGAGATCATGTTCCAGAAGATCACGCCGAGAGCGACGTAAGGCAGCGACCGATTGAATGCCTGGTGAAACAGCAGGGAAACCACCAGCCCCATGACGGCGATCTGGATCCCCATGCTGAGCGTCAGCCAGAACGGTCCAAAGGTCGAGCGGCGATAGCGCTGCTTGATCTCTTGCCACGCCAGCATGTGCCAAACCCGCCATTTCCGTGCGCTCAGCGCGATGTCGTCTCTCGCCTTGGCAATCCGGATGAGGGTCAGGTCAAGCATGCGGACTGATCGATAACTCGTTGCATTACGGCGCGTTGCTTAACCGGCTGCCCGAGCACCGTCAAGCCGGCGCTCCCGGGCCGATGGCTTTTGCGCAGGGCCGGAGGACCTCTTCACACCCGCGCCCTGTGCCGCCGGGCCAGCGTGCGGAGCTTGCCGGCGAGCCCCCAGGGAAGATCGGCAAACAGCGCCGGTGTGACCGCGGAAGGATCGCCCCGCAGCGCAGCCCGCGCCGCCTCATAGGCGTGCCACCCGCAGAGAGCGCGGCGGCGACCAGGCCCGCCGCCGCCTGCGACCAAAAGCGCTTCGGCGATGGCGGAGTGCTCGCGGCAGATGGTCTGCGCATTGCCGCGCGTCGCATCCAACGTCCGCGAGCCGCCATGGCTGCGATAGACGTAGCAAGGCCGGTCGAGCACCGCCCCGCGCACTGCCGAGAGCGCCAGGCGCAGCAGGAAATGCCGATCGGCGGCAAACGAGAAGTGCAGATCGAAACCGCCCAGCCGATCGAAGACGCGCCGGCGGAAAAAGCGCGCATTGAAGCAGGGGATGCCGTACATGAGATCGTCCAGATCGAGACCACCGCCGCGGCCGAGCGGGTATTGCCCCAGCACCTGCCACGCGCCGCCGCGCTCGGCCATCAGCACGGCGCGGCCAAGCAGCGTGTCGAGTGCCGGCTCGGCGGCGAAGCGTTCGGCAATCGCGGCGAGTATTCCGGGCGCATAGCGGTCGTCGGTATTGATGAAACCGATGATCTCGCCCTGCGCGAGCGCCAGCCCGCGATTCATCGCATCGTGCGAGCCCTCATCCGCGCTGTCGACGACCCGGAGATGGGGATATCGCGCCAGGATCTCGGGTGTGCCGTCGGTCGAGCCGCCATCGAGGACGAGATGCTCGAACGTGACGTCCGGCCCGGCCGCCCGCACGCTCTCCACCATCTCGGCGAGGAACCGGGCACCGTTGAGTGACGGGGTAATGATGCTGAACTGCGGCGCGGACACTCGGATTCAGGCTCGGACGAAGCACGGCAGGCGGCGATACCGTAGGGGAGGATCAACCGCGAAGCCACAAATTTTGATAAGCCCTTGATTGCCCGGCATTTACAGCCCGGAGTGCAGTTCGGTGTGGCGCGGCTCATCGCGCGCCCGACCTCTCAGGCGCATCGGCTTCAATCGCCTCGCCTGGATGCCGTCCATCGCGTTTGGTGCCCATCACATCGATCAAGGAGGACGATCGCCCCCGAGATACGCTATTCTGATCGCACATGTGTGGTTGGACGACTGATCGATTGGAGAGGCAGCCCGTGGGATGCAGATTTTGCCTGGCACTGATGATCGCCGCTGCCGCGCTGGCCTTGGCACGGCCTGCTTTTGCTGACCAGAACTTCAAGACGAGCAGCATTTACTGGAGTGCGCGGGACCGGTGTACGCGCCAAGCGCAGCAGGCCTATCCCGACTACACGCCCGAGTCGAATGCCAAGCGCGAGAAGATGCGTAAGAACTGCCTGCTCGGTAATAACCTGCCGGCTGAGGAAACCTCGCTTCCGCCGCAGACGCCAGCGCCCAGCGCCCCTCCGCAGTAGGCCGAAGCGGCGCACCAAATCATCGCGGCGATGGCTGAGTACGACTGGTTCCTCACGTCGACGGTGCCGCTACGACCTGCGAACGCCGCAGCGGCGTTGCTGGTCCTCGACGACGGTCGCTACCTCATGCAGCTGCGCGATCAGAAGCCGGACATCCTCTATCCCGGCCATTGGGGCCTCTTCGGCGGCGCCCTCGAACCAGGCGAGCACCCGGATGCGGCGCTCAGGCGCGAGCTCCGCGAGGAGCTCGGCCTCGAGGACGTCTCGTCGCGCTTTTTCACACGCTTCGACTTTGACCTGACCACCATCGGCGCCAACAAGATTTGGCGCGTCGTCTTCGAGGTGATGCTATCCAGCGCGGCTTTGCCGCGGCTGGTCTTGGGCGAGGGCGCCGCCATGGCGGCGTTCGCCGCGGATGATCTCCTGCTGCACCGGGTCGTGCCCTACGATGCCTTTGCGGTGTGGTTGCACTACCATCGTGCTCGCTTCGGCGCAGAGGCCGAACTCGGGCAACCGCGCTGAACGCACCGGGGACCGCGGGCAAACCTGCCGGCGTTCGTGGATGAGCAGGCTTAGGCCGGCTTCGGCTCGGCGCGGGACGTCGGCGCGTTGAGGCGCGGCGTGCGCACCGCCTCCTCGGCCACCCCTTCGATGGTGTCGACGCGGCGGCTGAAGCCTTCGAAGACCGCGCCCTGCTCGATCGACAGCGACACATGCGTCACATCGGCGACGACCCGCGCGGAGCGCGCCAGGACGACCGAGGTGGCGGTGAGCCGGCCGGCGAGATTGCCGGCGATGATGGCGATATCGGCCTCGACCGCACCGGTGATCGATCCGCCCTCGCCCAGGGTGAGTTTGCGCGCGACCACGTCGCCTTTGATCGAGCCGCTGATATGCAGCTCGCCTTGGCTGACGATATCGCCTTCGATCTTCAGATCGGCGCTGAGGATCGACGGTGCGGCGGGCCGGCTCGGGGGTCCCTGCCGATCGCCTTGCTCACTGTCCGCTTGCTTGAACCACATTTTTGCCCGCCTGCAAAAATTTCTCCGGATCCAGCGCCGTGCCGTCAACCAGCACTTCGTAGTGCAGATGCGGTCCCGTGCTCCGCCCCGTGCTGCCGAGCTCGCCGATTTCGTGGTGAGCCCCTATCTTCTGCCCGCGCGCCACCAGAATGCGGTGAAGATGCGCATAGCGCGTAACGATGCCGTGGCCGTGGTCGATCTCGACGACCTTGCCGTAACTGTCTTTCACTCCGGTAAAGATCACCGTGCCCGGCGCCGTGCTGTAGACCGGCGAGCGATAGGGCGCCTCGAGGTCGAGGCCGGGATGGAAGGCCTGGCGGTGATTGATCGGATCAAGACGCGCGCCGAAGGTGCTGCCCAGCTCGTAATGCGCGAGCGGCGCCGCCAGCGGCAACGTCTTCAGGATCTTGCGCAGCTGTTCGGCGCGCGCGCCGTTGGCGGCGGCGAGATCCTTCTTGTTGAACGGAATGAACGGACCGCCCTCGCCTTCCCGCGCCCCGTTGAGGTTGCCGAGCAGCTTCTCGACATCGATGCCGGTGGACGCGAGCACGCGCTCGAGCTCGCCGCTGTTGGCGGCGGGCGGCGTGGCCGGAGCCAACCGGGCGACGGCGGTGGCAGGCACCGTGTCGTCATCGGTCGCAGGGGCCGTGGCGGCGGTCGCCGCGGGCGCCGCCGTGATCGGCACCGTCTCGCTATGCTGATCGGCGGGGCGATCGGCGATCGAGCGCTGCGGCGTCGCCGGCGGCGCCGGCACTTCGGCGGCGTTCGGCGTGATCGGCGCCAGCGCCGAGCCGTGCTGCAGCTCGAGGAGCCGCGTCTGCAGCCGGTCGCGTTCGGCGAGCGTCTTGTCATGCTCGGCCGCGAGCTGCTGCAACCGGCGCTCGTTGCTGGCGAGATCGGCCTTCGCCTGCGTGGTGCGCGCGTTGGCGGTCTCGAGCTCGGTCTCGAGCTGGTGCACCCGGCTCTGCAGGGCCTGGCGCTGCGCATCCGACTGACGCAGCTCGCCGCGATTGGCGTCGAGGGTGTGGTTGAGCTGCGCCAGATTCTGAGTGCGGGCGTCTTGCGCTTGCTGCAATTGCTGCTTCAGCGCGTTCTCGTCGGCGACCGCGCTGTCGCGCGCCGCTTCGAGCTGCTTGATCTGCGCCTGGGTCGTGACCGCAGCCTGGCTCTGCGCCGCCGCGCCGGCCTGCGCCTCTTGCGCCTTTGCCGCTTCGAGCTGGCCCCGCAGCCGCTCGAGCTGCGCCGCGACCTCGGCCGGCGTGGTCGCCCGGTCGCTCGCCGCAACGGGAAGATGGAGCGCGCCGGTCATGCCAAAGCCGACGAGCGCGATGACCGCGAGAACGCCGGCCACCATCGCGATCTGCGTGCGCCGGCCCAAGGTGATGTAGCTTACACGGCCCTCGGCCCGCACCAGGATCTGGCGCTCGGCAAACAGCCGCCGGGCTGATTTCACGATCTTGCCGAGCAAATCCCCTCCGCCACCAACGCCGATTCCGCTGACGTCACGCCCGACATAGCCACCGGCACGAAACGCGGTCCCCCCCACAAGGACGCTCGGTGCGAAGCAGCGAATCCATGCTCCGGGACCGAGCCGCCGGCGCCGTGGCGCGGCGACAACTGCCGGTTTCGGCCCCCGCCGACGATTCACCATGGCGACCCTACCCAGGGATCGGCCGTCTGGCAAGCCGTTTCGCCCCCGTTCCGGCCCTGGCGCGAGCTCGAATCAGGCGCAAATGGCGATCTTGTCGCTGCCGCTCCGATGGCACGGGGGCTGAAGCTGACCCTTGCCGATCCGAGCTCGACCGAGACCAACACGCAGTTCTCTCCATCACGGCGCGCAGACGATTGCGCCGAGTCTCAGCGTTAACCAACTTTGCTGACAAACCGTTAACGTGCGCGAGCTAAGTCGCAGTCAACTGCAAGTATTCGCGCCAAAACCGCGCGACGCGCGGCGCGCCGTCAGGGCGCCCCGGCGCGCGCTCGGGCGCGGTCGAGATGCGCATAGAAATACCAGCAGGCGACACTACGGAAGGGCCGCCAGGGCTCGGCGAGCTGGATCAGCTTTGCCGCCTTCGCCTCGCGCGAGATGCCATAGATCTCGGCGATCGCCGCACGGATCGAGACATCGCCGAGCGGCAGCACGTCGAGACGGCCGAGTGAGAACATCAGGTACATCTCCGCCGTCCAGCGGCCGACGCCCTTCACCGCCGTCAGCGCCTCGATCGCCGCCTCGTCGGAGAGGGTTTCGAGCCCGGTAAAGAGATCGGGCGAGGCCAGCGCCGCCGCGGCGAGACCGCGCAAATAGTCGCGCTTCTGCCGCGAGACGCCGGCGGCGGCAAAGCTCGCATCGTCGAGCGCCGCCACCCTCTCGGGGGTGATGCTGCCGCACAGCGTGCCGAGCCGTGCCGCGATCGTCGCCGCCGCCTTGCCCGAGAGCTGCTGGCGGAGGATCGCCTGGAAGAGCGTCGCAAAGCCGCCCGGTCGGCGGCCATAGCCGCAAGGGCCGAGCGCCTTGATCACCGCCGCCAGCCGCCGGTCGCGCCGCATCAGACGGCGGCGCGCCTGCGCGAGCAGGCCGCGCGCCTCGGCCACGTCGTGCGGCAGCGCCATCAGCACGGCGAGGGCGGCCGGCCCCGCCGGTCCCTGGCCGCGAGCCTTCGCCTTGGATGCCTTGCCGGTTGCGCGTGTCAACTTAATGTCCTTGGTCGGAACGCCGTCTTCTCGCCTGAGGTTAGCGGGCGCTGTCGGATTTTACGCGCCTTCGATGAATTGCAAGCCCTGGCGGATCAGCCGATGCGGGAGACGGCGTCGTCGGCGCGGCGGCCCGAATATTCGATTGCGCCGTCGCGCAGCGCGCCGAAGCGCAGCGCCATCAGGTCCTTCACATAGTTCTGGTTAAGCCGCCACGGCTTCTTCGAGCCCTGTTTGGGAAATTTGTCGAGCGCGCGCCGGATATAGCCCGATGAAAAATCGACCCACGGCTCCTCGATCACGCTCGGATCGTTGCGGCGCGGCGTCACCTGGCGATAGCCGCGCCGGTCCATGTAGTTGAGCAGGCGGCAGACATAGGCGCAGGTGAGGTCGCATTTCAGCGTCCATGAGGCGTTGGTGTAGCCGACGACGACCGCCATGTTGGGCACGTCGCTGTACATCATGCCCTTGTAGGTCATGCTGCGGCTGGCATCGACGCGTTCGCCATCGACGGCAAGCCCGACCTTGCCGAGCACGACCAGATCGAGCCCGGTCGCGGTGACGATTACATCGGCCGTCAGCTCGCGGCCCGATCGCAGCCGGATGCCGGTCTCGGTGAAGGTCTGGATCTCCTCGGTGACGATGTCGGCGCGGCCCGATCTGATCGCCTTGAACAGATCGCCGTCGGGGACGAGGCATAGGCGCTGATCCCAGGGGTTGTAGCGCGGCGTGAAATGCGTCTCGACGTCATAGCCGGGTCCCAGCGCCCGCCGCACGCCGGCGAGGATCAGCGCCTTCATGCGCTCGGGCTGGCGTTTGCACAGCCGGTAGATGTAAAGGAAGAACATCACGTTGCGCCAGCGGATCAGGCCATAGGCCAGCTTCTGCGGCAGATGCCGGCGCAGCCAATCCGCTTTCCGGTCCACCGACGGTCGGGCGACGATGTAGGTCGGCGATCGCTGCAGCATGGTGACATGCGCCGCGCTGCGCGCCAGCGCCGGCACCAAAGTCACCGCCGTGGCGCCGCTGCCGATCACGATCACGCGCTTGCCGGTGCAATCGATATCTTCGGTCCATTTCTGCGGATGCACGAGGCGGCCGCCGAAGCGCGCGCTGCCGGGAAATTCCGGCGTGTAGCCGGAATCGTAGTTGTAGTAGCCGCTGCACATGATGAGGAAATTGCAGGTGTAGCGGACGATCTCGCCGGCGCCGCGTTCGGCCTCCACCGTCCATTGCGCCTCGGCGGAGGACCACGACGCGGCCCTCACCCGCTGGCCGAAGCGGATTTTGCGATCGATGCCGAATTCCCGCGCCGTCTCGTTGATGTATCGGAGGATGGCCGGCCCATCGGCGATGGCTTTGGCCTCCTGCCACGGTTTGAAGGAGTAGCCCAGGGTGAACATGTCGGAGTCCGAGCGGACGCCGGGATAGCGGAAGAGATCCCAGGTGCCGCCGAGGCGGGCGCGCGCTTCGAGGATCGCGTAGGTCTTCCTCGGGCATTTCGTCTGCAGGTGATATCCCGCGCCGATGCCCGAGAGGCCCGCGCCGACGATCAGAACGTCGAAATGCTCACCGGACATCGCACCCTCCGAGGCCGCTCTCGCCCATCATAGCAGCGACGCGGGCCCACCGGCGCTCATCGGGCCGCCAGCGCCGCAAACACGCCGGCCACCAGATCGGCGATCTGCGCGCGAACTTTGGCATCGCGCTTCGCGCGCGCGAGCTCGGCCGAGGTCTCGCGCAGCAGCGCCAGCAAGGTCCGGGCGATGAGCTCCACCGGATAGGGCTTGACGATGCCCGCCGCAATCAGCGCCGGCAACACCGTCCGCAATGCGCCATAGGCGTAGCGCAGCTCGATCTTGCGCCAGGCTTCCGGTCCGATCACCTGCGGCGCCTCGACGAAGAGAATGCGTTGCACCGCGGCGGCGGCGCAGACATCGATGAGCTGGTCGAAGCCGGCGCGGAGCCGGCGCCACGGCTCGGTCTCGTCGACCGCAGCCGCCGCGGCCAGGATGTCCGCTTCGAGGGCCTCCGCGACCGCCCGGAACAGCCCCTTCTTGCCGGCGAAGTGATGATAGACGGCGCCGGTGGTGACCCCCGCATCCGCCGCGATCCGCGCCACTTCCGCGCGCGAATAGCCGCGGCGAGCGAAATGCTTGCGCGCCACCGCCAGCAGCCGCGCCCGCGTCGCCGCCACATTGGCCTCGCGCCATCCGTTCATCCGCCCGCCCGAGCGCTTGACATAATCAGATTATGCAACATAATTGGATTATGTACCAGCTTGGCTGCCGCCCTCCACGTGCGGCGGGCTCGGCTTCCCGGCACGGAGGTCGCTCATGGGTCATCCCTTCGGCACGCTCGTCCTGGCGGGCGCCCTGCTGTTCTGCCTCGCGACCAGCTGGAGCAGCGGCACCGCCCCCGGCCGCTTTGCCGAACGGCTCGGCCTCGTCCTCGCGAACCCGGGCGGCGTCAATGAGATCAGGGCGCAATATGCCGGCTTCTTTCTCGCCGTCGCGGCGGTGTGCGCGGCGGCGCTCGCCGGCGCGCTGCCGCGACCGACGGCCTTTGTGCTGCTTGCGGTCGTGTTCGGCGGCTTGATCGCCGGACGCCTCGTCAGCCTCGCGCTCGATCGCGGCGTCGCCGGCTACGGGCCGGCCATCCGCGCGCTCTACGCCATCGACGCCATCGGCTTCGCGCTCGCCCTGGCGGCCATCGCCGCCGAGCGCTCGGGCTGAGCGCACGCTCGATCGTGATCGGCGCTATGCCACCCGTTCCCGTCGCGCAAATGTGACTCAACGGCACGCGGCTTTTATTGTTGAACTGTCGCTGGCGGATTGCCGCCGACAGGACAGCATGATCATGGGAGCAGCCCGATGCCGGTACCGCGGAGCGGAATTCCTTCAGGCCAGGCAGAGATCGGACCGCTTCTCGACGGTCTCGCCTGGCGCCCCATCCACACCCGCATCACTCTGGTGCTCGGCTTCGGCTGGCTGCTCGACGCCTTCGAGGTGAACATCGTCGGCAGCGTGCTCGGCCTGCTGCAGAAGCTGTGGCAGGTCAGCACCAGCCAAGCGTCGCTGCTGGTCTCGGCCTGGCTCATCGGCATCATGGTCGGCGCCCTGCTCTTCGGCTATTGCGCCGATCGCTTCGGCCGCCGCCGCCTCTTCATCATCACGCTGCTCTTCTATGCGAGCTTCACCGTCATATCGGCGCTGTCGCCGGGCTATTATGCCTTCCTCGTCTTTCGCTTTCTGACGGCAATCGGCGTCGGCGCCGAATATTCGGCCGTCAACGCCGCGGTCGGCGAGCTGATCCCGGCCCGCTATCGCGGCCGCGCCGCCGCGGCGGTGATGAATTTCTGGCCGCTCGGTTCCATCCTCGCCGGCGTGCTGACGCTCTATTTCATCAACCTGCTGCCGCCTTCGATCGGCTGGCGTTGCGCTTTCGCGCTCGGCGCCGTCATCGCGCTGTTCAGCCTTTGGGCGCGCCGCGCCTTGCCGGAATCGCCGCGCTGGCTG
>Ga0335073_10014555_pt1 | contig 11027 bp, 10 predicted proteins | sample Lox_Sample_22_FD_207093 | JGI IMG/M metagenome (GOLD analysis project Ga0335073, IMG submission 207093) | Soil microbial communities from Loxahatchee National Wildlife Refuge, Florida, United States - Lox_Sample_2.2 | ecosystem: Environmental > Terrestrial > Soil > Wetlands | place: USA... | reverse complement strand
TGCGCGGCCATCGCGGCGATCTCGACTGGCAGTTCCGTGCGCAGATCCGTCCGGGGCAGCGCGACGGCGGCAAGAATCCCTCCGGGCCGCAAGGCGGCCGCGAGCACCGGAAGCGCGTCCTGCAAGGGCATGTGGTGCAGCGCGCTGATCGAGAAGATCGCATCGTAGCCCTTGCCCGGCAGCGGGTCAGCCAGCACGTCAGCGAGAACGCAGTTCACGTTGCCTGGGGTGCGCCGCTTCGCCTCCCTGATCATCTCCGGAGACCGGTCCAGGGCATCGACCTTCTCGCACCGACCGGCGAGCCTGGCCGCGAACTCTCCGGTGCCGCAGCCGACATCCAGTACCCGCAGGCTGGGCTGAGGCATCTGCTGTAGCAGCAGCCGCTGGTAATAGGCGTTGTGATCCCAGTCGAGCACAACGAGACGCTATCTCGCCGCGGTCAGCACGGCGAGCAGGTCGGCGCGGAGGTGGTCGCGAGGTGCCGCAGGCCGCGGAAGCTCTGGCCTTGAGGGTGCACCCGCTAGACCTCGGTTCTTGACGGTGCCTGCCGGGATTGTCACACTGATGGGGCAAAAGGCGATGGGGCTCGCCTGGTTCGCGGCATCTGCCGCTGACGGTCCCTGCATCTTCGACTCAGTGATGAGGGCTGGTTGATGTCAGGGTTCACCGAAGGCGGGTTCATGTTGTCATGGGAGTCGCGGCAGCATGCAAAACGTTTCAGCGTGTCATGGCCGGGCCGCTGAAATGCCGGCCGCAGCACCGCTTCCCCGTACTCCGTCAGTGCTGACGCTGGAGTCTGCCGACGATCTGCTTACCGGGCCCGGATGCCCGGTGTGCCGCTACGCCAGCGAGGCGAGCGACCGTTATCTGGGGTGGTTCGCCCTCGAAGCGCACGCGGACCCCGTAACACTGACCCGCCTGTGCCGCTCGCTGGGTATGTGCGGACGGCATGCGCGCTTGCTGATGAGCCAGCCCGGTGCCGCCGTCCGGCTTACTGCGGTTCACGGGTACCTCGTTAGGGAAGCCAGGCAGCGACTTTCGGGCCGGATCGTGGCCATCGCGCCGTGCCCAGCTTGCGAGCACGACGACGCCGTCGCCGGCCGGGCACTTGACACCCTGCTCGAAGGCCTGTCAAGCGAAGTCACCAGGCAGCGCTGCCGGCAATTCGGTGGATTGTGCATTCCGCACCTCAGTGCGGCCGCCCGGCGCGGACCACGACGGCAAGTGGCCTGGCTCGCGGACATCATGGCAGAGACGGTGGTAACACGCACCAGCGGCCTGACCTGGCTGGCGGGCGGATTCGATCAGGACGCGGAAGCACGGGCGGTGCTCAGCCGCTCGATTCCCCCGGTCGCCGAGCCTGGCTCGTACGCCTGCGTCGTCTGCATGGCGGCCGCGGTCGTCGAGCGCGACTACCTCGCCCTTGTGATGACGATGAGCGGCTACGATCTCGCCAGACCTGACATGCTGCTTTGCTCTAATCATCTATGTGATGCTGCGCTGCTCGCCGGGACTGGCCAGCGACTTACCTCCCTGCTGCTGTGGCAGGCACATTGCCAGACGGCCAGGCTTTCCCCGTCAGCAAAGTCCCGCCGTCACATCCGCGACGCAAAGTCGCGGACGAGAGGCAGACGCGGTCGGTCAGCGGACACCACTTGCTGTGAGGTCTGCCTCGCTCAGCAGGCAGCCGCTCACCAGGCCCTCGATGAGTTCCGGCATTACCTGCGCCAATCCGGGTCGGCCCCGCAGGCGTCGGAAAGCCCTATGTGCGTCAGGCATTTGCTGGCCCTGCGTGCCGCGGATTCATGGGCAGGCGAAGTCATGGCAGCTAACGCTGCCGCCCGCGCCGACCGCCTGGTCAGCGAACTGGCCTGCGCCTTCGACGCGCATGCCAAGCACCACCAGGTGGCAGCCGGCTGCGAAACTGGTGCGTGGCGCCGCGCCGCGGCGTTCCTCGACGGCAGCGTGTTCGGCGGCAGCCCGCCTCGTGACCGTTAGCCGTGCGCTCCGCGTCAGAGGGCAGGAAGGCCGTACGGGACAGCGGGCATGTCGGCAGCGATCTCGAGCAGCCGGTTGTACTTGGCGACGCGCTCGCCGCGGGCCGGGGCGCCAGTCTTCAGCATGCCGCATCCCGAGCCGACGGTGAGGTCGGCGATGAAGGTGTCGGTAGTCTCGCCCGAGCGGTGCGAGACGAACTGGGCGTAGCCGCCGGCACGGCAGGTGGCGATCGCGGCCAGCGTCTCGGTGACGGTGCCGATCTGGTTGACCTTGATGAGCGCGGCGTTTCCGACACCGCGCGCGATCGCGTCGGCGATGATGGCCGGGTTGGTTCGGCCGAACGGTCTCGTTGGGTTGGTGTGTCGCCTGACGGGTTAAGGCGTCACCGCTTTGGGCGTTTTGCTCGTCATGGTGTGCCGTGTTACTCGGGCCGCGCTGGCAGGGCGAGTGCGGAATGACCGGCCAGCAGGCGGAGCGCGTCGGTGTAAGCGGTGGCCTCGTCTGCGGTGATGATGCCGCGGCGCAGCGCTTCCCGCTTGAGCGCATAGGCCCTCATGTTCTCTGATGCTCGCTGCAGTGCCAGGGCGAGCATGCCGGTCATGTCGCGTCCGACGGCCAGAGATGGCCGGAAGCTGAGTACCAGGGCCAGGTGCCGCAGGCATAGCCGCGGCTGGGAGGCGAGGGGCACCTGCGCGGCCAGTCCCTCTGCCGCCTCCCGCTCTTTTCTGGCCAGCACGACGCAGACCGGGCAGACCTGAGCGCCCGCTGCCAGGTCGGCAACGCGTTTGGCGAGTTCGCTGGCATCACCGCTGTTGGCATCCGCTTCGCGAAGCGCGCCCGCGACCTGGTTCGCAAGTCTGGCGTTACCGGCGGAGATGCCCACCGGGGACCCGAGGTTGACGTAAAGCCATGTATGCAGAGGGCAGAACCCGCCTGTCTCGGCATGGCTGGCCTGATCAGCTTCGCTGGTGGCAAGCTGAAACTGCCGGCGGATCAGGTACTCGATCTGTTTCCTTTCCATCTGCCCGCAGATAGTGCATATCCCGCCGCTGTCCGAAGGCGCGGCATGCGATGCGGCATCGAGGTCTGCTTCTGGTTGAGAGGCATCGGGAACCCACGCGGCCAGAGCGTCGCGGAAACCGGCGAGCCGTCCGGCGAGATCCGCCAGGACGGCGAGGTCGTCCTGGCGCGGTTGAGCATCAAGGTACCGGCGGAACTGCGCTGCCTCGGCGCTGGCCTGCTGTAGCGCCTGCTCGCCGAGGCGTCGCGCCCAGTGCGCGGCAGCGCTGGTGAACGCGGCATTCGCGCGGCCAGCGAAGTCGGTTACCGCAGCGCTTACCGCCGCTTTGATGACATGGCTCGTCTCGTCGGCGGCCTTGCCCCGGTCACGGCGCGGGCGGTGCCTGGCCGGCGGCCCAGGTACCGTCCACTCCATCGTGGGCACGCCGAGCTGCGGAATCTCATCGGCTGTCCAGCCTGCCGGTGCGTTGTCAAAAACGGGCAAGCCCGTGATGGCGGCTCCTAGCTCCCGCGGTGAGCGCGCCAGGTCGAAGAGGACACCGATGTCGCCCGCCGCTGCATCGACCAGGACTTCGCTGAGCTCGGCCGCCCGCGACTCCGCCCAGTCGCTGGCGGCCTGCCGCCCCGCCCGGCGCAGTTTTTCAAGCACACCGGCTACCGGATCGCTATCTGGCGGCGAGCCAGCCTCTTCCGATGTCATCGCAGCCGGAGCGAGTTGCTCCGTCAGCTCGGCCTCCCAGCCAGGACCACGTTCGGCGAGAGCGCCTGCCACCGCAGTGCCGGCCGTGGCGGCGATCCGGTCAGCTAGCGTCGCGAGTTGATCCCGCAGCCGGCTTACCTGTGCCTGGAAGTCGGCCGCCACGCTGTCAAGACTCGGACCGCTGCAAGTGAGCTGCCCGGCTCGCAGGTCGCGTTCCTGCCTGGCGACGAGGCTCGCCATCGCGCCGGCGACATTGCCAAGCGCAACACGGCCCTGCTCCGCGGTCAGGAAGCGGGTGAGCGCTGCGCGCAGCGGTCCTATCCCGCTGCCGGCTAGCTGGCTGACATTGTTGTTCACCGCGCCGTCCAGGGCGCTCAGGGCTGAGATGCCGAAAACCGGCGGTTCGGCGGGAAGGCTGCCGCGTGCCCAGCGCTGTACGAAGGCGATGACCTGCGCGGCGTCAGCGCTGGTCACCAGGTCGCGTTTGTTGATGACCAAGAACAGCTTCGCGGCCTGCTCGGCCGCACTGGAAAGAAAGCTGGCTTCGGCGCTGGTGAGCGCGGAGTCGAACCCGGTGACGAACACGATGGCGTCGGCCTGCGGCAGGAAGCGCAGCGTGGCAGCGGTGTTAGCGGCGATCGCCGACCCCACGCCAGGGGTATCGATGAACTCAAAGCCCAGGCGCAGTAGTTCGGCCGGGATCTCGAGCTCAACAGAGGCGACCCGCATCCTGGTACGCTCCGCGCTCCCCTGGGCCACGAAACTGGCTACCTCGGCGACCGGCACCTCGACCGGAAGGGCAGCGGCGTGGCGGCGGACCAGAGCGCGAGCCTCGGCTCCGTACCGGACGGTCGTCACCACCGACGTCATCGGCAGCGCGCCCATCGGCAGGTACGCCGCGCCGAGCAAGGCATTCATCAGCGTCGTCTTGCCCCGGCTGAACTGGCCGATCACCGCGAGCTTGAACCGTCCAGCCGCCAGCCGGGCCAGCAACCCCCTGATCTGGCGCTCACGCTGCTCGTCTCCGTAAGCGTGCGCGACGGGCAGGACGGCGCGGACCATGTCCGCAAGCTCAAGCCGCCGCCGCTGGTAGCCAGTCAGCCCGTCCATCTGCTCGCCGTCAGCCTGCCTGGCCGGCCGTTACCCGCCGGCGCACAACAGCGAGAAACGGGATCGCGGCGAGCTGCGCGGCCACGGCGAACACGGTCACCGCGCCAAGGGACACGTCGAACAGAAAGCCGATCACGATGCTCCCTGCCACCCACGCGGTGCCGTACATGCCGGTGAACAGACCGTAGGCCGACGCGCGGCGCCCCGAGGACACCATGGGCGCGACAGCAGCCGGGATAATCGACTCCTGTACTCCCATGCCAAGACCCCACAACGCAACGCCGGCCACCGCCGGCCAGACGCCGCCGAGGAACACCAGCGGGGCGTAAGCCGCGCCCGCGAGAGTCAGCGGGATCAGCACCCCGATCCCGGCCTTGTCGTACAGCTTGCCGAAGATCAGTGACCCGGCGCCGCTGACGGCCATCGCGACGGCGTAGAACACCGGCACGACCGGCGCGGACACCGTGCGGGCCTGCTCGAAATGGAACGCGATCAGCGGGAAGTCGGCCAGGCCAGCCGCCACAAGCGCGGCACCGGCAAGATAGAGCCAGAAAGCGCGCGGCAGCCCCGACGTGGTCACCTCGGACGGCCCGGCGGACAAGTCCTGCGGCCTCGGAAAGAACCTTCGCGCGACCAATACCAGTGTCACCGTGATCACTGCCGGGACCGCAAGCGCGGCGAACGCGAGTTTGTAATCGTGATTGCTTACCGCCAGCACCAGAGCGACAAGCAGCGGACCAAACATCGCGCCGAACTGGTCAAGCGCCTCGTGCACGCCGAAGCCCCAGCCATAGCCCATCTCCTTGGCCGCATGCGACAGCATCGCGTCGCGCGGCGGGTTCCTGGTAGCCTTGCCTACCCGCTCGGCGATGATCAGCAAGGCCGCGATCTCCCAGTTCCCGGCCAGTGCCAGCAGCGGCACCGCTGCCATCTGCACCACGTACCCGCCGATCGTGATCGGCCAGTACCTGCCGGTCCGGTCCGCGCCGCGGCCAGAGAACAGCCGCAGGCCATAGCCGAGGAACTCGCCAAGACCGCTGATTACCGCGATCGCCAGCGCCCCAGCCCCAAGCGTGCCCAGGTACGGGCCGATCACTGACCGCGAACCCTCATAGGTGAAATCGGCGAAGAAACTCAGCACTCCGACCAGCAGCACGAACTTCAGCGCTGGTGACGCGCCCGCGAGGCGCCCGCGCAAGCCGCCCGCGGCCGGCTCCGCGAGGCCACCTGCTGGCTCGTGGCCGTGGCCGACCGTCGGCATGCTGTCTCCCGCCTCATGCTGTGGCAGGGACCGTTGGCAGCGACGCGATTAACGGCGAGCCCCTCCGCCGTGGTCACTTCCGATCATAAAACCGGCCACGTGCCCCCGCCAGCCGGCCGCCCTGTGGCCTCAGATCTCGGGCCGCGGCAGGCGAAGCATCACGCGCCCGATGACATCTTGGGCACGAGAGTAATACCAGGTACCCACCCAGATCCGAAATCCCTTGTCAGGGCGGCCGTGCGAGGCGCGCCTTGCCGCATAGGCAGGAACGCCGGCTTCCCGCAGCGAGTCAAGGAAGAAGCTGACATCACCAGCGCCGACGTCCATGATCGTCGCCCACGTTTCGGCGTCCAGGCCGTTGCCGATGCCACCAGGCGGAAGCCAGTATGCCCTTGCCACGCACCTGGCCAGGGACTGGTTCTCAGACCAGGAAAAATTCCCTGCACACGATGCCGAGTACGGTGTGGTCATGACAGCTCACGAGCCGATCCGCGTCAGGTCGGGTGACAGAAGGTCAAGCAGCCTGCTGCAAGGCCAGCTCGATCGTCGGCGCTCGGCCTCGGCGAGAGTTTCATCCAGGCTCGCCAGCCAGTCGTCCGGCTGGCCATGCCAGCGAGGGCAGTTGTCGTAAAGCGGACATTCACTCCGCGCGGCCGTGCGAGGTCTAGCCGCGCAGAGCGGCCGCCTGCCCGAGCGGAACGCCCGGAGCGCACGCCACAACAGCAAAACTTCTTCCTCGGTCACCGCTGACATCGACCAGTCCCATCACAGATCCGAACTCCCAGGGACCGTCAGCGGCTGCCGCCGCGAACCGGGCGAGCCCCATCGCCCTTGCTATCTTTAATCTACCCGGCGGTGGCTCCCGCCAAAAGCCGCGCCTACCTGAAGCTGTACTGCCTTGATGGCCAATGGGTCCTGTCCGGGCGGGTAAGCCGCCCCGCCCGGACATCGCGGCTGCCCTGGGGTTTACCGGCGGAGCGAACCGACTGGCAGTACCGCTCGGCCGAAGGTGGCGGCGATCACGTCGCCGGCCGCGTGGTACCACGCCAGCACAGCAAAGGCGAGCGTGACCCAGCCCCCGGCTTCGGTGAAGGCGACAGTCCCAGTGCCTGCCCCGATTGCCAGCAGCACCAGTCCGATGAAGATCAGCGCGAAGATCGCGGCAAGCACCATGTCGGTGCGCAACGAGGCTACGAAGAAGTAGAACGTGAGGACCGCGAACATGGCCAGGAACAGCGCCAGAGCGCTGCTGACGGCGCTGGAGGAGATGCTGGAGATGTAGAGCGTCAAAAGCACGCCGTATATAACCCAGAAGGGACCGTACGTTCCGAACACGACGGCACCGAACAAGTTACCGCGGAAAACCTCCAGTACCGCCACGATGATCTGAACCAGTCCGCCGAAGAACAGCGCCACCGGTATGACGATGGCGGCGCCGCCCGCGTTGAGCAAGTGGGCGTTGTACATGCCGAGCATGAATGAGGTAGTCGCGAAGGCCGTGACGGCCCAGGCCCCAGGGTCGGCGAGTCCGCTGCCAAGTCCAGCGCTCGGCGCCGGATTTGCGAGATGTGTTTCGGTATGCTCAGTGGGATGTGACATGCGATTCTCCTGCTCTCATCCGATGAGCTCGGCGCGATTGCGACCGAGGGCGCTGAAGCCGGGCCGACTCCGGAGCAAGAGGAGCGTTGCGGTAGGTGAAGACGCGATGATGTTGCCCGCGATGGTCCGGCTGACCGGAACAGGACCGAGTCGATCTTGGTCCACAGCAGGCAAGTACGCCGCAGAGCGCACACAACGGCTGGCTCCTCTCACAAGGAGCCATCAGCCGTCGCGGCGGTTATGGGCGAGCTCCATCGCCGCGCTGAGCGTAACCCGATGGGCCCGAACGACGGTAGGCCTCATTTTGCGGGAGATCGCCGAGACGCCATCGGCGCATGAATGGTGAACGCCCCCCTGGATGGCGCATGGCGATTCCGGCGCGGTGCATGAACCCGCGCACCGTCTGCGCTGGCTGCCCGGTAAGCAGCTCGATGTGGTTGATCCCGATACCGGCGTTCCAGTAGAGATCTTTAACGAGGTCCACGGTCAGCGGGACCGCCTGCGGAAAGCGCTCCCAGACAGGACCGCCAGCCGGCACCCTGGCTATCTCGTGCTTGGCGAGAATGGCCGTAACGAGGACGTCCGAATACAGCGCGCTGACAAGTTCGATCTCCTCGGGACCTGGCTGAGGCACCGCCCCGCCTGCCCGGACTGGCACTCCCAGGTCGTGCGCGGTACGCAGAACGGCGGTGCGTGAGGTGTCGAGCTTTCTGGCGATTTCCTCGGCAGTGAAGCCGTCGGCGCTGTAAAGCATCCAGATCAGGTCATGCGGCAGCAGGCGGCGGTCTTCGCGGCGCCACCCTCCCCTGGTGCGGGACTGGATGCCGTACCGGTGCAAACGATCTCGCACCGTCCGGTCGGGAATCCCGGTCAGCGCCGCTATCTCAATTGTGTCAAGACCTTTGCGCACGTACAGGTCTTCAAGGATCGCCGCAAGGTCCGCCGGGTCACCGTAACGACGTTCCGGTCGCTTCCCGCCAGCGCCACGTGGCCGCACGGGAACTCCAGCCTTGCGAAGCATCCGGCCTATACGCTGCCGTCCGACGCCCGTGAGGTCCGCGATCGCATACGTCGAGAACTCGTCGCAGCAGTACAGGTGCGCAACCCAGGTGATGAACTCGTCGCCCGGTGCGGCGAGGGCGGGAACGGCGCCGCATTCGCAGCCGCAGCTAGCCGACGGCGCTACATCCGCGCACATAGAAGAACACCACAGTCATGCGCCGACAAACGGCCTCCTACCCTCAACGAGGTAGGGACCGTTGGCGATGACCGCAGGTGCAGGCGAGCCCCTCCGCCTATCCATTCAACCTACAACGGCTGCCCAATCCTGGCTAGACCGACTCTGTTGATTTGAGTCGCCGAGTCGCACCGCTAGTCATCCGGTCGTATTGACGGTTGGCGGAACGCAGCCCTTGCACGACCGGGCCTGGCGCACGGGACGGCTAGCCCGGTCCGCGGTCGGCTGGCAGGACGCCACCGGCGAGTTGTTCCCGCAGCCGGGCGAGCTCGGCCTGCAACCGCCGGGTTTCCTCCTGCATCCGAGCGCGCCCCGGTCAAGGCCGCCGGGGCGGAGTTGCTCGTCGCTGAACGGCCTTACGGCACCTTCACCAGGCAGGTCTTCCTCGGCGAGACCCTGGATGCCGACAAGATCGCCGCCGACTACGCGGCCGGCGTCCTCACTCTGACCATCCCGGTCCGCGAATCCGCCAAGCCGCGCAACATCGAGATCACCAGCAGCGACCGCAAGCAGGCCGTCACTGCCTAGAAGCCCTGTGCGGCGCCGTCGCGGCGCCCGCGCCGCTGGCGTGCGGCGCCGCGACACAGCCCAGTCCTGGCTAGACCGACTCCGCTACTGAGCGGCCGCCGTCTACCCGGCCCTTTGGCCCTGCGACACGAAGGCTGGCCAGTTCCGTCTCTACGCGCGCGGTCTCGGCCGCGCCAACCCGCCGGTAAATGCTCAGTGCTTCAGTCAGCGTCTCCAAAGCGGCAGCACTCTGGCCCGAGCGCAACTCGCACAGGGCCAAGCCCTCAAGGCTGCGCGCTTCCTCCACGGGAATACCTATCGCGCGAGATGCCTCGAGCGCCCGCGTATGACACTCACGCGAGGCTTCAACCTGGCCTGCCGCAAGTTCAAGGCTGCCAAGCTGGTTGAGCGTCTCCGCTTCTCCGTGACGATTGTTCACGCTCGTGTACAGTTCGAGAGCCTCACGCAGCGCCTTGCCTGCGTCGTCGTGTTCGCCGATTGCGCCGAGCGCGGTCCCCAGGTAGTTAAGCGCATCCGCCTGCCCGATGCGACTGCCGATGTTGCGGAAGATGCGGAGCCCGTCCATCGTTGTCTGAATGGATTTCTCGTAGCTGGCCATGCATCGAAGTATGACGCCAATTCTTAGCAGCGTGTCTGCCTCACTATACGGGCCTCCTATTGAGCGAATGATAGCTAGCGCAGCTTCTGATTGACACAACGCGTCATCGTATTCGCCTCTCTGCTCGGAAACAGCACCGATCTGCACCAGGGCTGTGGCCTCACCGCGCTTATCACCGAAGGTCTGATAGAGCGCGAGGGCTTCCTCAAGCATCGACCTGGCTTCCGCGAACTTGCCGGTGAGGCGTTTAGCGCTGCCGAGATCGGTCAGGGCATCGGCCTCTCGGCGGCCATCGGAGAACTCGCGGTAGATAGAAAGTGCCCGGTCAAAAGTTACAATCGCCGCATTGTAAGTCGCTGTTTCCCGCTGCACCTTGCCGAGTATCCGCAGTGCGTCTGCTTCCCCCAGGCGATCGCCGCCGCCCTGGTACAGGTGTCTCGCCTCGTTGAGAACCTCTGTGGCCGAATCGAAGTCCCCTTTGAGCCATCGCACCGTTCCGATATTGACCAGGACATCGGCTTCGTCAAGTACCTTGCCCATATCGTGGTACAGCGTCCGCGCCTCATCGAGTTCGTGATCGGCGCCCTCGCCGTCCGCAGTCAGATACCTGACCCAGCCGAGGTTGGCGAGCGCGTTCGCCTGGGCAAGCCGATCACCCGATCGCTCGGCCGCTCCGCAGGCGGCCGCATGGAGGGTCATCGCCTGATCCCATAGCCCCGCATGGGCTAGATACGCACTTAATGAGCTGGCCAGGCGAATGAGACGCGGGCCGTCCGCGTGGGCGGCGGCATAGTCCGCGCAGGCCAGAAGATTCGATCGCTCGGTATCCAGCCATGCGAGCGCGCTGTCATAGTCGGTCAGCTTGAGTGCGGCAGGCGCGGAACGTCTGTCATGATGGAGTATCTGGTCGGCAGCGCGAACTTGCCGTGCTTGCGGCAAGCCGTTCCACGAACCGCCGACTCTTGCAATTGCCCGG
>Ga0335073_10014554_pt1 | contig 11027 bp, 12 predicted proteins | sample Lox_Sample_22_FD_207093 | JGI IMG/M metagenome (GOLD analysis project Ga0335073, IMG submission 207093) | Soil microbial communities from Loxahatchee National Wildlife Refuge, Florida, United States - Lox_Sample_2.2 | ecosystem: Environmental > Terrestrial > Soil > Wetlands | place: USA... | reverse complement strand
AGCTTCGGCGGCGAGGGTCATGTTGCGGAGATGGATGCGGTTAAAGGGCGTCTCGCGAACGCAGAGGATCAGCGGGCGGCGCTCCTTGAGCGTGACGTCGGCGGCGCGGGCGATGAGGGAGTTGGCGAGGCCGTTGGCGATGGCGGCGAGCGTGCCCATCGAGCAGGGCAGCACGATCATGCCGGCGGAGGGATAGCTGCCGCTGGCGATGGAGGCGCCGATGTCGGCGTCGGAGAGCTGGACGGTCTTCGTGGGCGGGGCGCCGAGGAGCTTTTCGAGGCACTGCGTGCGGCCACTCACTCCCAGTTCTTCCGCGATCACGCGCAGCGAGTTTTCGCTGGCGATGAAATGCACACGTTCCACCCGCGCGTCCGACTCAAGAGCACGAAGTGCCTCGCGGCCGAGGATGGCGCCGGAAGCTCCGGTGATGGCGACGGTGAGATTCATGACATGAGCTCGCTATTCCCCTAACACGCGCTCGAAGATTGCGCCCACGTTGCCTAATTGCCGCGTGTAGTCGAAGGTTTTGGCCAGCTTTTCTGGAGTTAGGAGCGCCGCGATCTGCGGGTCGTGGGAGACTTCGTCGCGAAAGTTCAAGTCTTCCTTCCACGCGTGCATGGCGTGGCCCTGCACGAGCCGGTAGGCATCTTCGCGCAACATGCCGGCTTCGGCCAGGTCGAGCAGCAGTTGGCCGGAAAAGATCAGGCCGCCGGTCGACTCGAGGTTCTTCTTCATGCGCTCGGGATAGACAAGCAATCTGTCGATGAGATCCGTCGTCTTGGCGAGCAGGTAGTCGGCCAGGATGGTCGAGTCAGGGAAGATCACCCGCTCGACCGAGGAGTGCGAGATGTCGCGCTCGTGCCAGAGAGGGATGTTTTCCATGGCGGCCTGGGCGTTGCCGCGAAGGACGCGCGCAAGGCCGCTGATTTGTTCCGAGGTGATGGGGTTTTTCTTGTGGGGCATGGCCGAGGAGCCCTTCTGCTTTTCGCTGAAGTACTCCTGGGCCTCGCGGACCTCGGTGCGCTGCAGGTGGCGGATCTCGACGGCGATCTTGTCGAGGGTGCTGGCGAGGATGGCGAGGGTGGTGATGTAGGTGGCGTGCCGGTCGCGCTGGATGACCTGGGTGGCGACGGGCGCGGGCTTGAGGCCGAGGCGGGCGCAGATGCGCTCCTCGTGCTCCGGCTTGAGATGGCCGAAGGTGCCGACGGCGCCCGAGAGCTTGCCGACGCGCATCTCTTCGGCGGCGGCGTCAAAGCGGGCCAGATTGCGGGCCATCTCGGCGTACCAGTTGAGGAGCTTGAGGCCAAAGGTGGTGGGCTCGGCGTGGATCCCGTGTGTGCGGCCGATGGTAGGCGTGTGCTTGAACTCGAGGGCGCGGCGCTTGAGCACGGCGAGCAGTTGCTCGATGCCGGCGCGGATGAGAGCCGACGCTTCCCTCACCTGCAGGGCCTGGGCGGTGTCCACGATGTCGTTCGAGGTGAGGCCGTAGTGCAGCCACCGGGACTCGGCGTCCAGCCCCTGGGCTTTGAGGCTCTCGGCGACGGCGGTGGTGAAGGCGATGACGTCATGCCGGACCTCGGCCTCGATCTCGGCGACGCGGGCGGCGAAGACACTGGCCTTGGTGGCGATGGCCTCCGCGGCTTCTGCGGGCACAACGCCGTCTCCGGCCAGGACCGCGCTGGCGGCCGCTTCCACCTGAAGCCAGCAGCGGTACTTGTTCTCTTCGGTCCAGATGCGGCCCATGGCCGGGCGGGTGTAGCGTTCGATCAAGGTGTCGTACTCCGAAAAACAGTGATCACTGGTCAGGGAACAGTACCGGAGCCGTGGACCGCGGAACGGCAAGAACAGCGGCGCAACGGCTCTTGGCCGGCGACAGCGAGCCGACTCTTTATTGTACGGGGGGGAGATACGAGATTAGCAGGGGATGCGGAGGCGGCGGCGGAGTTCGTCGAAGAGCAGGCCGCGGCCGGGGGTGTAGGGCTGGAACCACTCGCCGTCGATGACGAGCTGGGGGATGGCGCGCTTGCCTACGTGGCGCAGCACCTCGTCGGAGGCGCGGGGGTCGGCGTCCACGTCGATCTCGGTGTACGCGATGCCGTGCGTGTCGAGGAACTGCTTGGCCGCGCGGCAGTCGCGGCACCAGGGAGCGCTATATACCTTTACTGTCATGGAGCCATTGTAGTCCCCGGTTGCCGGTGTTATATGTGACGCATGACCGCCGCGGAGATCAAGGCATTGCTCGGGCTGGAGCCGCATCCGATCGAGGGAGGCTGGTTCCGGCGTACGTATACCTCACCCGGAACGGTGGAACTGGCGCGGGGAACGCGGGCCCAGGGCACGGCGATCTACTATCTGCTGGAAAAGGGGACGTTCTCGGAGATGCACCTGCTCGCCTCGGACGAGATCTTCCATTTCTATCTCGGCGATCCGGTGGAGATGCTGCAGCTTTACCCCGACGGCGGCTCCGCCGCTTTTACTCTTGGACCAGACCTGGATGCGGATCAGCACGTCCAGCTCGTCGTTCCGGCGGGCGTGTGGCAGGGTACGCGGCTGATCGGCGACGGCAAGGTCGCGTTGCTGGGCTGCACGGTTACTCCGGGATTCGACTTTGCGGATTATAGGAATGCGAGTTATGGGGAGTTAGCGGCGAAGTGGCCGGATCGGGCGGAAGAGATAAGGGCGCTGACGCGGAGATAGCAAGACAGGAAGTTAGCGAGTTAGCAAGTTAGCGGGTTGCTGCGCCTTGCGCTTGCTGGCGAGTTAGCTTTGCTCCTGACGGCGTTCGCGGAAGAAGCTCCGGAGTAACTCGGCCGATTCTTCTGCGCCGCTTCCCTGCTCTACCCACATCTTGTGGTTGAGCTTGGGATGATTGATGACGGAGAGCACAGAGCCGCAGGCGCCAGCCTTGGGATCGGCGGCGGCGAAGACGAGGCGGTCGAGGCGGGCGTGGATCATGGCTCCGGCGCACATGGCACAGGGCTCGAGCGTTACATAGAGCGTGCAGCCGTTGAGGCGGTAGTTGCCGAGGGCCGCAGCCGCGGCGCGCAGGGCGACGATCTCGGCGTGGGCGGTGGGGTCGTTGTCGCGCAGAACGCGGTTCTGGCCGCGGGCGATGATGGCGCCCTCATGGACGAGGACAGCGCCGATGGGGACTTCGCCGGCTTCGGCTGCGGCGCCGGCCTCGGCGAGAGCGGCCGGCATGGGGTCGATATCTGCGGTCATGTGGAAGATGGTAGTCCTGCCGGCTGCTGCTGGGTCATGCAGTGCAGTGCGCCGAGGCCCCAGATGAGATCGACGGAGTGGACACCGATGACTTCGCGGTCCGGGAAGACCTGAGCCAGAATGTTCAGGGCTACGCGGTCATGGGGGTCGTGGAAGGTGGGCATGAGGACGACACCGTTAGCCAGATAGAAGTTGGCATAGCTGGCCGGGACGCGCTGGTTGCGGAAGACCACTGGGCGCGGCATGGGCAGCTCAACGACGGTGAACTGCTTGCCTGCGGGCGTGTGCGCCGCCTTCAGGCGGTCGAGATTTTCGGCAAGCAGCACGTGGTTGGGGTCGCTTGTATTGGGCTCGACGGCGGCGACGATTGTGTCGGGCGCGGCGAAGCGGGCGATGTCGTCGATGTGGCCATGAGTGTCGTCGCCGACGATGCCGCGGTTGAGCCAGAGCACCTGGTCGATGCCGAGATACTCGGGGAAAACCTGCTCGAGCTGGGCGCGGTCGAGGCCGGGGTTGCGCTGCTGCACCTCGCTCAACAGGCACTCCTCGGTGGTGAGCAGCAGGCCCTGACCATTCACATCGATGGAGCCACCTTCAAGCACAATGCGGTGCTGTGCGCCGTCTTGGTTTTGGATGGATGGTTGCCATTGCGGCAGGCCGAGCAGCGCGGCGACGCGGCCGGGGAGTTGGTCGTCGAGATGCCAGTCAGGATACTTGGCCCAGGCGTTGAAATGCCAGTTCGTGATGGCGAGCCGGCCCTCGGCGTTGCGCACGAAGATGGGACCGGAGTCGCGGGTCCAGCCGCGGTCGGTGGGCCACTCGTGAAAGATGACCTGGTCGAGATTGGCGCCGGCGCGTTCGAGCATGCCGGCGACACGCTGGCGCATCTTCGCGTCTTCGACGAGAAGGTGAACGCGCTCGCGGGCGGCCAGGAGGCGCACGATCTCGGCGTAGAGCCAGGGGATGGACTGGAACTTGCCGGGCCAGTCCTCGGGATTGTGGGGCCAGGCGAGCCAGGTGGCCTCGTGCGGCTCCCATTCGGCGGGCATGCGGTAGCCGAGTTCGCGCGGGGTTTGTCTCAGCATCGATATTTACCGTGGGCGAGCATAAAGGAGGGATCGGACCATAGCTTGAAACATCAAGATCGCAAACAGTATCCAACCGCACCCGATTATCGCGTGGGATCTTCGACTCGCAGTTGGTATCCAAGTTGCAAAGGCGGCCCGTTGTTTCGTGGTCAAGAAAGGTCTCAGCAGCGGCAAGGTCCTCTTCGGCGCAACGATATTGAGGATGCCCAAAACAAAGCAGTACGTACATCCTAGAAAACCTAACCCATAAGTGAACAGGCCAAAGCGGCTCATGGCTTTCCGTCCAAAAATCTCTGCGTGATCGGCCCATACGCGTCGATGCGGCGGTCGCGAAGGAAGGGCCAGTTACGGCGGGTGTCTTCCATGAGGGCGAGATCGACTTCGGCGACGAGGACCTCCTCGGCGTCGTGGGAGGCTTTGGCGATGATGCGGCCGAAGGGGTCGGCGACGAAGCTGCCGCCCCAGAACTCGAGCCCCGGCCCGTCCGCGCGATTGCCGAGGATGTCGCCATTCTCGTGGCCGACGCGGTTGACGCCGACGACGTAGACGCCATTCGCGATCGCATGCGAGCGCTGGATGGTCTGCCAGGCCTCGTACTGGGCGGTGCCGAACTCGTCCTTCTCAGCCGGGTGCCAGCCGATGGCCGTCGGATAGAAGAGCACCTCTGCGCCCTGGAGCGCGGTGAGGCGCGCGCCCTCGGGATACCACTGGTCCCAGCAGACGAGCGTGCCCACGCTGCCGAAGCTCATATTGACGGCCTGAAAACCGAGATCGCCGGGGGCAAAGTAGTACTTCTCGTAGTAGAGCGGGTCGTCAGGGATGTGCATCTTGCGGTAGACGCCGGCCGTGGAACCGTCGGCGGCGATGGTGACCGCGGTGTTGTGGTAGAGGCCCGGGGCGCGGCGCTCAAAGAGCGAGGCGACGACGGCGATGCCGGCCTCGCGGGCGACGGCGGAGAGCTGCTGGGTGGAGGGCCCGGGGATGGGCTCGGCGAGATCGAACAGCCGCAGGTCCTCGCGCTGGCAGAAGTACTGGGTGCGGAAGAGCTCAGGCAGACAGACGATGCTGGCGCCGCGGGCGGCGGCCTGGCGAATGTGTCCGAGTGCGGCCGTGAAGTTGGCCTCCGGATCGGGGCCCATGCGCATCTGCACAAGGGCGATCTTGTATTTACGTTGAGAAACCATGATTGTTGCCGAACCTCCAGTGACGGTGAGGAAAATGAGACAGGATAGGCCTGCTTGTATTGGATTGACCCGAAGGTGCGCCGGATGCAGCCGCGCGCTTCGCTCTACTCTTCGAGGATAAGCACGGCGGCGGCGATGGTGGTGGTCCACTTGCCGGTCTTGTCGCCGACGGCCGACTGGGTGACGTTGCTGGTGCGGACGATCTTGTTCGAGATCCGGTAGATCTCCTTTTTTTCATCCCAGCTTTTGTCGGGGTCGAATTCGAGATCGAGGGTGGTGGCGAGCATCTCGGCGGCCAGCTCTTCGGCGTACTCGCCGGCCTGCTCCTCGGTCTCGCCGAAGCTGTGGTGCTCGCTCAAGTAGCCGTAGGTGTTGCGGTCGGCGGGGATGGCGACGCCGATGCTGGAGACGATGAGGCGGTGGGGCTCGCGGGTGGAGTTTTCGGCGATGACGGCGAAGACAACCTCGCCGTGGTCGAGGTAGGTGAGGCCCTGCTTACGCGGGATGACCTTGCACTGCGGCGGAAAGATGGAGGAGACGCGCACCAGGTTTTGCGAAGCGATGCCCGCATCCCGAAGGGCCAGCTCAAAGGAGGTCAACCGGTCTTTGTGCTTGCCCACGCCCTTGGTGAAGAAGACCTTCTTCGGGACCATGTTCTTTCCCAATTTCGATGTAGCCTCCGTGGCTTCTTAAGATGGTGGCTGCTGCACGATGTTCCCGGTAGAGTCTACCGCATTTTTCCTTGGTGCGGGAGGACTTTAGCGGCGCAGCGCGGCAGCGGAAATCAACGCGCAGAGAGAGCCGCACATGCGGTTGGAAAAACGCGTTGGGGGGTGGGGCGATGCGGCAACTTTCGGCGAGAAAAAGTGTCAAACAGGACATGAAACGTAAGTCTTTGCCGGGAGTTTGTGCGCTGTGGGCGGGCCTGGCGTGCGCGGCCGCGGTGGCGCAGGCGCCCGTAGAGCCCGTGAGCCCTGATAACCAGGCACCTCCGCCCGTCGTGGCCCAGGGGCCGATCGTGCTGGACTGGGTGCCTCCGGCGCTGGCGCAACTGAGCGCGCAGGCGGGGATGAAGGAGAGCTTCACGCTGGACCGCGACATGCTGAGCGTGGCGGCCGGGCTGATGCCGGACTCGGACGCGCAGGTGAAGCAGGCGATCAACAAGCTCGACGGCGTAAGCGTGCATCTGTTGCGGTTCGGCGGCGACGGAATGATCGACGAGTCGCTGGTGGACTCGATCCGCGCGGCCTACCATCTGCGCGGCTGGAAGCACCTGGTGACGGCGACCAATGCCGGTGGACCCGTGCACGACGGCACCACCGACGTCTGGCTGGTGATGGATGGCATCAATGTGAAGGGCGGCGTGGTGCTGGTGGAGACGCCCAGGAGCCTGTCGCTGGTAACGATCGAGGGCAACCTGAGCCCGGTGGACCTGCTGCATCTGAGGGGACACTTCGGGATTCCTCAGTTCAGCGGAGACCGGCTGCGGGACGCGCCAAACTAGAGATCAGGGATCAGTTGAAGCTGCTGCGGCCCAGGCATATTGGTTTGCTGCCGACACGCAGTGACCCTCCGCCCATCCTTCCCCGTGTTGCGGCGGGAAGGATGGGCTGAACTGGGATCAGGGCCGAGGCGGGGTCAAAGGGCCATGGAGGCTTTTGCGCCCTCCTGGATCTCTTCTTCTGTAGGCTTGGCGATGGTCTGGCCGATGGACCACTTGTTGCCGAAGGGGTCGCGAACCTGGCCATAGCGGTCGCCCCAGAACTGGTCTTTCAGCGGATAGATGACCTCGGCGCCGGCTTCGAGGGCCTGGGCCCACGCGGCATCAGCGTCTTCCACCTGCAGATGGAGCGTGATGGGCGTTCCGCCGAGGGATTCGGCGGTTTCCGACTTGTGGCCCATCTGGGCGCTGAAGTCGTCGTTCAGCATCAGGATGCCGCCGCCAATGGCGAGGGTGACGTGCATCAGTTTGTCGCTGCCGGGCGCCGCGTGGCGCATCAGCTCGGCTGCACCAAAAGCTTTCTTGTAGAACTCGATGGCCGCCGCGGCGTTGCTCGAAACCATGTGGGGAATGAAGGTTGGACGGTCGCTCATGGATTTCCTCCTGGGGATGAATCACTCGCTCGCCCCTTGAGACGCGTTACCTGGTCCGAGGGAAGCGCGTGGAGCGAGTGTAGCACTGGTTTGGTTAACGATGTGTGAGCGGGGCAAAGCGAAGGGCTCGGGCGCTCAAGAGGCTTCAACGACAGAGTGAAGCCTGGCTGCCACTAGACGCTATCATGATAGCGTCTAGTGGCTTGAGAGGTGGCCGATGGCCCAGATTCTGGTGCGGAATGTGGAAGAGCCGCTGAAGGCGCGGATCCTGAGTTTCGATGCGGCAGCGGCGCAACAAGCGGCAAGCCTGGCGGCGGCCGGCCAGAAGAAAGGCCGGCCAAAAGAGCCGCGCGACACGATGATTGCCGGGATTGTGCTGGCGAACCACGCGACGCTGGCGACCAGGAATGTGCGGCAGTTTGAGGAGATTGCGGCGTCGGTTGTGAATCCGTGGGGATAAAGCTGGAGTATACTTGCGCAAAGGTTGCATAGGGCTCTTCTCGACCCGGGGGAACTATGTGCGCACCCGACCTTTCAAGTGTTCTTTCCACCCTTGCCTCCCTGACGTTTTCTGGCCTGATCGGCTCTGAAAGCGCATCAACCCAGGTGCCCCCTCTCCCTGGCTCGGCCGCTTCACCCCTTTCTCCATGGGTTGGATTTGCCAGCGCGCTCGCCTGGCCCATTGCAGCCATCGCGATTGCATTGGCATTCCGGAAGCCTTTAAGCCAGTTTTTGAACGGGCTGGCGGGAAGAGTCACCAAGCTCTCGGCTTTCAAGATGGAACTGGAACTGGCCACTGCGCCCAGCGCGGCACAAGGCCCGTTGCTCGACGATATTCGAAGCGCCACTACGTCAGCATCTATTGCCGATTCCTCGCGTACGATGCTGGAACAAGCGCAATCCACCGCGCCCGCGGATTTCGCAGTCATCGATCTTGGCGCAGGCGAGGAGTGGCTTACTTCGCGGCTGTTTATCGCATCCGTCATGCTCGAACGCATGCGCGGCGCCAAGGTCTTCGTATTCCTGCAGACGACTCCGGGGACGGCAAGGCGATTTGTTGCAATTGCCACCATAGCGGAGGTCCGGTGGTCGCTGGCCTGCCAATATCCCTGGCTGGAGGCTGCCTGGCAGCGGGCCTACATGAGTGTCTTTCCCGCCTATCCGCCGGCTGGGGTGACGGTGCCACCTGGCGCACTATGGCTTCCCGACCCACTGACGCTCAGCCCGATCCCTTCGCCGATCCAATCTTCGACGGGCGCACTCGATCCCTGGATGGCGCGCACGGTGGTGTCCCAATTCATTCAGTCGCTGCAGAGTCCCGCGCAAGCGGTTGCGCCGGCAGCTGCCGCTGTACCTGCCTCGGTCACGGCGCCCGTCGTAACCGTGCAACCGCAGGCGCCTGGGGACACCTGGGTCACCTTTGATTCGGGAACCTCGGAACGGGCAGCCTGGGTGACACGTCCCATGCTGGAGTCGATGCTGCCACCAGAGGCGTTCGAACTATGGATGGACGAGGCCCGGGATGCTCCCAGGGCAAAGCGCACCCGCAGTCTGCTGCGGCGGCCCGGACCGTTTGTCGCACTGGTTCGAGGCGACCGGGAGTATGTGCGCCTGGTGAACCGGTCGATCCTGCTGGAGGAACTGGCGGCAAGATCCGGCGAAGAACCGGAGTGAGGGATGCAGGCGAAAGTTCATCTCATGATGATGAAATTGTCCGCTTGGCGGACCTGATGCGCCGGATCTCTTCCATACGGGCGGCCAACTGCTTTTCCCGGCCCTCCTGGGTGGGGTGGTAGTAAGTGCGGCCCTTCAGCGAATCCGGCAAGCAGTCCATGTCCGCCACTTTGTCCTCTTCGTCATGCGCGTAGCGGTAGCCTTTGGCGTAACCAAGCTCCTTCATCAGGCGCGTGGGGGCGTTGCGCAGATGCAGGGGCACGGGCTCCTGGCGGGTGTGCTCGATCTCGTCCTGGACGGCAGCGTAGGCCGTGTAGACGGAGTTGGACTTGGGGGCCAGACAGAGATAAACGACGGCTTCGGCCAGAGCGAGGTCCCCTTCGGGAGAGCCGAGGAAGTCGATGGCCTCTTTCGCCGACAAGCAGAGGTTGAGGGCTTCGGGAGCGGCGAGGCCGATGTCTTCGACGGCCATGCGCACGACTCTTCGCGCCAGGTAGAGCGGGTCCTCGCCGGCGGCGAACATTCTCGCCAGCCAATAAAGGGCGGCGTCGGGATCGGAGTTGCGGACGCTCTTGTGAAGGGCGGAGATGAGGTTGTAGTGCTCCTCGCCGGATTTGTCGTACTGGAGAACCCGCTGCTGCACGGCTTCAGCCGCGACCGCCTTGGTAATGCGGCGTTCGGATTCCTGCGCGAGCTGTGCGGCGACTTCGAGAGCGTTATAGGCGCTGCGGCAGTCGCCGCTCGAGTAACTGGCGAGGAGCACCAGGGCCTCGTCGTCGGCTGCGAGTTCAAGGGCGCCAAGGCCGCGGCCGCGGTCCTCCAGGGCGCGGCGGAGCAGCAGCACAATCTGCTCCTCCTTGAGCGGCTCGAGGACGTAGACGCGGCAGCGGGAGAGCAGCGCCGAGATGATCTCGAAGGAAGGGTTCTCCGTGGTCGCGCCGATGAGGCGGATGGCGCCGCGCTCGACGTAGGGGAGAAATGCGTCCTGCTGCGCTTTGTTGAAGCGGTGAATCTCGTCCACGAACAGGATGGTGCGGGAGTGGAGCTCCGCTGCCTTCGCCGCGGAGGCCATCACCTGCTTGATCTCCTTGATGCCGCTCATGACGGCGGAGAACTCGATGAAGTTGGCGTTAGTGGTCTCGGCGACAATCTGGGCGAGAGTGGTTTTGCCCACGCCGGGAGGGCCCCAGAAGATCATCGAGCCCCCGCCGCTCGAATCCAGCCCGTCGTGCTCGATCTGGACGCGGAGTGCCTTGCCGGGGCCGACCAGGTGTTCCTGGCCGACCAACTCGTCGAGAGTCCTCGGCCGCATCCTCTCCGCCAGCGGCGCTGCTGCGCGGGGCGTAGCTTTGGACGAGAGTGGTGGTACCTCCGGGAGGGCATCAAACAGGCTCATCGCCGCGCTCCTCGATGTTCCGGCGGGCCGCCCGCATGCGCAGACCTTTGCTGCGCCGCTTCGTAGAGAAGGATGCTGGCGGCGACGCCGGCGTTGAGGCTCTCGACGGGGCCGGGACAGGGAATGGTGACGGCGGCATCGACTTGCGCGGCAAGGTCGCCGGAGATGCCGTTCCCTTCGTTGCCAATGAGCAAGGCGACCGGGCCGGTCAAGTCGGCAAGGGAGGCAGGCTGGGCGGCGTACGCGGTGGTTGCGACGATTCTCACTCCGGCCTCCCGCAGCTCATCCCAGCAGGCGCGTTCTCCCGACACAATCAGCGGAACCCGGAAGAGACTGCCGGCCGAGGCGCGGACGGCTTTGGGGTTCCAC
>Ga0335073_10014552_pt1 | contig 11027 bp, 11 predicted proteins | sample Lox_Sample_22_FD_207093 | JGI IMG/M metagenome (GOLD analysis project Ga0335073, IMG submission 207093) | Soil microbial communities from Loxahatchee National Wildlife Refuge, Florida, United States - Lox_Sample_2.2 | ecosystem: Environmental > Terrestrial > Soil > Wetlands | place: USA... | reverse complement strand
TCTTATTGATTCTTCATCCGGGCGACGCCGCGCGGAAATGTTCTGGCGCACAACGGTCGGGGCGAAAGATGAGGATCTGGTCATCAGGTGTGGCGTTCGACGTTCGCCGGCGTTCCGGGGTTCCGGCGTTCCGGGGGTTCCGGCGTTCCGGGGTTCCGGCGTTCCGGGGTTCCGGGGTTCCGGGGTTCCTGCTTCTGCGAGTTGACGCTTCAAGTACTCGATGTGGTATAGTTGAAGCGTCAATGTGAATCTGGCGAGAGGAGCGGTCTTGCCGTCTTCAATGCGCTCGATCTTCGACCCGCTGGTGCCGGCCGGCGCGTACGACGAGTTCGTCAAGTCAGCGGCGCCAGCCAGCGCGAACCAGCGCGCGTGGACCGAGGATGACGGGCCGCTGCCCGCCCTCTACATGGGGCACGGCGCTCCCCCGCTGCTCGACGACCCCGAGTGGATGGCGCAGCTCGCGGCCTGGACGCGCCGGATGCCCAAGCCGAAGGCCGTGCTGATCGTCTCCGCGCACTGGGAGGCCGCGCCGCTGATGCTCTCGGCACCGGGGGCGGGCACTCCCCTGGTCTACGACTTCGGCGGGTTCCAGCCGCGGTACTACACGCTCACCTACCCCACGCCGGACGCGAGGGCCCTGGCCTCGGCCGTTGGGGCGTTGATGCCGGACGCCGAGCCGGCGCACCAGCACCCGAGCCGCGGGCTCGACCACGGCGCCTGGGTGCCGCTGAAGGTCATGTACCCGCTCGCCGACGTGCCGGTCCTGCAACTGTCCATCCCCACGCGCGACCCAGCGCGGCTGCTGTCGCTCGGCGCCCGCCTGCGGCCGCTGCGGTCGGACGGTGTGCTCGTCATCGGGTCCGGGTTCCTGACCCATGGACTTCCGTTCGTGACCAGGGAAATGGTCATGGGCGAGAGCGTGCCCGGCTGGTCGGTTGACTTCGACCTGTGGGCGGCGGACGCGCTGGGGCGCGGCGACGTGGAGGAGCTTGCCAGGTTCCGGAACGCGCCGGGTATGCCGTACGCCCACCCCACCGTGGACCACTTCCTGCCGCTGTTCGTGACGCTCGGCGCGGCGCAGGACCCCGGCAAGCCCGTGGACACAATCATCGACGGGTATTGGATGGGCTTCGCGAAGCGCTCGTTCCAGGTGAGCTGATGCTGGCACCGGGGTTGCGCTCGATCGTGCGGATTGTCGTCGCCGACACGGATACGGCGGTGGCGATGGGGAGTGGTGACGTGCCTGTGCTCGGCACGCCGCGACTGCTCGCGCTGGCGGAGGCGGCATCGGTAGCGGCTGTCAGGCCCAGTCTGGAGCCTGGCCAGACGTCGGTTGGCACGTCGGCCGTGATGGAGCACAAGCGGCCGAGCCCGCTCGGGGCGGAGGTGGTGGTCGAGGCCGAACTCACTGAGGTGGATGGACGGCGGCTTGTGTTCAGGTTCGTCGCACGACACGAGGGGCTCCCGGGCTCGCCGGACGACCGTGACCTGGTCGTCGGCGCGGGCACGCTGGAGCGGATGATCGTTGACAGGGACCGGTTCGTCAGGCGAGCCCAGCAGGAGTAATCCAAGGCACGCCAGTCGGCTTCCCTAGACGCGGAATGACCGGGGTCGGACGGCGATTCGCGTTGCCTGTAGGTGCTTGCGGACTTCTAGGATCCTGGTGGCCCATTCACGCCGCTTGCCGTCCGCGATCACGGCGCCCGCCCCGGGCCGCAGCCGGTTTCCAAGATCATGGGATATTCCGGGTACCCCTGGCTACGTTTTCCATCCCCGATCTCGTGATCTTGCCGTTACCGGCCCGCCCGCCGGACGACGCGGCGGGTTCCCCCGTGCGCGCACTGACTGGGCGCCAGCGTGAGCCGCGGCCGGTGATGTCCATGAACGGGCCCGCGACCGGTACCGCCCGCGGGCCAGCCTCAGGGCAGCCCACCGAATTGGCAACCAGCATCTCCTAGCAGCTCGTCACGGGGACGACGTTGGTGACATCCGTGTATTTCGTACTGCCACCGACCGGCCCGCAGGTCACCTGGCCATGATGAACCACGATGACATCTGAGGGTGGTGGAGCAACCGTGCCCGCCACCACGGCGACGATCGCAAGCAGAGCGATAAAGGCCGCCGCGAACACACCCAGAACCCTGGAAGCATGCAGGTAGATTCGGTTCCGGTCGGCATTATCCACGATATCGTCCCTGTACTTCTGCCAGGAGACTTCCCCATCTTTGCGTGAAGACCCTTCGAGATCTTGGACGCTGCCGACGAACTCGCCCCCGAATACCTCTAGGGCCTTCTTTCGGTCATGCCCGGGGATCATCGCGACCGTAAGAACACCCCTGAAGAGCAGTCTCCCCCACTTCCCCCTTTTATCGCCCTGCGATGGCGGCTGAGAGTTCGGCCCCGGCGGGATGTCCTTCAGGCCACCCCAGGTGGCTACCCCGCCCGTTACCACGGCGAGTACAGCGGTGGCGAAGACGGTGCCGATCAACAAGATCAGAAACGTTTGCCACAACCCGTTGGAGGTCACCCCGGTAACCAGGGAGCCGCCTTTGAACAGCACCACCGAGCCGAGAAGGCCGAGAAGCGTCGTCAGCACACCCAGCCAGACTCGGGCCGAGTCTTGGACACGGCGCAGGCGCGCGCGGCGCCATTTCCCGTAATCCCGATCCCAAAGGCCATCATCTGAAAGAACAGACTGAACAGTCTCATTGACCATTGGGTCTGTCATAGTCCCACCCCTATCCGACTACGCCGGATACAGTTCTACGCCGCCATCTCGCCGACGGCTACCCAACCGCCAATAGTCGCCCCCGGCCGACAGCGCGGCACGATCGGAGTCGATGCCGCGCTCGGCTCGGCGAGGTGGACGGCCTGCCCACGACATGACGCCCGCGCCGCTCGCCGGGACAGTGGAGACGCTTGACCTACACGGTGCGGCTAGGGCGCTTTCCGGGCTTTGACAATCCTGCGTTTAAGCAAGGACTCGAGCCATTCCTGCCCGCTGAGCATCCGGGTGGTCTTGGCCGATTTGACATCGCCCGTGGCGGCAACTGCCATCGCGACGCTGGCGGCGGTCATGTCGTCGGGTGCTTCATACACGATGAGCACGTCATACTCGCCAAACGGAAAGCCGGCCACCAATATGTTGGCTCCCACGTCCTCCACTGCCGGCCTGATCGCTTCGACGGGGTCTTGCGGATCCGTGAGCTGAGCCGCCATCGACTTCGCGGTGTAGGAGGCTTGGTACATGTAGAGCGCCATCGCGATTACCTCGGGTTGGAACAGGGGAAGGGATCACCTGCCAGTCCCTGTGACGCCCGGCCGCTGCTGCAGACGTGGGCGAGGCATGGGGCTGAAGTCCACTGCGGTCTAAAGATCGTAGACCCAGCCCCGACGGCGCACCAGCCTTGGCCTCGCGCGCGGGCGATCGCATCGCCCGATTCGTCAGGCGGCGCGGCGGTGGACCAGCCAGATGGTCGCGGCGATGAGCAGCGCTGCCAGCGCGAGCAGCCAGCCCGCCTCGATCCACTGGAACGGCCAGAACCGGCTGGCCGGCTGGTAGCTGGTCCACAGCGTGTAGCCGTGCGGAGCGAGGCACTGCGCGAATGGGTTCACCGAGTAAGAAGGACCACCGCCGCCACCACCACCACCCTTGCCGACTGGAAATTGGGGGAAGGTGCAGAACTTGTTGAGGAGGCTGTCGGGGGGATTGCCGGCGAAAACGAACGTGCCGTTCTTGGTCCACCACTGGCTGATGATCCAGGCGGTGCCGGGCACGTTCGGGTTGCTGGTGGCCAGCGGTGCCAGGTAGTGGTCGCGCAGGAACGCCGCGGCCGCGATGGCGAGCCCGGCGTAGACGGCCAGGGCGGCGACGATCGCGGGGACGACCCTGCGGATGAGCATGCCAGCCAGGGCGCCGGTCGCGAAGACGGCCAGAGTCCAGGCGGGGAACGTGACCTCGCGCAGGCCGAACACGACAGCGAACGGGGTGTCCCCGTAGAGCCCCATATCCTGGTTGCCGGCGGCGGCAAACGGCTGGTAACACCAGGAAACCAGTGCGCCGAACGCGGCACCGGCGCCGGCCAGCACGACCGCGAGCGCCACGAGCTTTGCCAGCGCCCAGCGCCACCGGTCGAAGCCCTGGGTCCAGGCGAACCGGAAGGTGCCGGTCTCAAGCTCCCGCGCGAGCACCGGCGCCCCGGCGAAGGCTCCGATCACCGCGGGCACCACCAGCAGCAGGACGGCCGGGATCGACATGAGATTCCACGTGCGGTTGAACGCGGCGGCAAGGTCCTGGCAGGCGTCCGACCCTGTCGGCTGGCAGGTGGTCGCGGCGGCCCAGGCGTGGTGCACCGATGTACCTGCGATCCACAGCCAGACCGCCAGCGCGGCAAGCAGCACGGCCACGCCGGCCAGCGCGATCCGGTGCTGCCGCCAAGTGACCCCGGCCATCCGCCGCCACGGCAGCGGCCGCAGGCTGGCATCGCCGGAGTCCGGGCGGGCCGGCACGGTGAGCGAGGTCATCGCGTCGCCTCCGAGATTTGGGTCTCGCGCAGGTAGGTCATGGCGAGTTGCTCCAGGTTTGCCTGGCCGTGGGCGGCGAGCAGGTCACCGATCCCCCCTGCCAGCAGTACCTGGCCCCGGGACAGCAGGATGAGGTAATTGGCCACCCGCTCGAGCTCGGTGAGCACATGCGAGGACAGCAGGACCGACACGCCGCTCTGCTGCGCCGCCGCCAGCACCGTGGCCATGAAGTCGTGCCGGGCGACCGGGTCGAGCATCGCCACCGGTTCGTCCAGCACGAGCAGCCGCGGCCGGCGGGCCAGCGCCAGCGTCAGCGCCAACTGCGCCTGCTGGCCGCCGGACAGCTTCCCCGCCTTCCGCTTCGGCGGGATGCCGAGCTCGTCAAGCCGAGCCTGCGCGTAGGACTGGTCGAAGCGCCGGTTCAGGCTGCGGGTCACGTAGATCATGTCCGCGACCGACAGAGTCTTGTACACCGGCGTGTCCTGAGCCACGAACGCGATCCCGTCAAGCGCGGCTGGCGACCCCGCACGGCGGCCGCCCAGCACGGTGACCGCGCCCGCCGACGGCACCGTCAGGCCGACTGCCAGGTTCAGCAGCGTGGTCTTGCCTGCCCCGTTCGGCCCGACGAGCGCTGTCACGCGACCGGCGGGGATCTGCAGCGTGCACTCGCGCAGCGCCCAGGTACGGCCGTAGCGCTTACCCAGCCCGCTGGCTTCCACGACGTTCATCAATCTCCCTTCCATGCACGAACAGGTGTGTCCGCCGCCCACTGTCCCCGGATCCCCGCCTCGTTGTCTGCGGCCCTGGGTACGAACCGGTTCAATCGCAAGTCGCAATCCCGGTCGACTCAGGTCTGATGCACGTCATCTGGCCAGGGGATACCTTCGGTGGCATGCAGGCAGTACGGCGCGTCGTGGGCGATGACCCGGGCACCATCGTCGATGCCGGTCTTGGGATCACCGCGGCCGGGCTGATCGCCATTGCCGCGTGGGGCTGGCCCCGCCTGATCGGCAGCGAAGCGATCGCCGGGCCTTCGTGGCTGCTCGCGCTGCTGCCCTTGCTTATGGGCGTGCCGCTGGTGCTGCGCCGCCGCGCGCCTCTGCGTATGTGGCTGGCGATCTGGGCTGGCATAGCGCTGCTGTCCCTGCTCGCTGACAACTTGCTCCGGGGCCTGGCGTGGACGTTCGTGCTGTTCACCGCCGCCTACTCATTGGGCGCGCACGCTAGCTTTCGCCGCGCGGTCGCCGGGCTGGTCCTCACCGCTCCGGTCGTGGCCGTGATCAGCCACAGGGGCGACCTGGCGCTGTACTTCTCCGTGGGTGAGCAGGGTGGTATGCCGGCCGAAGCCTTGTCGTTCCTGCAGCTGCTGGCATTCTGGCTGGCTGGCGTGCTCGTCCACGCCCGCAGGCAGGCCGTCGCACTTGCCGCGCGCAGCGCGGCGCTGGAGCGTCAGGCCGAGCAGGCCGCGGCGGCTGAGCGGGCGCGGATCGCCCGTGAACTGCATGACATCGTCGCTCACCATCTCAGCGTGGTCGTGCTGGTCGCCGCCGGGGCGCGGGCTTTGGGCGGGGCGGACCCGGCGACGTTGGAGGAAATCGAGCACAGCGGACGGAAGGCCCTGGCCGAAACCCGCCGCCTGTTCGGTGTGCTTCGCGACCCGGGTGAGGAGACCGGCCGCGCCCCCCAGCCGGGCATCGGCGAGCTGGCGGCGCTGGCCGGGAGCCTGCGCGCCGCGGGCCTAGAGGTAAGCCTGTCTATCGACGGTGACCATACGGCGCTGCCGTCGGCCGTGACCGTGTCCGCCTACCGCATCGTCCAGGAGGCGCTGACCAACGTGCTCAAACACGCGGGCCCGGCCCGCGCCGAGGTGACGGTCGGCTGCGCGGACAGCGCGGTGACCATCGAGGTCACCGACGACGGCCCGGGGAATCCAGAGCCTCCGGCGCTGACCGGCGGCCAGGGACTGGTAGGCATGCGCGAACGCGTCGCGTTGTTCGGCGGTGATCTGGCCGCCGGGCCGCGTCCCGGCGGCGGGTTCACCGTCAGTGCCCGGCTGCCGATCGGCGAGCCGCCGTGATCAGCGTCCTGATCGCCGACGACCAGGACCTGATCCGCAAGGGCCTGCGGATGCTGCTGGAAGCCGAACCAGATCTCCGCGTCGCCGGCGAGGCCGGCGACGGCAGCCAGGCACTAGCGCAGGCACGCCTCCTGGACCCGGACGTCATCTTGATGGACGTCCGCATGCCCGGACTCGACGGGATCCAGGCGACCGCCCAGCTCGCCGTGGGTGGCAGCAGGGCCAAGATCTTGATGCTGACTACCTTCAACCTCGACGAGTACGTCTACCACGCCATGAAGGCCGGAGCCAGCGGCTTCCTGCTCAAGGACGCCACCCGCGAGCAGCTGACCGGCGCCATCCGCGCCGTATGCGCCGGCGAGACGCTGCTCGCCCCGGCCATCACGCGCCGCCTGATCGAAGACTTCTGCCGCGGCCCGGCACCCGGCACGCCGTCCGGCAGCGCCCCGGGCGGCCTGACCGAGCGAGAACGCGACGTGGTGCGTCTTGTCGCCGCAGGGCTGTCAAACGCCGAGATCGCGGCCAGCCTCTACCTCAGCGAGGCAACCATCAAGAGCCACATCACCCGTATTCTTGCCAGACTCGGGCTGCGCGACCGTGTGCAGATCGCCGTCTTCGCGTACGAGAACGGCATCGTACGCGTCGGCCACGCCCGCTGAGCGCAGGCGAGATCCCCGTTGCCGTTATGACTGCCTGGTCCACGTCTGCGGTACACATGTCGGGCAGTTATTTCCGACAAGGTTGACGCTCGCCGAGGCGCCGTTGGCCGCGATGGCGATGCTGATATCGGCGACCCCGACCTTGGGCTGGCACCCGCTTGAGGTCCCGCCGGTCTGCTGGTACAGGTTGATGTTGCCGTGGTAGTGCCCGTTGCTGCCGGTCACCGTCCCGTCGTCTGCCTGGGCGCATTGCGGGGCGTCCTTGGCCACCGTGCTCACCGTGTAGGTGCCGGGACCGGACGGCGCGAAGGTAAACGTGCTGCTTCCGTCAGTCCACGCGCCGACGATCGATAGGGGAGAGTTCCCGCCAGACCCAATTGAGGCGATGAGCGTGGCCGCGATGGCCACCACGACCACGACGGCCGCCACGGCGCCCGACGCGATACCAATGGCCATGCCGGCAGTGGGATTGTGCGGCAGGGCACGCCGCAGCCACCCCGGAACGCGGTTGGACTGACTCGCGTTGTGGATCAGGCGCTGGAGCGCGATGACCAGCGGGGTCGCCGCGGCGGCGCCGCCGACGGTCCCGGACGTGGAGCCAGCGCCCTGTGCTGCGGTGGTGCCGGAGCCAGAGCCGCTCGGCGCGGACTGGCCGAAGTGCTGGGCATGTTCGACATGCTCAAGGTGCTCGACGTGCTCTAGATGCTCGACATGCTCGGCATGGGCGACGTGCTCGGCGTGCTCATGCTCGAGATGCTCGACGTGTTCCAGGTGCCTGAGATGCTCAAGGTGCTCGACATGTTCGACGTGCTCAACATGTTCCACGTGCTCGACGTGCTCGACGTGGGCAGCGTGCCCGGCCTGCTCGTGCTCCAGGTGCTCCAGGTGCGCCAGGTGCTGCGGGTCGTGCGGCTGCGCGCCCTGGGGATGCGGGCCCTGCGGCTGCGGGTCGTGAGACAGGCGGACATGCTCCACCGAGAACCCCTGCGTCGCCGCCGCCGCCCCGGCCGGCCACAACGCCGCCAGCAGCAGCGCCGCCTCACCCAGATGCGACCGGCCGCGGTGCTCCCAGTCCGGCCCGTACGCGGGCTGAGCGGCCGCCCGCAGCGCGGTCACGAAGCTGGCGGCGTCGGCGGGCCGGTCCGCCGGGTCCTTCGCCATCCCGGCGGCCACCAGCGGCCGCAGCGGCCCGGGCACCGGCTCCAGCGGCACCGGCTGGGACATGTGCTGGGCCAGCAGCGCCTCCGCGGTATCCCCCGAAAACGGCGGATGCCCCGCCAGGCACTCATAAAACGTCGCCGTCGCCGCGTACACATCAGCGGACGGACTGGCCGGCCCGCCGCCGAACTGCTCCGGCGGCGCATACGCCAGCGTCCCCGCCGCCACCGCCCGGTCCCCCGCCCGCGCCGCGATCCCGAAATCGGTCAGCTTGCTCACCCCCGCCCCGTCCACCAGCACGTTCTCCGGCTTGTAATCCCGGTGCACCACCCCCCGCGCATGCGCCGCCGCCAGCCCCAGCAGCGACCCCTGCAACACCAGCAGCGCCGCCTCCGCCGACGTCTTCCCCTGCCGGGCCAGGATCTGCCGCAGCGAGACTCCGTCGATGAGCTCCATCACGATGGCCGCACCCGACCCCGACTCGAGATACTCATACAGCCGCACCACGTTCGGGTCATCCAGCGTCGCCAGCACCCGGGCCTCCGCCCGGAACAGCGCCACCCACTCCGCATCATCCAGCAACGTCCGGCGCAGGTACTTGACCGCCACCAACGTGCCCGACGCGTCATGCCGCGCCAGCACCACCTCACCGAACCCGCCCGACCCCAGCGTCCGGACCTCGGTATACCCGGGGGCATCCCACTCCCGCATCACGACCCACCCCTTCTCCATGGCGCGGCGGCTCACGGCCTACGCCTGTCAGCAGCTGAGGACCACACGGACGGACGCGGTTCCCGTGCCCGGGCCCAGCACCTGCAAGGTCACCTCCCGCACCGCAGTGCCACCACCCTGCCCCTGGCCCTGCACGGCGACGGTGACGTACACCGCGTGCTGGCCAGCCACGAGCGACTGGCTCAGCGGCTGCGGCGCACCGGACTGCGGTCGCAACAGCCATTGGTACGACACCGTCCCGGCCGACCCGTTCGTCGCGATCCGCCCGGTCACGTCGACCGCGCACCCGTCCGTCACCTGCCCGGTGATGGCCACCCCGGTCACCTGCAGCGGACCGTGGTGCAACCGCAGGTACAGCACCACCGCGGCCGCGGCCAGCAACACCACCGTCAGCGCCCCGCTGGCCACCCGGCGCACCCTGGGCCGGCGCCGGCGCGGCGCGGGCAGTTGCCCCGTACGCCACACCTGCTCCGCCGACGGACCGGGCCGGCCCGCAGGCGAGGAGACCGGAACCCCCGGACCAAGACGGACGACTTCCGCCGGGCCGTCGGCACTCACCGTCCGCCCGGTCGCCGGGCCGCCGCCTTGGCCCTGAGGAGGGGGAGCAGGAGCCCCGGGACCAAACCCGCCTGTCTCGGTCGGCAGGTACGGCGGCGCCACCCCGGCCGCCGGCTGCGGCGACGCCACCTCAGTCGGCGGGTGCGACACCTCGGTCGCCGGGTGCGGCGGTGCCGCTTCGGTCGGCGGGTGCGACGGAATTACCGGGTCAGCGGACCACGGCTGGGTGACCGGATACCCGTCCGAAGAACCGACCGCTGTCTCCTCACCGAGGCCAGCGGGAACCCCGGCGCCGGGCACAGCCGACTGCCCGCGCGGATCAGCGTCAGAAGAGCCGGAACCCGCCCCGCCGGCCGGCTGCCCCATCAGTTCCGGCACCTAAGCCGGCGCGCCACGACACCCCACTGCTGTTTAACCTCAGTTGCCATCACCATCAACTCCCCCACCGCCAGATGACAATTGTGAATGGCACCATCGCGGGGCGAAACTTCCTACGAGAAGATCTTCACCTGGCCCCGTATCCCCGACCCGGCTAACCCAACCCCAACCGGGATAACTCACCCCAAGAATGAAGTCGCTACAGGAGCGATGTCAATGCCTCCCACGCTGCGGTTATTGAATCTCCATCCGAGGCACGCGACGCACCAGACCAGCCCCGAACAAATGGATGCACATACCACGACGAGGAAAGCGAACATAGATCTTCATCACACAGCCGCAACACTGAATTGACAACCGCCGCTGTGGGCGCGCCCAAAGTGGCCAAATATGGCGACGCGATCGTCTCACCTGCGGTTCACGTGTCTTGCCAGCACCAGATGCGACTCGAGGCGGTTTCACGCTCACGCCTGACAAGGGGTTAACAGACGCGCCAGGCCGCTAAAGAACTAAGAACGGTCCAGGAAGGCGCGGACCCAGGAGGTGTACGGCGATCTGTCGTAGCCGGCCACATACGCGCCGGCCATCCGCACCGGGTCGCCGAAGAAGTAGTACTCGTACAGCGCCTGGCGGCTCGCGAACGCCGAGATGCAGGTGTCCCACACCAGGCGGAACAGCCGGACCCGCTCCGCGCCGGTCAGCGTCGCCGCCTGCAGGTAGGTGCCGATGTCCTCGCCAGCGGGACCAGCCACGTCGGCCTCTGTCGGGGTGGCCATCAGGCCGGACGCGCCGAGCTTGCGCAGAATCTCGGGGAACCGCTGGTACAGCTTGGGGTACAGGTTCCGCGCCGCGTTCAGCGGCGCCCATGCGGGGGTCAGCACGCCGAACTCATTGAGTGAGGCGTCCGCCTCCGCGGCTCGGCCGAAGGCGCGCAGCGTCTC
>Ga0335073_10014551_pt1 | contig 11027 bp, 8 predicted proteins | sample Lox_Sample_22_FD_207093 | JGI IMG/M metagenome (GOLD analysis project Ga0335073, IMG submission 207093) | Soil microbial communities from Loxahatchee National Wildlife Refuge, Florida, United States - Lox_Sample_2.2 | ecosystem: Environmental > Terrestrial > Soil > Wetlands | place: USA: Florida... | reverse complement strand
GGTAGCCAACCTGGTCCTCGCGGGCGACCCGGTCCAGGTAGGCCGCGAAGCGCCCGGGCGTGTCCGGCAGGTCGAGCCAGGGGTGGTGCAGCGAGCGGCTGGCGCGCACCGCGTCGATGAACTCGGCCGCGTCGGATGCCGAGGGCGCGGACAGGACCACTTCCATGCCTGCAATCTTGACCAGAGCCGCCCAGGAGCGCCACTTCTTGCCCGGATTCGGGCAAGAAGTTGGCAGCATCCCCGGAACCGGTGCACGATTGGGCGATGTACGACCACGAGCTCGTCGAGCGGGTGGCCGGTTCCGCAGGCCTGACCCAAGCCGAGGCGGCCCGGGTCGTCGAGGACGTCCTGGCCTGGTACCGCGAGCCGGTCCAGGCCTACGTGCGGCGCCGTCACGCCTACCACCGGCTGTTCGGCAGGCGCAATCCCGAGATCTTCGCGCTGATCGCCGACGAGCTGGCCGGCCGCCTGGTCGCCGCGCCGTCCCTGACGCAGCGCCAGCTGCGCCGGATCATCTACGGCTAGGGAGCCCTCCATGTGCGGAATCGTCGGCTACGTCGGCAACCAGAACGCCGCCCCCCTGCTCATCGAGGGGCTGTCCCGCCTGGAGTACCGCGGGTACGACTCGGCCGGGATCGCGGTCCTGGGCGGCCGCGGCGCCCAGGTCTTCCGCAGCGTGGGCCGGGTCCGCGACCTGGAGGCGTCGCTGCCCCGCCGGCTGGCCGGCAAGGCGGGCATCGGGCATACCCGGTGGGCCACCCACGGCCCGGCCACCGAGAACAACGCCCACCCGCAGACCAGCGAGGACCGGCGGATCAGCGTCGTGCACAACGGCATCATCGACAACGCGGCCACGCTGCGCGAGCGACTGGACGCCCGGGGGGTCAAGCTCACCTCCGAGACCGACACCGAGGTCATCGCCCACCTGGTGGCGCTGTCGGAGGCCAGCACCCTGGAGGGCGCGGTCCTCGACACCCTGTCCCGGATCACCGGGACGTACGCCATCGCGGTCCTCGACGAGCGGCACCCGGACCGGCTTGTGGTCGCCCGCAACGGCTCCCCGCTCATCCTCGGCGTCGGCGACCGCGAGATGTTCGTGGCCAGCGACCTCGCCGCGCTCGTCCGGCACACCACGTCCGTCGTGCACCTCGACGACGGAGAGCTGGCCACGGTGACCGCGTCGGGGTTCCGCACGTTCAGCCGGGATGAGGAGAACACGGCTAAGGTCCCGACCAGCATCGACCTCGACCTCGAGGACGTGGGCCTGGGTAGCTACCAGCACTACATGCGCAAGGAGATCCTCGAGCAGCCGTCCTCGATCGAGCGGATGCTGCGCGGCCGGCTGGACGAGCGGTTCGGCACCGCGCGCCTGGACGGGCTGAACCTCGGGCCGCGCGAGCTGCGCTGGTTCCGGCGGGTGAAGATCCTCGGCTGCGGTTCCGCGCACTACGTGGGTCAGATGGGCGCCGCGATGATCGAGGAGCTGGCCCGCATCCCGGCCGACGCCGAGCCCGCCTCGGAGTTCCGGTACCGCAACCCGATCATCGAGCCGGACACGCTGTACGTGGCGGTGAGCCAGTCCGGGGAGACCGCCGACACCGCGTTCGCGGTCCAGGAGGTCAAGCGCAAGGGCGGCCAGATCGTCGGGCTGGTCAACGTGGTCGGGTCGACCATCGCCCGGGAATGCGACGGCGGGATCTACCTGCACGCCGGGCCCGAGGTCGCGGTCGCGTCGACCAAGGCGCTCACGCACATGGGCATCGGGTTCGCGATGCTCGCCCTGTGCCTGGGCCGGGTCCGGGACCTGTCCATCGCCGACGGCCAGCGGATCATCGCTGGCCTGCGCAGCCTGCCGGACCAGGTACTGGAGATCATCTCCGACGAGCCGCACATCGCCGAGATCGCGCAGGGCCTGGCCGGCGCGCAGAGCCTGTTCTTCATCGGCCGGGTCCGCGGGTTCCCCGTGGCGCGCGAGGGCGCCCAGAAATTCAAGGAGATCTCCTACCGGCACGCCGAGGCGTACCAGGCCAGCGAGCTGAAGCACGGCCCGCTGGCCCTCATCGACGCCAGCCTGCCGACCGTGGCGATCCTGCCCGACGACGAGCTCACCGACCGCAACCTCGCGGCCATGCAGCAGATCGCCGCGCGCAACGGGCGGCTCGTCGTGGTCACCCACCCCGGCGTCTCGCTCGGCGACCCGGACACGCCGTGCATCATCGTGCCCAAGAACGAGCGCGAGCTTGACCCCATCCTGCTGACCGTCCCGCTGCAGCTGCTGGCCTACCACGCCGCCCTCGCGCTCGGCCACGACATCGACAAGCCGCGCAACCTGGCCAAGTCGGTGACCGTCGAGTAGCGCTCCGTAACGCCACATCACCCGCCAATGTACGGGCATAGGCGTATGATCCCGGAAATGACCGGAAACTTACCGCAAGTCCAGCCCAGCCTCTACGAGATCATCGGCGGCGAAGTGGCGTTATCGCCGGTGGTCGATGACTTCTATGACCGGGTCCTGGCCGACCCGGAGCTATCCGGGTTCTTCGCCGGCACGAACCTGACCAGGCTCAAGGGACGGCAGGTCGAGTTCTTCGCCGCCGTGCTCGGCGGCCCGGTGCCCTACGCGGGGGCGAGCCTGCGCGACGCCCACCAGGGCCGCGGCATCGAGCAGAAGCACTTCGACCTGGTCGCCGGGCACCTGGTCGCCGCGCTCCGGGCGGCGGGCGTGCCGCCGGACGTCATCGACCAGGTCACCGGGGCCATCTCTCCCCTGGCCAGCCAGATCGTGTCCTCTGGCGTCGGCTGAGTACCGCTAACCCGGTGACGCGCCGGCCCGGTCAGCCGGCGGTGCGGTCTCGGCCGCGGCCCGGCTCGCCGTCTTCGGGAACGCGGCCGTCCAGTACGGTGCCGTGCATGACCTCGTACCACCAGCCTGGAACCGTCCTGGTCGACCACACCTTCACCGTGCCGCTGGATCACGCCCGGCCGAGCGGCGAGCAGATCCAGGTCTTCGCCCGAGAGGTGGTCGCGGCGGACAAGGCCGCGGCCGACCTGCCGTGGCTGCTGTACCTGCAGGGCGGTCCCGGGTTCGGCGCGCTGCGGCCCTCCGGGCGGGAGAGCTGGCTGAACCGGGCGCTGAAGGACTACCGGGTGCTGCTGCTCGACCAGCGCGGGACCGGGCGCTCCTCCCCCGCCAACCGGCGCACCCTGGCCGACCTCGGGAACCCCCGGGCCCAGGCCGACTACCTGACCCATTTCCGGGCCGACGCGATCGTGGCCGACGCCGAGCTGATCCGGGGCGGGCTCGCCGGGGGGCGGCCGTGGAGCATCCTCGGCCAGAGCTTCGGCGGCTTCTGCGCCGTCACCTACCTGTCGCACGCACCGGGCGGCCTGGCCGAGGCCCTGATCACCGGCGGCCTGCCCGGCCTCGACAAGTCGGCCGACGACGTCTACCGGGCGACGTATCCGCTGGTGGCACAGAAGAACGCAGAGCACTACGCGCGCTACCCGGGCGATGTCGAGCAGGCCAGGAAGGTCGCCGGGCGGCTGGTGGCCGGGGATACCCGGCTGCCCAGCGGCGCGCCGCTGACCGTTGAGGCGTTCCAGTCGCTCGGCCGGATGCTGGGCGCGAGCACCGGCAGCGACCAGCTGCATTACCTGCTGGAGGACCCGTTCGCCGGTGGCGGCCTGTCCGACGACTTCCTGTACCAGGTGCAGGAGCACCTGACGTTCTCGGCCGGGCCGCTGTACGCCCTGCTGCACGAGGCCTGTTATGCGCAACGAACCGCCACCCGCTGGGCCGCGCAGCGAGTGCGCGCCGAGTTCCCGCAGTTCGACGCCGTGGCCGCGCTGGACGGCGACGGTCCCCTGCTGTTCACCGGGGAAATGGTCTACCCGTGGATGCTGGACGACGACCCGGTGCTCGGGCCGCTGGCCGATGCCGGGCAGATCCTGGCCCAGCGGGATTCCTGGCCGCCGCTGTACGACGAGGCCCGGCTGCGGGCCTGCGACGTGCCCGTCGCGGCCGCCGTCTACTACGACGACATGTACGTGCCGAGGGAGTTCTCGGTGCCGACGGCCCGGGCCATCCGGGGCCTGCGGCCCTGGATCACCAACGAGTTCGAGCACGACGGGCTGCGCGTCAGCGACGGCAAGGTGCTGGACCGCCTGATCGCGATGGTGCGCGGCAACGTTTGACCCATGGAGCCGCCGATGCCTGACGCCGCCGAGCGGTTCTCCGGCGTGGCCGACGACTATGACGCCGTCCGGCCGCAGCCGCCCGCCGACCTGATCACCCTGATCACCCAGTGGTCCGGCCGGGCCCGGCCGGACGTGGTGGACCTGGGCGCGGGCACCGGCCTGTCCGCCGTGGCCTGGGCCGGCCGCGCCCGCCGGGTCACCGCGGTGGAGCCGTCCGAGGGCATGCGGCGGCGCGCCGAGCGCCGGATCGCCGCCGCGGCGGGGCCGGGGACGAGATTCACGGTCCTGGACGCGACCGCGGAGGCCACCGGGCTGCCGGACGGCTGCGCCGACGTGGTCACCGCCAGCCAGGCCCTGCACTGGTTCGACCCGGACCGAGCGCTGCCGGAGATCGCCCGGCTGCTGCGTCCCGGCGGCGTGCTCGCCGCCTACGACTGCGACTGGCCGCCGCACATCGACTGGCAGGCCGGCGCCGCCTGGGCGCAGATGGCCGGCCGCGTCGACGCGGAGCAGGCCCGGCGCGGCCCGGCCCCCGTGCACCGCGGCAAGGACCACCTGGGCCGCCTCGCCGGCAGCGGCCTGTTCCGGCACTGCGAACACCTCGCGGCGGTTGGCCGGGATCAGGGCGACGCGGACCGGCTGGTCGCCGTGGCCCTCAGCGCGATCAACCACGCCACGGACTTCCTCGCCGACGGGTGCACCGAGGACGACCTCGGGCTCACCGCCCTCCGGGCGGTGGCGGCCGAGCGGCTCCCGCAGCCGCGGACCTGGTGGTGGACGTACCAGGTGTACCTCGCGGTTAGGTAGTTGCGATCAAGCAACTGACTCCCGGTACACTGAACTGAATGCAGACGATCACCGAGCCCGCGCAGCCCGGCAGCCGAAGGTCCGGCGCAGGCGGCGGCGATCGTTACAAGTGGGTAGCGCTCTCCAACACCACGCTCAGCATGACGATGGCGACGATCGACGCGTCGATCGTGATCATCGCGATGCCCGCCATCTTCCGCGGCATCCACCTGAACCCGCTGGCCCCCGGCAACATCGTGTTCGTGCTGTGGATGATCATGGGCTACCTGCTGGTCCAGTCGGTGCTGGTGGTGACGCTGGGCCGGCTCGGCGACATGCACGGCCGGGTCCGCATCTACAACCTCGGCTTCGTCGTGTTCACGGTGGCCTCGATCATCCTGTCGCTCGATCCGCTCACCGGCGCCGCCGGCGCGCTGTGGCTGATCGGCTTCCGGATGGTGCAGGCGTTCGGCGGCGCCATGCTGATGTCCAACTCGGCGGCGATCCTGACCGACGCGTTCCCGGCCAACAAGCGCGGCATGGCCCTGGGCGTCAACCAGATCGCGGGCATATCCGGGCAGTTCGTCGGGCTGCTGCTCGGCGGCCTGCTGGCGGCGTGGGACTGGCGCGCGGTGTTCTGGATCAACGTGCCGATCGGGCTGTTCGGGACCGTGTGGGCGTACCGCAGCCTGCGCGAGATCGCTACCACCCGGCGGGCCAGCATCGACTGGACCGGGAACGTCCTGTTCGCCCTCGGCGCCGGGGCGCTGCTGGTCGCGATCACCTACGGCATCCAGCCGTACGGCGGGCACTCGACCGGCTGGACCAACCCCTGGGTACTGGCCGGCCTGATCGGCGGCGCCGGGCTGCTGATCGTGTTCGGGATCGTGGAGACGAAGATCCCCGAGCCGATGTTCCGGATGAGCCTGTTCAAGATCCGCGCGTTCGCGGCCGGGAACATCGCCAGCCTGATGGGGGCGATCGCGCGCGGCGGGCTGCAGTTCATGCTGGTGATCTGGCTGGCCGGGATCTGGCTGCCGCTGCACGGGTACGACTTCGTCGACACGCCGCTGTGGGCGGGCATCTACATGCTCCCGCTGACCGCCGGGTTCCTGATCGCCGGCCCGATCTCGGGGACCCTGTCGGACCGGTACGGGCCGCGCCCGTTCGCCACCGCCGGCCTGCTGCTGGGCGCGCTCGCGTTCACCGGGCTGATGCTGCTGCCGGTCGACTTCCCGTTCTGGCTGTTCGCGCTGCTCATCTTCTGCAACGGGCTCGGCTCGGGCCTGTTCGCCTCGCCCAACACCTCGGCGATCATGAGCAGCGTCCCGCCCTGGGACCGCGGCGCCGCGTCCGGGATGCGCTCCACGTTCCAGAACTCCGGCATGTCGCTGTCGATCGGCATCTTCTTCTCGCTGATGATCGCCGGGCTGGCGGCCACGCTGCCCCGCACGCTGAGCAGCGGGCTGCGGGCTCAGGGCGTCCCCGCGTCCGTCGCCTCGCGCATCGCGCACCTGCCCCCGGTGAGCACGCTGTTCTCGGCGCTCCTCGGCTACAACCCGGTCCGCAGCTTGCTCGGGCCGTCCGGGGTGCTGAACCGGCTGCCCGCCCGCAACGCTGCCGTGCTGACCGGGAAGCAGTTCTTCCCGAACCTGATCGCGGGCCCGTTCCACCACGGACTGATCATCGTGTTCAGCGCGGCGATCGCGATGTCGCTGACCGGCGCGCTCATCTCGCTGCTGCGCGGCCGCCAGTTCTACTACGAGGACACGGCATCGACGGCCGCACGGCCCGGGGCGCGGCCGGCGGACGCGTCGCCGCCGGCCGGGCGGCCCGGGGCGCAATCGCCGGCCGGGCGGCCCGCGCCGCAGCCCGCGGCCACGCCGCCCGTGGCGGCACCGCCCGTGGCCGGCCCCCCGGGTTCAGGACCGGACTAGGCGCGAGACGGCCGCCGCGGCTTCCCGGATCTTCTCCTCGGCCTCGGGACCGCCCTGCTCGATGGCCTGGGTCACGCAGTGGCCGAGGTGATCCTCGAGCAGCCCCAGCGCGACCGCCTGCAGCGCCCGGGTCACCGCGGAGACCTGGGTGAGCACGTCGATGCAGTAGACGTCGTCGTCCACCATGCGCTGCAGGCCGCGCACCTGGCCTTCGATCCGGCGTAGCCGCCGCAGGTAGGAGTCTTTGTCCTCGGTGTAACCTCGCACGTCACGAAGCTTACTTCGGGGACCTGGGGCCGTAGACTGGCCTCGTGCCGCGCTATGAATACCGCTGCCGCGCCTGCGGCGACACCTTCGAGCGGACCCGCCCGATGAGCGAGTCGTCCGCGCCGTGCCCCTGCCCGCAAGGCCACGACGACACCGTGAAGCTGTTGTCCACGGTGGCGGTCGGCGGCCGGGCCAGCTCCCCGGCGGCCGGCCGGGACGGCGGGGGCGGCTGCTGTGGCGGCGCCTGCGGCTGCCGCTGACCCGCGCTACCCGGCGAAGCGCTCGACCTGGCGCATCTTGTTGGTCGCGTCCAGCGCCGCGACCTTGTAGGACTCGGCCAGCGTCGGGTAGTTGAACACCGCGTCGACCAGGTAGTCGATGGTGCCGCCGCAACCCATCACCGCCTGGCCTATGTGCACCAGCTCGGTGGCGCCGGTGCCGAACACGTGCACCCCGAGCAGCGTGCGGTCCTCCGGCGAGACCAGCAGCTTGAGTACCCCGTAGGAGTCGCCGATGATCTGGCCGCGGGCCAGCTCGCGGTAGCGGGACACGCCGACCTCGAACGGGATGCAGTCGGCGGTGAGCTGATCCTCGGTCTTCCCGATGAAGCTGATCTCGGGCAGGCTGTAGATCCCGATCGGCTGCAGCATGTCCGCGGCGTGCACCGGTTCGCCGCACGCGTGGTGCGCGGCCTGGCGGCCCTGCTCCATGGACGTGGCGGCCAGGGCTGGGAACCCGATGACGTCGCCGACGGCGTAGATGTGCGGCACGCTGGTGCGGTAGAACTCGTCCACCTTGATCCGGCCGCGCTTGTCCGCGGTCAGCCCGGCCGCCTCCAGATTGAGCTCGTCGGTCTGGCCCTGCCGACCCGCGGAGTACAGGACCGTTTCCGCCGGGATCCGCTTGCCGCTGGCCAGGGTCGTCATCGCCCCGCCCTCGTGCGCGTCGACCGAGGTGACGGTCTCGCCGAACCGGAACGTCACGGCCAGGTCCCGCAGGTGGTACTTGAGGGCCTCGATGACCTCGAGGTCGCAGAACTCCAGCATCCGGTCGCGCTGCTCGACGACCGTCACCTTGGTGCCGAGGGCGGCGAACATCGACGCGTACTCGATGCCGATCACCCCGGCGCCCGCCACCAGCATCGACCGCGGGACGCGCTCCAGGTGCAGGATCCCGTCCGCGTCGATGATCGTCTTCTCGTCGAACGCCACGCTGTTCGGCCGGGCGGGCATGGTGCCGGTCGCGATCACGATGTCCTTGGCGCTGACCTGGCGCAGCCGTGACTCACCGTCGTCGACCTCGATGCAGTTCGGGCCGGTGAACCGCCCGGTGCCGGAGAGGATCGTGACCCCGTTGCGGCTCAGCTGGCTACGTACGACATCGCTCTCCCGCCCGACGACGTGCTGGGTGCGGGCGGTCAGGTCGGAGATCGTGATCTCGTCCTTGACCCGGTAGGCCTGCCCGTACATCTCGCGCTGGTCCAGGCCGGTCAGGTAGAGCACGGCCTCCCGGAGCGTCTTGGACGGGATCGTGCCGGTGTTCAGGCACACCCCGCCGAGCATGCGCGGCCGCTCCACGATCGCGACCCGGCGGTCCAGCTTGGCCGCCGCGATCGCGGCCTTCTGCCCGCCCGGCCCGGATCCGATCACCACTAGGTCGAAATCGTGCACGTCTCCCAGTCTGACCACCTCAGCCCGCCTTTAAAAGTCCGAGGCCCGCCCGATTCCCCCGGTCAGGGCGCGATCGCTGCCGCCACCGGGAAGTCTCCCACCGTGATCGCGGGGTACACGTGCCCGGTGGCGCTGTTGACCGGTGTCACCTGGCCTGCGTAGGTGTCGATCACCAGGGCGCGGCCGCCCGTGGTGAGGTCGATGGACAGCGGGTAGTCATACAGGCCGACCGAGATCGCGCGGCCCGCGCGGCCGGTGGCCACGGCGACCGGCGTCACGGTCCCGGAGATCGTGTTGACCACGTACGCCACCGCGCCGGACCCGGAGATCGTGACCGACGCGGGCGCGTAGCCCACACTGACCGGCCGGCCCGGCTGGCCGGTGGCGGTCGCGATCGGGGTCACCGTGTCGTCGTCGCCGTTGACCACGTACACGGCCCGGCCGTCGGGCGTGACGGCGATGGAGTCCGGGGCCTGGCCGACCGGGATCGGGCGGCCCGCGGTGTTGGTCGCGGTGGCGATCGGGGTCACCGTGTCCGACCCGTAGTTGGCGACGTAGGCGGTCCGGCCGCTGGGCGCGATCGCGATCGTGAACGGGAACGAGCCCACCCGGATCGGGCGGCCCGCCGTGTTGGTCGCCGTGGCGATGGGGGTGACGGACCCGCCCTCCCAGTTCAGGACGTAGAGCGTGCGGCCGTCCGGGGTGAGGGCCATGGCCCGGGGATAGGCGCCGACCGGGATCGGGCGGCCCGCCGTGCCGGTCGCGGTGGCGATCGGGGTCACCGTGTCCGACCCGGAGTTGGCCACGTACGCGGTCTTGCCGTCCGGCGTGACCGTGATCGCCTGCGGGTCGGTCCCGACCGGGATCGCCGGGCCCGCCGCGCTGGTCGCGGCAGCGATCGGGGTCACCGTGTCCGACCCGGAGTTGGCCACGTACGCGGTCTTGCCGTCCGGTGTGACCGCGATCGCGTCCGGGTCCGCGCCCACGCCGATGGCCCGGCCTGCCTTGCGGGTGACCAGGTTGACCGGCGTCACCGTGCCCGGGGTCACCGTGCCCGGGCCGTAGTTCACCACGAACGCCGTCGGGTCGGCCAGCGGCGCCCCATCCGGCGCAGCCGGCGCCGCGGACACCGCCGGCGCGGCGGAGCCCGGCACCGGGGCCGCGCCGGGGGCCGGCGCCGGCGGGGCCACGGTCCCCCCGGAGGTGGTGAAAACGTCGTTGACCGGCTGCGCGTACCGGTCGTTGCCGGTCAGCGTCCCGAGCCCGAGGGCGGCCTCGATCGTCCGGAGCAGGCTGTAGTGCGTGTAGCGGGTGTCCGACACGTAGCCCTGCCGCACGTCCCGGGACCCGATCATGATCGTCGCGACCTTCTGCGCGGGATGCTCGTAGTCGTAGCCGTCCTCGTCGAACGTGATGATCGCCAGCGACCGCTGCGTCGTCCAGGCCGGCGAGCGCATGATCAGCCCGAGTTCCTGGCTGACGAAGTCGTCCCCGGCCTTGATCCCGCAGCCCTCCATGTCGAAGCAATCGTCCGGGGCGACCCACGCGAAGTTCGGGGTGGTGGCGGCGTGCGCCAGGTCGGTCTGCAGCGAGGGCAGGGGAACCAGGTGGGAGGCGCAGTAGGCCGGCCGCTCGCGGACGTCGGCGAAGTACATCATCGGCTGATCGTCGTCCCAGTAGTTCGTGTGCACGGTGTTGTCGCACGGCCCGTCGGCGCTCTGCAGGTACCCCTTCCAGGTCTCGTGCGCGGCGCCGACCAGGTCGGCGAGGTTACGCGCGTTGATCGTGTACAGCGGGTTCTCCTCGGCCGGGTCGTCGAGCGGGACGCCGAACGTGCTGCCCCCGGCCAGGGCCAGGTAGTTGCCGTCGCTGGGATGCTCCTCGGCGAAGAAGTTCGCGAGCAGGCTGGACCGCGGCAGCAGGCTGTTCAGGTACGGCGCCTGCGCGGTGTTGCCGATGACCGACTTGAAGTCCTCGTTCTCCAGGTAGAACAGGAACACGTGCTGGAAGCGGGGGACGCGGGCGGCGGGCAGGGCCAGCACCGGCTGGCGGACCGGCGCCGAGAGGCTGAACCGCAGGCCGTCGGCCGTGGCACGGTCGTACCCGACCACCGGCGCGTCCGGGCCGTCGGCGTCGGTGAGCGAGGTCGTCAGGTCCAGCTCGGCCTCGG
>Ga0335073_10014550_pt1 | contig 11028 bp, 8 predicted proteins | sample Lox_Sample_22_FD_207093 | JGI IMG/M metagenome (GOLD analysis project Ga0335073, IMG submission 207093) | Soil microbial communities from Loxahatchee National Wildlife Refuge, Florida, United States - Lox_Sample_2.2 | ecosystem: Environmental > Terrestrial > Soil > Wetlands | place: USA: Florida... | reverse complement strand
TGTTGTACACACTACATCCCACACATTAGTCTTCCCCCAAAACAGAGAGATAAATAGAGAGGACTGGGAAGGGTACGAATTGGACATGTGCCAGAAGAAATCTGTGTCATCAAGGAGATTGCGATGAGTGTGAGTGACTGTTTTGAAAAGGATTTGCGCTGATGGAGTATTCTTGGGGAGCGCTCTTAATGTCGTTCGTCCCAGAATCAGTCTGTACAAAGCAATTCGAAAAGTATGTTGAAATAGCCGAATGTGCCATAACTAGAAAACAGTATTAGACCCAACAACTTCAAATTTAAGAGAAATACGAATGGAAGGGACTACAGATTAGCGGTTGACACGGAATGAGGAGTACTTTGAAGTTTAAGAGCAGAATGAATAACCCCAAGGCAGCTAGAGGTTTCATTATGGAGTTGAGAAGCAAACTAAGAGGAAATTGGAGCTGTCGATGTCGAAAGTAAGGTTGTTCCACAGCATTGCGCGGCGATTTTAAACGAAATTGAGGCAGCGATTAAGCGAATCGCTAGCGAGCGCTAAGCGGTCCTGATTGGAGCAGCAGTCACTCATCTGATCGCTATTCTTGTTCAACACAACAGGTCTCAGCACCACAGCATCTCGACTCAGCAGGCTGATAAGGGATGTCTTTGGTTGTTTTGACTTCCGTAGACGCACGTAACCTGAGCTTGAAAGCTAGCTGGTAGTTCTCAAACCCGATTCTAGAGCCTACTTCGTCCCAGGAAATCTCTATCTACTGCTTCTTCTCTTCAGGTAATCGTCCATTTGACGGTTGAATTCAAGTGAACAATACTTTTTCTTGCTCAAAGCTTCCCCCCTTGATGAATGCTCAAATACGACCACCTGCGTGGTAGCGAGATTTGTGACTGAGATGGCGGTGAGATGGAATTGCTCGCGATTCGTTTGATTGGCAGTGCTCACCTAATCCACAGCGAAAAGATTTTCAAAACCGATCTTCAAAAAAGTTCGAAGCGATCAAGGCCTGACGAAGAGGAGGCGGGCGACAGAGGGAATGTATTCAATTCCTCTTCGACGGCCACTCTCCTTGTGTCTTCAATGCCGTGTGAAACTAGTCAGACTACAGCACTCGTCTGCCTCTCATGCCGAATCGGGCTATGACGACGATGTTCCTGCCGGAGATTCTCAAAGCACACATCGCAAGCAGCATTACCCAAGTTCGAGAGAGAGGCAATATCCCTCGCAAATGAGACCCAACTTTCGCTTTGCAGAGAGAAATTCCAGGTCTCCCTCTGTGCCGGCGAAACAATTCAAATTCATGGGACGCTCGCGACCGCGGCCCACAGAAGAACAACCGCAACTGTCCGTGCGGGTGCGTGCTTCAAGAATAACTGCACCAGAATCACAAGGGGAAAATTCAGTGGAAGAAAAAACGATGAAACGAGTTGCTATGGTATGATCCTCTCTTTTCTTTTGCTGACAATAGGCAATCAATCTACGTCCTGCAATCATATCGGCTATGAGTACCTTTCTGAAAGGCCCGTTTGTCCCTACAGAAGCTCAACAAGACCTGCTGTTTGCACTGAAAAAAGAAGACGAACATGTCTTCTTCCGCGCGGAAACAGGAACAGGAAAGTCATTCATTCTGGCAATGCATGCACTCAACCTCTCACGTTCTCTCAATGCAGATTCAAAACCAACCACAACAATCCTAATCCTCGTTCCGAATCCCGATTTAGCAATACAGTATCATTACTGGATTCACTCTATTTTGCCAAAACAAGCAGGCTCTCAATCGAAACGATCTGAAATCATTCAAACTCTATTCCGATCAGACGAAAATATAGAAAAGGAACAAGAGGAGAAATTAAAGTTATCAAAGGATCCACATATAATTGTTTCCACACCCACAAGATTACTCGATCTCATCAGTCAAAACGCTGAATTATTCGATTTTCAAAATATAAAAGCGATTATTTTGGATGAAGTGGACGAACTCATTCAACCACCTTCGCCTATTCAAACTACGAAAATTCATCATAAAACACCTGCCGAAATCCTACTAGATTGGATTTTTGAAGCTCATCCTAAGATTTCACCACGTTTAATAACGACCTCTGCAACACTTACAACAACACTAACCGACTTTCTAACCTCCAAACCATGGATGGGTACAAAAGAGTTATTTAAACATGGTGTTTATGCAGCTTCAACAGTCCACACAACTCCTCAAACAGCTTCACAATACGTCTTCCTTACCTCCCTACTTAAATCACCTTCGCCAGATACCATTCCCGACAAACTAGTAATTTCCCAACCATCCCTTCCAAGCGTAACACTACACCACAACTTACGTCTCAGCCCACCAAAACCCTCTTCTGAAACCGAATACTCAGAATACCCACCAAATTATCTGGCCATTTCCGCTTTACAACGTCTCATACGGTACTTTTCAGTCAACAAAGCACTCGCGTTAATTCCACACGGGACATCAAGGTCCTCCTTCATCTGGGCATGTCAATACTTTGGCATGCATGCCGCTCAACCACTACACTTTTCTCTCGCCGAAGCAGAACAAGGGTTCCTGGAACCCGCTATGCTACGAGGTGCTGGACCCACCTTATACGTTGCCCACATAAAAGACATTCGAGGTCTGGATTTGCGGAACATAGATGTTGTGTTTATCATGAGTGAATTTGGCAGTGTGGAAGATTATGTTCATGTCACTGGTCGTACTGGACGTGGGAAAACAGGATCAAGTGGGACAAGAGGCGTCACAATGGGGAAAGTGGTCACTTTGTTGGAAGAAAGTGAGGGAAATATGGAACACAAGTTATACAATTTGGCTGTGAAATTACATCGTACTGGGAATAGTGTGAAGCATTTGGCGTTGCGTGGTGGTGTAGAAGAGGAATATGGTGATACTTCGAGTGAGAGACTTGAAGTTGCGATTAAACCATTGCCGGGAGATCAATGGGAAGAAATCCGTAGGGAAAAGGGAATTATACCGAATACCGAAGAGGAAAAAATGAAGAGGGAGAGAGCAACAAGGAGTTTTGAGGAGAGAAGACGGTTTTTGTTAATGGATGGTGATGCGAAGGAGTTGGAGGAAAATCCAATTAGTCCCCCTGTCGAGATGGATGTTGAAGAAGCTGTTTTGGAAAGACCGAGTGCTTTTGGCATGGAAAATCTGAATCCTGAAAAGGAAAGTAAGATAACGGAAGTTGGTGATTGGAAAGCAGCTCTTGCACACAGTCTGAAAGGTGCAAATGGTAAATCCAACATTGTGCATTATGCACAAAATACGGAAGCACCACTGCCATTGAAGTTGGAAGGAGAAGTTATTGGAGTATCCAAACCCAGAAAAGCAATCCCTATGGAGATCGAGGTACCCTTTCCTGAGGGTCCAAAGTTCCCACTCGAGGCATATTGCGCTGCAATGAAAGAGGTACAACAACACCGTGACAACGAATCTATTGGAAAAGATGCGACAAGTCCGACGGCATCCCCAGATGTGGGACATCCGGCAGCAGCCGCACATCCGAGCGCAGAAATTCCCAAAAAGGATGAAATTCCGATGATTTCCACCGAAATTAATATTTCTCCGGATAGCGATGCAACCACCATTCAACATGATTTGGAATCAAGTCTTGATCAATTAGAACAAGCTCAGGCTATATCTGAGCAGACACCTGCCAAGAAGAATGCAAGAAGAAAATCCAAGAATAACAAGAGTGGGAAGGATAATGATGTCAAGAAGAAAAGAGCCCGAAACCCCCGAGTTCAAAAAGATACCCAAAACGTAGGTGCATAGCGGGAAAAATATACCCCTTAGCTCATTATGTACGTTACTTGAGCAGACCCACATTAGTGTAACAATACATTAGAGATAGATCATCATTCGCGGTGTTTGAAGCAAGCCTTCGCTTATGAATCGTGGTGTAAACTGTTCGCTAGAAGAAATCAAGGAACGCGACAATTTCATCGATTTTCCGATTCATTTTTAGTTTTATACGATGGACTGTGCACTCCGAACTCGGCTAATTGCCTGGGCTACGCGTCATCCACTTCATTTCTTTCATTTTAAAGGGTATAAAAATAGAGTGTGGAGAATTGCAGAGGTGGTGATTGGTGTGGGAATTGAGGAACGGCTGATTCGGGAGTGGAGCAGTTGGCTGATCTGAACGCAGCCTCAGAGAATCTCATCTCACCGTCGCAACGTCATTCGACCGTTGAGAAAATTCCAGCGCCATGGCCGGCGAAGAATCGCAGTTCCTCTGTCACAGGGCCAACAAACATATGGATGCCCGGCCACTGCAAACCAATGCCGGTTTATCCTCTACAAACGTGTGAGTTCCATACTTCGAATAATATTCCTACAAATACCCTGCAATCCTCCCCACAGCATCATCAGCATCATCACCTACTAATCTTAATACTCCCTCCTTAATACCCCGTCGTAATGTTGCAAAAAGTCCTCTTTGCGGCCGCCGCTCTTGCATCTCTCGTTGCTGCACAGTCGAACTTCAGCACTCCCCGATATCTCCGCGTCAAAACCATAAACTCGACAAACACGGTTTGGGAAGGTTACTATCTCTCCACGTACCACCAAGGAGCCGGTTTTGCCGATGCAACTTTAGTCGCAAATACCACTGAAGCACTCGGCGGAGCTTTCCTAAACGCTACCGCAAATGTTACGCTCGATTACTGGTACCTCGACTTCAACACCACCATTGCAGCCGGGAACGAGACAATCTATTATTCCGCTCAGATCCAAAGTACTGGAGGATACAATAGTATGGATCTCATGACGGTCAATATTGCCGCCGCTCCTATTCCGGGATTCAGCTTCGATACTCAGGGAAGGTTGGCATTCGAGAATACTACTTTGTTTGCGGCATGCAACTGGACTCACGCCGTACGTCTCTTCATTTCTACATTGTTGACAATAGTTTGGCTATCCTTCTGTGTTCTGGCAGTATCCTTACTACGTCGGACTGGTCCCGTTGCCTTGCAGCTGTGTCAGCATCGAGCTCATAAGAGACGACCAATACTCTTAGAATTTATATCGCCGGACATACAACGAAATGTATATGCTGTTAATTCTCTAATGAACCATTGTCCTTATGCATCCTTTCCCAAATTTTGCTTTTCCAAACCTATGCTTATATACTTTGTCTCCTACCCAATCTTGGACCTCCACGTCGTTTATCTCCACCACCACTTGCCTTCAAATTCCCGCTGAGAAGACCTTCAAGTTTCCCCTCACGTTTCAAAGTAGCCAAGAAATCTTTACAGTAATGATATCCTACATCGTAAATCTCATCGAATCTTCCAAATTCCAAAGTCCCGAATTGTTGAACAGAAGGTTGCATGTACAATACTCCAGGTGAAACTTTTGCCCTTTCTAATGCAGGAACAGATGTTGCGTATGCTAAACGCGATTGTATATCCGACAATGTAGGTACATCGGGGATCTTCGAGAAGGGATTGTAATGGTTAACTAATGCCCATAAACCTGTCCATTAGCATCGTGATTTAATCTTGGTTTGACATACCCGAGAGAGAATCACCGTATCTCTGCGGAGTAGAATCACTGATACTTCCCACATCAACAGCGAAAATAACATCGGCTCCCATATCCTTCATAGCCGCAACAGTAAGATTATCCATATATCCTCCATCCACAAGCATATTCCCCTCTTCATCCGTCATAGGCGGTAAAAACCCCGTCAGCGTCATACTTGCTCTGATATACCTCCACGCATACCCCGTTGTATGAATCTCCATCCTAAACTTTAAAATATTCGCCGAATTACAATAAAACGGAAGCCAAAAATCTTCAATATGCGAATCCCCAAAAGTCTTCCAAATACCTCTATTAAATTCATGGCCTGTGGTGTATGAAGTAGTAGGCCACGTTAAATCTGTTGCATAACGCCATAAACTAGCCATTCGTCCAGCAAATTTCTTTGCACGTCCGTAAATAGGAACCGAATCTGCGTCTTTGGCGTATAGACCTGCGTTGAAAGCACCGATGCTTGTACCACCTACAATATCGATCGGGATACCTGCTTCCTCTAGAGCTCTGATGACGCCTACTTGAGCACATCCACGAGCTCCCCCGCCACCCAGAACAAGTCCAATTGCTTTTCCACATAAATGACGCGCTAAACGAGCGAAATCGGATTTTCGAGTTGGATTCGCTTCTTCCGAGTCTAAGGGTGTTGTGTAAGATAACCCTGAATTTCGACGAGAAGTGTATTTTGAGATATCAGATTGAATTGTTTGTAATTTGTTTTTGACGAAAGTGAGAGTGCGTTGGGCTCTGGGTGGACGCATTTCGACAGCGACTCTAGCTGAACTTGATCGGAAAGTCATCTGGACATGATGATGTTGATGAACCCAAATACGATTCTATACCAGTCAGCTCCTGCAATCAAAAGTCGGATAACAACCTTAAGCCATTCTCTTGTAATGCCAGGTTTAACGCTTTGATCAGGATGCACAAGCACCAATTCTTTCCGGGCAGTAGTCTTACTCTGCAACAAAAACCGTTCATATTCTCCAATAGCAGGATCATCATTCGCAAGACCAACCAACAATATACAATCCGCTTGACTTATACAAGTCTGTGTCCATGGAGAATTAACTCCTGTATCTGCAACATATAATACCATGTCCCATTTTTCTTCCAATTCACCTAGATATCCCGCCAATTTCAACTTCCCCAGTCGATTAAATGCATGTCTTCCTAAATTCTCTAATACCCGCTCTTGGTTTAATAGTTGACATCCTACACCTACACCAGCAGCTATCCCTTTCTGCAGACTTTTTGCAAATTCCATGATCGGGAGACCTTGTCTGACAGGTAAAATCCCCACAGTGCGTAAATTCATGGTACTCTTTGCAGTACTATAAGTTTTAGGAGTCCTCATCCTGTTAGCAATCATCTTATAGATTTGCATTGAAACACGAGGATGTTCAAGCGCAAGAGTATTAAACAAGGTTTTCGGAAACCGAGCCAATTCCGTATCTCTAATGGCGTGTAACGTAGATGGTCGTTTTTGTTCAGTGAGAACTTCCAATTCACCAACCGATTCGCCTCTTCCGTATTCACCGACAACTTCATGGTTCGAAGTTAGTGTTCGTACTCGTCCATTGAGAACAATGTAAATTGCGTCAGAAGGATCGTTTTGATGGTAGATGACTTGTCCGGCATTGACTTGGATCCATTCTAGTGCAAAGTCAATGTGTAATACCAATGGTGATAAAAGTGAGATGAGACGTTTTGCCATGGTGAGAAGGACTGCAGGTTGTTTCTCCATGATTCGTTCGAGACTTGAGCGGGGGAGAAATCCAGCTAATACATCTGTTTTTGCGCGAATCTCACAGAATGAGGGAAATCCAGAAATCGAGCCTAGGTAGCCTGCTAAACCACCTGGTTTAACCAGGAACAATTGTTGTGTTTTTTGAGTTGTTGATTCAGCATCTTGCGAAGTTCGTATTTCTTGATGTATTCCACCGGCATTCGTTTCCGTAGAATCATGTTTTTCTTCCTCAACAATCAAACAAGTTTCCAAAAATCCATCAATGACATAGAATAATCCTGGAGTCCGTTCTTCTTGCTCAACAAGTACGCTACCCTCTTTAAAAAACACAATCTCAATATCATTTTCCAAATCTTCTTGAATACTGGCCAGACTGCTACTAGCAACACTTTGTTCCTCATCATCTAATCCGACTGATCCATTCGTTAGTAATGAATGTTGTCCAAATGCAGGTAAATTCAAAACATTCGTAAATACGGCTTTCTGACGGACACTATCGTACGATACAAGTCGTGGAGATGCAGGGATAGAAGAGCTTCCACCAGTCCCATTGACTGGATTAATTGGATTATCGAGAGCAGTTAGACCGATTGCCTTGAACATACAATCTAACACTGCATCGCGAAATTCACTCTCATCGCCTGAAAGAGAATGCAGCGAATGTGAAGAAGGTGAACGACCGCCGTGTTGACTTTCCGGAAGAGGATGAATGGTTTCGGAAGAAGGGGTGTTGCCTATATGCAATGGAACTGAAGAAAGAATATCTCCTGGAGCAGGATCTCCTCTTGCTCTTGACTCTGTTGAACGCTCAGCGACTCTGCGTGCTAACTGCGCCATAAATTTAGGACTTCTTGCACCATCCGATTTTGCTGGTCGTGGATTCGCACCCGCATTAGATCGTCTTCTGAGTTTTGATGGTGTAACAATTAATGAAGCGATATCCTTATTCTGACTCCGTTCTCTATATCGTTCCTTGAATTTCTCTAAAACTCCTCTTCGAAGAATATTAGGAAGTTCATAAGTTCCCTGTGTATTCAAAACTTTCTCAGTCTTCAAAATTTCCGCAGTGAGACCAAGGTATTTATGGCCTGTAAGGAAGGTGACTCGTTGAAATCGGGTAAGTATCACTTGGACTATGTGTGCTGATGCTTTTGGATATATTCTGACGAGACGACGGAATGCTTCTGCGGGGATTATGGCAATGGTACTGTCTACTGATGCGCGAGCAACGATGTCTGGATGCATTGAGGTAGGTTGTTTAGTAGAATGTGTTATTGTGGAGGGAGTTCCCGGATCGTTGAGGTTAAATGCTGGAGGAGGTTCGTAGGGTACTAATTCCGTGTTCAGGGAATCATGGAGATGTGAGTCCATCCGGTTCTGTTGACTCGGTAAATGAATATCCTCTGTGAACAGCGCAAGGATCGTAAACAGACTAGACAACGGTGCTACAATAAGTCATTGTCCAAAGGACATGTATAATGGATATTGGAGGAGAGGGTATACCTCCATTCTTAGCTTCAGTGAGAAGTTGATATCCTTGTCCACCTTCCCATTCTTCATCGTCGTCATCCACATGCGATAACCCAGGCAGAGACTTGACAAAAACTTGCACCAAGCCATCAACAACAAGACAAAACGACTTTTCCTCCTCCAAAAGTAAAGTATCCCCCGCCAGGAGTTGACGAGTTTGCATATGTCGTGCAAGTTCATGGAAAACAGGTCGTTCAAGGTATCCAAAGATCTTTATTGCGCTCAAGAACTAGTCATTAACCATTACTTCTGAAAAGTATGGGGAAAGAGAATACCTCGTCGAGATAATTTTGTAGGCCTGGTTTGGAGTCTGGTTCTTGTGTATCTGGAAAGAGATCGATTTGAGGTTCCTTGCGAGGTGGTTCGGGAGGTAATCTCGAGTACTCTGTTAAATATCGATATCTTAGAACCCAATACCCCACTGCCAACGCAGCAACTGCTAGCAACGCCCTACAAGATCAGTTCGCTACAGAGAGAAGAGATACAGTGAAGAAAAGTTGAGTGTCAAGGTGATACTCAAACTCAATATTTTAAAGATGAGAGTAGGAATAGTAATCGTCGCAAAACTCAAAAGAGATACAAAAATACGCGTAACAGCAAGAATAATAGAAGCAATAAGATATAACATCCAACCTATTATTCCACGTGAAGAGCCTCCGTCAACAGACGATGACGCAGCTGAAGTAAGTATCTTGCCGAGATTATTGCTTAACTCGGAAAAGGCAGGGTTGTCATTCGGCAAAGTAGCGACTGTAGCTGTAGCCAGAGGAGTAGTGGCAGTTTGTTGGGAGACATATTGAATGAGTGTGTCGTCCATCGTGCGCAATCTATTGACTGACAGACCGCCCCTTTGACTGTAACTGCCTTCTTACTCGAGGAAAAAGAAGAGGTCCGATTTAAAGTTCTCTTGAAGTTTTGGCGAATCGGCAGCATCACGTGGTTACATTGTCGCATATCGTTCGATGATTGATCAACTGGCCCCATCTCACCGCAAAACCATCTCCCTCTTCCGTCAACCTGCTAAACTTTAGCCTATCAGCAAAAAAGATAAACTCGTCTCGAAACGGAATTTAAATACAATACATTCAAATATAGTGAAAGTCGACTATGCCCTCTGAAACAACAGATGTAGTTTAATTGCACATGAGATCTGATAAGCCGGGCAGGGACAGAGTAAAGTGTCGAAGGAGTCACGCTATACACCAGTAGATATAAATCCAGTATTGGAAGTACATTTATCCCACATCCGACTCTCTGCAGCCCCTTTTCTTGTCTTCACCTTAATGAAAGACAGAGGAGACTAACCCATCTCACGGATCTGTGTTGCTCCAGCAACTTGAAATCAGAGCCCCAAATTCCTAGCGGCTCCCGGCTTTGTGCGCAGCACAGAATACGTCACGAGATCTGTGCTACAACTGACTCTCCATGTAGGACACCCCCACTCCAACCTCAAAGCGACACCACAACAAAGGGTCACGAAAATACACTTCAATACCATCGCTACTACTGCACTCAATCAAACCTCACAATGCAATCCTCGGCCCTTCTTGTCGTTCTCATCACCGTACGATCCCTTATTGCCATCAAGCGGGACATGCTAATGCGTTGTGGGTGTAGATTTTCATCCCTCCGATCGGAGTATTGCTGATTTCTGGATGTGGAATCGACTTCTGCATCAACATCCTCCTCACTCTATTGGGATATTTTCCAGGTCACATTCATGCGTTTTATCTTGAATACGTCTATTACAAACGTCAAGAGGATTATCAAAGAGGATTAATAGCTCCCGGACAACATCAAGGTACCTTATCTCCAATCCTTATACTTTATCCTCCTCGCCATCTATCGCTGCATTCTCGACTCATTTCTGACAGCAGGTGTCTATTCCCAACAAACATACGGAACAGTTCGTTAGACAGTTCCCACCACACCATATCCAGTCGTAGCGTTAGGATACACAGTATGATAATCCCGTAACTGTATCCCAGCAAATTGAAATGTAACTATTACTTCCATCACCGTTATAATGGTTTTACATCGTTCCCATTTTCGCGGGTGGATTGTGCTTGTTTTTTGGTGGTTTCGGCAAGGGCTTTACGTTCTCGCTCGTCTCGTTGCTCTTTCAAGTATGGTTGGAGATAAAACATTGCTTTTCATTAGTTCAATTTCTTTTTGTGGGAGGGTACGTAAAGCT
>Ga0335073_10014548_pt1 | contig 11028 bp, 13 predicted proteins | sample Lox_Sample_22_FD_207093 | JGI IMG/M metagenome (GOLD analysis project Ga0335073, IMG submission 207093) | Soil microbial communities from Loxahatchee National Wildlife Refuge, Florida, United States - Lox_Sample_2.2 | ecosystem: Environmental > Terrestrial > Soil > Wetlands | place: USA... | reverse complement strand
TGACCATCTGCGGGATTGCGGGAGCCGGCCGCGCCCTATAGAATGTAGTTACATGTACTACTTCAGGGGAGGTGGATGTGACTACCGTCACTGCGGCTGAGTTCAATCAGCGCCCTAGCCAGGTCAAGCGCGCGGCCGAGGACGAACCGGTGGTGATCACCGAGCACAGCCGCCCGTCCTTCGTGCTGCTGACCTACGCCGAGTATCAGCGGCTTCTTCGCACGCCGACTGACCTCGCCGATTGGCTGGAGATGGATGAGGAGGTCGAGTTCGAGATCGAGCCGGTCGGCTTGGACATCCGACCCGCGGACGTGTGATGTACCTGCTCGACACCAACGTCGTCAGCGAGCTCCGAAAGCGGCGCGGCGACGCCGGGGTTAAGAAGTGGGTGGCCGGACAGAGCGCGGCGGACCTTGCCGTCAGTGTCGTGACCATCCTCGAGATCGAGATCGGGATCCTGCGGAAACAGCGCACCGACCCCGACCAGGCCCGCATCCTCACCCGATGGTTCGAAAACAACGTGCTCACCGGCTTCGCCGACCGCATCCTGCCACTCGATCTCGCGGCTGCTCGCCGCGTCGCTTCGCTGCACGTGCCAGACCAAGCGCCCCAGCACGACGCGCTCATCGCCGGCACCGCGCTTGCACGTGGCCTGACCGTCGTCACCCGGAACACCCGCGACTTCGAACGCGCCGGGGTTGAGTACCTCAACCCTTGGTCAGATAGTTGAGCGTGCGTATCGGTGATGGAACGTCGTCGAGTTCCGCTTCAACCTGTAGCAGGGGGACGTTACCGCAGCGGCCGCTCAGCGCTCGCTCAGCGCCTGGCGGGCGGCGTCGGCGAACAGCACGGCGAACGATGAACTGATGGCGGCGGTGCCCGGCCCGGGGTCGTGGCGGAACTCCCGCCGGACGCGCCCGGCCGGGTCGATCACGAAGGCCGCGTAGCGGCGAAGGGCCGCGGTGATCCCGTACTCCTGCCAGACCCTCCGGAGCTGGGTTGGCGTCCCGGTCAGGTAGCGCCAGCCGGTGACCCGGTTCAGTCCCTGCCGCCGGTCGAAGGCCGGCCATGCGTCGGCCGCGCGGTCGGCCAGGGACGAGCTGATCCCGACCAGGTCAACATCGCCTGCGCTCCCGCCGAGCATCTGGATCACCTGCCGAAACTCCTGGCCGACCGGCGGGCAGTCGGCACGGCAGGCCGGGTCGAGGAAGGTGAGCAGCACGACCTTGCCGCGCAGGCTGGCCTGCGTTACCAACTGGCCGCGCTGGCCGATCAGCGTGAAGCCGGGGGCCGGGGAGCCGGCCACCGCGGACGCGCCGGCGATGGACTGGGCCAGGATTGGGTCAGCCTCCGGGCTGGCCTGCGCGACAGCCAGCGGCGCGGCGCCGAGCGCGATCAGGGCGGCCCCGCCCACGGCCGCCACCGACCGGCTGCTCGCCGACAGGGCTTGCTGGACCAGCGCGGCCGGGCCGGCCCGCGCCGGGCCGTGCGCCGGCTGCTCGTCCGGGCGCGGTCCGGCCCGGACCACGGCCAGGTAGCCGGCGCCGGCCAGCAGGATGAACGGGATCATGTTGTTGGGGTCGGTACCGAGCCCGCCCAGGAACCCCAGGTCCTCGATCACCACCCAGCTGGCCAGGCTCAGCGCCGCGAACACGATCAGCGCGGGGCGGATCAGCGCGCGGCGGCCGCTCAGGAAGGCGGCGCCGGTCACCGCGAGCGCCGCCACGGCAGCTAGGTTGACCGCGACGCCGTGCGCCTCGTCGAGCGCCGCGAACGCGGACAGCCACCCGGCCAGAATGCCCGGCTGCGGGTTCACCGACATCGACAGGGACATCCCGGCCAGGGGGCCCGGCTGGCCGTGCGAGAGGCCCGCCCAGAATCCGTTGCCCGGCCAGGCCTGGACCACCGCCATTCCGACCAGGAACAGGCCAAGCCCGGCCAGGATCAGCCGGCCAAGCCGCGGCGAGTGCCAGGCCCGCTCGGGCAGCGCGATGAGCGCCCCCGCCACCACGTAGACCGCCGCCGCACCGGGCGCGCCGGTCAGCCAGGACAGGCCGGGGGCGAAGATCCCGCCGAAGGACTCCCCGAACACCCACACGACCAGGCCCCAGCCCGCGCCGGCCAACCCGGCGAGCCGGGACAGGGCACCGCGTGGCGCGGCCAGGATCCAGATGCCGATCCCGGCCTGAATCCACACCACCGCAGCGGCGGCCTGCATCGGGTGATACGACCAGGTGGTCCCGGCCCAGTTCACCACGTGTTGCACCCACAGCGGCGAGCTCGCCGCCGTGGGCTCGATGACCTGGGACGGCAGCCCGAGCGCCATCTTGGGCTGAGCTTGCAGGATGCCGTCGAACAGCCACAGGTTGCCAAAGCCGACCACCAGCAGCAGCCGTCCGGTCGGCTCGGGATCGGCCGGGCCGGGCACGGCGGCGGGGCCGGGCACGGCGGCCGGGTCGCCGCGTGACCGCGCGTGCCGCCAGGCCCGCGCGCCGGTCCAGGCCGCGCCCAGCACGGCGAAGATCAGCAGCGCGATGAGCCCCTGGTGCAGCAGCGCCGCGCGAAACGCCGCGACCACCGCCGGGTCGTCGGGGTTAAGCCCGGTGTTCATCCCGGGCACGGGCTCTCCTCCCGGTCAGGCGGACGCGGGCTCAGAGGCCGGCTCGGCAGCGGGCCCCGGGGCGGGCACCCGGGCCTCCCCCGGATGCGGTTCAGTGTGTGGCACGGCGGCCGGGCTCGTCGCGGTGTCAAGGCTCGCCCAGTACTCGGCCATCGTGCGCTCACGGCCGTACCGGCGCCTGAGCCACAGGTAGCACAGGAACGCGGCGGGGCCAAAGAACGTCTGCGCGGGCACGAGCAGGTCTAGCTGGGTATCGAGGAAGTTGGCCAGGAATGGCACGAAGCTGGTGATGACGCCGCCGACCCCTAGGATCAGGCCGAATGCTACCCAGGCCGCCCGGCGCCCGTAGGCCTTGTAGGCGGCGATGAGGAACATCGAGAAGATCAGGACGTCGCCAAGGCCAAGGCCATAGTTATCGATGCCGAACCGCATTCCCAGCAATGGGTCGAGCGGGTGCGCGAGATAGCCCGCGACGAGCTTGTCGGTCAGCGGAAGTATCGTCGCGAAAACCAGGTCGTAGGCGCCGAGTCCCAGGGCGAGCCACGCCACGAAGCGCAGTTTCATCCCGCCTTGCACGTAGAGGTTCGATACGGCAATGGCGCCGAGTGACACCAGGATGCTGAGCTCGGACCACCAGAGCTGCCATCCGCCTACCGTTCCCATCATGTGGTCGCTGGTCCAGATATTGAGGCCGATGAGCAGCCCGATGGCCAGCCACACGCCGACGGTTCCCAGCAGCTGCCGGTAGCCGATGTACAGCGATGAGGCGAATGTCAGCACCAGCAGCCAGGTAATCAGCCAGTTGGGAAAGATCGCGTACAGGAACGGCAGCGTGCAGATGAACACCAGCAGGATCACGACATCGCGGCCGTTGAACGTGCCGACCGGCGGTCGCTCCATCCGGACCCGCCGGAAGTACAGCAGCGCTCCCGCGCTGACCAGGATCGAGCCGACTATGACCACGCCGAATTCGGTGAGCGTCTGCTGGAGCAGGGAAATCGGCTGCGTGACCGGGAGGGCGGCAAGCGGCTGGGCCATCATCGGCGATTCACGCTCCCACGAGTACGGGCCGGGTGGCGAAGGTGGTCTCGCGCAGGTCGCTCCGGGTGCTGCGCAGCGCGGCAGCCTCGTCGTGGCCGACGATGGTCAGCTCTGCGTCTAGGCCGGCCTCAGCGAGGTGACGGCGGGCCGCGGTGTCGCCATAGCCGGCGATCGCGGCCTCCGGCAGGGTGAGCCGGAGCCTGCCGCCGACGGTTTCAGCGCGGTAGCGGGCAGGCCAGGGAGCGGTGGGCAGCGCCTCGATGACCTCGGTCAGCTGCCGCGGGGTGACGACCTGGCCCGAGCCCGGGCGCAGCAGGTGACCCGCCTTGCCGAGAACCTGGCTGGTGGCCGGGACGCCCGCCAGCTCGCAGCCGGGAGCCTCGCTGGGCAGGCGGCGGGCTACGTCGCGGGTGTCGTAGCGGAAGACGGGCGCGCAGTCGCGGTAGGGGAAGTACGGGGTGATCACCAGTGTGCCCAGCGCGCCAGGAGCGGCCGGCTTGCCGGTCTCCAGGTCGAGCAGCTCGGTCAGGCCGAGGTTGACGTCGTGGTGCAGGTGGCCCTGGCGGCATGTCCGCGCGGTAACCGGGATCACCTCGGTGTTGCTGTAGGAGTCCTCGATCCGCGGGACGCCCAGCGTCTGGCAGGCCGCGCGGGCCAGGCTCTGAGACAGCACCTCCCCGCCGACCGCGACCCGCCGCAGCCGGAAGTCACCGGGGCCCATGCCGCGCCGCCGCGCGCCGGTCACCAGCTCCGCCAGGTAGCTGGGGTAGGTGAAAAGGATCGTGGCCGCGCCCTGCGCGAGGCCGTCCAGCGCGTCGTCCGGCGGTGCGATGCCGAGCGGCCGGCATCCCGCGCCCGCCATCCGGCAGGAGGCCGCGGCCAGGTGCATGGCGGCGGTCGCCCGTGAGCTGATGCTGACCTGCATGATGTCACCGGGCCGCAGCTCGCCGTTCAGCACCGAGGACAGCGCGCCCATCGCCGGCCACAGCTCCATCTCGTACCGCGACAGCCACACCTCCGCCGGGCGCCCCGTGGTGCCGGTGGTGCGGGTGGCCAGGTAGCCCGGCGCGTCGGCGCACCGGAAGTCGTCCGGCCGCTCGATCAGGTCCTGCCTGGTGGTGACCGGGATCGCCGCCAGCCCGGCCACATCGAGCTTGGCCAGGTCGATCTCGGCGGCCGCGAACCGGGGCCCGTAGAAAGGTGACTGCGCGGCCAGCCTGCGGGCCGTGCGGCGCAGGCCGCGACTGGCGAAGTCCTGCTGCGCTTCCGGGGTGGTGGCCGGCTCGCCCAGGAGTTCTTGCGCGTCCGCGCTCAGCTCACCGAATTCCGCGATAGTGGCGAGCACGTCATCGACAAGCCGGCCCACGTTCGCCGGGTTGAGCCGGCGTCCCCAGACCATGCCCATCGCCATCCGGAACTGCCGGACGCCGGTCTCGAACATAGCCGTCCCGTTTCAGTTCATGTCGGCGCGCGGGCCGGCACCGTCGCTCACCGCGGTGCCGACCCGGCGAGGTCACGCCGACGAGGATCGCTGCCCCGTCAGCACGGCCTTTTTAGAACGTGGCGGAGCTGACGCTGGCGAACATCACCGCGCTGAGCGACCCAAGCACGTAACGCACGTGCTTGACGCTGCTGATGAGAGACCTCATGGCTACCTCCTTCCCGAGTGTTCGGAACCATTCCGGCGGAATATCGTGGTTAGCGGACAATCACGACTTTGAGGGTCATTCCGGGGTGCACCGTACACGTCAGGTAGAAGGTTCCTGGTGTCTTCCACTGCCCGGTCTTCAGAACGCTGTTCGTCTCCATCAGATGAAAGCCGGTCAGCGGCACTCCACGCTCGGGATAGACGTGCGTATCACGGCCAGGGCCAATCACGTGAACCACGTCCGAGTTGTTGAAGAGGGTGAGTTGCTGGCCCACATGAAGCGTCACGCTATCCTGCGCGAAGTCATCATTGATCATTCCCACATCACCAGCGGCCAGCGGCCTGGGCCCGGTGGTCAGAGCGGGAACTAGCAAGCCAGCTAGGAGCCCTGGAACGACGAAGAAGATCCGCGGAATTCGCGGTAAAGCCATTCCTGGCTCCCCCCACGATTGCCCGATTCTTCTTTGAATCGGTCTGCACCGGCAATGCTACGTCGCAGTGCCGGGTCCGTAAATAGGTCACTTTCAGTTACCGTAGCGGGAGATTCGCGAGCATGTCACCGTCCGGCGGGCCCGCCTCGGCTCATCGCGCTCCCCGTCATTTTCTGGGATGATATGCCCCAATTGCGGATAGCCAACGAGTGATATGTGCGCGTCGGCCGAATTCGGCCCGCGAACTGGATACGGTTTCGGCCGTCCGAAACCGGTCGAAGCGGCCAAAGCGGCGTCGTTGTCAAGTTCACCACCCTCACCGTGCTCGCCGCCCTCACCGTGCTCGCCGCCCTCACCGTGCTCGCCGCCCTCACCGTGCTCACCGCGCTCGCCGCGCTCGCCGTGCTTCACCGTCGACCCGGCCGGGCCCGGTCCTTGACTTTGCGCCGCAAAGCGAGCTAGCTTTGCAGTGCAAAGTAGGTTTGCGATGCAAAGTCGAGGATGCCAAGGTCAAGGGTGGCAAGGTCAAGGAGGCCGACATGAACGAGCACGCTGGCATGACCGGCATGGATGATGCGTCGGGCACGGACGACGCAACCCCGATGGCGGCCGCCGAAGCGGCCGTCATCATGCAGCAGGCGGGCGAGAGGGCCCGGCGCCAGTTCCGGGTCAGTCACCGGGTCACCTTCACCATCTGGGGCCTGGGGCTGCTCCTCGGCTACGGCGCGATGTGGCTGACCGTGCGGGGACAGCGGCCATTCCACGGGCCGCCGCCTGCGGCGTTCGCGGTGGTGGCCCTGCTCGGTGCCGGATCGGTCATGTCCGGAGTGGCCGAGGCCCGGGCCGACAGCGGCGTGGGCGGCTTGTCGGCGATCCGGCGGCGCATCCACTTCCTGGGCGTGCTGGCTGGACTGGGCGCGATGTTCGCGCTGGAGGGCGCGCTGGTCCACGCCGGTGCCAGCCGGCCCGTGGTCGGCGTATTCGAGGCGTCCGCGCCCGTGCTGGTGGCGGGGCTGTTCTACTTCATCACCAGTGCCGTCTGGCTGGACTGGCCGGTGTTTGGCCTGGGCGTCTGGCTGGTCGTCGTGGCGGCCGTTGGCGGTTTCGCCGGCCCGGCGGGCGTCTGGGGTGTCGACGCGCTGGCCGCAGGCCTGGCCTACCTGCTGATGGCGGCCATCGAGCCCCGGCTGCGCCGGTCATGAGCGAGGAAGGCCTCGACCCGGTCATCCATGCCCCCGCCCGACTGCGCATCATGGTGACGCTGGCCGCCCTGCACGACGGCGACGACCTGTCCTTCACCAAGCTGCAGGACCTGATCGGGCTGACACCGGGGAACCTGATCACCCACCTGCGCAAGCTCGAAGACGCCGGTTACGTGACCACAGAGAAGACCGCACGGACCTCGGTCGCGCTCACCCACGCCGGACGGGCCGCGCTGGAACGTTACACCACGGTGCTGCGGCACCTGCTCGACTCGGCCAGCCAGCCGGCAGCCCCGGACGCTGGATACCCGGCCAGACCCGCTGCGGTGAACCCAGATGATGTCGCACCACACCCCGGCGCGTGATCATCTAGCGCCTACGGCGGTGAGCACGGCCAGGAGCATCGTGGCTATGGCCGCCATCCCGTGGCCGGCCGGGATGAGGGCGGTCGCGTTCGGGATGCTCCTCCTCGCGGTTCCCCGTGGCGAGACCTCCCGGGCGCCGGTGACCACGTCCTCCACCAGCCTGCTGAGCAGCGCATCGTCGGTGAGCGCCCGGTTGAGCAGATCGTCGGTGAGCCTGCCACCGAGAGCGTCCTCGGCGGGCGCCGCGAACGGGCTGGCCGCGGGATCGCCGGCGCCCGGGCTGGCACCCGTCCCGGCGCGGTGGGCCGGGAACGGCGTCCACACGGTCACCGTGGACACGCCGAGCCCGATCACCAGCATCAGCACGCCCACCGCCAGCCAGGCCAGGACAATCCAGCCGGTGGCCAGGTAGCTGAGCCACACCAGGAGCCCCGTGGTGGCCATGCCGAAGTGCCCGAAGACCACCCGCGGGGCCAGCCGGTCGCTGGCCCGCTGCCGGCGCAGGCCACCGCGGGCGATCCAGGTGCGGAGCATGTATCCGCCGCTGCCGGCGTCGATGAGCCAGGTGATGAGGGTGACGAAGGCGAGGGTGCGACTCGGTGCGGCAGTGGCCGCGGCGGAGGGCGTGCGCAGGGCACCCGCGATCGCGGCGGCCCCGATCGTAACGGTCATGACAGCCTCTCCCGGGTGATGGCAGCGTATCCGCACCGGTGCGCCGAAACCAGAGCGCCGGCGGGCCGATCCAGGCCAGCGGGGTGGCGTCCCGTTCAAGAAGAATGAAGAGAGCCTGCGTGCCGCCGACGCGCTTGTCGTGGTGCCCGAACGCCCCGCTCCTCCCGCTGTTCATAGACTCCAGGTTCATGAACACCGAGCCAGCACGCACTCCGGCCGAAGGCCCCGAACCGCCGTCCGCCCGGCGGGTCCCCTACGAGCGCACCTTCCACGGCGACACGTTCGTCGACGAGTACGCGTGGCTGGCCGACAAGGATGCCCCGGAGACGATCGCATACCTCGAGGCCGAGAACGCCTACACCGAGGCCATGACCGCCGGCCAGGCGGAACTGCGCGACGCCATCTTCGGCGAGATCAAGGCCCGGACCCAGGAGACCGACCTCTCCGTGCCGACCCGCAAGGGCGACTGGTGGTACTACGTGCGGACGGTCGAGGGCAAGCAGTACGCGGTGTTCTGCCGCCGGGCCGTCCGGCCGGAGGACTCCGGCCCGCCGATGAGCGCCGACGGCTCGCCGCTCGAGGGCGAGGAGGTGCTGCTCGACGGCAACGAGCTTGCGGGCGACGGGCAGTTCTTCGCCCTGGGCGCCTACACGGTGAGCCCGGACGGCAGGCTGCTCGCGTACTCCACCGATTTCGCTGGCGACGAGCGCTTCACGCTGCGGGTCAAGGACCTGGTCACCGGCGAGACCGCGGCCGACGAGATACCGAACACCTTCTACGGGCCGGCCTGGTCGCTGGGCGGCTCGGCGCTGTTCTACACCACGGTCGATGACGCGTGGCGGCCGTACCGGGTGTGGCGGCACATGGTCGGCACACCGGCCGCCGATGACGTGATCGTCTACGAGGAGCCTGACGAGAAATTCCGGGTCGGTGTCGGCCTGACCCGCAGCGAGCGCTACCTGTGCATATCCGTGGCCAGCTCGGTGACGAGCGAGGTGTGGCTGCTGGACGCAGCCCGGCCGGGAGGCGAGTTCACCGTGGTGACGCCGCGCCGGCAGGGCGTGGAATATGAGGTGGAGCATCAGGCCAGCGCCGACGGAACCGAACGCCTGCTGATCCTGCACAACGACCACGCCGAGAACTTCGAGCTAGCGACCGCGCCGCTGGCCGACCGCGCGAACTGGACGCCGCTCATCGCGCACCGCGAGGACACCCGCCTGCTCGATGTGGACGCCTTCGCCGAGTACCTCTCCGTCTACTTCCGCCGGGACGGGCTCACCGGCCTGCGCATCATCCGCGGCGACGACACCTCCTACGAGGTCGCATTCCCGGAGCCGGTCTACACCGTCGCTCCCGGAGCCAACCCCGAGTACTCCGCCCGACTGCTGCGCCTGGGCTACGTCTCGCTGGTGACGCCGGACTCGGTCTACGACTGCGACATGGCCACCGGCGATCTCACGCTGCTCAAGCGGCAGCCGGTGCTCGCGCTTCCCGGCGGGCAGGAGTACCGCGCCGAGGACTACACCCAGCACCGGGAGTGGGCCACCGCGAGCGACGGTACCAAGATCCCCATCTCGCTGGTGTGCCGGAAGGGAACTCCCCAAGACGGCAGCTCGCCGTTCGTGCTCTACGGCTACGGCAGCTACGAGATCTCCATGGACCCGCAGTTCTCCATCTCCCGGCTGTCCCTGCTCGACCGTGGCTTCGGCTATGCGATCGCGCACATCCGGGGCGGCGGGGAAATGGGGCGCCGCTGGTACGAGGACGGCAAGCTGCTCCACAAGATCAACACCTTCACCGACTTCGTGGCGTGCGCCGAGCACCTGATCGACCAGGGCTGGACGGCACCGTCACGCATGATCGCCCGCGGCGGCTCGGCCGGCGGCCTGCTGATGGGGGCGGTCGCGAACCTCGCACCACAGGACTTCGGCGGCATGGTCGCGCAGGTGCCGTTCGTCGACGCGCTCACCTCGATCCTCGACCCGTCGCTGCCGCTGACGGTGACCGAGTGGGAGGAGTGGGGAGACCCGCTGCATGACCCGCAGGTCTACGCGTACATGAAGTCCTACTCGCCCTACGAGAACGTATCCGCGCAGACCTATCCGCCGATTCTCGCGGTGACCAGCCTGAACGACACCCGCGTGCTGTACAGCGAGCCCGCGAAGTGGATCGCGAGGCTGCAGGCGGAGAGCAAGGGCGGGCCGTTCCTGCTGCGGACCGAGATGGTGGCCGGCCACGGCGGCCGGAGCGGCAGGTACGACAAGTGGCATGAGGAAGCCCTCATCCTGGCCTGGATCGTGACCACGGCAGGTGCCGCTTAGGCCTCAGTCCAGCGCTTTGACCAGCCTGAACGTTACGAATCCGGGCTCGTCGAGCAGCTTCGCGTGATCTTTCGGGTAGGACAGCGCCATCTCGGGAGCTGGCAGCGGCTCAACCAGTCGCTCGATCCAGAAACCCGCCGCGGCGAATTCGGCGCAGCTCTGGGTCAGCGGCAGCCGCCAGTAGCGGACCTGCCAGCCACGCTGCCAGGTCTCTTCGATGGCTTCGGTGGCGAAGTAACTGCCGCCCTGGCGGCGCCAGTCGGCCACCGGGTGGTGGGTGGAGATGACCAGGCGCCCGAGCGGGCGCAGGACCCGGCGTATCTCGCGCAGCGCGCCGACCCGGTCATCCAGGTGGTGGATGACCAGCGCCATGACCGGGCTGGTTCCCCAAGCCGAATGTCGCGGCCCGGACCGTTGGCCGCGGGTCTGGTTACCGCGCCCCGGCCGCTGGCCGGCCACCTGGCGTGGGCTTTGCGACTCGCGTCGGCTGGGCCGTCGCTCTGCTGTACCACTGACACCCTTAGTCACACCAGTCCCAGCAGCGCAGCGAGCCAGCCCCGTGAATGGCCCGAGTTTCATGATCGTGGAGGATTTGTTGCTCCATGTGTGAACAATCCTCCACGATCATGGAAATTAGCCGTTCAGGCCATCGATGTCGCTGGTTGGTTCGCCGGAGCTGTTGATCCCCGGCGGGCTGATGTCGCGAGTCGCAGCAGGTCAGCCCCCTG
>Ga0335073_10014546_pt1 | contig 11029 bp, 10 predicted proteins | sample Lox_Sample_22_FD_207093 | JGI IMG/M metagenome (GOLD analysis project Ga0335073, IMG submission 207093) | Soil microbial communities from Loxahatchee National Wildlife Refuge, Florida, United States - Lox_Sample_2.2 | ecosystem: Environmental > Terrestrial > Soil > Wetlands | place: USA... | reverse complement strand
AGGCGAACGGGCGCCTGGATGAGCTTACCCACCGCTCTGCGATCGGCGATGTGCATTGCACATCGCTGCTGGCGATTGGAGATCTGGGCGAAACGATTCCTGCCTTGATTAGCGAGCACCACATCGACCTGGTGATCGTGGGAACGCGTGGCCGCCGCGGAGTGAGCCGGCTGGTCATGGGCTCCAAGGCGGAAACGATCTATCGTTCAGCATCCTGTCCGGTGATGACAATCGGTCCGAGAATCAGCAAGTCGGAGTGGCAACCGGGAACAATTCTCTGCCCGATCGATCTGGAGGGAGATCCCAAGCCGGCCCTGGAGTATGCGTTTGAGTTGGCAGAGGACAATGCTGCGGAACTGATCGTGATGACCGCCATTGCAATCGTTCCGTGGCAGCATCGCGCCGAGGTCGAGCGCGAGGCCTGTGGCCAGATGAGAAAACTCGTGCCCACGTTCGGAAAGCCTGACGGCATGAGCGATCCGAAATTTCTGGTGCGATGGGAACCTCCCGCGGAAGCAATTGTGGCGTGTGCAGATGTTCGCGAGGCCGACTTGATTGTGATGGGAGTGCGCAAATCGCGAGTCGCCGGCCTGTCGTCACATTTGCCGTGGCCGGTTGCCTCGGAAGTGGTAAGCCGGGCTGGCTGCCCGGTGCTTACGGTGCGAATTTAGGCATGGCTTTAACCGACTGTCGAAACACCCGAAATGGGGTGCCCCGTGTCTCGCTGCCTTTGCGAGACATGGGAACAACAGCATCGCGAACGGTAGCTTTTTAAGCCGCGCCCAAAACCAATGAAACGACGCCTGCTCATCGAAGCCGGCGCGAACGGAGTACGGAGGAAAAATCATGCTCGTCAGCAAGCAGCAGGCCTTGGATTATCACAAGGGGCCGCGGCCAGGGAAAATCGAAGTCACTCCAACCAAGCCCTGCATCACGCAGCGCGACCTGAGTCTGGCCTACACGCCAGGCGTAGCGCAGCCCTGTCTCGAAATCGAAAAAAATCCGCAAGACGCCTTCAAGTACACCAGCCGCGGCAATCTCGTAGCGGTCGTGAGCAATGGAACGGCCGTGCTTGGGTTGGGTGATATCGGCGCCCTGGCGGGCAAGCCGGTCATGGAAGGGAAGGCCGTTTTGTTCAAGCGCTTCGCCGACGTCGACGTGTTCGACATCGAAATCAACTCACACGATCCGGAAGAGATCGTCAAAGTTTGCCGTCTGCTCGAGCCGACCTTTGGCGGAATCAATCTCGAAGACATCAAAGCTCCGGATTGCTTCTACGTCGAAGAAGAACTCCGGCGAACCATGAAGATTCCTGTGTTTCATGATGATCAGCACGGAACCGCCATCATCTCGGGTGCGGCGCTGCTGAATGCACTGGAGACCGTCGGAAAAGACATCAGAAAAGTGAGAATCGTTTTTAACGGCGCCGGCGCCGCCGGGATCGCTTGCGCCGAACACTATGTCCACCTGGGAGTGAAGAAAGAAAACATCATTCTTTGCGACACCAAGGGCGTCGTGTACAAAGGCCGCAAAGAAGGGATGAATCCCTATAAGGAGCGCTTCGCGCAAGACACGGATCTGCGCACGCTGGCCGACGCCCTCGTCGGTGCCGACGTGTTTGCCGGTCTGTCGGTGAAAGGCGCGCTCACGAAAGAAATGGTTTGTTCGATGGCTGCCGATCCGATCGTGTTCGCGATGGCGAATCCAGATCCGGAGATCACGTACGAAGAAGCGAAAGCCTGCCGCAGCGACGTCATCATTGCTACCGGCCGGTCCGATTATCCCAACCAGGTCAATAATGTTCTTGGATTCCCCTTCATCTTCCGCGGAGCGCTCGACGTTCGCGCCACCGCAATCAATGAAGACATGAAGCTGGCGGCTACGCGCGCGCTGGCGGATCTCGCCAAGGAAGACGTTCCCGATTCCGTTTGCCGTGCCTATGGAGTGGAGCGCTTACAATTTGGCCGCGAATACCTGATTCCGAAGCCCTTCGATCCGCGAGTTTTGATGTGGGAAGCTTCGGCCGTGGCCGAAGCGGCCATGCGTACCGGCGTGGCGCAGGTACCGGTCGATCTGGAAACATATCGCGCCGAACTCGAAAAGAGATTAGGAAAGGCCTACGCCGTTTCGCGCACCATGATTCACAAGGCTCAGGCCAATCCGAAGCAGGTGGTTTTTCCTGAGGGAGAAAACGAGAAAATCCTGCGCGCCTGCCATGCGCTGGTGGAAGAAAAGATCGCGAAGCCGATTCTTCTCGGCGATGCGTCAAAGATTCAAAGCCGTGCTCTGGATCTCGGCGTCAGTTTGGAGGGCATGCAGATCGTCGATCCGGCGGCGTCGGATCGTCGCGAAATTTACGCTCTCGAATTGTTTACCCTGCGTCAACGCCGCGGCGTGACGCTGCACGAAGCCGAAATGCTGCTCAACAATCGTAACGTGTTCGGTTCCATGATGGTTCACATGGGCGATGCCGACGCGCTAGTTTCGGGCGTTACCCAGCATTTTCCCGACACGATCCGCCCGGCACTGCAAATCATCCGCATGCGCGAAGGCCTGCATCGCGTTTCCGGATGCTACGTTGTGGTCACGCGCAAAGGCGAGGTCTTCTTCCTCGCTGATGCGAGCGTCAACATTGAACCGACGGCTGAAGAATTGGTCGAAATCGCGCTTTGCACCGCGCATATGGCGCGCCGCTTCGATATCGTTCCGCGCGTGGCCATGCTGTGCTTCTCCAGCTTCGGCGCCGTCGATCACCCGATCTGCAAAAAAGTTCGCAAAGCCGTTGAGCTGCTCAAGTACGCCGACCCGACGTTGATCGTCGACGGCGAAATCACCGCCGACGAAGCATTGTGCCCAGAGGTCATTGAGCAGCAGTATCCATTCAGCTCGCTGAAGGGCGGAGCGAATGTGCTGATCTTCCCCGATCTGACTTCGGCGAACATCGCGACCAAGCTGCTGGCACGAATTGGAGGCGGCGAAAACATTGGCCCGATCCTGATGGGCATGAGCCGGCCGGTTCATGTGCTGCAGCGCACAGCGGCGGTCGAAGAAATTGTCAGTGTCGCGGCGATCGCAGTCGTCGACGCGCAGGAAAACGATACCTATTCGCATCCGCACGGGCATGTTTCGGCGGAACCGGAGATCGTCGGCGAAGACTGACAGCGCAGCCGTCTCCGTTGCGCGTGGACGCTGCATCGGAGTTCCCATGTCTCGCAAAGGCGGCGAGACATGGGGGCACCCCCCTCGGGGGGTCCTAGCGAATTCGCGGTTTGCTATAGGAGTGGAAGAGCGGCCCTTCAGAGCCTGCCCTGAGCAAGCGCAGCGCGCCGAAGGGGCCGCGTTGGGTAGCGAAATAGAAGGGGGCCTGTAGGCCCTGCGATTCGAGGGGGAACCACATGTCCACGCTTTGGCGGGTGCGCTACGCGCAACGTACAGCAGGAGTCAAGAGCTCTGCCATCCGCGAACTTTTGAAAGTCACCCAAAAGCCCGAAATCATTTCATTCGGCGGCGGATTGCCGGCACCAGACGTTTTTCCCCTCGAACGTTTCGACCAAGCCTGCCAGAAAGTACTCTGCGATCAGGGTGCGCAGGCCTTGCAATACGGCACGACCGAAGGCTATCAGCCTTTGCGGGAGATGATCGCCCAGAATCTCGCCCGCTACGGCATCGTAGCCAAAGCCGAAAACGTGCTCATCACCTCCGGCTCGCAGCAGGCCCTCGATCTGATTGGCAAACTGCTCATCAATCGCGGAGATCGCGTGGTCGTCGAAGCGCCCACCTATTTGGGCGCGCTGCAAGCCTTCAACGTCTACGGTGCACAATATGTCCCGGTTCCGGTCGACGACGATGGCCTCCTCACCGAACAACTCGAACCTTCTCTCCGCACCGGCCCGAAATTCATGTACGTGCTGCCGAATTTTCAGAATCCCGCGGGAGTTACGCTGTCGGAAGGGCGCCGGCATCAACTGATTCTGCTCGCCGATAAATACGGCATTCCGATTGTGGAAGACGATCCTTACGGGCAACTGCGCTACGAGGGCGAGCACATCGCGCCACTGGTGGTGCTCGACCGCGAAAATCTGCGTCGCGACAGCGCCTTCACGCTGGGCAATGTGATTTATCTGAGCACGTTTTCGAAAACGCTCGCGCCGGGCATACGGCTGGCCTGGATCGTTGCGCCGGAAGACGTGATCACGAAACTGGTGCAGCTCAAGCAAGCCGCCGACCTGCACACTTCCACGTTCAATCAATACGTCGCTTACGAAGTGGCTCGCGACGGCTTTCTCGATCAACACGTCAAGCGGATTCGCCAGGTCTATCGCGAGCGGCGCGATACCATGCTGCAGACTTTGCAGGAATTCTTTCCGCCAGAAGTCACATGGACGCATCCCAAAGGCGGCCTGTTTCTCTGGGTCACGATGCCCGAAGGTACGGATTCGGAAGCGCTATTCCGCGCCGCGCTGGCGGAAAATGTGGCCTTCGTTCCCGGCGACAGCTTTTATGCCAACAACGGTCATGAGGGCGGACGCCATATGCGCCTGAACTTCTCCCATTCGCAACCCGAGCAGATTCGCGAGGGCATTCGCCGTTTGTCGGTTGCGGTGAAGATGCAGCTGCGTGTGCATGCGACACACTAGGTTCGGCAGTTATTCTCCTACATTGGCCGGATCATGCTCCGCTCGCGGGCATCATCATTCATCTTGGAGCAACCATGTCTGAGCAATCAGCCGTCCAGGCAACCGCGACCATCCTGCCGACCCGGTCGCGCTCGTATCGAACCGTGGCCCAGACGATCGTGACGTTTATATGGTTCGCTGGATCGCTTTTCTTGGGAGCGGGCCGTATTGGCTGGATTCGCGGCTGGATCTCCGTCGGGCTGTCCGTTATTTCAATGAGTGCTCTAGGGTTGATCGTCCGGCACTACAACGCGGGATTGTTGGAAGAGCGCGCCAGATGGCGGCGCAAGGATACGAAGTTGTTCGACAAGATTTTTCTTGCCGCCTACCTGCCTCTGACGCTGATACAGCCGGCAGTGGCTGGACTCGATGCCGGACGCTACCGCTGGTCGTCGATGTCGTTTTCTTTTGTCTACGTAGGGAGTTTCCTGTACGTCGCGGCTGTTGCCTTGATCGGGTGGGTGCTGGTCGTCAACCCCTTTGCTGAGACCAGTGTTCGTATTCAACAGGAACGCGGCCAGCGCGTCATCACTTCCGGTCCCTACAGATTTGTTCGTCATCCCATGTACGTCGGAATGATCCTGATGTATTTGGCGAATCCTCTGATATGGGGATCGGTTGCCGCCCTCGTCATGAGCAACATCACCACCCCGTTGATAGTCTGGCGCACTTGGCGGGAGGATCGCACCCTTTGTTTAGAGCTCACGGGTTACGCGGAATTCGCCGCTTGCACGCGCTACCGCCTTGTTCCCGGGCTATGGTGAACCGCGAGTTTGAAACCGCAAACAGAAGTTTTCCGTCAGGAAGGAAAAATGCTAACGCCTAGGAACTCCGGCCATTTTTCAGCCCGTGTCAACCTCCCATACGAAAGCATCGCCGATACCTTCGTCCAATAGACGCGCCGGGGCCTGTGTAGCTTAAATGGGCATAGAACTGGTTTCATAAATGGCTTCGCGGCCGAAAACAGCGAACCTCAGGGGCTAAGGCCCACATCTTTGCCGGCTCTTGGCGGCAAGGCTAAAAGCCGTGCCCTTCCCGAAGAATTTATGAAACCAGTTATAGCTGTACTGCCAGACACCGCATCCAGCCCGCAATGCTGAAGATTCGGGGGATCAGGATGATGAGGCTCGAATCGAGGAATGCTCATGCTGTGAGAAGACGCAGGGCGAACACCCACACTGTATCCAGCAAAACTCGTGGTCACACCGTTAAAGAGATGAATGGAACGGCGGAGCTTGCCAGCTCTTTTTCATTCGCCACCCCCGTCAAGTCAGAGAGGACGATTGATATGGCAGCGGTCCGCCATTCCACTCTAAAGGTCGGTTCCGTTACAGTCTTCTATCGAGAGGCCGGCTTTGAGGGTAATCCGGTTCTGTTGTTGTTGCATGGCTTCGCAAACTCATCGCACTACTTTCGGCATTTGATGCCGTTGCTCGCGAACCACTTTCATATGATTGCTCCCGACCTGCCTTCATTTGGCTTTACCAAGGTGGATGGAGAAAGTTATCGCTGCACCTTCGCTCAATTGACCGAAACCACCCAAGCGTTCGTGGACGCCCTTGGATTACGACGCTTCGCCATGTACGTCTTCGACTACGGTGCGCCGATGGGATTCAATCTTGCAGTCGCGGATCCGAGCCGCATTACCGCGATCATCTCGCAGAACGGCAACGCCTACGAAGAAGGATTGGGGGAGGGTCCGTGGGCTCCGTTGCGCGCCTATTGGAAGCAGCCCTCCGCGGCCATTCGTGACCAGCTCAAAGAACGAATGTCGCTCGATGGTGTTCGCGAGGCGTACTTCCAAGGAGTTCCAGATGTCTCCAAGATCGAACCTGAAGCCTATTGGCTCGATGCTGCACTCCTCGCACGACCCGGCATGATGGATCTGCAAGTCGATCTCAAGCTCGATTACAAAGCCAACATCGAACGCTATCCCTTATACCAACAATACCTTCGTACGCATCAGCCCCCATTGCTTGCCATATGGGGGAAGAATGACAGCTTCTTCGTTCCGCCTGGCGCGGAAGCTTTCAAGCGAGACGTGCCCAACGCGGTGGTGAAGTTCCTGGACGCTGGTCACTTTGCTCTGGAAACCAACCTGGAGGACATCGCATCAGCAATTCTGAAAATGCCCATGTGACGTTGGGTGTGCTCATTAGCCGCTGTTTTGGGGATTACTCGCAGCCACTAGATCGCAGGAAAACAGAATCGATTTCAAAAAGGAGAACAAAATGGCAACAAAAGGAAAAGTCCTGGTACTGGTCTCGAGCGGGCACGGCTTGCCCTTGAAAGATGGCAAGGTTTACAAGGGCGCTGGCTACTACCTCAACGAGCTGACGGTTCCGGTTCGTGCCCTGATGAAGGAGGGCTACGAAATCACCTTCGCTAACCCCAAAGGCAACACGCCGCAAATGGATGTTCATTCAGCAGTACCGGACTTCTTCGGTGGCGACGAGGCGAGGCTTCAGGACTATCTGAAATTTCGCGACACCCTGACCGGGCTCAAGAATCCAACCCGTATCTCGGATGTCATCGCATCGGGTCTGGATCAATATGACGCTGTTTTCGTCCCCGGCGGCCATGGCCCGATGATGGATCTTCTCGATGATCCCGACGCGGGCACCGTGATGAGACACTTTCATAAAACATCCAAGCCGACGGCCGTGCTCTGCCATGGGCCGATTTCACTTCTCTCGGCTTCTCCGAATTCGAAGGAGGTGGTCGCCGCGCTGTCGGCGGGCGATGCTGCTGGAGCGCGGGCAAAGGCTCAGGGTTGGATCTATACCGGATACAAAATGACGATCTTCTCGACAGCGGAAGAGCAGCAACGGGAGCCGATGGAGATCGGTGGTAAGGTTCTCTTCTACCCGGACTTTGCCTTGCGTACGGCGGGCGGTGACGTAAGTGTGGTTGCTCCATGGCAGAGCTACGTGCTTCAGGATCGCGAGCTGATCTCAGGGCAAAACCCGTTCTCTGACCAGGCGCTTCTGAAACTTCTGCTACCGGCACTCGACGCGAAGAAGAAGCGAGCCGCTTAGAGCGATGAAACAAAAATCGGGGGTGGCAGGGTGCCGCGCATCGACGCTACTTAAGCGTTCGGTGCAATGCCTTTGCTACGAGGGATGATCATGCCTGGCTGCTGGAACCAGAACCGGTGAGCGCCAAGCCTGGAAGCGAGTATTCCGTCGTTTTGAGCCGTCGCTCTGTGGGTTACTGCTGAAAAATCCCGACGACGCTCAAAATCCCCCGCTTTTCGTCGAGCGGTTTTCAACTGTGATCCCAATCACAATTTCTCGTGACCCCCGGCACCGCTGGTTTCACGGTTTGTGACCAGACTATTTTCAGGCAGTCTCCGCCGGGAGGTGCTCCGTGTCACTCACCGTGCTTGTCATTCTCGCCGTTCTCGCACTGGCGATCGGTCTGTTCGTCTTCCGCGCCATTCCCGGAGTTCGAGCCTTCCTCGACTATCGCGGGAAGCGGCTGGTTACATGTCCCGAAACGCAAAAGCCTGCGGCCGTGACTATTGCAGCCGGTGAAGCGGCTGTGGGAGCGTTTCTCACCGAGCCCACGGTACGATTGAATGAATGTTCCCGTTGGCCCGAGCGCGCAGGGTGCGGGCAGGATTGCCTGAGGGAAATTGAGGCGGATCCTGAGAATTGCCTGGTGTGGAATATCGTCTCCAAGTGGTATGAAGGGAAAAAATGCGTGTTCTGTCATAAACCGATCGGCTCGTTGCATCATCTCGATCACGCGCCCGCGCTGCTGGGGCCGGATTTCAAGACGTCCGAGTGGAAGGATATCCGCCCGGAGGATCTCCCAGACGTCTTCTCGCGCTACCAGCCGGTGTGTTGGAATTGTCACGTCGCGGAAACCTTCCGCCGCGTGCACCCGCAGTTGGTCACCGATCGCGTGCCTGAAGCGAAAAGGGTGCGATAAGCTCAAAAGAACCTGAGCTTCGTTCACGGAAGAACTTGAGCATGGCACGGATTGCAATTCGCTACTGCGCTTATTGAGTATCGGGAGTCCACGCCGTGCGCGTGGCGGCCCGGCTCCGGCGTGAGTTGGAAACCGACGTCGACATGGTCCACGGCCGGTACGGAGAATTCAAAGTCCTGATCGATGGAAAAGTGATCGAAGACGGCGGGCCTGCGGCGTTTCTCGGCGTGCTGCCCTCAAGCAAGAAGATCCTCGCTGCCGTTCGAGCGCAGCTCGCCACTTCATCGGAGACACACTCCTGACGTGCCCTTGCACGCTCGGTAAGTCCTGCGAAACTTCTTGAGATGACGGCTCTGGCCGCATGCTATAGGATCATTTCGAGGGGAGTAGCATGCGTGGCCGTGTCAGATTTGCGGGGTTTGCTCTGGTGCTGGCCGCATTGCTCTCGCCGCCACCCAGTCTGGCCTGCTGTCAGCCGCACGCGCGGGCGAACTCTCCGACAGCGCATTGCTCAATGATGCCTGGAGGCGATTCGGCGCTCACGGTGCATGCCTGTTCGCGCCAGTCTTCCTGCTGCCGGATTGCGGTCCCAGCGGCAAAATTCTCCGTCCTATTTCAGTTTCGCGCCAGCTCGCTCAAAGAATTGATTTCACACGTGGCGAGCTTCACTTTTGGCGACCCAAGCCCGAAGGTGAATCCGTCGCCACCAACCCGGGCCTCCAACAATTCTTTCCAAAGAGTTCAGGCGGTTCTCTGTTCCTTCCTGATCTAGCTCTTCTCTGATCTCATCTGCGTCCGGTCCAGTGCGGGCCGAGCGACAACATCCCTATCAGAAAATTGCTGCGATCGGGAAGGGAAGAGTTCCATGCTGAAGGAGTGCGCGGTTTTACTGGTTTGTCTTGCTTTCGTCGATTCTTGGGCTCAGTCGGGCGCGGCGTCAGCTCCACAGAATTCACACAATATAACTCAGATGGGTTCCAGCACGCGCTCAAGCCCGCAGGCGATGCCCATGGCGCCGGATTCTCTGATCGGTTTTCTCGAGCAGCATGCGATTTCGGGAACCGATGCCGAACCCAACTCGACACCGATCCCGATGCTGATGACCAGGCAACACGGCTGGATGCTCATGTTGCACGGCGAAGGATTTCTCTCGGACATTCAGCAATCTGGTCCTCGGGGCGCCGACAAACTGTTCTCGACGAACTGGGTCATGCCCATGGCGCAGCGCAAATTCGGGCCCGGGACGTTGACTCTCCGCACGATGCTGAGCCTGGAACCAGCTACCGTTACCGACCGCCGCTATCCCGAACTGTTTCAGCAAGGCGAAACGGCCTATGGGCTTCCTCTCGTCGACGGCCAACATCCGCACAATTTCTTCATGGAAGTCGCGGCCTTGTACGATTACCAACCGACGGAGCGCAGTCTGCTCTTGATCTACGTCGCGCCGGTTGGCGATCCGGCACTTGGCCCGCCCGCCTATCCACATCGGGCATCGGCGGCTGAAGATCCACTCGCACCCCTCGGGCATCATCTCCAGGACTCGACGCACATTTCGGATGACGTCGTCACTGCCGGGCTGACCTACCGGAATGTAAGGCTGGAGGCGTCGGGTTTCCATGGCCGGGAGCCGGGAGAAGATCGCTGGCAGATCGATCAAGGCAAGATCGATTCGTGGTCGACGCGCGTGACTGTGAATCCCGGTCAGGACTGGAGCTTTCAATATTCCGTCGGACAGCTGCACGCGCCCGAAGCGCTGTTTCCCACCGAAAATATTCGGCGTATGACCGCCTCCGCGATGTACAACCGCCCGCTGTCCACTGGAAATTGGGATTCGTTGCTTTTATGGGGGCGCAATGAGAGCCTCGCTGACGGGAACGTGGGGAACAGCTATTTGTTGGAATCGACGCTGCAGTTTTTGCACAAGAATTACACTTGGACCCGCATTGAAAATGTCGACCGGACCAATGAGCTTCTGGTCGGCGAACAGCCGCTTCCGCCGGGATTCGTGGAACGCTACTTCGCGCGCGTGCAGGCGTATACGGCAGGCTACGATCGCGATCTAGGACGAATCCCGCATCTTTCCACCGCGATTGGCGGCCAGGTCACGCTCTATGGCGTGCCGGATGTGCTCCAGCCGCTGTATGGTGAGCATCCAGTCAGCGTGACGGTATCGCTGCGCCTCCGGTCGTTCTGAGAGGCTGCGTTCGCTTACCGCTGCTGCGTCATCGCCGTTTTCGGTTGATGCCTTAGCATACGGCGAATGTCAGGCCAGAATTCCTTCAGCCCGTACGTGATCGTGTCCAATCCGACCTGCGTTCCCCACACACTTGTAGTATTCAATAGCGTTCGATCAGAGGTAACGAACATATGCGGATTTGTGGGCGTGCTGAGGTACGTGCTCTTTGGGTGATAACTGT
>Ga0335073_10014544_pt1 | contig 11030 bp, 13 predicted proteins | sample Lox_Sample_22_FD_207093 | JGI IMG/M metagenome (GOLD analysis project Ga0335073, IMG submission 207093) | Soil microbial communities from Loxahatchee National Wildlife Refuge, Florida, United States - Lox_Sample_2.2 | ecosystem: Environmental > Terrestrial > Soil > Wetlands | place: USA... | reverse complement strand
GGTTGCGGTGCAGCCTGAGGACGCCGGGGCGCACATCCAGTTGGGCCGCATCCTGGCGGCGACCGGGAAGAACGATGAAGCCGTCGCGGAATTGCAGGCGGGAGCCAAGCTGGCGCCACAGGACTCGAATCTTCGGCGCGATCTGGCCGACCTTTACACCACCACCAAGAAATACGACCTGGCGGAGAGCGAGTATCGGGCGTTATTGGCGGCAAATCCGAACGACGCCCAGACGCACCACAGTTTGGGAGTGGCTTTGCTGCGGCAGCGCAAGTTTCCCGAGGCACAACGGGAGTTCCTCATCGCGGTAAAGTTGAAACCAGACTTCGGAGCCGCCTACGGAGATTTGGCGGTGGCGGCGGAAGAAAACAAGAATTACGAACTGGCGATCCGTGCCGCGGATGCGCGCGCCAAATTTCTTCCCGAAATTCCCATGAGCTATTTTCTGCGAGCCAGCGCATACGATCACTTGCGCGCCTACAAACAGGCGGCAGAAAATTATCACAAGTTTCTGGAAGTGGCGAACGGGCAATACCCGGATCAGGAGTGGCAAGCGCGGCACCGGCTGATCGCCATCGAACCGAAGAAGTAAATCTATGCGACGCGGCCTTCCCATCGCGGCAATCATTCTGGCGGGCTGCCTGACGGTCCTGGGCGGTGATGCGGCGCTGGACGACCTGATCAAGCGGGCCGAGGCCGCATCCGTGGCAGACCGGCCGTCGCTGTACGTGGACGTTGCCGAGCGGCAATTGAAGGCCGCCGACAGCCTTTACGGGGAAGGCAAAGTTGATGAGGCGAGGGCGGCGGTCCGGGATGTCGTGACTTACTCGGCCAAGGCTCACGATGCGGCGATGCAATCGGGCAAGAAGCTGAAAGGAACGGAGATTTCCCTGCGCAAGATGGCGGCGAAATTGCGCGACATGAAGCGAACGTTAAACTTTGAGGATCAGCCTCCCGTGCAAGCGGCCGCCGATGGGCTGGAGAATCTGCGCACGGATCTGCTGGGAAAGATGTGGCCCGGGAAATGACTTCCCTGCTCAGAAAATTCGCAAGCGTTGGGGCGCTGAGTTTCCTGCTCTTGGCCGTGGCTTCCCCGGGACAATCACGCCGGGAGCCACTCAATCCTCTGGAGATCGATGCACTGCGCGACGCCGCCCAAGACCCGGAGACCCGAATCAAGCTGTTCGTGCAGTTTGCCCGGACCAGGCTGACGGGATTGGAGCAGATGAGGGCGGATCCCAAGGTGACCGACCGGGCCCAGCAGACGCACGACAAGCTGCAGGATTTTCTGGATATCTACGATGAGTTGAACGACAACCTCGATACCTTCGTAGAACGCCATGCCGACTTGCGAAGACCCCTGAGGCTGGTGATTGAGGCCGACAATGAATTTCAGGCGAAGCTGAGAGCGCTGAAAAGCTCGGCCGACTCCGGCAAAGCGGAGTCGGAGAAGTACGAGTTCCTTCTCAACAATGCGGTTGACGCGGTCGATGGTGGCGCGCAGGATCACCGCCAGTTGCTGGCGGAGCAGGAAGAGGCGGCCAAGCACAAGAAAAAGGGGAAATCCTGAGAAGCAACCGAAGGCTGCGGCGGTCGTGGTAATCTGGCGGCAACGTGAGCCGTGGTCTTCTCCACATTCTTGAGGAAACTTATCGCGAACTGCGTCCGCGGGCCCCGACGCCCGAGTTGAAGGTCGAGTTCTTCGCTTTCGCCAATATCAACAACACCATCCGCATGCGCGAGGGACGCTTGCTGGTGCGCATCTCCGACCTGCTGGAGGGAGCACCGGAGCCGGTGCTGCGGGCGATTGCGCACATCCTGCTGGCGAAAATGTACCGGAAGCCCATTGAACGGAGTTATGTGCTGCGTTACCGGCGCTACGTGGCCAGTTCGGAGATGACGCGCAAGGCGCACCTGGTGCGGCAGATGCGCGGGCGCAAACGCATTGCCGGTGCTCAAGGCGAGGCCTACGACCTGGATGCAGTCTTCGACGAGCTGAACCAGCGATTCTTTCACGGCTTGCTGGCCCGGCCGCAAATGACCTGGAGCCGCGACCAAGCCCGCAACAGCCTGGGCCACTACGATCCGGCGCACAACGCGATCGTGGTTAGCCGGGTCTTCGACGACCGGCGTGTGCCGCGCTACGCGGTCGAGTACATCGTGTACCACGAGATGCTGCACCTGAAGCACCCCGTGCGTCTGCGGGGGAGCCGGCGGTGCGTGCATTCGGCAGAGTTTCAAAGCGAAGAAAAGCTGTTTCCCCTTCTGGAACAGGCAAAGCTCTTCCTGCGGCGGCTATGAGCGCTAAGTACCGCTCAATGCTGGATTTCCCCATGTGATGCAAATCACAAGCGTTCGTGACCTGGCGCGTTGACGTTGCCCCGGGCGGGGACTATTCTTATTTAGTTGAAATTGAAATTCATTTTCAAAATGATAGAAGGTGCTTTCTAGATGCTGCAGGCATTCATCATCACCCTACGGGAAGGCGTGGAAGCCGCGTTGATTGTTGGCATTACGCTGGCTTACCTGAACAAGATCGGCCGTCCGGAGCTGCGTAAAGCGGTATACGCCGCACTCCTCTCCGCGTTCCTGGGCAGCATTGCAGGAGCGGTGGCGCTGTCGCGCCTGCACCTGAATGAAGATGTCTTTGAGGGCTGGGTCATGCTAGCCGCCGCCTTCTTCGTCATCACCATGATCGTCTTCATGATGAAGACGGGGCGCAAGCTTAAAGGGGAAATCGAAGGCAAGATAGGCCTGCTGGCGGGCGGGGATGCCTGGTTCGGACTGTTCCTGTTCGTGTTCCTGATGGTGCTGCGCGAGGGCGCGGAGACGGTGCTGGCTCTGGCCGCGGTCTCGCTGAACTCGACCGAATTGCTCAGCTTCATGGGCACAGTGCTGGGAATCGGAGCTGCCATTCTGTTCGGAGTGATGTTCGTCAAGGGCAGCGTACGCATCAACCTGCAGAAGTTCTTCCGGGTCACTACCGTAATCCTGTTCTTCGTGGCGGCGCAGCTGGTTATTTCCGGGCTGCACGAGCTTTCCGAGAACGGCGTACTTCCCTCTTCCAAACAGGAGATGGCAATCATCGGGCCGATCGTGCGCAACGACTTCTTTTTCTTTGTGACGATTGTGGCCTTAGCGGCGTTGATGGTGCTGTTCGAACTGCGGCGCCGGCAACCTGTGGAGATGCCGGTTTCGCCGGCCGCTCGGCGTAAAGCGGCATGGAGCGCCCGGCGCGAGCGCTTGTGGATGATTTCGGTCTATGCCAGTTCCTTCGTGTTCATCGTGCTGGTGACAGCGGAGTTTATCTATGCCAAGAGCGTGAGCGCGCTCTCCCCGGCGACGGAAGTCACCTTCGTAAATGGGCAGGTCAGCATTCCGTTGAAGTCGATCTACGACGGCGACCTGCACCGCTTTCAGGCCAAAGAAAACGGCGTGGAAGTGCGCTTCTGGCTGTATCAGAAACCCGACGGGAAGATCGCCAGCGTGCTCGACGCCTGTGAAATTTGCGGCGCCGTCGGTTTCTACAAGAAGGGCAACAGCGTGATCTGCAAGAACTGCGCGGCGCCGATCAACCCTCAATCGGTGGGAATGCCGGGCGGATGCAATCCGATCCCGCTGCAAGCGGAAGTCACTGGAGACGCGGTCATCATTCAGGAGAAGAACATCGCGGCACGCAGCCGGATGTTCGCCCAATAGGCTATGTTCTTCCGCCTGGTCTATGAATCATTCCGGCGGCAGAAACGGCGGAAGGTGCTGGCCGGCGTCGCGATCACGCTGGGCGTGGGTGTGGCGACGGCGATGATTGCCGTGGCGACCGACATCGGCGACAAGATCAGCCGCGAACTTCGCACTTACGGCGCCAACCTGATCGTCACGCCCCAGCAAGATACCCTCGACCTGCAAATCGACGGTGTCGATCTGAAGCCGCCCAGCGACGGCGCCTACCTGAACGAAGCCGACTTGCCCAAGATCCGCGGCACTTTCTGGCACCACAATATCGTGGGATTTTCTCCCATGCTGCCGGTCAATGTGAGTCTCGGGAACGGCCGGAATGTGACCCTGCTCGGCACCTACTTCTCTAAGCCGCTCAGTTTCGGGAGGGAGGATTTTGTCACCGGGGTGACGATTACGCATCCCTGGTGGAAGGTGGCAGGCTCCTGGCCCAATGACAATTCCTCCGACGTGCTGGTAGGTCAAAGCCTAGCTGCCAGGCTGGACACAACACCGGGACAGGCCCTGGATGTGGCTGGGCAACCGCACCGGATAAGCGGAATTCTTTCGACCGGCGGCCCCGAGGACAACCAGATCGTGGCTCCGTTGAGCATTGCGCAGCAAATCCTCGGGAAGCCCGGTGCAGTGCGGCGACTGTATGTGAGCGCGATGACCAAGCCGGAGGACGCGCTGGCCCGGCGCGACCCGAAGACGATGAATGCGGAGCTGTTTGACCGCTGGTATTGCTCCCCCTACGTGCAGTCGATTGCCTACCAGTTGCAAGAAGCGATTCCTCACTCCCATGCCGAGCAGATCCGCCAGGTTGCGCAGAACGAAGGGACGGTACTGTCGCGGATCAAGGGATTGATGCTGCTGGTGACACTTGCCGCCCTGTTCGCCTCGGCGCTGGCGGTCTCCGCCGCCATGGCGACCATGATCTTCGAGCGTCGCAACGAAGTTGGCTTGATGAAAGCGCTAGGCGCAGGCGGAGGGTCGATTGCGGCATTGTTCTTCGTGGAAGCGATGCTGCTCGCACTGATGGGCGGAGTTATCGGATTTGCCGGCGGAGCAATTCTGGCCCGTGAGATCGGGAAGGCCATCTTCAACGCGAACATCACCATTGATCCGGTCCTTTTCCCCATCATTCTTGCGCTGGCGGTTATCGTGACCTTTACAGGAAGTGCGCTGGCGATCCGGCGGGCTGTACGGTTCGATCCCGTGTACGCACTGCGAGGCGAGGCATGAGCTCCCACCCGACTTCGGCAGTCGCCAGTCATCGCGCCCGGGCGCCTCACACTTCGATGTTCCTGCGCATGCTGATGCGAGCGGCAGCGCTGCGGCGAGGGCGTGCCTTCTCTGCCCTGCTGGCGATGGTCGTGGCAGCCGCGGTGGCTACGGCGATGCTGAATCTGTACGTTGATGTGCAGGCCAAGCTGCGCAGGGAGTTCCGCAATTACGGCGCGAATGTCGTGGTGGTCGCGAAAGAAGGACAACCGCTCCCCGCCGACGCTCTGCCTAAGGTGCAGGCGGCCCTTGCCGGACGCGGACTGGCAGTCCCGTTCGCGTACGTGGTCGCCCAAACCTCCGATGGACAGCCGGTCGTAGTCGCGGGCACCGATTTCGACCAGGTGCGGAAGCTGAATCGCTGGTGGTCGGTTACGGCATGGCCGGGCGGCGCAAATCAGGCGCTGGTTGGTGTGCGGGCAGCAGCGGTAATCAGTCCACAGGTGAAACCCTTCGCCCTCAGCTTCCAGGGCAAAACCATCACGCTGCAACCGGCAGGCACGGTGCAGACCGGCGCCTCCGAGGACAGCCGGGTTTACCTATCGCTGGCCGACTTTGAAAACTGGACCGGCGTGCAGCCCTCGACCATCGAGATAGCCGCCTCCGGATCGCCCGAGGAGCTTGATGCATTCATCTCTCAACTCGCCGCCGCTCTGCCCTCGGCGGAAGTTCGGCCCGTGCGGCAGATCATGGAGGGCGAAGCTCGCGTGCTGGGCAAGACCCGCTCCACGCTCTTGGCTGCCGCTACCCTTATCATCCTGACTTCCGCTCTGTGCGTCTTGTCGACTCTCATTGGTTGGGTTTTCGACCGCCGTCGAGACTTTGCCATCATGAAGGCGCTGGGCGCCTCGGAGCGGCTGATTGGCGGCTTCTTTGCGGCCGAGGCAGCCGCACTGGGCGTGGTGGGTGCATTGGTTGGATTTACCCTGGGCGTGGGCGTGGCGGCGTGGATCGGCCGGGTTAACTTTCATGCTCCGGTCGTGCCGCGCTTCCACGTATTGCCGCTTATACTCGTGGGGAGCGTGGGCGTGGCGCTGATTTCGGCGGCCCTACCCATGTCGTTGCTGCGCAAAGTGCAGCCCGCCCTAATTTTGAGGGGAGAATGAAATGATCAAGCTCAAGGATGTCAGCCGGCTGTATCCCGCCAAGGAAGAGGCCAACGGCGGCGGAGCGATCCGGGCGCTGGACAATTTCTCCCTGAATGTCGATCCCGGCGAGTGGATCGCAGTGATGGGGCCGTCGGGCTCGGGAAAATCCACGCTGGTCAATCTAATTGGCTGTCTGGACCGGCCCAGTTCGGGCGAGATCTGGCTGGACGGGGAAAATGTCGCCAATATTTCGGCGGCGGAATTGAACCGGGTGCGGTCGGAAAAAATCGGCTTTGTGTTTCAGCAGTTCCATCTGATTCCCTACCTGACCGCGGTCGAAAATGTCATGCTCGCGCAGTACATCCACAGCATGACCGACGAGCAGGAGGCCCTGGACGCGCTGGAGCGGGTGGGACTAAAGGAACGGGCGCATCACCTCCCTTCGCAGCTTTCCGGTGGCGAGCAGCAACGGGTGTGCATCGCCCGGGCACTGATCAACGATCCCAAAATCGTGCTGGCCGACGAGCCCACGGGAAATCTGGATGCGGTCAATGAAGAAATTGTCCTGCGTCTGCTGCGCGAGCTGCACCAGCAGGGCCGGACCATTGTGATGGTCACGCACGACCCGGTGGTGGCGCGGCTGGCCGACCGGCGGATTGAGCTGCACCACGGCAAAATTGCGGCGCAGGTTGTGTTCTCGATGGCCGATGAAGAGCAGTTTGACGAGGTGTTGGAAGAGCTCTGGGTGCTGGCCGAGCACAATGAGATCGCGGAGATTGGGCGCATGGAAGTGCACGGGGCGTTGCCGGTCAGTATGGCGATCGAGAAAATGATCGAAATGGGACTGGTGACCTCTGCGCCACATCCGCCCGAGCGCCACGATCACAAGCCCTTTGTAAATCCCTGCCACGATGCGCTCAAACCCGACCAGGTCTCGGTGGGCGACGGTACCATGATCGTGGCGTTGACCATCCGGGGACGTCAGCGCGCCGCAGATATCATCCGCCGCCACCGCCTGGCGGAGAGATTGTTTACCGACAGCCTGGCGATGGACAGCGAAACCGAAATCGAACAGCAGGCTTGCAAGTTCGAGCACATCCTCTCGCCGCAGGCGACCGACAAGATCTGTTCTTTCCTCGGACACCCGCGGACCTGCCCGCACGGCTCGCCCATTCCTCCGGGCCCGTGCTGCGGCAAGGTAGCCGCCAACGTGACCGAGCGGGCCAGTACCGAGCGCTTTGCCTGACCCCGCATGAGCACCCGCAGAATCTGCATTGGCGTGTTCGACTCCGGGTTCGGAGGCCTGACCGTCCTTAAAGCCTTACTTGAACTCATCCCCGATGCCGACTACGTCTATTTCGGGGATACGGCGAGGCTTCCCTACGGATCAAAGTCTGTCGAGACAGTCTCGAGGTATGCCGTTGAGGCTGCTCATTTTCTGGAGCATCATGGGGCGCAGATGCTGGTGATCGCCTGCAATACTGCGACGGCCCTGGCGCTGCCCCAGATCACGAAGGCCGCGACCGTCCCGGTGGTCGGGGTGGTTGAGCCGGGGGCGGAACGGGCCTCGGCGGAGACGAAGAACGGGCGGGTCGTGGTCATCGGGACTGAGGCGACGGTCAGCAGCCACGCTTACTTGAATGCCCTGGAGGCGCGCGGATTGCACGCCCGGGAGAAGGCGTGCCCGCTGCTGGTGCCACTGGTGGAGGAGGGATGGATTGAACATCCGGTCACCGAGGAAGTGGCACGGATCTACCTGGGCGAAGCCTTCGCGGATGGCTTTGAAGCCGCCGATGTGTTGGTGCTGGGATGCACGCATTATCCCTTGCTGAAGCCGGTGTTACGCAGGGTGGCTCCCGCCCACGTGAAGATCGTGGACTCGGCCGAGTCAACCGCACAAGGCGTGGCAAAGCTGCTGCGAAGAAGCCCCTTGTCGGAACCGGCGAGTGGCGAACGGCGTCAACTTCCACGCATGAAGTTCTTCGCGACCGATTCGGTAGAGAAGTTCCGGCGACTGGGAGCCCGTTTCCTGGGACGCGCCGTCGATGATGTGGAGCATGTCGATTTGAAAGAGTAGCGCCGGACACCCCGGTTCGACGCCGTGCTCAGCCCCTGAAGGGGCTGTGATGTAAGTCAGCCTGATGCCGCTGAAGCGGCATCCTGATACGAGCTTAGGTGCTTTGACGCCCCTTCGAACCACACCGTTGCGATCTCATTTTGTTATTATATGTCTTGACACGTATATACGTAGTAGAGTATATACATGACATGGGGACCGTATACGAAATCATCGCCGAGCCAAACCGCCGGGCCATCCTGAGCCTGCTGGTATCCTCCGAGCAATCGGTGGGAGAGATCGAACGCCGGCTTGGCATGCCGCAGCCGATGGTATCCAAGCATCTGCGGGTGTTACGCGAGGCCGGCTTTGTGGAATCAACGGTGGACGCGCAACGCCGTGTCTACCGGCTGAAACCCGAACCCCTTAAAGAGGTCGATGCCTGGCTGGCCCAGTTCCGCCGCTTCTGGTCCGCACACGTCAAGGCTCTCGAACGCTATCTCGACCGCATGCATCGCAATCAGCCCCCGGCGGCCAACCCTAAGAAGAGAAAACCGCGAGGTAACCAATAGCGGATCTCGGCGAACCTGCAAGGAGAAGAAACGTGAACGGACGCGAGCAGTACTCACCCGGCCCCGCCAACGTGGCGCAGGTAAGAAAAGACGGAAATAAATGGACGCTGGTTCTCGTGAAAGAGCTGCGCCATTCGCCGGAGAAAGTCTGGGAGGCCATCACCGATCCGGCCCACCTGCGCGAGTGGGCTCCGTTCGAAGCCGACGGTAGCCTCAATACGGCGGGAAGCACTGTGAGGCTCACCACGGTGGGAGCTCCCGGCCCGCACATTACCGAAACCACCGTCAGGCGCGCCGACGCACCCTGGCTCCTTCAATACAGCTGGGGCGATTTCGATATGCGCTGGCAATTGGAAGCCCTCGGCAGCGGCACGCGGCTCACGCTGTGGACCAACATCGCCCGCCCCTACATCTCCATGGGTGCTGCCGGGTGGCACATCTGCTTCGACGTGCTGGATCGGCTTCTGGCTGGGCAGCCCATTGGACGCATCACCGGGCCCGACGCCATGCAGTTCGAAGGTTGGCGGCGGTTAAACGAAGAGTACGCCAAACAGTTTGGCGTTGAAATTCCCAGCTGGGTCCCCAAGGCGACGGCCCAGGAGTCCTAAACGGAGGAAGGTCATGAGTCAAACCATCACACGTTCGGTTTTTCGCTGGATTCACCTCATTTTCAGCATTCCAATCCTCGGGTATATTTACAGTCCGTTTGACAAGCTGCCGGACTATGCTTTCAGAACTCGGTTCATCTTCGTGCCGATCATGATCCTTTCGGGATTGTGGATGTGGAAAGGCCACTTGGTCCGACGACTGTTTTCGAAAGAGTTGACCAGGAAGGCGGCGTGAAAGTTATGGGAAATGCAATCCTGTCAAAAAAGCAGCGAGAAGAGATACTCAAAGCCTTACAGGTCCGCTTTGAGAAACATATGAACCGCCATCAAGGTCTTGAGTGGGCCAAAGTACAGGCCAAGTTGGAGGCGACTCCCGCAAAATTGGGAACCCTCAGTGAAATGGAAAGAACCAGCGGCGAACCCGATGTGGTTGGCCACGATAAGAAGACCGGCGAATACATTTTCTATGACTGCTCGCCCGAGAGCCCAAAAGACCGGCGAAGTCTCTGTTACGACCATGAAGCGCTCGCATCGAGGAAGGAAAACAAACCCAAGGGCAATGCCCTGGATATGGCCACGGCGATGGGCGTTGAGCTATTGACGGAAGAACAATATCGAGAACTCCAGAAACTTGGCGAGTTCGACCTGAAAACCTCGAGCTGGGTGAAAACACCTTCCAACGTGAGGAAACTGGGTGGAGCGCTTTTTTGCGACCGCCGCTTCGATACGGTGTTCGTCTATCACAACGGCGCGGAATCTTACTATGCCGCCCGGGGGTTCCGGGGCGCGCTCAGGGTCTAACTTGGATTTTGCGATTGACTTGGACCGGAATCCCGGAGCCTGCCTCGTACGCAGGCTCTTTCGGCATGGCGCGAAGCCATGCCCTGATACACAGGGGTTATCTGTCGCTGGGACCGCAATGCCGAACGAATCTCCCCAACCAGCCAGGACCACACGTCGAACGCTCCTTCTACGAACTTGTCGATGGCTCGCCGGCTGGCTAGTTATTTGTTGGTCCGTTGCGGCACTGCTGCTGGTGGGTGCGCGATGGGTTGATCCCCCCACCACTGTCGTACAGGTTCAACGCCGCATGCAGGCATGGATCCACGGGACACCGTATCGCAAGCGCTACCAATTCATTCCGCTCAGCCAAGTCTCGCCCGATCTCCAGCATGCGGTCGTCGCCGCGGAGGACGCGCGCTTCTACCAGCACCATGGCTTCGACTGGCACCAGATCGAGATCGCCGCCCAGGACGATTTGGAAGGCGAGCGCACTCGCGGAGCTTCCACCATTACCCAGCAGCTCGTCAAGAACCTGTTCTTCGGAACCGGGCGCTCCGTTCTCCGCAAGGGCGCGGAGGTCACCCTGGTTCCGGTGGCCGAGTTCGTCCTGGGCAAAAAGCGCATTCTGGAGATCTATCTCAACATCGTGGAGTGGGGACCTGGCGTTTAGGGGGCAGAATCAGCATGCCGCTACTACGACCAGACCACGGCCCGGAATATTGGACTGGAGCAGGCGACCCGCCTCGCCGCAATTCTGCCGGCTCCCCTAAAGCGTCGGCCGGAGCGCATGAATAAGTACAGCGCGATTATTCTGATGCGGATGCGGCAAATGGGTTGGTAAGGTTGGCTGGCCAACTCGTCGGCCCGGCCGAGATCGATGTTGTTCCACCTGAACGACGCCCTCCGGGCCTTTGGCTTTTCGCCA
>Ga0335073_10014543_pt1 | contig 11030 bp, 9 predicted proteins | sample Lox_Sample_22_FD_207093 | JGI IMG/M metagenome (GOLD analysis project Ga0335073, IMG submission 207093) | Soil microbial communities from Loxahatchee National Wildlife Refuge, Florida, United States - Lox_Sample_2.2 | ecosystem: Environmental > Terrestrial > Soil > Wetlands | place: USA: Florida... | reverse complement strand
GGCCGCCGTGACCTTGGGAAGCGTCAGTTGCTTCGCCAGATCCGTATCGACCGGACCGACGTGTACAGCCACCACCTGCGTTCCCTGACCCTTCAAATCCCTCCGCAGGCCGTTGGTCAGGGACCAGGCGGCGGCCTTGGAAGCGCTGTAGGTGCCGCCCGCGGGAACCGCGACCCAGCTGACGACGGACAACATGTTGATGATCGCGCCACCGCCGTTCTTCGCCAGCGTCGGGGCAAACGCCCGGCTGAGCTCGAGAGGCCCGAAGTAATTCGTCTCCATTTCCGAGCGCGCGGCTCGCAAGCTGTCGGCGGCCAGGAAGTCCGTCCACAGCGCGATACCGGCGTTGTTGATCAGGAGAGTCACATCCGTGCCTCGGGCCGCGGCGGCCGCAATGGTCTCGGGCTTCGTCACATCCAGAAGCACCCGCTCGACTCCATCGACGTCGATCGACCGCGGGTCTCTAGCTGCCGCGTAGACCTTACGGGCGCCGGCGGCGAGCAGCCCGCGCACAAACTCCAGGCCGATTCCCCTGTTGGCACCGGACACGAATGCGACTGAGTCACGAATCTTCACGTTACATCTCCTCACGATCAGCGAATGATTGAAGTGCATATGCACATTTCAACACCAAAACGATCAGCCTTGGTTGGCAAGAGCGAGCAGCGCGCCGCGCAGCCGGGTGGCCTCGCGCGCGCCCATGCCGGCCTCGAACTCCTCCTGCGCCTTCGCCCACAAGGGCATCGCCTGCTTCAGCTTGCGCTCCCCGGCCGGCGACAGCGAGAACACCAGTTGTCGCGGATCGGCATCGCTGGCGGCGCTCCGTAGAAGGTCGGCGCGCTGCAGCGGCTTCATGGCCCGCAGCAGAGTCGTTCGGTCCATGACCAGCACTTTCGCCAGATCCAGCATGGTCATGCGGCCCTCCTCGCTGAGCGCCACGAGAATGGAGAACTGCGCGCTGGTGAGCTCTGCCTGCGCGAAGTAACGCTCGTATTGCCGGGTCACCTGCCGGGCCGCCTGCCGCACCGCGAAGCAGTTGCAAAGGCTCAATGCTTTGGAGGCTGTCATTGACCCCGAGCATATGTGTGCATATACACTTTGTCAAGCCGACTCTCAACGGCAGAGATCGCATGTCGGTGTATCGCACGAATCCAGCTCTTCGATCTGCACGGTGGTGTGCTCGACGTGCAGCCGTTCCCGCAGCCGCTCGTGGATCAGCTTCGGTACCCCATAGCCCTGGATGCCAGGGGCCACGCAGGCATGCAGTGTGATGGTGGGACGCTCGCCGGTCATCGACCAGACGTGTACGTGATGGACCTCGACGACTCCTGGAACGTGACCGATCAGTTCCGCCTCGATGTGTTTGACGTCGAACCCGTGTGGAACACTCTGCAGCAGCACATCGGCCGATTGGCGGGTGAGTGCCCAGGCGGAGCGCAGGATGAGCAACGACACCAGCAGGGACAGCAGCGGATCGACCACCGTCCATCCCTTGAAGAGGATCAGCAGCGCTGCCACGGTGGCGGCAGCGGAGCCCAGCAGATCGCTCAACACGTGCGCCCGCGCACCGCGCTCGTTGAGCGAGCGCGCGCCGGAAAGCGCCGCGAAGGCAGCCAGGTTGGCGGCGCCCCCGATGACGGCGATTGCGAGCATCCACCGGCCGTTGACCTGCGGCAGCAGCATCAGGCGCCGAATCGCCTCGTAGACCACCCAGATCGTCAGCAGCAGCAACGCCTGCCCATTGATGAAGGCCGCGAGCGGCTGATAGCGCCGGTGACCGTAGGTGCGCCGCTCATCCGCCGGGCGCCGGCCCCACCGGATCGCAACGACGGCGAGGGCCAACGAAGCCGAATCCGCGAGCATGTGCGCAGCCTCGGCAAGGAGAGCGATCGAGTTCGCGAAGTAGCCGCCGGCGGCCTCGACCAGCGTGAAGCTGCCCAGAATGAGCAGTGCCACGAGCAGCCGGCGCTCGCCGGCATCTCGCCCGCCGCCATGCCGGATGTCATGACCCGGATGCGCGGCATGCCCCGGGTGATGGCCCGGGTGATGATGGGCGCCCTGGTGCGAGTGCGAGTGCGGCATGGACCTCGGAACCCCTGATTCGAGGTGTATACTTGAAACCCTGTAACCACTTCAGGGTCAAGGGCATGAATCGCGCAATCACCATCGGGGCCCTGGCGCGCGACACCGAGTGTCCGCCGGAGACGATCCGCTATTACGAGCGTGAAGGCCTGCTTCCACCGGCCACCCGTACCGCCGGCAACTACCGGGTTTACGGCCCCGCGCACCTGGAACGCCTGGTATTCATCAGAAACTGCCGCTCGCTCGACATGACCCTGGACGAGATCAAGCAGCTGCTGCGATTCCGTGACGAGCCGCAATCGGAGTGCGGCGCGGCGCACGCCCTCATCGATGAGCACATCGCGCACATCGGCGAGCGCATCGCCGAGCTGGGGCAGCTACAGACTCAATTGCAGGCTCTGCGCCGTCAATGCCAGCCTGTCGGCGATGCCAAGAAATGCGGCATCCTGGATCGCCTGGAGCAGAAGTCGCCGCGCTCGCCGCCGGGCAAGAAGGCCAAAGCCCACGTCCGCGGGGCCCATGGTCCGACCACCTAGCCTCCCTCTTAGTGCGGATTCCCGGCGCCGCGCGCCTCGGATATGGTGGCATTACCCACACCAGGAGGTGCCTCGTGGATCTCGGACTCGCCTCGAAGCTTGCACTCGTCACCGGCTCCACGGCCGGAATCGGTCTCGCCACCGCCGAAGCTCTGGCTCGCGAAGGCGCGCGGGTCATCGTGAACGGCCGCACGGCTGCACGTGTCGATTCCGCGGTCGCGCAGTTGCGCAAAGCCGTCCCGGGCTCCGACATCAAGGGCGTTGCCGCGGACGTGGCCACGGCCGCCGGCTGTGACAGCGTCATCCGTGCCTTCCCTGACGTCGACATACTCGTGAACAACATGGGCATCTTCGAGCCGAAGCCGTTCGAGGAAATCCCCGATGCCGACTGGCTGCGCTTCTTCGAGGCCAACGTCTTGAGCGGCGTGCGGTTCGCGCGGCACTACGTGCGCGGCATGCGCTCCCGTAATTGGGGACGAATCGTCTTCGTCTCGAGCGAGTCAGGCCTGCAGATACCCGCGGAGATGATCCATTACGGCGTCACGAAGACGGCACAGCTCGCGGTTGCGCGCGGCCTGGCGGAGACGCTCGCAGGGACGAACGTTACCGTCAACAGTGTTCTTCCAGGGCCGACCGCCTCCGAAGGCGTCGGCAAATTCGTCGCCGACATGGCAAGATCGACGGGCAAGGATGTCGCGACCATCGAGCGCGAATTCTTCCAGTCGGTACGTCCTACCTCGGTCCTCCAGCGCCTGGCCACGACCGCAGAAGTCGCCGCCATGATCACCTACGTGTGCAGCGAACAGGCATCGGCAACGACTGGCTCGGCGTTACGCGTCGACGGGGGAGTTGTCCGGTCGATCGCCTGAGCCTCGCGGCCGCATCGTCTTGGCGACATGCTCGGCAAAGGCCTGCACCTTTGCCGATTGCGCGCGCTCGCGAGGGCTGACCAGGTGGATGGGTATCGCCGCCGCTTCCCAGTCCGGCAGCAGGCGCTGCACTTCACCGCTGGCAAGCTCCGTCTCGAACAGCCATGTCGGCGCAAAGGCGATGCCCATGCCGGCGACAACCGCCGACCGGATCACCTCGCTGCTGTTGGTTTGCAGACTGCCTGTCACGCGAACGACACGGTCGCTCCCCACAGCCTCGGCTGCGCCGGGACCGGCTCGGAGGCTCCAGGCATTGCGCCACGGCAGCTCCGTATAGACGATGCAGTTGTGATGAACGAGATCGCCGGGTGTGGTAGGTGCCTTGCCCCCCTTTGGCAACCGGCGCAAATAGTTGCGGTGAGCAACGAGCCACCTGCTCGACGTCCCGACACGGCGCGCAACGAGCCCGCTGTCCTGCAACTCCCCGAGGCGTACGGCGACGTCCATACCCTGTTCCACGAGATCGACGAATCCATCGTTCAGGCGCAGGTCGATTCTGACCCTGGGGTGTTGCTCCAGGAAGGACTGCACCAGCGGCATGAGCTTCAGGCGTCCGAATGCCACGGATGCCGCTACGCGCACCCAGCCGGTCAGCTCCTGCTCGCCCGCGCGCACGGCGCTTTCCGCCTCCGCTATCTCCGCCACGAGCCGGCGCGCCTGTTCGAAGTAACGGGCGCCCTCCTCCGTCAGCGCGAGTGATCGCGTGGTCCGGGTCAGCAGCCTCGCTCCCAGCTCGCGCTCCAGCGCCGCAATCTGCTTGCTGATCGCGCTCTGAGTCGCATCCGACTCCTCGGCGACGGCCGAGAAGCTACCGGCCTCGACCACCCGCACGAAGCTCTTCATTGCCTGCAGTTTGTCCACGCGCTGATTATATGCCCATTAGGAATTAATGATATTCCATGAAGCCTATATTTAAACCAATGGGAATGGGTCAAAGTGCCGCCCACGTTCCACTCTCACTCCCCAGGAGCACTGCCATGAGCAAGCCCGTAGTTCTCGTCACTGGAGCCCTCACCGGTATCGGGCGCGCAACGGCCCTCGCCTTCGCTCGCGACGGAAGCCGGATCGTCGTCAGCGGTCGTCACGAGGACAAAGGACAGGCTCTCGCCGCCGAGGTGCGCGCGCTGGGCGCGGAAGCCGAGTTCATCCGCGCGGACGTCCGCCATGAAGGCGAGGTTCGCAATCTGGTCGATCGCACGGTCGAGCGGTTCGGCAGGCTCGATGTCGCAGTCAACAACGCGGGCACCGAGGGCGAGCTCGGCCCGATCGTCGAGCAGTCGGCCGCCAACTACGAGTCCATCTTTGCGGTCAACGTCCTCGGGACACTGCTGTCCCTGAAGCACGAGATGCGCGTCATGTTGCCGCAGGGTTCCGGCTCCATCATCAATCTGTCGTCGATCGCAGGTCAGGTCGGCTTCGCGGGAGCCGCGGTCTATGCGGCCAGCAAGCACGCCGTCGAGGGACTCACCAAGAGTGCCGCGCTGGAAGGCGCGCGTGCAGGCGTGCGCGTGAATGCCGTCGCGCCGGGCCCCACGGAAACCGAGATGCTCGACCGTTTCGTCGGCCGCAGTGAAGAGGTGAAGGCACGCTTCGTGGCCACGATCCCGAGCGGCCGCGCCAGCACGACCGACGAGATCGCCCAGACCATCCTCTTCCTTGCCGGCGACAAAGCACGCAGTCTGACGGGTCAGAGCATCGCCGTGGATGGCGCCTACACCGCCCAGTAGCGCCAATCGACTCTCCGACAGGCCGGCCTGACGACGCCGGGCCGGCCTGTCAACGCCGCACGGTCAGCATCGCGTCGCCGCGAATCTCGGGCACGGCAGATTGACTTTCATCATGCAAGTGGTACGCTAACCTAAACTTGCATGATGCAAGTCATTCTATGCAGCACAAAAGCTTCGCCGACATGCAGTGTCCCATCGCACGCAGCCTCGAACGCGTCGGCGAATGGTGGAGCATGCTGATCCTGCGTGATGCTCTGCGCGGCGCGCGGCGGTTCGACCAATTCCAGAAGAGCCTGGCCATCGCGCCGAACATGCTCACGCGCCGTCTCAATTCCCTCGTGGAATCGGGGCTGCTCGAGCGGCGTCGCTACAGCGACCGGCCGCCCCGCTATGAGTATGTCCCGACGGAGTCGGCGCGCGACTTCCGTCCGGTGCTGTGGTTGCTGATCTCATGGGGCACCAAGCATTTCGCTCCCGAAGGACCCAGCCTGCTGATCGTGGATGCCAAGACCGGCGCACGCGCCGATCCTATCGTGGTCGACAGTGCCAGCGGCCGGCCTTTGATGAGCCCTGACTTCACTCTCGCGGCGGGCCCCGCCGCCGGCGCCCGCCTTCGCCGCCTCTACGAGGCGGCTGGAGAATCCAACGCAGCTGCCGCAGAAGGGCCTCGGGCGAAAGCGGCCCGAAAGAAGGCGCGTCTGAACTGAGCCGATGGCCAGGTACGCGATGTCGGATCTCATCCCTCATTTCATGTGTATATGCACTAACAGGCGGCGACCATGAGCGTCACTCGAGATACGGTTGCAGGCGAGCTCGCAGATGCGCCGACTACGGCTCGCCGGCGGCTCTCCCCGAAGCGCCTGGGTTTGTTCGGCGCGGCAATCGTGCTGGGGGCGGCCGCGATCGCTTTGGGCGCCCGCTGGTGGACCGTGGGTCGGTTCATGGAGAGCACGGACGACGCCTACGTGGGCGGCAACGTCACCGAGATCGCGCCGCACGTCAGCGGATTCATCAGTCAGATTGCGGTCACCGACAATCAGTACGTACGGGCGGGACAACTGCTGATCCGCATCGAGCCGGCTGACTTCACAGCCGCCCGCCAGCGGGCAGTGGCGACGGTCGCACAGGCGCAGGCCTCGGTTGCGGACCTGGAGGCGAAGATCGCGCTGCAGCGCAGCTTCATCGCCCAGGCGCAAGCGGACCTTGCCGCGAGCCGCGATCAGATGCGCTTCGACGCGGAAGATGCGGCGCGCGATCGCGCGCTCGCACAGGCCGGGGCGGGCTCGGTGCGGGACGCGCAGCATTCGGCAACGGCTTATCAGGCGGCGCAGGCAACGACTCTGGCGGCAGAGGCGCGCGTCCGGGCCTCGCAGCAGCAGGTAGGCGTGCTCGGCGCCGCACTGCGGCAGGCTCAGGCTTCGTTGGGCCAGGCGAGCGCCCAGCTGAGAACCGCCAGTCTCAACCTGGGCTACACCGATATCCGCTCCCCAATCGACGGTTATGTCGGCAATCGCTCGGCTCAAGTCGGCTCCTATGTCACGGCGGGCACCCAGCTCCTGTCGATCGCGCCGGCGCAGGGGCTGTGGGTTGACGCGAATTTCAAGGAGGATCAGATCGGGCGCATGCGAGCCGGGCAGCCGGCCACGATTGTCGCCGACGTCGCTCCGGGGCGCGTGTTTCACGGACACATCATCAGCCTGGCGCCCGCAACCGGCGCCGTCTTCAGCATCATTCCGCCGGAGAATGCCACCGGGAATTTCACCAAGATCGTACAGCGCGTGCCGGTCCGCATTGCGCTCGACGGCGCCGGCGGCACGCTCGGGGTGCTCCGTCCGGGTCTGTCAACTACCGCGTCCGTGGACACGCGGGATCCTGCCGACCGGAATCCATGAGCGCGAAGGTCGAACACCCGGACTTCAAGCACATTTTCGCCTTCGCGGTGATGACCTTCGGCATGTTCATCGCCCTGCTCGATATCCAGATCGTCGCCTCCTCCATGCAACAGATCGGCGGCGGCCTGTCGGCGGCGCAGGATGAGATCGGTTGGGTACAAACCGCATATCTCATTGCCGAGATCACCGTGATTCCGTTGTCGGGCTGGCTGACGCGCGTCTTCTCGACCCGCTGGCTGTTCGTGGGCTCGGCGCTCGGCTTCACGATCGCAAGCATGCTCTGCGGTCTGGCGACGAGCATCGGCAGCATGATCGCCTTCCGCGCCCTGCAGGGGATGCTCGGCGCGTCCATGATCCCCACGGTATTCACCTCCTCGTTCCACTATTTTCAAGGCAAGCGGCGCATCTACTCCGCCGCCGTCATCGGCACCATCGCCTCGATCGCCCCGACACTGGGTCCGATCATCGGCGGCTGGATCACCGACACCCTGACCTGGCGCTGGCTCTTCTACGTCAATCTCGTTCCGGGAGCGCTGGTCACCGTCGGCGTTGCCCTGCTGGTCGACATCGACACCGCGGACCTGAAGCTGCTGAAGGGGGCAGACTACCTTGGCATCGTCCTGATGGCCCTCTTCCTCGGCTCGCTCGAGTATGTGCTCGAGGAGGGTGCGCGCTGGAACTGGCTGAGCGACGAGACGATCCGCACCTTCACGGTGGTTGCGGCGATCGCGGGCGTGCTTTTCGTCGCGCGCAGCCTGCTTTTCCACAACCCGGTGGTCGACCTGCGCGCGCTGCGCAACCGCAACTTCCTCCTCGGGTGCGTGCTTTCCTTCGTGACGGGAATCGGTATCTTCGCCCCCATCTTCCTGACGCCGCTTTTTCTGGGGTACGTGCGCGACTTCAGCGCCTCGCAGACAGGGATGGCCATCTTCTCGACCGGTGCGGCCTCGCTCATCGGCGTGCCCTGCTACGTCGCTCTTGGCAGAAGGACGGACTTGCGCTGGTTGATGATGTTCGGCCTCGCCTGTTTCGCCGTCTCGATGTGGAGCTTCAGCTTCATCACCCATGATTGGGGCGCCGATCAGTTGCTGCTGCCACAGGTGCTGCGCGGATTCCCCCAGGTATTTGCCGTAGCTCCCGCCGTCCTGCTCGGACTCGGTGCGTTGCCGCAGGAGCGGCTCAAGTACGCCAGCGGACTATTCAACATGATGCGCAACCTCGGCGGGGCAGTCGGCATCGCGATCTGCGGCGCGGTGCTGAACGATCGGACGAATTCCCACTTCCTCGACATCGCGAGCACTCTCACCCCGGCGAATGGGGCGCTGCGCAGTTTCATGTCCGGCTCCATGTCTCGGCTCGCCCCCCTCCTCGGCTCGGCGCAGGCAGCCCATACTGCAAGCCTCAAATTGCTGTGGAACCTCGCCTATCGGGAGGCCTCGACCATGGCGTACGCGGATGCCTTCCGCACGGTGGGTGTCATCTGTCTCGTGGCCGCCTTCCTGGTCCCGATGTTGAAAAAGGTGGGCCAGGCCCCGACTCCATCGGCCGACGCTCATTGAAAAAGGAGCGCTCCGGTGGTGCAGGCCATGAGCCCCGCGGCCCGGCCGGATCCGTTCATGGGTGCGGCGGCGTTGCTCGAGCGCTTTTAGCCGGCGCTGCCTTCCGCAATCAGCTGCATGCGCGGCGCCGGCGCCTCGGCCGGTACACGGAACCAGGCGGCGTAAAGCGCGGGCAGGAAGAACAGCGTCAACACCGTGGCCACCGTGATACCACCCATGAGCGCGACCGCCATGGGCCCGAAGAAGGCATCCGGCACCAGCGGGATGAGCGCCAGCACAGCAGCGGCCGCGGTCAGGGTGATCGGCCGGAAGCGCCGCACCGTCGCACCGATGATCGCCTGCAGGCGGTCCGCCCCATCGTGAATGTCACGGTCGATCTGGTCCATCAGGATCACGGAGTTGCGCATGATGATGCCGAGCATGGCGATGGTGCCCAGCATGGCCACGAAGCCGAAGGGCTTGTGAAACAGCAGCAGCGCCCCGGCAACGCCTATCAGGCCGAGGGGTGCGGTGAGCAGCACCATGAACGTGCGCGCGAAGCTCTGCAGCTGAATCATCAGCAGCGTGAACACCGCGAACAACATCACCGGCATTTCGGCGTTGATGGAGGCCTGGGCCTTGGCGTTGTTCTCGACGGCGCCCCCAACCTCGATGCGATAGCCTAACGGCAGCTGTGCACGCAAGCCCGCGAGCCGGGTATCGATGGCCTTGGTCACATCGATACCCTGGGCGCCGCCCACGGTATCCGCACGCACCGTCACTGTCGGCTGGCGATCGCGCTCCCAGATGACGCCGTATTCCAGGTCATAGACGGGCTTGGCGATCTGCGACAACGGCACCGACTTGCCGGCGGCAGTCGGTATCATCAGGCCCGAGAGGTTGTCGAGGTTGGCCCGCTCCGCGGGCGGCGCCCGCAGGTCGACGGCGATCAGCTTGTCGCCGTCGCGGTAGTAGGTCGCCGTGTAGCCCGAGAGAGACATGTCGATGAACTGCGCGAGCTCGTCGCTGCTCACGCCGAGCAGCCGGGCCTTCTCCTGGTCGACCTGCAGGCGCACCGTCTTGCTGGCCGGACCGTCCCAATCGTACTGCACGTCCGTCGTGCTCGGATCAGCGCGCACCACGTTGGCCACCTGCGCGGCGATCTCACGCACCGTGGCGATGTTGTCTCCGGACACGCGGAACTGCACCGGGAAGCCGACCGGCGGCCCGTTTTCCAGTCGCGTCACGCGGCCCTGGACGTCGGGGAATGCATGCGCAAGCTCCGAGATGATGCGGGTCCGCAATCTCTCGCGCGTCGGCACGGATTGCGCGGTGACCACGAACTGGGCGAAATTGCGTTGCGTCAGCTGCTGATCGAGCGGCAGATAGAACCGCGGCGAGCCGGTACCCACGTAGCTCACGTAGTTGGCGATGCCGCTCTGGGTCTTCAGGAATTGCTCCATGCGCTCGGTGGCGGCCAGCGTCGCCTGGAACGAGGCGCCCTCGGGCAATCTCAGATCCACCATCAGCTCGGGCCGGCTCGAGCTCGGGAAGAACTGTTGCGGAATGAAGCGGAAAGCAACGATCGCGAGTGCGAACAGGCCCGCGGCTGCGGTCAGGACCTGCACACGCCGGTTCACACACCAGCGAATCATGTCGCGGAAGCGGGTGTAGAACGCGGTGTCATAGACCGCGTGCGCGTCATGCCGGTCCGCTGCGGCGCGTCCGTGACCTTCCGGCAGCATCCTGTAGCCGAGGTACGGGATCACCACCACCGCGGCAACCCAGGATGAGAGCAGCGCAATGGCCGCCACCTGGAAGATGGAGCGGGTGTATTCGCCGGTGCCGGACTTCGCGAGCGCGATGGGCAGGAAGCCGGCGACGGTCACCAGCGTGCCGGTGAGCATCGGAAACGCCGTGCTGGTATAGGTGAAGGCCGCGGCCTTCATGCGGTCGAAGCCCTGCTGCAGCTTCACCGCCATCATTTCCACGGCGATGATCGCATCATCCACGAGCAGGCCGAGCGCCAGGATCAGCGTGCCGAGCGACACCTTGTGCAGACCGATGCCGCAGAGCCACATCAGGCAGGCCGTCGCAGCCAGCACCAGCGGTATCGAGATCACCACCACCATGCCGGTGCGCAACCCGAGCGTCAGAAGGCTCACCACCAGCACGATGGCAATGGCCTCACCCACTGCTGTCTGGAAGTCATCGATGGAATGGGCCACCGCGACACCGCCGTCCGTCACGGTATGCAACGTGAGTCCCGCGGGCAGCCGCTGCTGCACTGCGGTCATTGCCGTGCGCAGGCGCTTGCTCAGGTCGA
>Ga0335073_10014542_pt1 | contig 11031 bp, 9 predicted proteins | sample Lox_Sample_22_FD_207093 | JGI IMG/M metagenome (GOLD analysis project Ga0335073, IMG submission 207093) | Soil microbial communities from Loxahatchee National Wildlife Refuge, Florida, United States - Lox_Sample_2.2 | ecosystem: Environmental > Terrestrial > Soil > Wetlands | place: USA: Florida... | reverse complement strand
GACTGTAGAGCGGGTGGTTCCGATCCGGAATGCGGCAACCTAGGGTAGCGACTTAGAACTAAAGGGTAGTAATGTGCCATCGAGTGTCGGCTGATCGACGGATTTTGACCATGGAACGAAGATAGCGGACCGCATAAGCTACTGATAGTAATGGCCATAGGTAATCCGAGACCGACGGAATCAGATGGCATCCGGGTTGCACTTTGTAGATTGGCTGTATGTGACTCTAATGGCGGTAGCCTACGTGGCCCCCGACACAGCCCAAGGTCGAACAAGCGAGGTAACATGATCGCCCCGCAGAGCTTTCCGTGGTTTGCGTTGAGGGTCCGAACCCGGCACGAGTCCGGTGTTGCGACGTTCCTCGAGAACAGCGGGTATGAGTTTTTCCTTCCGCTGTACACCTCTCGAAAGCGCTGGTCCGATCGTATCAAGAAGGTCGAAACCGCCCTCTTCCCGGGCTACCTGTTCTGCCGATTTGATCCTCAGGATCGCTTGCCGATCATCAAGACTCCCGGCGTGATCGAAATCGCCGGTTACAATCGCACGCCGATCGCAGTGGACGAGGGGGAAATTCGGGCGATTCAAGCGCTCATGGCGTCGGGACTCCCGAATCAGCCCTGGCCGTTCATGGGAATCGGCGATCGGGTGCGCATCGAGGCGGGACCGCTGCGCGGACACGAAGGCACACTTGTTGAGTTCAAGGGAAGCCATCGATTGGTGCTGTCGATTACCCTGCTTCAGCGTGCGGTCGCGGTCGAGATCGATTCGGCATTCGTGGAAGTTCTCAATTCACGCACCGCCGGACACCCCGAGAAGGCGGCTCCGCAGCAGCTGCGGTCGTTACCTGTCGCGGTGTAACAACGATCGAACGAATAGCATCCGCTTCGTGGAACCGGGTCCTTTGGAAGTAACTCTGCTTGATCATCGACGCTCTTCCGAGAATACAGCTCTGTTTCGCGGTCGCTCAGGCTCGGGTCTAGCAGGACGCGTCGTCGACGGCGCCAATGTGTCGACGGAGATGAACATCCCTGCGGCCCTGCCCCAGGAACAAAGGCTCACGCCGCAGACGGATCGGTCTTCGCGAAAGGTGTACCGCATCCAGCCTCTCGAGGATGCTCGCTGGGACCGATTGATAGAGACGCACCCTCGCGCTTCTGTTTTCCACTCGCGAGCCTGGCTGCAAGCGCTGAAAAGAACCTATGGCTACGAGCCAGTCGCTTATACGACGTCGGCTCCTGGCGAGGCCCTGCGCGACGGCATCGTCCTGTGCCGAGTGGAAAGCTGGCTCACCGGAAAGCGCCTGGTTTCATTGCCGTTTTCGGATCACTGCGATCCGCTCGTTGACAGCTACCAAGACCTGCAGACTTTGATCGAGAAGCTGCGCGAGGATTCCCAGACCGAGCGGTGGCAATACATCGAGATCAGGCCTCTCGCTTCTCTCAGGATGGTCAGCCCGTGCCCTCACGCCAGCGCGACCTACACTCTTCATCAGCTCGATCTGAGACCAGACCTGCAGACCCTTTTTCGAAGCTTTCACAAGGATTCGATCCAGCGAAAAATCAAGCGAGCGATTCGCGAAGGCTTAACCTACCAGGCCGGAACAAGCGAGGCCATTCTCAATGACTTCTACCGATTGCTCACAATCACGCGCCGGCGCCACGGGGCGCCACCCCAACCCAAGAGCTGGTTCCGAAACCTGATCGATTCTTTTGGGCCGGCGCTGCAGATCTGCGTCGCCTTCAGTGGCCGAATGCCGGTCGCGGGCATGTTGACTCTTCGCCACAAGAACACGCTGGTTTACAAGTACGGCGGCTCCGATGCGCGGTACAACAGACTGGGAAGTATGCATAGCCTCTATTGGGAATCGATTCAGCGGGCGAAGAGCCTTGGGCTCGAGGTTCTGGACCTGGGCCGTTCGAATTCGGAACAGATCGGACTTATCACGTTCAAGAGCCGCTGGGGCGCAGCCCTTTCAGATCTAACGTACTTCAGGTTCACTCCCTCCGAGGACCCAATCCACTGGTTCGAGCCGGCGGGGATGACATGGAAGACACGCGCAGTGCAGAGGTTCGTGAGCCACGTGCCGATTCGAGTCCTACCCTCGATTGGGAGCGCCCTTTATCGACACATAGGCTGATGCTGTTAAGGCGCGTCGTTCGGGATGAAAAATCCCGCAAACAGCTGATTATAAGCCGGTTGAAAGTGTTTTGGCTCTCACGCAGACCGGAGAATGGGATTTCACTATTCTGGCACTTGTTTTCACTCAAAGTCTCCTAGCGGACACCCCGCCTTTGGGCCTAGGAAGAGCCGGCGAGGGCTCAGGTAATAGCGTACACAAAATAAAAGACTTGCAGCGCAGCAACCCGGGCATTCTTTCTTAGGCGAAGCGGGGCGGTTGGTGGGTGACTTGCAGCGTACTATACGCCGGATGAAGTAGCCGGTGGTTTGATCGGGTTGGTGGAGTCGAAGAGCAAATCGCACCTTCTCACGGCGCGTTTCAGATAGGAGCGTCGTGTCCCTGAATGAGGAGAACTGATCCGGACCTGGGATCCGCAATACCAACCATGGCGACGAATTCAAAACTGGCAAGCGACAGAGTACGGTCCTTCCCGACTGACGGCCGGAGCTTCAAGCCCGAGCCGGCGCGGGCTCGGCTAAATCCGTCAGACGTGATGCAGAGGATCCTGTCGGAGGAGCTCTTCCTCGGCATGCTTTGCCTGGAGAGGAAGCGCGCTGAGCGGTCTGGCAACAAACTCGTGCTCCTCCTGATGGACACGGAAGACGCGGACAAGACGGGCCGCAAGGGCGAGGTGATGGACGGCGCCATCAAGGCGGCCAAGGCTGCGCGGCGGGAAACGGATCCATTCGGTTGGTACAAGCAGAACTCCATCCTCGGGATCATTTTTACGGAACTTGGCGCAGCCGATGCCGAGACGACCATTACGAAGCTGGTCGACAAGGTCCGGGAAGCTCTGGCGCTGAATTTGAGCAGCGACGACTTCAAATACGTCTTTCTTTCGATTCACGTTTTTGGCGATGACTCTGGCGACCATGGGTCGGCCAATCCGGCGTTTTATCCCGAGCTCTTCCACCCGCAGGATTCGAAAAAGGCGTCGCGCGTGGCGAAGCGCGCGATGGACATCGCCGGCAGCGGGATCGCGCTGATCACGCTTGCCCCCATTTTCTTTCTGATCGCCGTTATCGTGAAGCTGACGTCGAAGGGCCCCGTCCTGTTCAAGCAAGAGCGACTGGGGCAGTTCGGCAAGACCTTCACTTGCCTGAAATTCCGCTCGATGCGAGTGAACAACGACCTCAGGATTCACCGCGAGTTCATGAAGCGGGTGATCAGCGGAGATCATGACGGACACGCTCACGGCGGCACTACCCCGGTGTACAAGATGACAAACGATCCCCGGATCACCCGGATCGGGCGCTTCATACGCCGGACGAGCCTGGATGAGCTGCCGCAATTCATCAACGTGCTGCGGGGCGAAATGTCGCTCGTGGGACCGCGCCCCCCTCTCGCATACGAATATCAGGAGTACGATTTCTGGCATCGTCGCCGGGTCCTCGAGGTCAAGCCGGGACTCACCGGTCTGTGGCAGGTGAGTGGGCGAAGCCGCGTGCGATTCGACGACATGGTGCGCCTCGATCTGCAATATGCTCGCGACTGGTCGTTCTGGATGGATGTGCGAATCCTTTTGCAGACCCCGCGCGCGGTTGTGCTCGGCGATGGCGCCTACTAGATCTTCGACATCCTCAGCCGGTGTTTTTGTAAGCCGGGAAGTATCGTCAGTGTCGGCTGCGCTTCGCTTCCTTCCGTAGGTAACCGAAGTATTTGGGAATCGCTCGCGATCGAAGGGGTCTTTCTGCGGTAGCTCCCGCTGTGGTCGAAGCGGATCGCCTAACCCGAAATTCGCCGATACTATGAATACCCAAACTCGATACGTCCTCGTAACACCGGCGCGAAACGAGTCTGCATTTATTGAGGGAACGATCAAGTCCGTGGCCGCTCAGAGGCTGCTACCCCAGAAGTGGGTGATTGTGGATGACGGCTCGACGGACGGGACCAGCGAAATCGTCGGGAGATACGCCGCATCTTACCCCTGGATCGAACTGATCCAGATGCCGGAGCGGCGAGAGCGTCATTTTGGCGGGAAAGCGCTGGCCGTTACCGCGGGACGCGAAAGAATGTCCGGGATCGAGTACGACGTGATCGGAAACCTGGACGCGGACGTCTCATTTGAGCCGGACTACTTCGAGTTTCTGATGGGCAAGTTTTCGGAAAACGCGCGGCTGGGCGTTGCCGGCACCGCTTTCCGGGAAGAAAACGTCCGATACAACTACGAGTTCGTCGGCATCGAGCACGTTTCCGGCATGTGCCAGATGTTTCGTCGCGAGTGCTTCGAGGAGATTGGGGGGTACCGGGCGATCGCGTCCGGCGGAATCGATCTCATCGCCGTTCTGAGCGCGCGCGCAAAGGGTTGGGAGACGAGAACTTTTGTCGAGAAGAAATTCGTGCATCACCGGGTGCAGGGAACCGTCCTGCACGGGGGACTTCGCGAGAAGATACACATAGGCCGGAAGGACTACCTTCTCGGAAATCATCCCTTGTGGGAAGTTTTCCGTGGCTTCTATCAGATGCAATACAAGCCCTATGTGATCGGCGGTCTCCTGATCCTCGCGTCATATCTGTGGAACATGATTCGAGGAGTAGAAAGAACGATTCCGGCGGAATTGATGGCGCTTCGCAGAAACGATCAGATCGGCCGGCTAAAAATGATTTTCCGCCGGCGTTTCTCAATGTTCGTTCCGTCCGCCTAGGAGAGAGCTCAGGCCTTGCTAACCGAATCTTCCATCAGTGTCGCCCCTGCGGGCTCGGCCCTCACCCGGAGCGGGGCTAGCTCCGAACCGACTCCTGGGGAATTCATCATCGGGAAAGACGAGTTAATTCTGGTGACCGGCGCGAGCGGCTTCATCGGATCGAGAGTGGTCGCGAAACTCGTGGAGCTCGGATTTACCCGCGTGCGCTGCTTCACGCGGTCGTCCAGCGACAAGAGTCGCACAGACGCGCTTTCTCGGCTCGCCCAGAGCGGTGCGCACATCGAAATGATCAAGGGTAATTTGTTGTCGCCCGCCGATTGCGCGAACGCGACCAAGAATGCCGCAGTGATTTTCCACCTGGCCGCCGGCCGCGGCGAGAAATCGTATCCCGACGCCTTCGTAAACTCGGTCGTGACCACGCGGAACCTGCTCGATGCGACGCTTAGCCATCAATCCCTGAAGCGCTTCGTCAATATCAGCTCGTTTTCGGTCTACTCGAACCAGCGAAAACCCAAGGGTGATCTCCTGGACGAGTCATGCCCGGTGGAAGATCTGCCCGCTCTTCGCGGCGAAGCTTATTGCTTCGCTAAGGCGGAGCAGGATGGAATCGTGACCGAGTACGGGCGGAAAGCAGGTCTACCGTATGTAATCGTGAGACCAGGGCAGGTTTACGGAGCCGGAAACGAAGGCATCACGGGTCGCGTCGGGATCGGAACATTTGGAATCTTTCTTCATCTGGGCGGATCCAACCGAATTCCGTTTACCTACGTCGACAACTGCGCCGAAGCGATCGTCCTCGCCGGTCTGAAGAAGGGGGTCGACGGAGAGACGTTCAACGTCGTCGACGACGACTTGCCCTCGAGCCGTCAGTTCCTGCGGCTGTACAAGCGGAACGTCAAGAGTTTCCAGTCCATATACGTGCCTCATTTTCTCAGCTACGCTCTTTGCTGCCTATGGGAGAAGTATTCGAGTTGGTCGGAGGAGCAGTTGCCTCCCGCTTTCAATCGCCGACGATGGCACGCCTATTGGAGAGGCTCGCGCTACAGCAATGAGAAACTCAAGAAGCGGCTGGGCTGGTCGCCGAAGGTTCGAACGGAAGACGGCTTGAGGCGGTTTTTCGAGAGCTGCCGCGACAGGAGAGCGGGTGCTTAAGGTCGCCATCGCAGGTTGCGGCAAGATCGCCGACTCGCACGCATCGCAGATCGGCCGGATCAAGGGATGCGAAATCGTGGGGGTCTGCGACCGCGAGCCATTGATGGCGCAGCAGCTGTTCAAGAGATTCCCCGTCAAGCAGCATTTCAGCGATCTGAACGCGATGCTGGACGAGGCGAAACCGGATGTCGTCCACATCACCACGCCGCCACAAAGCCACTTCGAGCTCGCCAGGACATGTCTCGAAAAAGGGTGCCATGTTTACGTGGAGAAGCCTTTCACGGTTTTCGAGCATGAAGCGCGGAAGTTGATTTCGCTCGCAGCGGAGAGGAAGCTGAAGATCACGGCCGGACACGACGATCAGTTCAGTCACGTGGCGCGACGCATGCGCTCCGTAATCCAAAGCGGCTTTCTGGGCGGGCCTCCGGTGCACATGGAGAGTTATTACGGCTACGAATTGGCCATGTCCGGATACGCGGGCGCCCTGCTCGGGGACAAACAGCACTGGGTCCGCAAGCTGCCGGGCAAGCTCTTGCACAATATCATCAGCCACGGAATAGCCCGAATCGCGGAATTCGTAACCGGCGAGTCACCTCGGGTGATCGCGTATGGATACGCCAGCCCCCTCCTGCGCGGCATGGGCGAGACGGAGATCGTCGACGAATTGCGGGTCATCATAAGCGATGACGACAGGGCAACAGCCTATTTCACGTTCTCGTCGCAAATGCGGCCGATGCTTCACGTTTTCCGGATCTATGGCCCGAAGAACGGTCTCGTCCTCGATCAGGACCAGGAGACGCTGATTAAGCTGCGTGGCGGGCGGTACAAAAGCTACGCCGAGAAGTTCATTCCGCCCACCTCCATCGCGGCGCAAAATCTGCAGAACCTGAGGACGAATCTCGGCACTTTCCTGCGCAACGATTTCCAGATGAAGTCCGGGATGAAATGCCTCATCGAATCCTTCTACCGGTCGATCACCGAGGGCGCTCCCGATCCCATTCCGCCGCGCGAGATTCTTTTGACAGCTAAAATCATGGAAGACATATTCAACGCGCTGAATACGGCTCAAGCCGAGGGCGATTCGCTGCGCATGCAGTTGCAGCCTGCCCCGGCGAACTATCATTCGTAGCGCGGCTTTCTCTCGGAAGACCCACGACATGGCGCCCATAAAAGTACGGATAAAGGTGAAGGAAGACTGGCTCACAGTTCCCGGCCTGGAAGTCGACGACAACGTGATCGTCGTTAAGGGAGGGTGGCTCAAGATCGCCTCCCTTGAGCATGCGGACTGGCTCAAGAAAGAGCTCGAGAATCCGGAGCGTTGCGTTTCAAGGCTGAAGGAAGAACGCCGAAACGGCCTGCACGCCGACATCTTCACCTTCAGCCAAATACCGCCGGCGGCCCAACCCAAACACAGCTATCCGGTCGAATTCGAGAGCATCGCGGTTCTGCCGACAGGCGACTTCAAGACATGGTGGGAGAGTCTGCCTCAAGAAACTCGCAAGAACGTAAGAAGGTCGCAGAAGCGCGGCGTCGTGGTCTCGGTTCGTGAGATGAGCGATGACCTGATCCGCGGCCTGGTTGACCTCAACAACGATTCTCCCGTGCGACAAGGAAAGCCGTACAGCCACTACGGAAAGGATTTCGAGCGGGTGAAAGAAGACCAGGCTTCGTTCCCCGACAGGAGCGAATTTATATGCGCCTATTTCGGCGAGGAACTGGTCGGTTACATGAAGCTGGTCTACCGCGGCACGACAGCGTCAATTCTTCATTTGCTGCCGAAGGCGAGCCACCAGGACAAGAGACCCGCGAACGCCCTGATCGCGAAAGCGGTTGAGGTTTGCGAATCGAAAGGCATTTCGCATCTCGTCTTCGGGAAATTCAACTATGGCAACAAGGGCGACAATCCTCTTCGCGAGTTCAAGATCCGAAATGGATTCGAAGAGGTTTTCGTTCCCCGTTTCTACGCGCCGTTGACCTCGTGGGGGCGGTTCTGCGTGAAGACGAAACTCCACCGCGGACTCGTGGGAATTCTCCCTAAGAAAGTCATTGCGCTGGGCGTGAACGCTCGTGCCAAATGGTATAGTTTCAAGCAGCCTCAAAGCCGGTGTAGCTCAACGCCAGAGCGGCCGAATCGTACTCGGCAGATGGAGCGTTCAATTCCTCCCGCCGGCTCCAACCCCAATTCTCCCGTAGCCGATCGCTAGAAAGTCCGGACGCTGACATGCCTGGTCTCGCTGGTCTAATCACTCGATTGCCGAAGGAGCGCGCCGCTGCTCTCGTTTGCCAAATGGTGAAGGCTCTGGCCCATGAGCCGTTTTACGAGACAGGTATCTGGATGGACGAGTCGCTGGGAATTTACGTCGGGTGGGCCGTTCGCAAAGGTTCGTTCTGCGAACGTATGCCGGTCACGAATGAAAGCGGCAGCGTGACCCTCGTGCTCTCGGGCGAAGTATATCCCGCGACCGGAACAATCGAGGAACTAAAGCGGAGGGGGCATTCATTCGACGAACGGCCCGCAGCATATCTGCCGCACGCATATGAGGATGAACCGGATTTTCCGCTCAGCCTGAACGGGCTTTTTCACGGCGTCGTCAGTGACCGGGAGCGCGGCACGGTGATGATTTTCAACGATCGCTACGGAATGCACAAGCTCTGCTATCACCAGTCGAGCGAGGCCTTCTATTTTGCGGCCGAAGCGAAGGCCATCCTTGCGGTGCGTCCCGATCTGCGCACTGTGGACGAGCAGAGCCTCGGCGAGTTCGTGGCCTGCAGCTGCGTCCTCGGAAATCGGACTTTGTTCAAAGACATCCGCGTGCTGCCCGGCGGTTCCGCATGGTCTTTCCGCAATGCCAAGATCGAACGACAGGCTGCTTATTTTGAGGCTCGGGAGTGGGAGAAGCAGGCCCCACTTGACCCCGAGTCTTACTATCGGGAACTGCGGGATACATTTGCGCGAAACCTGCCGCTATATTTCGCCGAGCGAGAAAAGACGGGCATGACCCTGACAGGGGGCATGGATACGCGCCTGATCATGGCGTGGCACAAATCCGCGCCTGGGTCGCTTCCCTGCTATACATTTGCAGGCTCGCTACGCGAGTGCCATGACGTGCGGATCGCCCGGCGAATCGCCGCTCAATGCGAGCAAACGTACGAAGTGATTCCGATCGGCCAGGACTTCATCGCCCAGTTTCCGCACTACGCCGAACGTAGCGTCTACCTCACGGAAGGTGGCGTCGACGTATACCGCGCATCGGATCTTTACGTCAGCGAAAGAGCCCGCCAAATTGCGCCAGCCAAGGTTGTCGGAACGTACGGCAGCGAAATCGTCCGGCACGCTGTGATGTTCAAAGCGGTGACGCCTCCAGAGGGCTTGTTGAATCCTGATTTTATGCCGTTCATTCGCCGGGCGCAGGAAACCTATGGCGAACTGCGCCGCGAACATCCATTGACGTTTGCGGCCTTCCGGCAATCGCCCTGGTACCACCAGGGCATCCTCGCTCTCGAAAATAGCCAGCTGACGGTGCGATCTCCATACCTGGATAACGATTTCGTGCGGACCGTATTCAGGGCCCCGAAACAAGACACCGTGAACGGCGACATTCGCCTTCGGCTTATCAAAGAAGGCGATCCGATCCTCGGGAGAATGCAGACCGATCTTGGCTTCGGCGGAAACGGCGGAGTTTTTTCGAAGATCTCGCGTGGGATGCTGCACTTCACTTTCAAGGCCGAATACGCCTACGACTACGGCATGCCTCAGTGGCTTTCTCGTACCGATGACTTGCTCTCCGCTCTCCACCTCGAGCGAATGTTCCTGGGCCGCCACAAGGTGTCTCATTTCCGGATCTGGTATAAGGGTGCGCTCTCGAAGTACGTCCGCGAGATCTTGCTTGACGAGCGTACGTTGTCTCGGCCATACCTCGAACGTGGGGCCGTGGAAGAAGTCGTCGAAGGCCATACGAGGCGGGGCTTGAATTACACGAGTTCGATTCACAAACTTCTGTCGCTGGAGTTGCTGCATCGCGCTTTCTTCGATGCACAGCCGGCGAACGCGGCTCAACCCGCGAACCAAATCGCGCGCTGAATATGAATCCGTCGATCGCCACTCTAATCTACGGCTGCGGCATTGCCGGGCTCTTTTACCTCGGACGCGATAAGACGATACACACCTCCAAGGCTCTATGGCTGCCCGTCGCCTACCTTTGGATTGTCGGGTCGCGGGGGCCCTCCATTTGGCTGGGCCTCACGCCACCGGCGGGGACGGACGTCCAACTCGATGGCACGCCGCTCGACCGGCTAATCTTCACCTCTCTGCTGTTTCTCGGACTGGTTGTCCTCGTGCAACGCGGCAGCAAGGTGCTCCGAGTGATTCGCGCGAACTGGGCCATCTTGGCGTTCTTTGCGTTTTGCCTGGCGAGCGTGGTCTGGTCCGATTTTCCGGAAGTCGCTTCCAAGCGCTGGATCAAAGCAATCGGCGACCTGGTTATGGTGCTTATTGTTGTCACCGATGCCAGCAATCCCATCGGGACCTTCCGGCGGCTGATTTCAAGGGTTGGGTTCGTGCTTCTCCCGGCGTCGGTTCTATTGATTAAATATTATCCGGCATTGGGGCGTTCCTACGACGCGTTTGTGGGGACCCAATTCAACACGGGTGTAACCACCAATAAGAATACTCTCGGCGTTGTCGTGCTGGTGGTTTCGCTGGGCGCCCTATGGTGCTTTCTGGATATTCTCAGGTCGAAGGATCTTCCGAACCGAACGCGTTTGCTCGTAGCCTGGGGAACTCTGCTGGCGTTCGGAATGTTGCTGCTCAAGCAGGCCAATTCGGCCACCTCGCGGGGATGCTTCGTGCTCGGCGCTTTGATTTTGGTAGCCAGCAGATTGTCGGCCATCAAGCGGCATCCCCGGATGTTTCAGGTCATGCTATTCGTAATTGTCGTGGGAGGCGGACTGGCGACGCTCTTCGGGGGAGACATCGCGCACGCAGTAGGCCGGAACTCCGATCTCACCGGACGGACGGAGATCTGGAATGTGCTTATTCCCATGTCGCCGAATCCC
>Ga0335073_10014541_pt1 | contig 11031 bp, 6 predicted proteins | sample Lox_Sample_22_FD_207093 | JGI IMG/M metagenome (GOLD analysis project Ga0335073, IMG submission 207093) | Soil microbial communities from Loxahatchee National Wildlife Refuge, Florida, United States - Lox_Sample_2.2 | ecosystem: Environmental > Terrestrial > Soil > Wetlands | place: USA: Florida... | reverse complement strand
GTGGAGAAGTATCGCGAGTTGAAGCAGGTGCGCCAGGGATTGGCCGACGCGCGCGCCATGCTGGCCGAAAGCGACTCCGAGCTGCGCGAGCTGGCCGAGGTGGAGATCGCCGCACTCGAGCCGCGCGGGCCCGCGCTCGAAGAGGAACTGAAGCTGCTGCTGTTGCCCAAGGACCCGAACGACGAGAAGAACGTGATTCTCGAAATCCGCGCCGGCACCGGCGGCGACGAGGCTTCGCTGTTTGCCGCCGAGATCTTCCGCATGTACACGCGCTTTGCGGAGCAGCATCGCTGGAAGGTGGAAGTGCTGTCGCTTTCCGAGTCGGGCGTGGGCGGATACAAGGAAGTGATCGCCATTATCGAAGGCGCTCGCGTGTACTCCCAGCTCAAGTGGGAAAGCGGCGTGCACCGCGTGCAGCGCGTTCCGGCAACCGAAACGCAGGGGCGCGTGCATACCTCGGCGGTTACGATTGCCGTGCTGCCGGAAGCGGAAGACGTGGACATCAAGATCGAAGCCAAGGACCTGCGCATCGATACGTTCTGCTCGTCGGGACCCGGCGGACAGTCCGTGAATACGACCTACTCCGCCGTGCGCATCACGCACCTGCCCACCAACACGGTGGTGAGTTGCCAGGACGAGAAGTCGCAGATCAAGAACCGCGAAAAAGGCATGCGTGTGCTGCGTTCGCGGCTTTATGAGATGGAGCTGGAGCGCCAGAATGCCGAACTGGCCAAGGAACGCAAGCAGATGGTGGGCTCCGGCGACCGCAGCGAAAAGATTCGCACCTACAACTTTCCGCAGAACCGGCTCACCGACCACCGCATCGGTCTGACGCTGCACCAGCTCGACCTCATCATGGAAGGCCGGCTGCAGCCGGTGGTCGACGCGCTGATTGCGCACTACCAGGCAGAGCAGCTGAAAGCCAGTACCCAGGCGGCGTAGAGGCGGAATGCCCACACTCGCGGAGTGCCTCGCGCAGGCAGTGACCCGGCTTTCACTGGGGCCGCATCCTGAGCGCGCCAGGCTTGATGCCGAGACGCTGCTCTTCTCTGCTCTCGAGAAAAATCGAGCGTGGCTGTTGAGTCATCGCGACGAACAAATTCCGCCCGCCGCGGCTGACCGCTTCGCCGCGTGGGTCGGACGACGCAGTCACGGCGAGCCGCTTCAGTATATAACCGGCGAAACCGAGTTTTACGGGTTACCCCTGCGCGTGACGCGCGATGTGCTGATTCCGCGGCCCGAGACCGAGCACCTGGTGGAGAAGGTCCTGGAGCTGACCGCGCGCTCCTCCGCACCGCGAATTGTCGATGTAGGCACAGGCTCAGGTGCGATTGCGATCGCTCTGGCGCACGCGCTTCCGAGGATTGCCGTTACAGCAACAGACATATCAGACGCGGCGCTCGAGATTGCGCGCGCGAATGCAGAGAAGAACGAAGTCGCAGAACGCATGCGCTTTCTTCAGGGCGATCTGCTGACGCCCGTCGCAGGCGAACAATTCGACCTCATCGTTTCGAATCCCCCGTACGTGCCCGAACGCGATCGCGACTCGCTCGCCGTTGAAGTGCGCCAATATGAACCCGCGCTCGCGCTTTTTGCCGGCGACGATGGGCTCGCCGTCTATCGCCGCTTGATTCCCAATGCGTTCGCGGCGCTCGTACCGCAAGGATCCATTGTCCTGGAGATCGGCTACGGACAGGAGACGAGCTTGCTCACGCTGCTTTCAGCCGCAGGATTCGAGACTATTCAGTTCACGGCCGATCTGCAGGGCATTCCCCGCGTGGCCGTCGCCATGCGCCTGTAGCTCCCTTCTGCGGTCTCAAGTTTCAGGTGATACGTTCCGATTCAATCTTGGTCTATTCGAGATAAGGGCTTGTTTGTGCCTCCCGGCGGTGGTAGAGTGCCGGAATAACTGGCTGCACGACGGAGGTCTCTATGGCCAGCGTCATTCAAGTCTCTGTGCAGGTGCCACCTGCACAGAACATCTGGAAGCAATTTCTGAAAACCTGGTGGCTGCTGGTTGTGCTTGCTGTTCTGGCGGCCGCCGGCACATTGGTCGGCGCAGGCTGGCTCAACCCGCAGGTAAAATTTCTAGCCGGCAAAGATCTCGATTTGGCGCGGGCGCTCACGCCGCTCGCCATGGCAGCCATTTTTATTGAGCGCGCGGTGGAGGTGCTCATCAGCCCCTGGCGCGAAGCTGCAACTGCATCGAGAGTCAACGCCGTGAAGGCCGCCGCAGCCGCTTCCGAATCCCCGGCCACCGATGAAAATGTGCAGGATACTCTAGATAGCCTGAATCAGTACAAAGGCAATACCAAGAAAGTCGCTTTCCTACTGGCGTTCCTTCTGAGCCTTGTTGCGGCGCTGGCGGGTGTGCGCGCATTGGGCCCGTTCCTCGCCGACGATAAACTTACGGGCCTGACCGCCGCACAGCAGCACCTCTTCTGGGGCTATGACGTGTTTCTGACATCCGTGCTTCTGCCCGGTGGCGCCGACCTTGTGCATACGATCTTCAACGCGTTCTCGAGTGTCTTTAATAAAGTGCAGCAAAGCGCGGGAGTCCATAGCTAGAGCGGGTTGATCTTCTGTGTGGCTTTGCTGGAACTGGAAGCGTGAAGCGCCACGGAATGCGACGATAGAATTCGGCGCTGTTACGGACGCTTCATGGATTCGCCCGGTTGTTACGACGCGCGGCCGGTCTTGTTCAGTTCTTTGTAGAAACCAAGATCCCTGCCCGTAAGGCTCTTCGCGATGTAGAGAATCTGGCCGTAGTGCATGCCGAAGTGCTCGACGACGTGATAAACCGCGTCGAGCCCTCGCACCCTATAGCCCTGGATGTCGAAGAACGCCAGCAGTTCCTCGATCGTCAAGCGATCCAGCACTGCCGCAGCGGCATCCAGCGTTGAACCCAGCTTGTCCAGCAGATCGGCTGCGCTGCCGCCGCCGTGGGCAGCAAACTCTGCAGGCCGGTCGCGCTTGTCTTCCCGCGGATTGAACGTCGTCACCAGCCATTGGCCCACATTGCCGTTCAGATGCAGGACCAGATTGCCGATGCTATTGCTGGATTCATTCGGCCTCCACCACAGCTGTTCTTCTGTAAGCGGGGCTACTGTCTCGCGCAGGCGCGGCCAGTATTGCCCCATCAGCTGGTTGCGCGAGAATGCAAGAAAGAGCGAGGCCAATTCCGCGTTCATCTCCGACATCGGCAGATCCTCACATCGGACTAAATCAGCTCGTAGCCGGCAAACCAGTAGCCGATCTCGAAGGCCGCAGTATCCTCTGCGTCGGAGCCGTGGATCGCGTTCTCCTGAATTGAACCGGCAAACTTCTTGCGGATGGTTCCCTCTTCGGCATTGGCTGGATTTGTAGCGCCCATCAGCTTGCGCAGATCGGCGATCGCATTGTCTTTCTCCAGCACCATCAGCACCAGAGGGCCCGAGGACATGAACGTGCAAAGATCGTTGAAGAACGGGCGCTCCTTGTGGACGTAATAAAAGCCCTCGGCCTGCGGCTTGGAGATCGACTGCTTCTTGATGGCGACGATGCGGAAGCCGGCCTTGTCGATTTCCGCGAGAATGGCGCCTGTGTATCCTTTGCGGACCGCGTCCGGCTTGACGATGCTGAAGGTGCGTTGCGGCACTTAACTTGCTCCTCTCAAATGAAACCTACCGAACACCATTGTAATGGCGCGCGGTTCCCTGTCAGAGAAGCTCGGGGCCCGCTATCAAGCAGGGAAAACCTGATTATCTCGATCGATCTGCGGTGAGCCCGCTTTCGGGGCTCATCGATGGCGGCGCATTTTTTGGATCGCTGCCCCATGCGCGGTTTGGGCTGTCGCCCATCTCCAGGACGAGAGTGCCGCCATTGGCAATCTCCGAGTGCCGGAACCACGCGCGGTCCAGAACCTTGCCATTGAGCTTCGCCGATTGGATGTATTTATTGCGCGCGGAAACATGATCCGCCAAAATCGTAAACTCTGTGCCGTTGCCGAGCCGGATCACACTCTTTGCGAACAACGGACTGCCGATTTCGTATACCGGGCTCCCGGGGCATACAGGATAGAAACCCAGAGCACTCAGGACGTACCACGAAGAGGTCTCACCTCCATCGTCATCGCCGGGAATGCCGAGCGGACCGTCACCATACCAGACGTCCATCAACTGGCGCACGCGCTTCTGCGTCTCCCAGGGCCTGCCGGAAAAATCGTAGAGATACGGAATATGAAAGCTCGGCTCATTGCCCTGCGCATACAGACCCACCAGGCCCGTGGCATCGGGAAACTGCCCGAGGAAGCTGTACTTCGATGTCCCGTATTGCTCCACGAAGAGCTGGTCGAGCTGGGCATTGAAGGCATCGCGGCCGCCCATCAAATTGATGAGCCCGGCAACGTCGTGTTGCACGTTGAAGGTATAGATCCAGGAGTCGACCTCGGTGAAGTAGTCGCGGCCGCCCTGGCCGCCGCCCAATTTCGGATCGAAAGGTTCAATCCATTTTCCATCCGCGCTTTTTGGCGCCATGAAGCCGATCGCCGGATTGAAGACATTCTCATAGTTGTGCGCAAGCTTGGTGAAGTGGTCCTCGTCTTCCCGCTTGCCCAGTGCTTTTGCCAGTTGCGCGACGCACCAGTCGTCGTAGCTGTTTTCCAGCGTGACGGAAACTGCCTGACGGCGCTCACCCGTCACCTGCGGCACCGTTTCCTGTTCGCCCGGACGCAGCGCCGGGAAAAATCCGCGCTCGAAATAGGAGTGATCAAGACTTGTAAGGCCTGCGCGGCTCCATGGCAGCAATGTGGCTTCCGTGGCGTTCTTCCGCAGTGCCGCATAGGCCTTCTCGACGTCGAAATCGCGATAGCCCTTTGCATAGGTGTCCAAAATCAGCTCCGCCGCATGGTGGCCGATCATCACGGCCTGCTCGCCGGCGACCGACGGAAATGACGGCATCCATCCGCTTTGCTCATACATGCGGATATAGGAGCGGATCATGTCTTCCTGCTGGCGCGCATTCAGTAGCAATTGCAGCGGGTGCAGCGAGCGGTATGTGTCCCAAAGGCCATCGTCGACATAGAAGTCGTGCCCGTCGGCATCGTGTACGGCATGATCGAATCCGCTGAAGTAGCGGCCGTCTTCGGTGATATCGGTCATGCGGCCGAGCGAGCGGTAGAGCGCCGTATAGAAGATGGTGCGCTGCCGCTCCGTGCCGCCCTCGGTGCTGATGGCGCCGAGAGCTTCATTCCATGCCGCGCGCGCCCGGTCTTTTACCGCGCCAAAGCTCCACGCGGGAATTTCGCGTTCGAGGTTGCGCTGCGCCTGCTCCGCACTGATGTACGAAATGCCGACCCGCACCTCAACCAACTGTCCTGCGGAGGAAGCGAAATCGGACACATAGCCGATCTGATCTCCGGTCTGTGTGCTTTCGCGGCTCAGTGCATCGCGGAGCCAGGTCTGGTACTGCGGCATGGGCGCGGAAAACTCTAGGTAGAAATACTCCCGCGTCTGGCCATCGCTGGTCGAAGTCGCCGCAATCGCGCCGTCGATCTTCTCGCTGCCTTCGACCGCGTGATCGCTCAGCACCTTCAATTCCCCATTTCGACTGAGGCTCAGGCTGAGATGCGAATGCGCGCTGGCTGGAAATGTGAAGCGATAGTAGGCCGCCTCGGGCGTTACGGTCAGCTCGGACTTCACGCCCCAGCTCTGCAAATCGGCCGCGTAATAGTAAGGCGTCGCGGTCTCAAAGTCGTGGTCGAAATCCGAGGCATAGGAGGCTTCCTTGGTCCCGATCTCTCCCGTGGAGGCCATCAGCCTCGCCGGGCCGGCTGGAAATCCATAGATCTTGTCCGCAAGGTACCGGTCAGTGATTCCCGGCGTGGTGATCGGATACAGCCGCGCCATCCCGTGCGGGTACTGTACATAAGGGATCGTGGCCGTGAGCAGCTGGCCGATGCCGCCAATATTCGGCGCAACGTAGTCTACCGGGTCCTCAGCCGTGAGAGTGCACTGGAAGAACGTGCACCCCATCAACAGAAGCAGCCAGGACAGTTTCATTTGATTTTTCATGGTCTCTCGATTTGATTCCACACAACACTAAATCAACCCGCGCCGGTTGTGGCAACGTTAGACTGCCTGTAGTACGGCCTCTAAATGCACCGAAGTCAGCGCCTTTCCCGGCTAAATGTGTGCTTAACGGTAGTCACGTTTTGCGCATTCGGGATGGCTTGGGATTTGGAGCGCTGCCGGTTCACGTTAGCCTCGGCATTCCTCCGTGCAATCACCAGGTCCCCGCGCTGCACTACGGCCCTTGTTATCCCTTTCGTACAATTCACGACGGCAGCCGCGGGCGATCACGAAGAAAACGTGATGCGCCGAGTGCCCCGCAAGTGATGAGACCAAGAGCGCTCAGCCAATCTCCAATTTGCTCATCGAGGCTGCGGGGAATCTCCAGCAGAACCTGCTGCCGGCCTGGCGGCGCCTGCATGGCAAGCAGACCCTGCGGAAGCACGGGCGCAACAGACAATGGCTCGCCCCTGGGAACAAGCCACGCTCTCCACCGAGGGTAATAAAGCCGTTTCACCACCAGAGGTCCGCAAGCGGCGCAATCTGTCTGCACTTCGATGTGGCGTGGCTTCCAAGCCACGATCATTGCCGTGCCGTCTCCTGTGAGGAATCTTGCAGCAGGTCCCTTGGCGGCCTCAAGCGCGCTCTGTTGGTCCATGCCGCGCGCCGTCCACGAAGCGAACCACCCATCGTAGATGCCTAACTTCGATCCCGGCTCGCCTTGATCTCGCGCCAGATGCCTGACGACATCGACGTAGCCTGCAAACCATGTCGCGGCGAAGAGAGCGGTGATCACGAAAATCACCATCCGCGAACGCCCCGGCGATTCGATTGCGACCGTTAGCAGGAAAGCGGCGAGCGGAAGAGCTGCTATGCACAAAACAACACCGAACCGCCATGGGAACTGCACGGCGCTTGCGAGAGCCGGAAGAGCATTCCACAACCCCACACTCGCGTCCGACATCAGAAACAGCGGAACCGGGCACACCGCAAGCCAAAGGAGTATCTCAGCCCGCCGCTCCCGCGGACCCTTCTTCCATGCCAGGAAACCGCAGAACGCGATGAAGATCGCCGTATCGACCGTGGTCAGCGACACCGCCTGAAGAAATCCGGATTTCCCCGAGTGGCTAGTCCACAGGCCCCAGCCGTAGGCCAGAAGATTTCCCAGCGGGCCTGTGTCGATCGGGATCTCTAGCCGGGAGACCGGAAAGTACCTCGCATTGGCAAGAGCAGGCACCAGATAAGCGCCCGAAACAGTAGTGCCCAATGCAAGGCCCGCGATCACTGTGCAGACTGCCTTTGCTTTCCGGCCGCGTTCGGCCATCGTTAAAGCCAGAAGAAACGGCAGCGCAGACAAAATCAATACGCTCACCAGGTGGCTCACAATCAGCAGCGCATAGGAGAGGGCGAGGCTCGGAATGGCGTAGCGCCTCTTCCGCACCACCTGCACGGTGAAATAGAGCACCAGCGGCATCCAGGCGAGCGCCCAGCATTCCGACACTGCGCCCCGCCGGTACGCATCGATGGTCAGATGATACGGCAACAACATGTAGAGCACAGCGGCCGCGACGGAAACTCGCCGGCTTGCCATCGTTGTCATCCATAGGAACGAGCAAACTCCGGACGTCAGCAGGCACAGAAAGATGCCAAGGCTGAAAGCGTTGAGATGAGTGATTCTCGCCACCGGCACGAGCAGTGCATAGACATAGGACGGAAACGGCGGATAAACAAAAAGCGACGCGCTTCCCAGCCCGTAGTTCATATTCAGCAGCCAGCGCGGATACAGCTCACCTTGCCAGAACTGCTCGGCAAAGTATCTTCCGAAGTTGATGTGCTCCTTCGTGTCGTGCCCTGAAAGCAAGGGTCCGTGAGCCAGTACCGGCAGCGACAGCACGGCGGCCGCGGCAGCAAGAACCAGAAGTGCCTTCACCCGTTTCAGTGGCATGGTCTAACTCTATTCGACTTCCCAGTCGTTTCAGCCAATCGAATCGTGCCTGCCGTTTCCGCGACGGCACTGCGCCTTGGCTGTGTCGCGTAAGCCCGATCTCGCGCGTATAAATACGGTTCGATATGAATTGTTGCAGTTAGATCGTCTATAGTTAAGGAAGAACACGTCCGAGGCTGGACGGCCAAGCTCCCCCTTTGGAGGCAATCGTGCGTTCATCTGCACGCTGGAAACAGCGCTCGCTGTTTCATCTCTCTGCGCGAGTCGTGTGCGTTTCCCTGACCGGCCTCGCCTGGGCTGCCGTTGCACGAGCTCAAACCTCTTCCGTGTTGACCGGAACCGTCCTCGACCCCTCAGGGTCCGGCATCACCTCGGCCAGCATCACCGTTAGGAACGTGAGTACCGGCACGGAACGCGTGACGACGACCGACGGCGCCGGCCGCTTCGAAGTTGTAGCCTTGCCCGTCGGTGACTACGAGATCATCGCCAGCAAGCCTGGATTCGCCGAAGAGATCCGTACGGGCATCGATCTGGCCGTCGGCGAACAGGCCACCGCCGACCTGCATCTCCAGATCAGCCAGGTTCAGGACAAGATTACCGTCCACGCGAATGCCGCTGCCGTGAGCACCACCACCGCGGACATCTCCGGCCTGGTTGGCGAGAAGCAGATCAAGGATCTCCCCCTCAACGGCCGCAGCTTCGACGAGCTGATGACGCTGAATCCCGGCATTGTGAACTTCACCGCGGAGAAGACCGGCGGCGTAGGCGTTTCGAACTCGACTGTAGGCAATAACTTCTCCGTTTCCGGCAATCGCCCGCAGCAGAATCTGTATCTGCTCAACGGCGTGGAATTCACCGGCGCAGCCGAAAACAATATGCAGCCGGGCGGCACCAGCCAGGAGCTGCTCGGCGTCGATGCGGTACGCGAATTCAATGTGCTCCGCGACAGCTATAGCGCCGAATACGGCAAGCGCCCGGGGGCACAGGTGCTGATTGTGACGCAGGGGGGCTCCAATGCCCTGCACGGCTCGCTCTACGAATTTCTCCGCAACAACGATTTCGACGCGCCCAACTACTTTGACAAAGGCTCCGCTCCACCCTTTCAGCGCAACCAGTTCGGCGCGTCGCTCGGCGGCCCGCTCCAGCATGACAAGACCTTCCTCTTCGGCAACTTCGAGGGCCTCACCCAGCACCTGCACCAGACCGGAGTTGCATTGGTTCCTGATAGCAACGCCCGCAACGGCTACCTGCCGTGCAAGCTGGTGAGCCCGACGCCGAATCCATGCCCCAGCTCCGGCCTGGTAAATGTCGGGGTCGCACCCAGCGTCGTACCGCTTCTGGCCCTCTGGCCCACACAAAGCGCCAACGCACCGGACTTCGGCGGCATCGCCGAAGCATTCAATAACCCGCTGCAGACCATCCGCGACGACTTCGGCACCGCACGTCTCGACCGCACCTTCTCAGCGAAAGATAGCTTCAGCGGCGTCTACACCATCGACGACAGCGCCGACGTGACGCCCACCGCAGCTAACCTCTACAGCACCGACCTTGAAAATCTGCGCGAACAGGTCGCGAGCCTCGAAGAGATGCACACCTTCTCACCCACGCTGCTGAACACGGCGTCCGTTGGTTATTCGCGCGCAGCGTACTACTACACAGGCGAGCCGACACCCGGCACACCGGCAGCGGCCGTTTTCAGCTTCGTCACCGGCCATCCGGTAGGCACTGTCGTCGTGGGTGGAAGCGCCGCAGCCAATCCTGCTGCCCAGGTGAGCCAGGCCGGCAGCAACACGGGGAGCAATCTGCACATCGCGCGGAATCTCTACACCTATCAGGATCGCGTGACTCTGATTCGCGGCCGTCATCAGATCAGCGCGGGCGCATGGTTCCAGCAGCTGCAGGCCAATGAAGATCTCGCGCTCACGCAGTTCGGCCAGGCGACCTTTACGGGCCTGCAGCAGTTTCTTACCGGCACGATTTCGAGCTTCCTCTACGATCCCGCGCCCACTGAAATGAATTGGCGCTCTCTCCTCGGCGCATGGTTCGTGCAAGACACGATGCGCGTTACGCCGAAGCTCACCATTTCCCTTGGCTTCCGCGATGAGTTCACGACCGGCTGGAATGAAGCCCACGGCCGCGCCGCAAGTTTCATCGCAAGCAACGGAGCACTGGCAACGCAGCCGCGCATTTCGAGCTCCGCTTTCACTGACAATCGTGCCAAGTTTCTTCCTCAACCTCGTGTCGGCCTGGCGTGGAGCCCATTCAGCTCGCATATCGTGATCCGCGCGGGCTTCGGCATGTACAACGATCTGCAGGACACGCTCGGCTACCGCATGGATCAGAACGCGCCCTTCAATCCCTCCTACAGCATCGCGAATCTCGCCGTCTCCAGCCTGCCGTTACCGACGTCGTCCGTTCCCGCGAGCGCCAAGATCGCACCAGCCGGCGTGCAGACCGACCTGCATACACCCACGCTGATCTCGTACTCGCTGCGGCTTGAGCAGGAGCTGACGCCCGATACGGTCTTGACCGTCGGTTATGTCGGCTCGCACGATTATCACGAGATCGTCAGCCTCGACGACAACGAGCCCTCCGCCAGCATCTGCCCTGCCGCACCCTGTCCCGCGGTGTATCCGGCGGCATTTCCCGCTCCTCTGGCCGGCGCACCCGTTCCCTCGGGCAGCTACTACATTGCTCCCGGAACACCGAATGCGAATCCCGCGCTCGGTGCCGCATGGGCCTGGTACTCGGTGGGCGCCAGTTCCTACAACGCACTGCAGGTGGATCTGAATCATCGCCTCAGCCACGGCCTGGTGCTGCGCGGTATCTACACCTGGTCAAAAGCCCTCGACGATGGCGATTCGCTTAACGCCACAGCGGCCGGCAATGCGCCGGGGCTGGTCTCGAATCCCTTCCACATCAAGGCTGACTGGGGTCCGGCCACCTACGACGTGCGCAATGTGGGCGTGATCAGCGGAACGTACACTCTGCCCTTTGGCCGGCGGCAATACTTCTTCCCGCACGCTGGCGGCGCCGTCA
>Ga0335073_10014540_pt1 | contig 11031 bp, 9 predicted proteins | sample Lox_Sample_22_FD_207093 | JGI IMG/M metagenome (GOLD analysis project Ga0335073, IMG submission 207093) | Soil microbial communities from Loxahatchee National Wildlife Refuge, Florida, United States - Lox_Sample_2.2 | ecosystem: Environmental > Terrestrial > Soil > Wetlands | place: USA: Florida... | reverse complement strand
GTAGCCCATCATCGCGCAATAGGCCAGCGCCTCCGCGAGGAGCGCCATGTCGCCCGTCGCCTCGGCGCTGACACGCGCCCGCTGCGCGAGCACGGCCGCGTCATCGTATTGGCACATGTTTGCCCGGACGAACGACAGAGCGTTGTTGATCGAGACAATCAGCCGCTGATCGTTGGCGTAGGAGAGAGCCTCCTCGAGTAGCACCCCCGCGTCGGGAAAGCTCTCCTCGTTGGCCTTGATCTGCGCGAGCAGCCCGAGGGCTTCCGCCCGCATATCGCCCTCTATCGCCTCAGCGAGGATCCGGTCAAGCAACATCCGACCGCGCGGCCGATCACCCGCGTGCACGTGACACTCGGCGGCGCGGATGGCGCGCCGCTGCGCTTCGCTCTGGCGCTCCGTCAGGGTCAACTCACATGCTCGTTCCATCAGCTCGGCGGCCGATTCCCACGCGCCCCGCGAGCGCGCGCTCACCGCACCCGCCTCGAGCGCCTCAGCGACCTGCTCGTCCGGACCGTCCGCGGCCAGGGCAAGATGCCGGCCGCGTTCCTCCAGATCCACCACGAGCTCTGCGAGTCGGCGATGGACCGCCCGCCGATCCACCGGCGACACCGACGAATACACCGCCGAGGCAAACAGCGGATGGGTGAACTCCACTCGATCATCCCCGACCACCCGAACGATGTCCGCTCGCTCGGCGGGTGCGATCGCCGTCGCGCCCACCAGCTCGAGCGTAGGGACGGCCAGCGCGGACGCGACCAGCAGCGCCTCCCGCGAGCGGGCAGGAAGCCGGCGAATGCGGCCACGCACCAGAGTCGCCAGATCCTCCGGGACCGGCAGCGGCTCCCCCGCCCGGGGCTCTCCGCCCTCATGCAGTGCGCGCGCCACCTCCAGCGCATAGAACGGATTGCCCGCCGAGACCCGCGCGAGCTTGATCACCGTCGGCCGCGCAAACGCACGACCTAACCGCCGCCGGATCAACTCGTGCAACGCGCCGACGCTGAGCGGTCCGACCCGCACGCTCTCCCGCCGCTCGTCCGTGGCGCAGTCAAACGTCCGCACCCGCTCCCCTGACAGGCGAACCGATACGACCATGCGGACATGCTCCGAGCCGAGCCGACGCGCGGCAAACTCGAGCACCGACGCGCTCGACGCATCGAGCCACTGCGCGTCATCCACCGCGACGAGCAGCGGCTGCTCAGCCGCGAGCACTCGTAGGAGCGACAACACCGCCACACAGATCGTCGCCCGGTCCGGACGGAGCTCGCCCACGCTCGCCCGGAGCAGAATGATGTCCAGCACCATCCGCTGCGGTTCCGGCAGCGCCGCGGTCGCCTCCTCCGGAACGCCGCCGAGCAGATCCACGAGCCCGACGAACGACAACCGCGTCTCGGCCTGAGCCGCACGACACGCCAGTACTCGGTACCCCAGCGCGTGCGCACGGCGAACACCCGCCTGCCAGACCGTCGTCTTGCCGATCCCGGGCTCGCCCTCCAGCGCAAGCACAGCAAAGCCTTCAGCCAGCAGAAATCGCTCAAGGCCCGAAAGCTCGGCCTCACGCCCGATCACATCACTCGCCCAATCCATCCCCGAACCACCCGCTTCCGGTGCGGTAGGTCGGCAGCATAACTGCCGGACACCACGCGATACAAGTCCCAACAGGTCCGATCAACAACGGCCCCGCACCAGCTCCGTGATGCTCCCACTGCCTCGGATCAGGTCGGCTGAGCAGCACTCGACCTCGGGCTCGCGATCTCGATCACGCGTGGCGCCAAACCGCAAATCGGGCTCCCGCTACGGGGTCCAAACGAGCCACCACCTGGATGCTCTGGCCGCCGCAGTTCGCGTCCGCTTTCGGGGACATGAGGAGCCACGCAAGCACTGTCAACGCGCGCACCCCTGGGAGTACGAAGGCAGGTGTCGCCGCGCTCTTCACGAGCGACCTGGTATTCGCCCAGATGCAGGTCTCGGCTCGCCTACCGGTTGCGATGTCCGCGCACCCTAGTGTGATCGTCGCCAGCCCGAGCCGCGTGATCGTCTCCGTGGCGTTGCGCGCGTCTGGCCCCGCCGTTCGTGACGACCCCGTTCGCGGCGGCGCCCCGTGTCGCGGTGCTTGCTAGCCGGCCTCAACCCTCACGTCCAGCAAGCACTCCACGAGGACGGCGTCGCGGCTGTCCTGGCACTGTCCCACCGCGACGCAAAGCGTGTCCGATGGACACGAAATCCACCAATAGAGGTCGTCCGTGTACGGGGCTTGCTGCACCGCCCAGAACCGGCCGTTCCACCGCTCAACGAGCGGATCGAGGTCGGCATAGCCAATCGCGCTACGAGCCCGAACGCTGCTGCACGAGATTGAGTCAAGTAGGGTCGGCGCGTTGGATGGCAGCGGGACGTGTACGAACGCCCATTTCATTCCATTCCAACGCTCCAGCACTGCCGTGTAGGTCAAGCTGGAGCACTTGAAGCCGACGCCCCACCACAGACTCGCTGCCGGACACGCCACACCGTTGAGATTCGTGGTGCGTTCTCCCGGAGTGTGCTCGCGGCTCCAGGTCGAGCCGTTCCAGCGCTCCACAAGCTCGAAGTGTTCGTTGATGGACCCGACTGCCGTGCAGGCCGATTCGGAGCTGCACGAGATGGCGTTGAAACTGCTGTTGAGGGGGCGGGAACCGGTTCGGTCGTCCAACTCACCGCTGCCGCCGATGCCGTTGGCGCTGGCGACTCGTCAACACAACAGTGCATCCCATACACCACGTTGCGACCGTCCTCGCCAGATCCGTGGATGGCCGAGAGGCTCCCCTTCGTCCCGAGAGCGCGGATGGTTTACGTACATAGCCCTCCTCTGGCGGCCGGGAGCCGAAGCGTAAATGGCCCACAGGCCCCCGTGTGCTGACGGCGAACCTGCTCCTCATCTGTTGCTGACGCAATGGCGGCACCGAGTGCTCCATCGCGGTGAGACGTGTTGAACCGCGCCTTTTCCGGCGGCGATCCTGTTTATGGATTGATCGATTAGCAGCCACGCCGGGCCCATTGCCGCATTAGGCGCCTCAAGCGGTCACGGCGGCGCTGTGGCCGCTGCTCGGCAATCGGTAGCCCGTTGGGTTAACACTCGTCAGGCAGCCCGGACCAGCGGGCGTACTCCTCATTGGGAGGATCCGACAGCGCGGCCCACGCTGTCCTCGTCGCCGACCGGTTCGAGCTCTTTGGTAGGAATGCCTGCTGGGCCCGCGCGCCTGACCTGGCGGAGTGCGTGTGCATCGCAGACTCGGCAGTCTCGATCCCGCGCGAACGCCTGGGCGATAGTTCTGGGCAGCCGCTTGCCGGGGTGATCGATTCCATTATTGCGACTTTCTGACCGCGGGCCTGCCCGTCCGACACGCGAAGACGTCGCGTTGAATCGTTCGGGCGGAGGTGTGACTCGCGGCGATGAATCTGACCTTCACGGTTAACCGGTGCCGGTCCGATCCGCTTGGGAGCCGGATCGATGTGACGTATTTGGTGCCACGATGCACCACGCGGCCACGGACATGTTTGCCGTCGAGCAGCCATTGCACCGAGGAGATCTCCGTACCCGTCACGCGCATGGTAAATGGCGCTCGGACGCATGCCGCAGGCACGCCCGTCAGCCTCGCCTTGCCTGAAGGGACAGGCGAGAGTGGCTCGGTGCCGCTTGATTGCTCGACCAACGGCAGGCACGGGCAGCCCGACGCCGAGAACGTGGCGCTAGAGCCGGCCGCCATGCAAAACGCGCTCGCCGTGCAAGAGACAGAGTTGAGCAGGGTCGCGTCAGCGCCCGGCAGTCGCGGCAGGGTCTGCGGGGACCATCTGGTGCCATCCCATTGCTCTGCGATTGCTTCAAGTAAATCACCGTCGCCGATCCCGCTGATGCTGACTGGGTAGTTGGCGTCGCCAACCGCGGTGCACGACTTGTCCGACACGCATGACACGCCAGCAAGGCTCACGCTCTCATAGGCTCCCCGAGTCGCGCCGGGAGGAACCGGCACGCTCTGCAGGCTCCAACGCTCACCGTCCCAACGCTCTACCAACGCCAGCATCTCCGGCGAGGTACCGATCGTCTTGAAGTACTTCAAGTAGTAGCCGACGGCCGTGCAGGCATTGCTTGATGTGCACGAAACGGCGAGAAGGGTTGGCGAGGAGCGGGCATTTGCGGGTTGTTGAACGGTCTGCGTCGACCACGTCGTTCCGTTCCACTGCTCAGCGGCGGCCCCGCCTCCGGTTTCGCCGACCGCGGTGCAGGATGTGCCCGAGGAGCATGACACCGCGCCAATCGTGCCCTGGCTCCCAAAATAAGTCTGCTCTGGCGACCAGGTTTTGCCGTCCCAGCGGACCGCCCCAGCGTTATACGCGATGGCGGTGCAGGCCGTTACATACGTGCACGACACGCTTGTGAGGTCGGTCGTGGCGCCCGCCGGCTCGACAGACCAGTTCGTCCCGTCCCAACGCTCTGCTAACGCAGTCTGGCCGCCGGCGGTGCTCGAGCGGCCGACAGCGATGCATGCCGCGGTCCCTGTGCACGACACAGCGTCGAGCCCAGCAAACCCCCCGAGGGTGTTCGGCGGGTTGACCACGCTTTGAAGCGACCAACTGGTGCCATCCCAGCGATCCGCAAACGCGGCTCCGCTGCTGCCAACGATATCTCCGCCAACAGCGGTGCAAGCATAATTCGACGAGCACGACACGTCGCTAAGGAAGCCGTCGTCCGCGCCGGCTGGGAACGGAGCCGGTTGAACTTGCCAGCTCACATCGGCCTCGGCAGCCGCGAGCCCCAAGATAAGGACCCACGCCAACGCGAAGAATGTGACCACAACGGCCCGGCGAGCTAGACGACGACAGCGCCCGACGGGATACCTCGTGAATCGGGCGGCCGAGCCTGACCGGCAGCCAGTCGCGGTGCTTTTATCGATGCAGCTGTGTCGTTCGTTGGCTTCCATCGTGATCCCAGGTCAAGGTGTCTCCCGTCAGGGTAAGGTCGGTCAATACCGGAGACGCACCCTGGTAGGGAGCGGTCGTGGTGGCGGTGTCGAGCGTCTGGGTGCCGGCGCTGTCGTTGGCGACGATCTGTTCGGTGGTCGTGCAAGCCAATAGCGACTCGCAGTCGGTGAGGCTGGTGTGTACGGCCGTGATCCCGTCCGGACCGAGCACGAGCTGGTCAACGCCGCCGAGCTCGAAATCAGACGGACCGACCGTCTCGCCGCCTCGATCGGGGACGACCGCACCCGTCCTCAGGTCAAACACGACGACGCTACTTGCTGACCCGCCGTAGTGAGGATCTACCCAGGAGTTCGCGAACGCTGCGTAGTCGCCCGCCAGCGCCACACCGGTCACAGCGAGTGTGTTGTCCTCGTTACCAGCCGGCAGAGTTTCGAGCAGCCGCTCGCGTCCATCTGAGTTGAGGCATCCGAGGAAGCTGGACGGCGGATTCGTTGCGAATGGCTGACTGGGCGGCGGACGGGCTGTGACCACGGCGTGGGGCGAGTCCGCCAGAACCATCGATCCCGGCGGAGGCCGGCACGAAATCGGCGCGGCGCCCGTAAGCGGCTGCCAGTCCACATTCACGCCGCGGAGCTTGCCGACCGCCCGCGGTCTGCCCTCCCCGACCGACGTCACGAGCACTCGACCATGAGAACCGATGAACGCCAACTTCCGGCCGTCGGGCGACCAAGCGGGAGCACTACCACGGACAAGTCGCCTCGGCCGCCCCCCACGCAGCCCCACAATCTCAATCCAACCGGCGTGAACAACCGCCAATCGACGCCCACTCGGGGACCAGTCCGGCGAGTCAGCGCCACCGTGCGTCAGCTGGCGGGAAGATCCGTTGCCAGGATCGATCACGAATACCTCAGGGCGCCGCCGGACCATTCGCACCGCCGCCAGCTGACCGTCAGCTGACCAAGCCGGCTGTTGCCAGGAGTCCGACACGGCGAACGATTGAAACCCAATCCCGTCGACACCGACCGACCCGAGATTCCCTGGAGGGAAGCCGTATTCGTCCAGCGAGACCGCGAGCTCTCCGTCCGGGAGGAATACGGGATCGTTCTGTTGATCCCAAGCGGCAAAACTATCGGGGAATAACGCCGGCACAGCGCAGGCGAAGCAGCTGCCATCCGCGTACACCACAAACGGGGCCGACTCGGAAGCCACGGACGGAGGGCCTTGGAACAAGATCCCAAAGGAGTTCTGGGACTGGGGCGCCGCCGCTTGGAAGACGATCTCTGACCCATCGGGCGACCACTCCGGATCTGTGGCCCCCAAACAGCGGATCGAGGACAGACACAGCTGCCGGGCGTTCGTGCCGTCAGCGCGAACAACGATCAGGCCGCGAAGGCTCGCGGGCTGCACCACCAGCAGGCCGTTACGCCCCGGAAACGCCGCCAACGCCGGATACGGCGCAACGACCAACCACAAGCATGCCAGCACGACAGGCTTGCAAATCCGGACAACGCCACGAGTCGTCACTTCATCGCTTAAACGGAATCCGCCGACCGGAGTATCGATCCCACACCGGTCGGCCGCCGGTGGAGAGTTCTCTAACGACAATACGACGTGTGCGATTGCGTGGGCGCGGTCCCCATCGGCATCTCGTCGCACCGCCCACCATCTCACTTACGAGGCGCGTGGTCGAACGGAATCATGCAGTTGCAGTAAGCACCAGTCCATCGCTGGCGCTCAATCGAGAAGGAGCCGCAACGGCTCGTGATTGCCATAGGCGTCAGGATGCGGCGCGTCTCAAAGATGAGCTGCGGGTCGCGAGACGTTCGAGCAGAGGATCCCAGAATGCATACACGGGGCGAGCTCGGCGTGCCGCCGCCTGCTTATGCCGGCAGGACGCGCTTCGCACTCGTGAGAGAGCGAGCGGGAGGGCCGGTCGGCGCATTCGGTTCGTCTGCGAACGTCGCTGTCTCAGCATCGCTGACCCGGTCATTGAGAAGGAATACTCCTGGGTCGACCTCGTCGATGCAGTGCGAGAGCTGGCCGACGCGTTTGGTCTGCCGAACGTCGACGTCGCAACGCCGGCCTCACAGTTCTTTGGCGTCGCACCATACATCCATCGCGCCAAGGGTCAGCGCCTCAACCGTCGAATCGTTGGTCTCTGCTGGCGTAGGTGGAAACGCCACACGTGTAGGCAACGAAGAGTCGGCTGGCCCGCGGGTCCTCGAGGCCGAGAACCCACCATGCTCCAAACACACGGGTGTGAACTCCGCGCTCATCAGCGAACGCATCGACCGCTGACCGAACCGAGGACCAGTCTTAGTCGTCGCCGAAGAGAACACCCGTGCCGCTAAGCAGGGCGTCATAATTTCTCAAGTCTCGTGCCAGCTGGTCCGCGTCGTGTGATCCGTCCAAAAGCACGACGTCTGGGGTGACGCCATGCTCGGCGAGGATGCGCGCCGCAACATCAGAGGTCATTGACATTGGCACGACGAGGTCCGCCACGCCGGCTGCGACGATGTTCGACGCGAAGCGGCGGTACAGCGTCAGCAGCCCATCTTCAACGGCCAAGAGCGGCCGCAGCGCTGGATGCGTCCAGTGCTCGGGCTCCCAAGCCAAGTGTCGACGCAGATGACGCAGCCGTTGAGCGAACGCAGCCCGACTGCGAGCTGTATCGCCGAATGTCCTTTAATCTGAGCCGGAGCCAGTGCCGTCCCTCGTCGCGGTCCCGATCCAAACGTGAATGAAGCTCCGGCGGAGGGTTAGGTTGCCTCTTGGTTGTTGACGGAATCCTGCGGATGTCGTCTTAGCGGCTGACGTGGCTCCGAAAACAGAACGGCTCGACCCCGCTACCGTCGGCATCCGGCCTCCTCGCCAAGAGCACGCCGCGAGCGAGCCGCGAGCAAGGTCGCGAGACCTCCGTTCACGGAGCAGGGCACCCTCGGGGCTGCCGGCCTCGTGGCGCTTGAGGCTTCCGCTTTCGGCCATTCGCGATCGCGAAGCCGCCGTCTCGATAACTGCCCGAGCCAGCACCAAATGCGGGTCTCGACCCGCGTTCGACGACAGACCTACTCATCGCCAATCTCGAGATAACCATGCCGTCGGTTGTCAGGTGAGCCTCGCCGATCAGCGCGCCAGTCGCGCCTGGCGCGAACCCGGTGCCACGGCAGCCGCGACGCCGTCCTCGCGGAGCGCTTGCTGGACGTGAGGGTTGAGGCCGGCCGGCAAGTACCGCGACACGGCGCGCCGCCGCGAAAGGAGTCGTCACGAGCGACGCGGCCAGACGCGCGCTTCGCCACGGCTCCAACCGTGAGCGCCCGCGACTCCTTCAGCGGGGAGCAGCGGTGGGAGGGCCCACTGCCGCATCCGTGGGGAGGAATCGCCCGCCGCCGTTGCTGCGGCCGTGGGCGCAGCGCTAGCCGACCTCGACCGTGGGCAGTGCAGTAGGGGCGGTTACGGCGGTCCGGACGGTTGCCTCACTCGGAAGCGCTCGCGAGACTTGGGGTGGGTGCTAGGAGACGGGCAACCAGAGCGGGTCGTCGCGCGAGGCGGCGACCCGCGTGTGGAGGCGGTCGGATCAGCCGTTGCCTGTCTGGTTGACGACTGTCGCTCCCGGGTGCGCAGTGGTGACCGCGAGTAGTGCGTCGTTGGCGGGCGTCGCGGGCAGGTACTCGTAGGTTGAGAACACCTCCCTGTCTTCGGTGGAGTTGATCGCGAGCGGCCGGTAGTCGCTCTGCGCGACGTACGCGGTGCCGTTCAGGGACTGGTCACCCGAGGCGTTCACACGCAGTTCGTACGCTGGGATACCGTCGAACGTGGTCGCGGTGGCGGTCGCTTGACCTGAGTTGACCATTTCCTTTAGCTTGCTGGCGAGGTCAGCAGGGTGTGCGACCTCGTACGCGTGACTCGGTGGCGGTACCGGTGAGACCGTGACCGTGTGTGTCGAGGGCTCGTAGATCTCCTGCTGCGTGGCCGACCGGCTTAGCTCCTGTCCGTGCTTGATCACGCGGTAGACGCCCGTGCCGCTGGTCTGCGCCCAGAGCTCGAACTGCATCGGCGAACCGCCCGTTGGTGTGACGGTCGCGGCCTCGTGCAGGATCGAGCCGGCCGGACCCGTCAGTTTTGTGCGGATGTGATGGATGATGGCCGCGTCGGCCGCTGCGGGTCCACCGGATCCTGTGCTCCCCACGAGCGCCACGAGCGCGATCGCGGCCGCGGCGGCTCCGGCGACGGCTAGCCCGAGCCCGGTTGCTCGGCGCGGCAGCCTTGTGCCCCAGCGTCTGTGGCCATTGGCTCGGGGCCGATCCGGTGCGGCTTCCGCGGCGATGGCAGTGGACAGTGCTCGTTGGGCAAGGTCGATCGCGCGGCGCTCGGCCTCCGCATCACGTTCGACGGAGTTCGCCGTCTGGCGCAAGAGTTCGTCGATCTGTGTCATTACTTGGTCAGTGCTCCTGTCGTGGTTGTGGTCGGAAGGGTCTCGTCTTCTTCATTGCCGTTGAGGCCGAGGCGTTCCGCCATGAACCTGCGCGCCCGGTGCAGGCGCTTTCGCGCCGAACCCGTGGAGATGCCGAGCGCCTCGGCGATCTCGTCGGGTGTCAGCTCTGCGTAGGTGTGGAGCAGCAGCACGTCGCTCTGCGCCACCGGCAGTGCCGCGAGCGCGGCGGCGATCGCCGGTGCAAGCTCAGACGCGTGCAGCCGCTCAACGCTTTCGGCGGTCACATCGCCCGGCTGGGTCTCGAGCCCGGCGGCAGCTCGGTAGGCACGCAGTCTTCGCTCTTCGGTCCGGAAGTGCATCCGGATGAGGTTTGACGCGATCCCATACAGCCACGGCAGCGCAGACGCCCGTCGCGAGTCAAACCGCCGACGGGCATCGAACGCGCGGACGAACGTCTCCGCCATCAGCTCCTCGGCGAGGCTATGCCCGACTCGGAACTGGAGATATCGCAATACGGTCGCCGCGTGTCGCTCGAACAGCACCTCGAACTCCTCGGGGTGGCGAAGCGAGCGACGGACGAGCACCGCGTCGCTGGGGGTAGTTGTTCTCATCAACCCTGGGTTTGCCGCAGACGCCGACGCGTTCCAGTTTTCTTCAAACGGAGCGACAGGAGTCCGACAACGGTAGAACCCCGGGTCGGAAGTGACGAGAAGGGTGGGAGCTGCGCCGCCTGCGAGACTCGAGATGAACGAGAGCGCCTCCTAGCCAGCGAGCGAGATGGACGAGCCGGCACGCCTGGCAATCGACCTGCTCGGCGAGATCAATCGGCAAAGATCGCCGGGACACGCGAAATGCAATCGATGGCGTCGCGGCTCGCGCGGCCTCGCGGTCCGGCCGGGGATCAACCCCTCAGGCCGATGGCCGATCTCCTTGCTCTGGCAGCTTTAGGTCGATTCGTAGGTCGAGCTGCCACGTCCGGCGCGGGTCTCACCCTCGCGCGGGCCATGCTTCTGACGCCCGTCGTGCGGCTGCCGGTGATGCCGATGGCAGATCTGACGGCGACCGCGACTCTGATTCTGGCCGGGATCACGCTCGCCCTAGCGGTGGCAACGATCGCGCTCGTGATCGTGACCAGGCAAGCCGCCGAACGAGCATGGGCAGACGCTCGCGAAGAACTAGATGACTAATTCCGCGGTTGGTTTAGCGGGAGAGGTCGGCGAAGGTGCGGCTGGGTCGGTTGAGGTAGTGGTTGAGCCAGACGCCGGCGGCGAGCGTGAGGAGTTTGGTGGCGATCCGGGCTCTGAGGCCGTGCAGGGTGCGGGTGTTGTGGCGTTCGAGTCCGAGGCGGTCTTTGAGTGTCCAGAAGATGCTCTCGATGCACTGGCGGATCGGCGCGAGGTGTGGTCCTTGGCCGGGCTCGTTTTTGCGGTTCGGTCTGAGGATCGTGGCGCCGTGACGCCGGGCGGTCAGGGTGGCGAGTTCCCGGCCGGCGTACCCCTTGTCGGCAACGATGGTCTCGCCGCCGTGCAACCCGATCGGGAACAAGCGCAGCGCGACCTCGCGTTCTTTGTGGTCGGCGGGGGCGAGGATCGCGGCACGGGGGGTGCCGTCGGGGGCGGCCAAAAGGTGCAGGCGCATCCCCCAGAACC
>Ga0335073_10014538_pt1 | contig 11031 bp, 7 predicted proteins | sample Lox_Sample_22_FD_207093 | JGI IMG/M metagenome (GOLD analysis project Ga0335073, IMG submission 207093) | Soil microbial communities from Loxahatchee National Wildlife Refuge, Florida, United States - Lox_Sample_2.2 | ecosystem: Environmental > Terrestrial > Soil > Wetlands | place: USA: Florida... | reverse complement strand
ACTCCTCGCGGTCGTCGATGACGAGCTTGCCCACGTCGTGTGTGAAGAGGTCCCGGGTGGCGCGGAGCACCATGTCGAGGTCGGGGTGGAGGAGCGCGGGCGCGGGCTTCTTGTCCTTCTCCTTGCCCACCTCGTTCCAGACCTGGATCAGGAAGCGGATGTCGGCGGCGAGCTTCTCTTCCGAGACGTTCTCGGCGACCGTGCGGACGATGAAGCCGGTTCCCGGCGGACGCATGCGGTTGACGATGTCGCGGAGGCGGCGCCGCTCCTTCTCGTTGTCGATGCGCCGACTGATGCCCACGTGGTCGACCGTGGGCATGAAGACGAGGTGCCGTCCGGGCAGCGAGATGTGCGAGGTGATGCGCGCGCCCTTGGTGCCGATGGGATCCTTCACGACCTGGACGATGATCTCCTGCCCCTCCTTGAGCAGATCCTGGATCTGCGCCTGGGCCCCGCTGCGGCCTGGCTCCCCTTTGCGAGGAGGCGCCTCGCGGCTCGATGCCGGGGCGCCGTTGGCATCGGCGTGGGGCTTCGCGTCCCCCGGGCGTCCCTTGCCGCGGCGCCGCCGGCGGCGTCGCTTTGAACGCGGCCCGACGGGCACTTCGCGGGCCGCCTGGGCAGGGCGGGGGGCCTCGAGGGCGCCGCGCGACTCACCTGCCGCGGGCGCCTCGGCCGCGGCCTCTGGCGGCGCCTCGGACGCCGGGGCGCCTTCGACCGTTGCGGCCTCCTCGTCCTCGTCTTCGTCGTCCTCCAACTCGTCTGCGTCCTCGGCGGCCGCGGCCGCAGCCTCTTCGGCGGCGACCTCGCTGGGCATGGCAGGGGCGGGAGGAGCGGCTTCCGCCGGCAAGGTTCGGGGTTCCTCTCCGGCGGGCGGGGAGGCGACAGCCGCGGCGGCCTCCGCCTCGGCGGCCTCGACCTGTTCCGGCGCCGGGGGTTCTTCGTGGTCGCCGTGCTCGCCCTCGGTCAGGTCGAATTCCTGCTCGCTGAACTCCGGATCGTAGAAGACGTCGCTCACGTACAGGAACGCCGCCTTCTCGAGGCCGATGTCGACGAACGCGGCCTGCATCCCGGGGAGCACGCGGACGACCCGGCCCTTGTAGATGTTTCCGACGATGCCTCGGTCCCGCTTGCGGTCGAGGTAGTACTCGGCGATGACACCGTTCTCGACCAGAGCCACTCGGGTCTCACTTCCCGAGGCGTTGATCACCAGGACGTTGTTCGAGGCGCTATTCGGCATGTGGGTCGACTTTCGGCCCCAGGGCAGCCGTCGGGCGGGCAAGCGGCCTGACGTCGTCGGGGCAGGACGCATCGCCCGTTGGCGGGGCGTCCCATCTGGGGGCGGCCGCTTCGCGGTGCGACCGCCGGGAAAAAGGTTGTCGGGCTCCGCGCGACCCGTCGGCCGCCGCGCCACGGACGGGCGGCAGCCTCAAAACTCTCGGCGATCCCCGCCCAGGCCATGGGCGCCGGGGGACCGTAATCCTTGGAGCCAGACACCTAGCATGGCCCGGAAGCGGACGCAATCCAAAGGCACAGAGGGTCAGGGGACCGCCCGCGCGGCATCGAGGGCCATTCGGTCGCCGGCGAGGAGGTCGGCCAGGAGGGACGGTCCGAGGAGAGCCAGGGGCTCGCCCCGGCGGTTCTGCCAAAGCGCCGGGCTCTCGATGTATGAGACATCGCCGCCACACAGGGAGATGATCGTCTGGTCCGCCGGCCAGGCAGTCCGCGCGGCGCCGGTCAGCTCGCCTGGAACGCAGGTGAGGGTCACAGCTCCGAGGAGCGCCACGGACACCGTCGCGGCCCGGGGGGCCCAGAGCTCGAACAGACGGTCCGCCAGGCCGTGGAACGGGCCCAGGAAGCGCGACAGGTCGGGCGCGGGGAGGCCCACCACCGCCTGTGCGACGGCCGTCGGGCCGGGCGCTACTGGCGAACCAGCCGAGATGACGTTCTCCACCGCATCGGCCACGTGCTGCCCGAAGGCCGCAATTTGCGTGCCCGGATCGGAAGGTAGACCGGCCCGGGGCACCGAGGCATCGCCCCCTGCGCCCTGGAGCACCATCGCCACCCCCCCGGTCTTCTCGAGGGTCGCGGCGGCCGCCCCCGGCCAATCGGCCGAGAGGAGGCGCTCACCCCGAGGGAGCAGTGTCGGGTGCGCGCCGTAGACGGCGAGGGTGGCTATGCGGTGGTGATCCAGCCCATCGGCCGCCAGCACCGACAGCGTGGGGTCGGCCGTCCCTCCAGGATCGCGTTCCTCCTGCAACTCGGGGTGCCGCGCCTGCCCGAAGCGGAGCACCGCGGCTCGTCGACGGGCCACCGCCATTCCAATGGTCTCCGCCGCCGCCTCTGCGAGCTGGCCCGGTCGGCTCGGGACGTAGGGGCCCTCCCCCAGCAGCTCCGCGATCGGATCCGGGTCCGTGCCGCCCGGCCCGCTGTGCGTGTGGGTCGCGACCACGAAGCAGGGGAAGGGCAGCTGGTCTCGTACGGCCGCCTCCAGCGTGGGAGAGATCTCGAGCAGGTCGAACGCCACGAGCGCGAACCGATTCACCACGATCGCCCGAACCATGGGCGGATCGCGGACGCCTCGGGCGCGGCGCAGCGGCCCGTAGCCTGCGAGGGCGACGCCGGGCGGAAGGGGCAGCGGCAGCTCGGCTGCGCCTACTTCCCACTGGGCTGGCGCTGGCGATCCCGAGGCGCGACCTGCCACGGGCGCGACCGGAGATCGGTGGGGCGGTGGAACGAGAAGCGGCAACGCGAGGAACGCGAGCAGCCACCACCTTCGTCGTTTTCTTTGCGTGGCCAGGTGGGGCATTATAGAGGCCGGCTGGTCATGAGCGGAGAGCTCAAAGAGCACTGTGGGGTCTTCGGCATCTTCGGCCACGCCGAGGCAAGCCGGCTCGCCTACCTGGGCCTGCACGCGCTCCAGCACCGAGGCCAGGAAGCCGCCGGCATCGTCGCCAGTGACGGCGAGCTGCTCAGGGCGCACCGCGGCATGGGACTGGTGGCCGACGTGTTCGATGCCGCCTCGCTCTCCGCGCTCTCGGGCGACCGCGCGATCGGTCACGTGCGCTACTCGACCACCGGGCCTTCGGCTCTCACCAACGCCCAGCCGCTGCTCTTCAACTACGCCCGCGGGCCGCTGGCGCTCGCGCACAACGGGAACCTCGTCAACGCCGACGACCTGAAGGACGAGCTCGAGGGCCGGGGCTCGATCTTCCAGACGACCAGCGACACGGAAGTCATCGGCCATCTGATCGCGCAGGAGAAGGGGGGCGAGCTGCCGGACCGGATCGCGAGGGCCCTCGCACGGGTGGCCGGCGCCTACAGCCTCCTCTTCCTTTCCCGCGACCAGCTCATCGGCGCGCGCGACCCCCTGGGATTCCGGCCGCTGGTCATCGGGCGCCTGCCCACTGGTGCCTACGTGCTCGCGAGCGAAACCTGTGCGCTCGACCTCATCGACGCCGAGTACCTCTGTGAGGTCGAGCCCGGCGAAATGGTGGTGCTCGACGGCCGCGGCCTCACCCGCTCCCGCTTCGCCGAGGCGCTGCGCGGCGGCCGCTGCGTCTTCGAGCACATCTACTTCGCCAGGCCGGACACGATCCTGTTCGGGCAGACCGTTCACGAGGTGCGCAAGCGGCTCGGACGGGAGCTCGCGCGCACGCGCCCGGTCCGGGCCGACGTGGTCGTGCCGGTGCCGGACAGTGGCGTGCCCGCCGCGATCGGCTTCGCCGAGGAGCTGGGGGTGCCCTTCGACCTCGGGCTGGTGCGGAGCCACTACGTCGGTCGGACGTTCATCGAGCCCCAGCAGTCGATCCGCCACTTCGGCGTGAAGGTGAAGCTGTCGGCCGTCAAGGACTCGCTGCGCGGCAAGCGCGTGGTCGTCGTCGACGATTCCCTCGTGCGGGGGACGACCTCCCGCAAGATCGTCGGGATGATCCGCGCGGCCGGCGCCACGGAGGTCCACCTGCGCATCTCCGCGCCGCCCACTCTCTTCCCCTGTTACTACGGCATCGACACGCCGACGAAGCAGGAGCTGATCGCTTCCAGTCACTCCGTGGACGAGATCGGTCGCTTCGTCACCGCCGATTCACTGGGCTACCTCACGGTCGAGGGTATCTACCGGGCGCTCGGCCGCGAGCGAAGCGAGTACTGCGACGCCTGCTTCAGCGGCGACTACCTGGTGGCACTGCCGCGCCGCGACAGCCCGCCGCGGACGCTGCGGATCCTCGGAGCCTGATGGCCCTCGATCTCGGCGCTCTGCTCCTCCAGAAGAACCTCGTCAGCCAGGCGCAGTTCCGCGAAGCCCGCGACGTGCAGATGCAGCGCGGAGGCGAGATGGGGCGCATCTGCGTCGACATGGGCTTCGTCGACGATCGGAGGCTCGCCTCCGCCCTGTCGCAGGCGCTCGGCCTCACCAAGGTGGATCTGGGGAAGGTCTCGCCCGATCCGAACGCTGTCGAGCGGATCCCCCGCCGGCTCGCCGCAAACCTGTGGGCTTTCCCCTATGCGTTGAAGGACGGGGGCCGCACCCTCTGGATCGCCATGGCCAACCCGCTCGACGACGCGGGGAAACAGGCGCTGCAGCGCGCGGCTGGCTGTGCGCTCAAGATCACCGTCGCGGGTTACCGCGAGATCGAAACGGCCATCGAGGCCCATCTGGGCGAGGAGGAGGGCGAAGGGTTCGACCTCGACGGCGGCGACGACGGCCCGGTGAAGATCACCGACCTCGCCGGCAACACCGTCGTCACGGTGGCCCCCAAGCGCGAGGAGCAGGCGCCGCCACCGGTCGCCGCTCCCTCGCCGCCGGCCGACAACGCGCCGTTCACGGAAGAAGAAAGGCGACTGGTCATCATGCTGCAGGAAGGGCTCACGAAGAGCGCGGGAGCTCTCCAGGCGGTCCTCGATCTGTGCGTCGAGCGCGGTCTCTTCACCAAGGCGCAGCTGGCCGCGAAGCTGCGGAAGTGATCACTTGTCGTCCTGGAGCTGGGCGAGGAGACTCTCAATTTCAGCGTCATTCGGGGCGAGGGAGGCCGCCAGCTGCAGATTCACGCGCGCCTGTCGTCGGTCCCCCGATTCCATCATGATCACGGCGTTCTGAACGTACCGCTCCGCTTGCGGCGGGCGCACGTTGGCGCGCGCCACCGGTTGCGGCGGCGGCGGCGGTTGGCTCCGGCTGCCTCCCAGCCTCACCAGGCCTCGCTGCATCAAGGCGAACGGGACGTGGCGCATCTCCGCCCACTCCCCGCCGAGACCCCGCGCGACGTCGTCGAGGCTGCGGCCCGGCCCCAGTTGCTTCAGGAAGCGCCGTTCCTGGTCCGTCACCGCCACGGCCGCCATCGCGTTCGAGGCGACCAGCACCGAGCTGCGATCGAGCTTTCGGATGGCATGGGCCGAGTAGACGCCGAGCTGCGGGTTCTGCAGGGTCAGGCGATCGACGCGGTCCAGCATCGCTTCGTACCGCCCCCGGTTGGACACGTCGAAGCCGAGCCCCACGACTCCGCGCGTGACGTGAGTGACGGTCGCCGACAGGTCCAGCGGCGGGGCTCCCCAGGCCGGCGGCAGGTGAACCTCGATGTCCTTTCCCACCGCGAAGTCGGCCGAGAGGACGACGCCGCAGCCCTCGGCCGAGATGTCGCTCCCGCGGGCCTCCCAGCGGTAGTAGTGGTCCGAGAGCTCGACGTCGAAGGCCGCCGGGAAACGGATGGAGGCCCGGCGATCGCGCAGCTGGTCGCTCAGGAAGCTCTCCGCTCCTTGTCCTTCCCCTCGGCCCGCTCGCGCTTGTCCTTGTCGCCCTCGCCTTCCGCGGCCGCGGGCTCCGCCGGGGCGCCGGAGGAGAGCACCAGGTCACCCTTGTGGAGAAACCGGCCGTCGGAGAACGCGGCATAGAAGTCGTCGAGCAAGGCATCGACGCTCGGGTACCGGGCCTCGCGGCGGTCCTGGGTCATCCGGTCGAAGATCGGGTCGATCTTCGCGGGAACCGCGCTGTTGGCCGCCGAGGGCAGGGGCGAACGTCGCCCCGGCAACTGCCCAGTCAGCATCTCGTACAGGATCAGGCCGAGCATGTAGAGGTCGCTCTCGGGCCCGAAGTCCTTCTTCGCGGTGAGCTGCTCGGGCGGCAGGTAGCCCATGCCTCCCGTGCCCATGAAGACCTGGGGCATCTGCTTCTGGGGGTTGTCGGTCTCGATGACCCGCGACATGCCGAAGTCCGCGAGCTTCGCGTTGCCGAGGTGGTCGACGAGGATGTTCTCGGGCTTCAGATTCTGGTGCAGGAGGCCGACCTGGTGGGAGGCGCGGAGCGCGTAGCACACCTGCAGGAAATGGCGCAGCGCCTCGTTCACCGCCAGCGGCTTGCCCCCGAGCGCGTCGAGGCGCTGGCGCAGGGAGCCGCCGGAACAGAGCTCGAGGACGTAGTACGGCCGGGCCACCTCGCAGTTCTGATCGAGGATGCCCACGACGCCCGGGTGGCGGAGCTGCGCCTGGGCGCAGAGCTCCTTCTTGAGGCGCTTGATGACCTCGCCGCGCTGCAGGAACGAGAAGTAGGCGAAGATGTCGCGCAGCTCCTTGACGGCCACGTCGATGCCGAGCCCGGTCTGCTTGCCGCGGAATACCGTCGCCATCGCACCGCCGCCGAGCGACTCGTACTTCACGTAGCGCAGGTCGAGCTCCGACCCGCGCGCCTCGGCGGCGCGCGCCTCCACGGCCTTGTCGGTCTTCGCCGCGGAGGGCGGCGGCGCTGCGACCGTGGTCAGGGCCAGCGGGACCGGCGGCGGCGGGCGCCGCCCCTCGGTCACCTCGGGCGCGTTGAGCGGGGGAGGGCGGCGCGGCAGCTGCTCCGTCGGATCCTCGCGCACCACCTCGTCGCCGAGCCGCGAGCCGAAGAACTGCTCGATCGACGTCTCGAGGACCCCCGGGGCGGTGCCGCCCAGGATCCGCTCGCCGTCCGCGGTGAGCGCGAGCGCCCCCAGCTCGCGGTCGAGCAACACGAAATTGAACTTGCGGAGGAACAGGAAGTAGTCGTCGAAGTCCAGGGTCACCTTGGCCTCGAGCGCCTCCTTCACGTCGCCGAGCTTGTTGCTTCGTCCCGCCGCGGCGTTGTCGTGGACGGAGCGCAAGATGCTCGCGGCCTCTTCCTGCAAGAGCTCTCTGGTGAGGATCACCTCACGCACGATGGCCTCCGGGGTGGAAGGTGAAGCCGAACGATACCATCATCCAGCGGCAGGCAGCAGCGGTCAACCCGGAGCGGCGCGGTGCGCCGCGGGAAGGGCCCGCTAGGCCGCCTGGCCGGCCGGGGCGAAGACTCGCAGCAGTGCCTCCTTGCCCTTCGCGTGCATGGGCGCCAGCTCGCGCAAATCGGCGGGGGCCGAGAGTCGCGCCGCCGTCTCGGAGGAGACGAGCAGCGGCGTCCCGGCCTCCTTGGTGAGGCCCTCCAGCCGGGAAGCCGTGTTGACGGCGTCGCCGATCACGGTGAACTCGAGCCGCTCGCCCGGCGCGCCGATGTTTCCGGCCACCACCGGGCCGGTGTGCACGCCGATGCCCATCCTCAAGGGCGCCTGTCCTGCCGCCGTCCGTTCGGCGTTGTGCCGCTCGAGCGCGGCGAGCATGTCCCGCGCACACGCGACGGCAGCCGCGGCCCCGCAGTCCGCCGGCCCATCGGTGGAGCCGGGCGGCAGGCCGAAGATCACGAGCGTGCCGTCGCCGATGAACTTGTCGAGCACGCCACCGTGGCGGCGCACCTCGCGGAGCATCGTCCCGTGGTACGCGTTGAGCTGCCGCACCACCTCGTCGGGACTCAGCTTCTCCGAGAGGGCCGTGAAGCCTCGCAGGTCGGCCGCGAGCAGCGTGACGGTGAGGAGCCGGCCACCCAGGGCCAGCGCCGCGTCCGGGTTGTCGCGGAGCACGCGCTCGACGGCCTCGGGAGGCAGGTACCTTCGCAGGAGCTGGAGCCGGGCGTAGGTCTCCACGGTGCGCCGCGTCTGGCGAGCAGCCAAGGCTCCGATCCCCCCGACGAGGAGCGCGCCGAGGGGGAGCGATGCCAGCAGCGGCGTCAGCGGCTCGTGCAGCAGCATCATCGGAGGAATGACCAGCGCCGTGACCACGCCGCCCAGCACCGCGGCCCGCGCGTCGTTGCGGAGCAGGTTCACGATGTTCACGAGCAGCAGCGTGGGCACGGCCACGTGGAGCAAGACGTTGAGGCCCTCGGCGTTGAACGGAACGAGCGCGAACGAGGCCGCGACCCCGACGATGTCCGCGACGATCGAGACGTAGATGAGGAGGCCGGACGCCCCGCGCGCCGCGACCCGCCGCTGGCACACGACCGCGTAGACGAACAGCGCGGCGATGATGTCCGGTCCGAACCATTCCCGGGGCTCGGCCAGCGGGGTGCTGTGGGTGTTGACGGCGGTGAGCAGCGACGAGATGCCCGCGATGAACGCGAAGGTCCAGACGCGGTACCTGGCGATCTGCCGCTCGGTGGTCTGACGGGCGAGGTGGAGAGTCTGCTCGACTTCCTGCGCCGCCCCCGTCCAGTCGCTCATCGCGACGAGCCTAGCACAGCGCTCGCCGCAGCTCTTCCGAGGTCGAGACGATCTCGCTCGCCCCCGCGTCGCGCAGCCGTGCCTCGCCGCCGAGGCCCCAGGCCACGCCCACGAAGCGCAGGCCGGCGGCGTGGGCGGTGGCCACGTCGATGTGGCTGTCGCCGACGTAGACGGCGCGGTCGGGCGCGACGCCCAGCCGCGCGAGGATGGCCCGCGCCCCCTCGGGATCCGGCTTGCGCGCTGGACCATCGCCGCCGCCGACGACCTGCGCGAACCGCGGCGCGAGGCCGAGCCCGTCGAGGATCCGCCGCGCGAAGTCACCGGGCTTGTTGGTGTGCACCGCGAGGGGAGGGCGGAGCCGGTCGAGCAACCCGGCCACGCCGGGGTAAGGCCGCGTCGTGTCCAGCAGGTGCTCGGAATAGTGACGCGACCAGGCCGCGAGCGCCGGCTCGAGCGCCTCCAGCCGCGGGGCCACCGAGCGCTCGAGCAGGCGCCGCGCCCCCTCGCCGATGAAGCCGAAGATCTCCTCCGCCGGCCGCTCCGGCAGCGCCAGCTCCCGCAACGCAAGGTTCACGCTGGCAGCCAGGTCGCGCCGGCTGTCGACGAGGGTCCCGTCGAGGTCGAACAGGATTGCTTCGGGGGCCATCAGGCGCGCAGCCTCTCGGCCAGGCGCGTGTAGCGCTCCTCGGTGCGCTCGTTCTTCACCGCCAGCGCCAGCGCCCGCCGGCTGCCCACGATCACCACGAGCCGCTTGCCGCGCGTCACCGCCGTGTAGAGGAGGTTCCGCTGCAGCATCGGGTAGTGCTGCGTCGAGAGCGCCAGCACCACCGCGGGATACTCGCTCCCTTGCGCCTTGTGCACGGAGCACGCGTACGCGAGCTGCAGCTGATCCAGGTCGTCGGGCGCGTACGTGACACCGCGCCCTTCGAACTCGACGGTGAGCGCGTCGCCCTCGACCGAGGCGATGCGACCGATGTCGCCGTTGAAGACCTCACGCTCGTAGTCGTTGCGCAGCTGCATGACCTTGTCACCGAGGCGGAAGGCCCCGCCCCGGCCTTCGAGCGGGGCGCCCTCCGGGTTGAGCGCGGCCAGGAGCGCCTCGTTGAGCGCGCGCGAGCCGGTGGCGCCGCGGTGCATCGGCGTCAGCACCTGAATGTCGGCGCGCGCGTCGAGGCCGAAGCGCTGCGGCAGACGCTCCCGCACGAGCTGGCAGACCGTCTCGGCCACCGTGTCCGGGTCGTCGCGGTCGATGAAGAAGAAGTCGGCCTCTGGGTCGCGATCGTCCCAGCGGGGCATCTCGCCCTCGTGGATCCGGTGCGCGTTCTGCACGATCGCGCTGCGCGCCGCCTGCCTGAAGACCTCCGTCAGGCGCACAGCCGGCAGCGCTCCGGAGGCCAGGAGATCGCGGAGCACCGCCCCGGGGCCCACCGAGGGCAGCTGGTCGGCGTCGCCGACGAGCAACAGCCGCGCGGTCGGCGGCAGCGCGGCCACCAGGCCGTGGAAGAGCATCACGTCCACCATCGACATCTCGTCGACCACGATCAGGTCCGCTTCGAGCGGCCGCTCGCGGGTGCGCTGGAACTGGCCCTGCTTCGGGGCGAATTCGAGGAGCCGGTGCAGCGTCTGCGCCGGATGTCCGGACGCCTCCGAGAGCCGCTTGGCGGCTCTCCCGGTCGGCGCCGCGAGCCGCACCTCGCGGCCGCGCTGCGCGAAGAGCTCGAGCAGCCCTCGCACCAGCGTCGTCTTGCCGACGCCGGGACCGCCGGTGACGATGGCGACCTTGTGCTCGAGGGCCAACCGCAGGGCCTCGCGCTGCTGCAGCGAGAGCTGCACCAGCCCCTTCTGCTCGACGGCGCCGAACGCGAGCTGGGGGTCGGCGACGCTCTCCACGTGGCCCGCGGCGAACGCCTTCAAGAGCGCGGCCGCTTCGCTCTCCGCGGCTTGCAGCTCCGGCGGAAAGAGGCAGTCGCCGCGGCCCTCGTCGCGCTCGACCACCAGCAAGCGGCGCTGGACCAGCCGGTCCAGGGCGGCCTGGATCCCGTCCGGGGGCAGCTCCAGGGCGCGGGCGGTCTCCTCGACCAGCCGCGCCCGCGGCGCCATCGTGTGCCCCTGCGAGGTGAGCTGCTCCAGCGCCCACGCGGCGCCCGCCTCCAGGCGCTCGGGCGCGTCGGCGGCGAAGCCGAGCGAGAGCGCGATGCGGTCGGCCGTGCGAAAGCCGATCCCGGCGACCTCGAGCGCCAGCCGGTACGGGTTCCGGCGCACCAGCTCCACGGCCCCCGGCCCGAGGCGCTTCAAGATGCGCGCCGCCAGGCCGGGCGGCACGCCGTGGCCTTGCAGGAAGATCATCGCGTGGCGCGCCTCTCGCTGCTCGCTCCAGGCCTTGGCGAGCTTGGCCGCCCGCGTCTTGCCCAGGCCCGCCACACCGGACAGCTTGCGCGGGTCGCCGTCCAGCGTCGCGAGCGTGGCGAGGCCGAACTTCGCGACGATGCGCGCCGCCAGCGTG
>Ga0335073_10014537_pt1 | contig 11032 bp, 14 predicted proteins | sample Lox_Sample_22_FD_207093 | JGI IMG/M metagenome (GOLD analysis project Ga0335073, IMG submission 207093) | Soil microbial communities from Loxahatchee National Wildlife Refuge, Florida, United States - Lox_Sample_2.2 | ecosystem: Environmental > Terrestrial > Soil > Wetlands | place: USA... | reverse complement strand
TTTCGCTGCTTTGATCCTTTGATCTTGTGTTTTGCGAGCATTGTCCTCAGACATCTCTTCAATCTCGGTCGTGACATCCGTATCAATCAGATTGACCGCATCAGCAGGTTCCAATTCATCGATCAGGAAGCGAAACGTAGTATTAACGCCCGCTCGTATCGACAGAATTTCGCCCTTTGTGAGTGTCGTATGGATCCGTAACTGCGATTCGAGGAGTGCTTTCCAGTCATCTTCAATGTATCCCGCTTCAAGAGGCCGTAACTTTACTCTCGTCGCTTTAGGCAGTTCACGCACGGATACAGTAACTGTATCGTCTTCCTCCAATTCCAGCGACTCGAGTATCCACACGGGAATCCCGATCCTATCGGCCGGAGCAGAAAATTCACGGACTCCGACGTGTGTGGAATGAGAGTTTCTGTTGTTTGTGATTCGAAATGTGAGTGGCTGTGGGAGGTCGGTGTTGAAGGGTGTGGCGGAGAGGAGTTGTTCCAGAGCGGTGTGAGGGAGTAAAACATGATCGGATGGATCGTTTGCGAGGGGATAGACTTTGTACTGTTGAGTCCATTGAAGGGGAAGGGGAGACGGGGAGGAGGTGGGTGGGAATGATGTTGTTGGCCGTGAATGTCGTGTTAGTGGGAACATCGTTTCGTCGTCTGAAGCGTCGTCTGGAGGTGGGGTGGACATGGGGGCGGGAATAAAAGGTGTCAGGGGTTGTGTGTGTTTATTAATGGGATTTTGGTGGAAGACGCTAGAAAGTCGCTCAACTCAGATTGTGAGAGTCGGGGAAGATACTCAATGAGGAATCAGGAGATGTCATCCATGTTTTATCGTAGAGGCATCAGACAAAACATATTTGACTGAATGATGAAGATTAATGTGGTTTGACTTCGATCATCAACAACGCCGTCGTTCATCACAGGCCGATCCTCCTTCGTTGTCTGCCGCGTCATCACCAGCCCTAACCCGAATATTCCCCATAACGGAATCGGAAAGGGATCTGAGGCTCTGAGCCGACCGAGCCCGAGGATGTATCGGCGTGTGCAAAATGGTCTTTTCAGTTTCACAACGCACATCCCAACCTTCGCAATCCACAACAGACTCTGGCGTGACTTTCATATCTCATCCCGCCATCCCAAACGAGAATGCGTAACCTAGTCTCGCGTCATCCCGTCCGCCAAGATGGATCAGATAATTGAAATGAAGTAATATCCGATCAAGTCTGCAAGTCGGATGACACACCGAGTCTATGTCTGTTCGACCGGAATAGCCGATGAGTGGAATGAGTCAAAGGGAGACGTGTTACAGACTCTAACTCCAGCTAAATCTGATAACGACGTGGGTCCGCGGGTGTTCCGTGTGAAAATGCGGGGAAGTGCAGCCAATCACATGGATACCGAGGCTGCATAATGTGAACGTGAAACATCCACGCACTCGATGCATGAACCTATTATGGGAAGACTATCTTGTATCCGAACCTCAAGGTTCTCAAACTCAAAACTCTTTGTGCGTGCCTGACAAGTGAGGCTGATCTCTTCGACATTTGTAAATGTCCATTGTGTCATCCCGCGGACGCCATTTGCTAGTTGCAACTATTTTCTCCAACCTTCTGTCGGCAATCACCGTTTGAAATGAAATGAAAATGATTGCCGTGGGGATCCAATCCAATCAGCGTTTGCGTGTAATCATCCTCGGCTTATAAAGGCTAATAAACCATTTGGTAAAGTAGACATGGTAGTGTGAGCGTGGACTGATTTCAAAAGGCCAACGGGGATTGGTTTTCACGAGTGAAATTGTCCGTGTCCTCGCACACATAAAACTCGTTATCCTGTGCGTTGATTCGACAGACATCACGTGGCGATGGGGGATGATAATTTCTGCGTGGCAGGGGCCCCTTTTCCGGGGTCCAATGGTTGGATAATTGCCACCAGCACCACCCCGAACCGACGAACCGACGGGTGCCGTGGCTCAAAGGCACGGACAACTAGCTAGTGTCACATTATAACTCAATAAATAGTCCACCGCCGCCCCCTCACACCCATACGAAAATCCATCTAATTGCCCGCGCAGCCGACTCTTGCTGTCCTTTTCTTTCGAATACAAAAAACTCTCGATTCCTGTTTGTTCTGAATACACACAATCATGGGCCATCCAAAGTTCTCGGATACGCCTGTCTATACCGCCTCCAACGGAGCGCCAATATTCAACCCCAATGCCTCTCAGCGAGTAGGCACCTCCGGGCCCCTTCTTTTGCAAGATTTCCACTTGATCGACTTACTCGCCCACTTTGATCGTGAGCGTATCCCTGAACGGTATATCCCCCCCACTCCCTCTCAATTGTCAGTGTCTAACTCTTCGTGTAGTGTCGTTCATGCCAAGGGTGCAGGCGCTCACGGAGTCTTCGAGGTCACGGATGATATTTCCGATTTGACGTCGGCGGATCTCTTTTCCGAGGTGGGTAAAAAGACCCCCGTGCTCGTCCGATTCTCCACCGTCGGAGGCGAGAAGGGCTCTGCAGATACTGCTCGCGATCCCCGTGGATTCGCCGTCAAGTTCTTTACCGACGAGGGCAATTGGGATTTGGTACCCGCTCCACACACACTATCGTTACCCCGCAGCTAACCGGTTTTTCCGTGTAGGTCATGAACAACACCCCCGTGTTCTTCCTTCGCGATCCCTCCAAGTTCCCGCTGTTCATCCACACTCAAAAACGCAATCCTCAGACCAATTTGAAAGATGCCGACATGTTCTGGGACTACCTCTCCACGAACCCCGAGTCCATTCATCAAGTCATGATTTTGTTCTCTGATCGAGGCACCCCAGACGGATACGCACACATGAACGGATATTCTGGCCACACGTTAAAATTGGTCCAAAAGGACGGCAACTTCAACTATGTCCAATTCCACTTCAAGATCGATCAGGGCATCAAGACCCTCGACAACAATACCGCGGGCAAACTCAGTGGCGAAAACCCCGACTATGCCACGCAAGATCTCTTTGACAAGATCGAGTCGGGCAATTTCCCCAGCTGGACTTGTTATGTCCAAGTCCTCTCCCCCGAACAAGCCGAGAAGTTCCGCTGGAACATCTTTGACTTGACCAAAGTTTGGCCACAGGGTGAAGTCCCTCTCCGCAGATTCGGAAAAATGACCCTCAACAAGAACCCCGTCAACTACTTTGCCGAGATCGAACAAGCAGCATTCTCCCCCTCACATTTGGTCCCCGGAGTCGAAGCCTCCGCCGACCCCGTCTTGCAGTCCCGTTTGTTCTCGTACCCCGACACCCACCGTCATCGTTTGGGCGTCAATTACCAACAAATCCCCGTCAACAAACCCCGTTGTCCAGTCTTCAACTTTCAACGTGACGGGTTCATGGCCGTTGACGGCAATTTCGGCGCAAACCCCAATTACATTGCCTCGGACAGGCCAGTCAAGTTTAAGAAGACGGCAAACTCGGAAGCACATGAACAATGGACGGCGCATGCATTAACGTTTATGCATCAGGTTACGGATGAGGATTTCGTTCAGCCGAATGGATTGTGGAAGGTGCTTGGTAAACAGCCTGGACAACAGGATCATCTTGTGTATAATATCTCTGTGCACTTGTCGAATGCGAGGAAGGATGTTCGTGAGAGGCAGTATGGAGTTTTTGATCGTGTTAATCCAGAGTTGGGCAAGAAGGTCAGGGAAGCGACTGAGGCCCTCGCCGCAAAGAATGCTCAACCTGTTGAAGCGAAGCTTTAGATAGTATGTCAGTCTTTAGTGTATGAGTTTGTAGTCTATTTCCTTAAGTCAAAATTTTTATTTCATGATTGGGTTGAAACTCTGTAATCCGATGTCTCAGGAGACGGGTTCCAAAATTGATTGAGACGATACTCTTCCTATCGAGGGGTTAATTATACTGTCCTTTTCGATACGTCTAACAAAACTTTTCAGTGCCCATTCAAACCATTCGCTCCTGCCCTTCTCTTCCGTACCGCCTCGGCAAGTTCCCGCAATACTACCACTGTATCCTCCCAATGAATACAAGCATCTGTAATACTGACTCCCTTCTTCAAGCCCGCTGGGCCCTCGGGAGGAACATCTTGTCTTCCTACACCCATTAATCTGGCTCGCTGCATTGCAGTACCTTCGTTGATGTTACTCTCAATCATAACACCCCGGATGAGACGTTCTCCCTTGGCAAGTTGGCCTGCAACATCTCTCGCCACAATCGGCTGATTCTTGTGATTTTTCTGCGAATTTCCATGCGAACAGTCAACCATGACACCTTTATGCAAAATCTTTGCCTTGGCCATCGCAACGCGACACGTCTCAATTGACTCTGCGTCGTAATTCGTCCCGGTTTTGCCACTACCGTTACCTCCCTGATTAAACACGGTGTCATACCCTCTGAGGATGACGAAGCAGTCGTCATTGCCCTTTGTACGTGTAATGGCAGCCAACCCTTGTTTTGTAACGCCCAAGAAGGAGTGACCACAGGCAGCGGCCCGAATGGCATCGAGCGCAATGTCCAATGACCCGTCTGTACCGTTTTTGAATCCAATTGGGAAGGACAGTCCAGACGCCAATTCTCGATGGAGTTGAGACTCTGTCGTTCGTGCACCGATCGCTCCAAGAGACAATAAATCGGCAAAGAACTGATGTCAACATCACCCTTGGATCGGGATACCTGAGGGGAAATCGTATCCAACATCTCACTTGCAATTGGAATCCCCATATTCGTCAAATCACAAAACAATTTTCTGGAAATGCGCAAGCCCTTGTTGATTTTGAAACTCCCATCAATATCAGGATCATTGATAAGTCCCTTCCATCCCACTGTCGTTCTCTACTCTGTCAGCACGCCATCATACGTCAGAGATGGGGAAGAACAGGTTTCTCGAGGTACGCTCTCATGACGATGAGGAGATCTTGATTGAGTTCTTGGGCGATGGGATGTAATCGTTCAGCATATTCAAGTGCTATGACGGGGTCGTGAATCGAACATGGACCGACCATAACCAGGAGACGGTCGTCCTTTTCGGAAAGGATATCCTGAATTGCTCGTCGAGCAGAAAGAACTGTCTTCATGGACGCGGGGGACTAGTGCCAGTCAATTGACGACAGGGGATTATGGGAAAGGTGAACTACTTGAGGAATTTCCTCCTGAATGAGAGCGGGAGGGATCATAGGATCATAGCCGTACAATCGAGTATCCTCAGCAACGCCATTGTCGGTCCCTCCTACGGCTCCATTCGCATCAAAAACCTATCCATTTAGCAACTGTTATGCAGCACTCCTTACCGGCATTTCTTCAGATTCAATTGTTGGCGTCCTTTCAGATCCAAGCGCAGTATCCAGAGGGAAGGAGACAGAGTGTCGAGCGGATCAAACAAGCGGTATCGGTTTTCTGTCGTGTTCAAAAAATTATAGAAAAAAAGGATGTGCTGGATTCGCTGCCCGAGATTTTGCTTGGGTGGGATTCGAATTCGGGTCGATGACTCACATTAGAAAGCGCACGCGCCCCTTTTTTCGGACCGGCGGCTGAGAATTGTCCGTTGCGGTGCAATCGTTCAGCCACGTGCGTACGGGATTTGAATTTTGCGAGAAAAAGTTTCCCATCGCATATGCATGTTCATGCACTCCCACTTCTCCCACCACGTCCACGATGTGCGATGACTGGCTATCTACAAAAAAGCCAAGGGCAAAGAGCAATTCAGATGCACTTCCGAAAATAAGGATATCGAAAGCACCGGGCAACCAATTCCGGAGATTCGATGAAGACGCAGTGTGCGCAACTTTTTAGTGAACTTTGAAAGTGTCAGTCAGATGGTTCATAGGGAAGCTCCCTTACGGCAAACATTCGACCTTTACCGGGAGTCATATTATTGTGTCCAGCATACGTCTGACGTACAAACAAAAGTCGTAAATTAAGACGTCGGATTAGAGATGAAATCAACAAAATGAGAGCCTCGAGAACAAATTAAAAGGTCCCCAACTTTATCTCTCCTCCAACATCTTGTCTCAAGTTTAGCGCGACTAGCACGACTCAGTTCTCCGGAGGTCTTCTTGAACGCCGCGGTTAAAAATGCTCTACAGTTACTCTCTATTGCCGACATCGAAAATGCAGATCGGGATCTGGCATTATGATTGACTTTGGAACCTATACAACAATTCTCGACGCGCCCATATTAGGGACTACGGTCCGTCTAGAGAATGCTCCAAGAAGAGAGCTCATCAACTTCCTGGGAGCACTTATTTGCAAATGGTTCTCCTGGCTTTTCATTCCAATCGTTCTTTTGTCTGGCAGAAAATGTTTTGCGATTCGAATTATCCAACAAGCCGTTACTACGTATTTTCCCAGATCCTTGCGCACAAATAGCTTTGACAGGACAGGGTTGGATATCTTTGCGATTGTCAAAACGACGACGTAGCATGGCATGTTTTCTGTTCAAATTATATTTGAACGAAAATCTTTATTGATGGGCCGTGAATTCGAGCATGCGATCATCTGTTACATCTCCGACATAATCCTAGTAAATCAGATCAAACTATTCTGGATGGATATTTTGAAATCTCATAAGGGATCTTAGCAACTAGCGGTCCCAACGGTTTGAGGTAGATGATATAACCGCACTGCTCGTCTTCAGCAAAGTGTTGACTCCGGTGGCAACTACATATATCGGTTCTGGGAGACTGGTTACGGCCTCAAAGTCGCTTAAACCAACTCTTATTGCCACCCAAAAAATGTTACACAGACGAGGTGTCTTAGGCTGCACACACATTGTATTATAAATAGCGCTGTATCTGCCATCTCCAGAATCAAACAACTCTGCACACGTACTCCGTTCCCCTAGTCTATAAAGGTCCTCCGCGCAACAAAAAACGGCGCAACTCTAAGACCATAGACACTACTTCCGCTTCAACATTGCCATTTGCAGCTTGAAAAACTTCCTCTTCTACAATATTTCACATTAAGAAAATTCTGCTTACATTTATTTACCATTGTCGATCGACAAATGAGGCCCACGGATATAGGAACAATTACACCTCCTTGCCAGCAATATCAGCCACGTGTTCGTTCTGCGCTCTCCGTCGCACGTTTACAATGGCATTAGGTACGGGGCCGGATTACGGGTAGCCGGTATTATTCTAACAATCCCGAGATTTATCAGTTCTCACTCAAGATCTCAGTGTCCGATTAGGAAATCTTCTTGACCAAAAATCACAATTCAACGCGACAACATTGTCCGGGATGAGGTCTCGATTTCCTCCTAGCGAGTCAACCAGTCTGCCGTTTCAGATTACAAACGGATTGCCGGATGGCAGTGATCTCAAAGGGTATTACCTTGAGCTGAAAGAACGCTTCTTGTCGTTCCCAAACGTTACCGACCCTCCTAGGCATCCCAATCTGTTGCTACTATTCGGGAAGTCGCAAGCCCGACTCGGGTTTCAAGCCATGACACCTATATCCTCAGCTTGGGACCATCGACAATCGTGGTGCTTGAAAAAGGGCGCCAAATCCATTGTGGACTCACGGGACTTGGGACTTCAGAGTCATATGAAAGGAATTCAAAAAACTCGTCTATGATTCACCTAGCGCGAATGCATACTACTACGCTTTAATTAGTCTATAAACTCTACTCTGATTGAGCTTAATGATGACTTAATACTGCGAGTGTAGGCTAGGTTCAGCACCACTCATGCGAATCATCTGTCACCCGGTATCGCCCCAATGGGGAGTCCATTAGGTCCAATGTCCACGTAACTATTGGCCCAGTTAATGCATCCACCATCATTTTCTCCCCATTCCATCCACCATTGCCAAATGAGTCCGAACACGAGCCACGCAATTCCCTCATTATCTTTAGACAAAAACACTTCCAATCCCTGACAAGCACCGAAGGAGGATGTGCTCCATGTAACCTCCAATAATGGATCATTTCCTAATGTCCATATCCCCAGTGGCGCGTAGACCTGTCCAATCCCCTGGTACGCTTGATTCGTTGTCATTGCGACGGTTGTGTTCGAAGTCATGTTGAGGACGAAAAGAGGAACCAGTGTCGTTACTTGCAAGACGATATCATTGTTGAATTCAGGCGTATTGCTGTCGCTTGAAGTGTTGAGGACAGAAACAGGATTTGAGGTGAGTCCGCCGACGGTGCAGTTGTGGACGGAGTCCCCTTTGCAAGTGGCGCTGAATTTGGTCCCGAAGGGATAGGTCTGATTAGGCACGGCGTTGGTGTAAATGATATTTTTCAATGGGTCAGATCCATTACTGGTCTCGACAGACCAACCCCCTTGAAAATATGCCAGCGTCGTGTTCCCAGTGCTTTCTCCGTTTCGAGTATATGTCAAGCCTATCGTACCATTGGCAACCGTACTGTCGAGAACGATATAGCTCCCAGCCCACGGGTCTTTGGCTAAAGTGATCGAAATAATTGTGTTCGGGTTGTTGGCCAGTTGAGTCGGCACAACGATGGCAATGATCATAATGATAATGTACAGTACCGTCAGACCGCAACAAATACCACAATTTCGTTTTCCCCTCCTCATTTGTGATGCAGATTGTGTTGTACGCCGACGCATGAAGAACCCTCTGCCGAGACAGTCGGTCATCCATGTGGGAGGAAGCCACAGAACGAGTGTCCACCAGAACAGGGCTGGGTACAAAATGATCATCCCGAGGGCAACAAGGACGATGAAGCCGAGTTCTGTTCCGTTTACGGCGGGCGGAAAGGTGGCAGTTGGTGGGGTCGGTGTCCATGGGTCCCTCAAATAAAATACGCCACTGAATCAGCAGGAGACTAAAAGGAAAATGTACCAGCAAATCCCTCCGATGAGTAGAGCTGCTCCTGGGACGGATACGAGGATGAGTAAACAATATGTCGTCTGCCGGCGCTTTGCAAGTGTGGCTTCTCCTGGTAAGGTAGTACTGGCTCGTGTAGTCTGAGGACGCGGAGACGTAAGGATTTCGGTAACGACATGAGTTATTTGATGAGCATCGGCAGTTCCGTGCTCTTTTATCGCTTCGTTATACGACGGCAGATCTTCATCTTCGTCGTTGTAAGTTTTGTACGTCGGTGCCGAGCGGAGCGGAATGATTTCACAATCATCTTCTTCTTCGAATCCTCTGGTCTGGACCATTCAACGTATGAGATGTTTGAAGTGGAGGCGAGGTGAACGAAGGAGCGACTGAGGAGTGGAACGACCCTCAGGGGGGCTGTGAGAAACCCTTTCAGGGGCGCGTAACTTTTTCGTGGGGGAGTATCTCTGGTCAGCCTTTGATTGGTCGGCGGTTTCGTTACCCAAAACTATAAATAGGCGTGCACCGTCTATACAACATTGAACTCGAAGCTAAACCTTAAAGGGTGGAATACCAAGTTAATTTCAATGTCTAATATCTTGTCATTCAAGTTTCTACATGATCACCATCAATCCGACGACGACACAAAAAACAAGTAATCCCCAGTGACTCCCCATCTCAAATCTCATTGCAACACCTCCACTCGTCCCACTCGAACTTCCATTGCCCCCACTACTCCCCGAATTATTGCTCCCAAAAGTACTCCCATTCGTCAACGGCCCTCCCTGCTCCGAAAACGTCACATTCTGCACCACACTCTTATTCACACACTGTCCCCCCACAACATCCAAGCCCAACAAATCATCCGGCACCGTATAAAAGAAATACAAACTCGCATTCAGCGGCTGAAAAGGCGACGTATCAAACGGTAACTTATCATGCCCGTCCGTCGCAGACGTATTCCGAATAAAAATACACGCCACTTGTTCGGGGTATTGTTGTGCGATGGCAGGGTACGCTTTGAGGAGGGTGGAGGAGGAGGTATTCCCTATGAGCACGAATTTTCGCTGCGGGAAGGTTTGGAAAAGACGGGTTAGGGAGTCTTGACGTGCAGAGAGGATGACGCTTGGGTCGGAGATGTTGACGGGACGCATGTCGAGAGAGCCGGGTGGGTAGTTGTTGAAGAGGTAGTCGATGTAGGTGCGGGTTAGTTGCGTGGGGGTTGTGGTGTCATAGTGGAAGGAGACGCCGGGGAGGGTTTGTTGCCAGTGGTAGAAGAGTTGCGGCATGTTCATAAAGTTGACGTATGGCTGGAGAGGATTAGATTCTGAGGCAAGGTATAGGGAAATGGGTGGGATACCTCTGCGAAGGAGTTGCGGAGACCGGTTAGAGGTTCGTAGATTTTGGTTACGCGGAGGACATCGTCGATGTCAGATACGATTCCGTATCCGGTCTCGGGGACCAAGAATGCGGAACCGTTTCCTGGACCCTCGACATTCTGTACGAACAATTCAACCATGGTTGTCTGAGTGAGATTCTGAACAAAGTTGATAGGCAAAAATGAGTTGAATTCTCCGCTCGCATCCGTTCTGCAGTCAGCGCATCTCAAAGCAACGAATTTAAGGAGGAAGTTGTACGGTCCCCAAATCTGTGCCATTCAATTGCACCGCAACCGAAAAATTGACATTCCCCTGAGGAATATTGATCAACGCAGAAGTCCGATTTCTCAACAACGCGCGTTCCGTATCGTTAAACGTCCCGCTCAAGCCAGGCAAAAACTCGCTCGTGGCAGAATCAATGCTCGAATCATTCAACTCGGGCGGCTTATACGCCAGTCTATCTCCTTCAATACTCCATTAACCGCAATTTGAAACATACCCCTGAACTCGAATATTCCATCCTTGAGTCGTCAAGTTTGCGTACCCGGGTATCACAAGCGCAGACAGAGGTCCTTGGCCAGAAGTACTGTTTATCCCCAGAAACGACTCAATTTCTTGTCCCGTGGGGAGATTAAGCGTCCCATTCAACACATCCGTGATATTTTGCAAACTTTTGGGAAAGTCGGTCGGGAAAGCCACTTCAATTGCGGAAGCAGCAAGCGAAGTCGCACTGGCGACAATACCACGATTAATCAACATTCTCTGGCCGATAAAGGAAACGTGGAGGTCTGTCGATTGAGGATGGTCTTATATTGTCGTTTTCCCCCACGGCGGGGGTCCAAGGTTTGGCTCTTGCGATGTGCTTG
>Ga0335073_10014536_pt1 | contig 11032 bp, 9 predicted proteins | sample Lox_Sample_22_FD_207093 | JGI IMG/M metagenome (GOLD analysis project Ga0335073, IMG submission 207093) | Soil microbial communities from Loxahatchee National Wildlife Refuge, Florida, United States - Lox_Sample_2.2 | ecosystem: Environmental > Terrestrial > Soil > Wetlands | place: USA: Florida... | reverse complement strand
GTTTTTCCGCCCGCCGGATAAACATGAGACGTTGAATGCCCTTTTTGACGCCATGATGGAGGCTACCAAGGAATATGCGACAGAGACGATGGATAAGATTCGTACGGCTGATGGACCCCTGACGCGCAGTGCTCTTGAATTTGCCATCACAGAGACAAAAGCGAATGTCATTGAAATGCATCTCAAAGCCCCGCTCATCATATTCCCTGAAGAGTCCAACCCCCTCGTTCGTTATGGTAGACTGACGAATTAGTGTGACAGACGTGCAATCACGGTGTATAGGGCTAGATTTCGGGAAATTGTCCATTAAGAATGCGGTGCGAGAACCATTGAATCTCTCTGCGTTACGGAAACTGTCTTTCCCCGAATTACATGATCGCGCTGCCGACATTTACTCCATCGATGTGGAAAACGTGCAAGTCGCCATCTCCGGCTCGGCCCCATCCCTCACCTTACTAGGCGCAGAAGGATGGAACGATACACACCACATCGTCCCTAAAATCTCTCTCAAATCCTTCTGCAAGCTCGCATTCCGACCCCCTAAAACCATCCCCCGCGCCGAAATTTCCGCCATCGCAGAGAACCTCAAGGCTGCCATTTCCGACACACAAATCCAAGCCATGCGCTCCATCGTCCTACAACTAATCCCCCAATTCGACGATCAACCCCACGATCCAACTCCCAAAATCGAGGCTCTGGAACAGAAAATCGACCCCATCTACACCGAACCCGATCTCACCCGCATGAAAAACCGCGAAGCATACCTGCTTGCCCTCCAACTCGACATTTCGCAAGCGCAAGCCGAAATCACTACGACAACCAACGGCGCCCTGACAAAAGGCCACGACCGGTTTCTGTACGTCAACGCCGATGGTCTTAAAATCAAAACGCGTGTCTTTGCGTATAATTACTGGGCCGAGGCAGAACTCCATGGCGCGACGATATGTACTGCGGATGAAGAACCGCTTCTCATTTCCGATTCGAGACAGACGGTGGTAAAGTTGAGTTATGAGGATAAATTGGCGCCTGTTCCCATGGGGACTCACGGAGACGTTCCGCCGAGGATTCTACGGTGTGATATTGGCAAGGTGGAGATGAATGTTCCGGAGCGGATTTGGGAGTTTGTAGATGAGGCGCAAAAAATGGTGCGATTTGAGCCCCCGAATCGGGTTGTGGAGGATAAAACTTCCGAGAAGACGGTGCCTTCGGAATTCATCCCACAGGACGAGACGTTGATTTTCCTGGACGTCGGGGACGTGCAAGTTTCGTTGTGGGAGGATCAGTCGGGGAAGGACAAGAGTAAAAAGATTGCGACGTTGAATCTGGAAAAGTTGGGCGTAAAGTTCAAACAGACGTCGCCGGATTCGGTGGGTGAAGACGATGTTATTCTACGCAAAATGAGCGCCATGGTACAACGGTTCACCGCACGACATCATTTACATGATTCCATGGATGGAGACGGAATGAGCACGATCCTCGACTTTGGCGGCGGCGATACTCGAGATCAAGCGAGTTTGGATTTCACTCAATATGATCGCACGAGTGCGAGTTATCCTGGCTTTGCAACTTCCGTCAGCACTAATATCACGCAAGATATCCTCTTCAACATCGACCAGGACCCCCTGTCCCATATCCTTCGCTACATCATCAAGTTACAATCGCGGAAACCTCCGGAACCGGCGCCACAACAGCCTCCTCCTCCGGAAGACGGCCTCTCGGAGTTCAAATTTGATGTTCGCCTTCAACGTGTCGTGGCGAACTTGTTTAAGCCCGGGACGTTCCGCTCCCATTCGAAAGATCACATTTCGATTGAGATTGGCAATATCTCGGCTCATGATTTAATTCATCCGACGAAAAAGTTGCCGACGCTCGCCAAAGTGAGTATCAATCCAATTACGATCCACTCGAAGACGTTTCAGGACAAGGAACCTGAAACGCTGACCATTCTGTCTGAGGCTACTCTCAGTGTGGATGCATTATTAGAGAAAGTCATGGAGACGGAAACGCAAATCAATATCGCAGCGTTGAATTTACGGCCATATCAGTTGCGGATGGTGTTGGATCTTCTTGGTGTGGTTGGGCAAACATTGCCGCTGGCAATGCAAGCCAAGGATGCGTTGACGGGTGCACAGCCTCCCCCTCCAATCGTCCACGATCCCAGCGCAAAGACTACGATCATTGGCAAACACAGTCTTCATCTCACCGGTCTGGATGTCGAACTTATCAGCGGCAAGTCCGGGCAGGCGATGCTCGGGCTACGACTTCCAGATATCCAATTGATCGCATCGATGACCTCTGATGGCGATACCACCGTGCTCATGGACCTCGTCTCCTTCAATCTCATCAACCCGCAATCGACGCACTTCAGAGACATCATTCCCGCCAGCACGCAAGGTCCGTATCAAATGTCCCTCCGGGCAGTGTTACCGCAAGACAAGTCCACGCCAATGGAAGTCCTCGTCACTCTTGTTGAAGCGGAAATAGTCCTGGACGTCGATGCCATCGTCTCTGTTCTTTCCGAAGTCCTCTCCTTCAAGAGTGAATTGCAAGAACACCCCAAATCAAACGAACCCGCGGGACCGATGCCATTCATCGAATTGACGATGCAGACGCCTCGTATAACCCTCCTCGAAGACTCGTCCGATCCGAATTCCAATGCGCTCACCGCTTCGGCAGAGTATATTGCGCTGGATACCACGGACGATAGTCTTTTCAAGGTTTTGCATGCGTGTATGTATCAACACAAGATGCAGAGTACCGAGGAACCATTACTCTTTGTCGATCATTTCGGGGTGGATGCACATAAAGAGGGGAATAAATGGAAGGGAACAATCGATCCTATTGTCCTACGAGTTTCACCGAAGGATATCCGACTCGCTTTGTCCTTACAGGAGAATATTCTTCCGAAATTTCAGAAAATCAGCGAACTTTTGTCGTCGCCCAATGAAACCCCACATACCCCCGTCGAACGCAATATCCAGACCGACGTCCCTGAAGTCCTCGCCCAAATCCTTACAAAATCACATTATCAAATGCAACTCGGTGGTCTTCGCCTGGTATTCATTGGAGACATGCCAGAGATTCCCATCCTCGATATGAAAGTACGCGGATTCGTCATCGAGATGCAAGCATGGGACAATTTCAAGGAAATCAATGTTCTCACATCCGCAATCGCAACCTCCTTCAACATGTACAACTTTGCCAAATCGAAATGGGAGCCTGTTATTGAACCATGGGAAGTCACTGCGCAATTCGGATTACATCAACCTCCCAACCCGCTCATCGAGTTCAACGTCAGTTCCGGCAAACGGCTGGATTTTGTCATTAGTACCCGGACAATGGACATGGTTGCTCTACTCCAAGGCATGTTTGCGCGGATCGTCAATATCCCTCCTCTCAAGAGCCTTCCCTCTTCTTCGACAATGTCGCAAATGGCTACACGGTCAGGCACGTCTACCGCGCCGTACAGAATCATCAATCGGACAGGTCTGGCTATACAGGTATGGTCTGCACAGGAACATCCGGGATCGAGTCCGCGCACCGATATCGAGAATGAGGGGTCGATTCCGTGGCGTTTCGATTCTTGGAGAAGTTTACGAGAAAATGTCAATCTCGACACGGAGGGGAATCTCCTCAACTTCAAGTTGAAGGATACGCCGTACAACAACATTGAACGTGTCCCGGTCAACATGGAAGCCCACCGTCCATATCGATTGAAACCTGCGGATACAAAAATCGCACATCACGTCCTCTGCGAAGTCAAATTGGGTCAAGATAACGTCAAAGAAGTCATCGTACGATCGACATACATGATCGAAAACGCCTCGATGAACGAACTGGAAGTATTAATGATTCACGAAGGGGGACGCACGGAGGTCACAATTGAGCCTGGCGAGAATTATGCCGTTCCTGTTCTAGTTGCCCAAAGTTGTCGCATTCAAGTACGTCCACCGCACGGGTATGGCTACGATTGGAGCGAAGATCCATTCATATGGAGCGATTTCCTTAAACGAGACCCCTCGAGGACCATTCGTTGTCGATCGAGTGCAGCTGCATCATTCAACCTCATCGCATATGCCATGATCAATAAATCCACACCTCTTGCCTCACAGTACCCCTTTATGACGTTACGTATCTCTACGCCTCTCAAGATCATCAATCTCCTTCCCTATGATATCAAGTATAATCTCTACGACAAGCGATTGCAGCAGAAGTTCAGCAATAGTATCAACATGGGCGAATCGTCTCCTGTTCACAGCGTCGAATTATCACATTTACTTCTCATGTCGATCAGTATTGACGGGGTTGATTATCAACCTAGCGAGTACTCTGTCATCAACGCGGACGATCCACGAGAGTTCAGAAGGGAGGATCGACTGAATTTCAAGGACAAACGTGGAGGAAGGCTACATCTTGGACTGCATTATTTGTATGTTCCCTTTTGACTTGACTCATTTCAGGGACTCTTCGAATTCAGGCGGCGCGCTTACTGTGTCGATATATGCCCCTTACTTGGTTTGGAATCTTACAAACTCGGATGTTGAATTGAAATCCAAATCATTCCTGCGTCAAGCTGATATTATTTCGTACAAGATCAAACCGAGTATTCCCCTCTGAGAATATTCTAAGGCTAGAATCGAGTTGCATGTTTTCGTACGACACTGACGACAGACGAAATCGTACGTTAATCCGAGTTGCGAAATCCGGATGGAGTCCCCCGCAGAGTTTTGAAGCTGTAGGCCAAGCATCCGAAGCAGTTATACCAAGAGAATATGAAGATTATCCTGGCGACGCACATCTCGGTATTAGTATCTCCAGCGGTTTATCACAGGTAATGCATATCTATGCGTTGACTAATTGCAGTACAAACTCTCCAAGATTGTGACCATTCGACCGAGATTCGTTGTTGAGAGTTTCCTTGATGATGCGATTTATTTCCGACAACCTGGATCCAAGGAGTTCTCTGTCCTCGAACCTGGAGCAAAGAAGGATATTGTATTCCTGAACAGCGACGTCGCGAGACTGTGTCTACGCTTTGGAGACAGCAATCGCAATAAATGGTAATCCCCTTCGCGGTGTTTTCTAACTACAGGTCCAATCCGTTCAACATCCAAGATTTGGGGAAAATGTATGTGAAATTAGACAAAGTGGAAGGAGCGTCCGATCTGGTCAAAGTCAACATCGTCATTAACGAAGCGACCATGCGTCTCCAAATCAGTCAAGTCAAGGAACAACGTCTCTGGCCTTACCAAATCAAGAATCTGACGGACTTGACCATCAACTTCTTCCAGAAGGTACTTCCTCCAAAGGATAGTCTAATGGCAGGACGCCGTGAGGTGGGAACGAGAATCGGGTCGCGATCCAGGCACATCAACTGGGTACAACACTTATCGCCTTACACCCCGAAGTCGTATGTGTTATGCGTGGGATTACCCCGCCGCATACAACCGAACTCTCGTCCTCGACATCGAAGGTCGTCAACGAGCCATCAAATTAGAGGAAATCGGAACCCTTCCACCCATGAAAATTTCCCAGACGAAGTCTATCGGTTTCGACATTTGGGCCTCGGATGATGGAACGACGCAACATCTCGATATCAAGTATTATGTCGAAAGCCCGAAAAGTTTGTACCGCTCACGGACCAATGCGTCGGTTACGAGTCCCCGGTCCCAGGCCGAGGATCAAGGGTTTGTGGTCAATCAAAGGGCTGTGAGCGATCGAGTAAAGACGAGTGTGAGGATTCTGCTCAAGGAGGGAATTGGCGTGAGTTTTATCAACAGTGCACGATCTATGGAGTTGGCATATCTCGTTTTACAGGATATTCGGATTAAAGTACGAGAGACGGAGACGGAATACACGTCGAGTTTGGAAGTCCGATGGATTCAACTCGACAACGAGCTTTTCGGCGGATTCTACCCCATCATCTTGTATCCCACTGTCGTCCCGAAAACGGAGAAAGAATTGGCGGATCATCCTATTTTCAATCTCTCGGGGGTACTCTTGAAAGATCCGGAGCACGGGGTTATACGGTTCAAATACCTGCAACTTCTACTTCAGGAGATGACGGCCGAAGCAGATGAAGATTTCTTGTGGGCAGTATTGGAGACGGTACAAGCGCTCGTGGCAAGTTTCCATATCGAAGACGAATACAATGATTACAAGATTTCGGACGTGCCTGTTCAAAACAGCGAACAGATCGTCGAAGCATCCGGTGGGAATCTATACTTTGAAATGTTCCTCCTTCATCCTGTACAACTCAACGTTTCCTTTGTCAGAACCGAAGCCATCAATTCGGAACCTACCCTCTTGAAAGAGTAGCGCCCTTTATCGTATTCAACGCTAATTTGAAAGATGGTATCTCTCGTCAAAGAATCCTTTAGGGATATTCATCAACATCGTTACTATGGCAGGACTAAACATCAACGATGCACCAATTCAGTTCAACGCCGTCGTCCTCGAAGATCTACATACCTCCCCTGAAGGTCTCCTCAACCAACTCATCGCCAAATACAGAGGCGAAGCTCTCCGACAAGTTCACAAAGTAGTCGGTTCGGCCGACTTCATCGGCAACCCAGTGGGTCTGTTCACCAACATCTCTGCCGGTGTGCAAGATGTCTTTTATGAACCATACCAAGGGATTCTGGTTGGAGAAGGTATCCAAGAACTTGGTCTCGGTCTTGCCAAGGGAGCAAAATCCCTTGTCAAGAAGACCGTTTTCTCCGTCTCGGACTCGTTGTCAAAAGTCACTGGTAGTGTTTCTAAAGGTACGGGCTCCCGTTGTGTCTAGTTGACTGGTAGGTCTGAGTTTGGCGACGATGGACCAACAATTCCAAGCGAAACGACGCTCCAATCGACAGAGGAACCGTCCGAAACATGCCATTGGGGGAATCAGTTCCGGTGCGCGAGCCTTTGGCACAGGAGTCCTCAGTGGAGTCGGAGGCCTAGCAATGCGTCCTCTTGAAGGTGCTGAGCGAGAGGGTGTGGGAGGATTCATCAAAGGTGTCGGAAAGGGTATCGCTGGGTTCGCCACTAAACCCGTTGTCGGGATGTTTGATTTCGCAAGTAATGTCTCGGAAGGTACGCTCCATTGTTAAAGAGGAGAGTTGACATCAGGTGTTCGTAATACAACGACGTTATTTGATCGCGATCCTCTCGATCGGTTCCGTCGACCCCGTTTCATAGCTAAAGACGGCGTCGTGCGGCCCTACAATTCCTTCGAAGGTTCCTTCCCGCGAACCGCTTATTCTAACTTTTAGCCGACGGACAATACGCACTTCGTCAAGCAAGCGACGCAAAATATTTCCGCGAGAATTACGTTTTCCATCTCGACTTGCCGGGCAAAGAAAAGATCATTGTGCTAACATACGATCGAATTTTACGAATCACGCTCGGTTCGCTGCGCGTAGATTGGGACGTCCATTTCCATCAAGTGGATACCATTACCCTCGAACGGGCAGGCATATCTATTGTCCTGCGTGATGGAGCCACAGGTCCGTTTATCCCGTGTCCGAATAAAGATGATCGAGAGAAGTTTTTCCGGTTACTCGCTCATGTGGTGGAGGAGTATAATTCGCGAATGGAGGGGAGTGTCGTTTCTTCAACACAAGGTTCTGCGGGTGGAAATGGGAGATTGAGTCGGTGGACGTCGAGGACGAGTGGGTATAGTGTGGAGAGTGGATGGCATTGAGCGTTATACAGCAAGAGTACAATAGTCTTGGTCGAGTAGGGATACCGTGGTGTTATGCCCCTTGTATTTGTACTGTGTTTGTATCCTGATATCACGAATCTACAGATAATAGCCATAAATGAACGCAATTCTGATGTCTATCTCGTCTCTCGTTTCAAAAATCCTCGGAAAAAGTCCATGAGTCCATACTCTCCGTCCCGAGTGACATGTAATTGTTCCTTCGGCCCCGTCAAGTCCTCTAATATCCCCACCGCTCCGCGAACGAAAGGTTTGATCTGTACATTCGGCGGCGGCGGGGCCATCGCTCGAGTTCGTACTGCATCCACTATCTGTGGTGCAACATCTCGGTAACATTGTTCCCACTCGGTTTGTAAATTGGTATAGGCTTTTCGTGCGCTGTAGGGGGCAATCATATTATAACTCCGTGCTTTTGCGTTCATATCTTCGACCGCCAAAGAATGGTATGCTTTTTCTCTGGTTTCCCACTCATTTTTATACTCCCGCAAGGTAAAATTCGATGATATTTCGCGTTCGACGTAGGCTTCTGCAGCGGCGATATGACTTTTTAGGTTTCCGGGGGCAGTGGTGATTTGTCTGGTTACATGACGGAGCCATTCTGTACGCATTGACTGACGAAACTGTGCAAATGCAGCAGTGAGATCAACTTGAGCTTGAACCCACGGTGGCGCAGCCCCCTGACGTTGTAGAATTCGATTCAAAAAGTATTCTGTCGTTAGTCACTCCGAATAAAGGCTTTACCTGTCCGATCGATATGAGGACTATCGTTCAAGTGGTCTTTCTTGGCTGGTTTACCCCGTCCGGGCAGATTCTTAAACTCCCCGCGAGCCCGAGCATCCTGGATCCTCTCCTCCGCCAACGACGCCAACCCCTCCATCGTAGCAGGCATAGCTCTAAAACCAGGCGACAACTTCTCTTTAAGTAAACTATACCCCTGACTGGCTTCCTTCGCCGCCAGAACCCTGCCACTTGTCGTTTTGGGCGGTACCGGCTTTTTCGGTCCCCGTAGCGGTAAACTACTCAACGTCGGTTTCGGTACCGGCACCTTCAACGGCTTATGTACATCTGTCAGCTGTCGTAGCACCGCGTCAGAGGTAGACTCTTCCCCTGTCCAGGGTCTGTCGGCGGCGATGTCCCGCGTCAACTTGTCGGCTGAGCGCGGGAGATTGGCCTCGGCAAAGGCGCGAGGGTACGATTGTTCAAAGGAGGCTTGCGAGATGCGGTCTTGGAGTTTGAGAAGGTCGACTTCGGTTATGGTGGACGAGGGTGTTCCTGCTTTGGGGTCATCAGGGAGGGGTTGGGCGGATTCGGCGAGGTCTTGAAGACGGCGATGCATTGCGCCTTGATCTTCCGACGGTTCCTCGGCTTCGGAAGGAGGTTTGGTTTGCGGAGAGGAGGTTGAGTAACGTCGACATGACGGTGGGATGAAGGCAATTCTGAGTTTGGATGGGCGTGAGATGAATGGACGGAGATGCAGTGTCAATGGCATGGATAAGGCATTCCAAGTACACGCAACACAAATTGTCGATGGACCAAATCTCCGGGATATGAATGACTCAAATAAAAAGATTCGTCTTTGATTCCGGCTTTAAGTACGTAAATTCCAGATACGCCTTCAGGTTGATTAACTTGAACGTGGGATTATCCAAAACCGAACTCTTTTAGTTGACTATTGACTCCGTTCAAATATAGTCCTTGAATAATGACATGTTTGATGGCAATTTCGTGGATATAAAGGACAGCATTCAAGAAATGGGAGGAATAGAACTTTGAGTTTCACCTCGAGATCGGCGGTGATCAGATCAAAGAATCCGCGAACGTCAACGGTTCGGAATCGAAATAAAAGCAATCATTGAAGTGAGATCAGTTTGATAACCTTCTCTCTGAACCTGAGTAACCTTTTCTCCCACCATTCTCTTCTATGACAATACAATTAATGGAAGTCAGTTAGGCCTTACATCGCAAAGCATCACTACTTATAACCGTCTCAGAAGATAGAAAAAGCTGAAGAGATCCATATTTTGAAGTGCAAGCCTCGATAGGGAGTATTTTTAATTATTCTTAATACGAAGTTCTCTGACTTCAGGTTGCGCTGGAGATCGGAAATAATTGTGACGCGAACGGAAGCTGTGGTAAATCGGCTGGTCCGATTTGGTATGACGTGCCCAGCCATTTCCGCTTTCCGGCCATCATCCATCACCATCACACCTCCCCAAATCATCCGACCGAAATCCATCGATCCATCGGCCGTCCGCATCGACCCCACGAGCGCAGCACACCCAATCCACGCAGCCATGCTCCGCTCCCGTCTCTCTCCACTCCTCCTCTCCACACCCACAACTTCCCTCCTCCGTCAATCCCCACGCCGATTGACCCTCCTCAAGCCGCTCTCCTCCACCGCATCCATCAAACAATCCCCCAAACTGTCCCTCATCATTCGTCCGCCTCCCGCAAAGAATGCCCTCCAATTGGCCCGGGTGTTTAGTACCACTGCAGTGAGCAGAGACGCCAAAGCGACAACTGTACCTCCCAATTGACTTCCCTCCTCCTTTTTATGCATTGGATGGACCTGATTCTTTTTAGCCTCCGACCCCGGTTCCGATTGGTGAGATGGCAAAGAAAGATGACCATAAAGACCATTCGGGAGCGAGTGAATTGCAAACAGATCTTGTATGTCCCCAATCCAATTCAATTGTCTACAGCGAAATTGACATGCCGGGTATGTAGAAAAAAGTATCGGAAATGTTTGGCGGAACTCCGGAACCTGCTCTTTTGGCTGGACTGTTTGGTGTTCTCCCATATGCCGGGGCATCCATCGCAACACTCCTTTTAACTTGGGATATCAATGCCGCGACACAAGGCTCGCAAGCTCTCAAAGGAGCAACCTCTCAAAGCGGTATCCTTATCCCATTTTCTTCCCATCGAACCGTAGTTAATGGTATTACATAGCATACTGGCTTGATCCTCAAACTGCGCAGCATTTATTGGATATCCTACAGCCCATTCAAATTGGCTATGGAGCCGTCCTTCTTTCCTTCCTCGGCGCAATCCACTGGGGTCTCGAATTCGCCGGAATGGGAGGCCATCTCGTACCTCATCCACCCTCGCGCAGACAATGCCATTCTAACAATAGGGCTTCCGTCGATATTTCCTGGGAATTCTAGCCCCAACATTAGCTTGGCCGACAATCCTACTCCCCACAAATATTGCTCTCGCGATACAATTCCTCGGGTTCACTGGCATGTACTACGCCGACTCCACTGCCACCCGTCACGGATGGGGTACCCCCCACCCCCCTTGCCCCCACCAAATTGGTCATCGAATGTG
>Ga0335073_10014534_pt1 | contig 11033 bp, 9 predicted proteins | sample Lox_Sample_22_FD_207093 | JGI IMG/M metagenome (GOLD analysis project Ga0335073, IMG submission 207093) | Soil microbial communities from Loxahatchee National Wildlife Refuge, Florida, United States - Lox_Sample_2.2 | ecosystem: Environmental > Terrestrial > Soil > Wetlands | place: USA: Florida... | reverse complement strand
CGCGGTCAGCCCCGGCAGCGGCTCGCTGGCCGCGAAGCCGGCCCGGACGGCCTCGAGGGCGAGCAGGGCTTCCTCGCAGCTCGTGTCCGGCAGCGCGACGGCGAACTCGTCGCCGCGAGAGTGCGCGACCAGCGCGCCCTGAGGGAGTCCCGCGGCGAGCGACCGCTCGAACGCCCCGAGGACCGCGTCGCCGGCCTCGGTGCCGTGCGCCGCGTTCAGCGGCCCGAACCCGTCAAGGTCGGCCACGGCCACGGAGACCGGCAAGTCGGGGTCGAGCAGGTTGATCTCGGCGGCGAGCCCGTTCAGCGACAGTGCCTGTGAGCGGTAGGTCATGACTTGAGTATGGCGGTCGAACATATATATATGAAGTATCTGTATAGACACACGTGCCTTGCCGATGCCTCGCCCCCCGCGCCCAACGGCCGGCCTCGTGCTGGAGACTGCGGGCATGGACGTTGCCCTGTCCCAGCCTTCGCCGTCCGACGCGGCCGAGTTCATCGAGGCGGCACGGGACAGCATCCCGCTGCACGCTCCCTGGCTCGGCCTGCCGGACACCCCGGAGCTCTTCGCTGCCTACCTGGAACGCGCCGCGCGCGACGACCAGGCCAGTTACCTGATCCGGCACCGTGAATGCGGCAGCCTGGTTGGCGTGGTGAACGTCAACAACATTGTCCGCGGCGGCCTCCAGTCGGGGTCCCTGGGCTACGGCGCCTTCGCCTCGCACGCCGGGCAGGGCCTCATGACCAGGGGGATGCGCGCGGTGCTCGGATCGGCGTTCGGCGATCTCGGCCTGCACCGGGTCGAGGCGAACATCCAGCCGGGCAACACCCGCTCCATCGGCCTGGTGCGCCGGCTCGGCTTCGAGAAGGAGGGGTTCTCCCGCCGCTACCTCAAGATCAGCGGGGAGTGGCGCGACCACGAGCGCTGGGCGCTGCTGGCCGAGGACTTTCCCGGTTAGGCCGTGCCCCTCCGGTCACCAGACGGGTCTCGTCGCTGATGCGCCGGGATGCTGTCGCGGCAATGCGGCGCGCCCAAAAGGCAGACGCGGCGCGCCGAAACCCAGCCACCCCGCCGAAATCGGCGAAGCCCGCCGTTTGAAAAGGGATAGACACGGGCATTTCCGGCGCCCTGCCGCACGTCGTCCGGTGGCGCGGATAGTGTCGCCGGCCCGGCGCTGTGGTCCTACTAGGGTCAACGAGCCGACGACACCATAGGACTGCCGTGAGATTCACGTCGCCGTGCTCGGTCAGGGCCCGGCAGACCCGGGTTCGGTGACGCCGAGCAGCGGCTCGTCGGCGGAGCGCAGGTCCGCGGTCGGCAGGCCGCCCGGGTACAGCTGCCGGACCTTCTCGGCTACGGCGATGGCGATCTCGACGTGCTGGCGCCGGCTGGCGGCGTAGAAATCCTGGGCGTCCGCGCTGAGCTTGGGGCGGGCGTGCAGGGGCTTGTCGCTGACCGCGAGCAGCGTGGCGGTGGGAACCCGGTAGCGGAACCCGTTCGCGGCCACCGTCGCAGACTCCATGTCCACGGCCAGGGCGCGCGACAGCCGCAGCCGCTCCTCGGTCGTGGCCAGGTTCAGCTCCCAGTTCCGGTTCGCGGTGGTGAACACGACGCCCATCCGGCTGCGCAGGCCGCGGGCGGTCAGCTCGCCGACCAGGAGCGAGTTCAGCGTGTAGTTGGAGACGACCGGCACGCTCAGCGGCAGCACCTCGTCGAGGACGTGATCGTCACGCATGTACGCGGTCGCCAGCACCAGGTCCCCGATGTTCTGGTGGTTACGCAGGCCGGCGCAGTGCCCGATCATCAGCACCAGGTCCGGGCGCAGCACGGAGAGGTGGTCGGTCAGCGTCTTGGCGTTGGACGGGCCGACGCCGATGTTCACCATCGTCAGGCCGGAGCGCCCCGGCCGCATGTGGTGCCAGGCCGGCATCTGCCGGCCATCGGAGTCGGGGCCGACGCAGTCCGGCAGGGCGCCGCGGAACTCGGCGACGTGCCAGTCGTAGTTGGTGAGCAGCACGTGGCGCTGGAACATCTCGGCGCTGGTCCCGGTGTAGTGCTTCAGCCGGTCGATCGACAGCGCCATCCGCTCGGGCGCGAACAGGAACAGCTTCTTGCGCCGCAGGTCCCACCGGGTTTCGTCGACGGCGGGCCCGAGGGCGGGGTCATGCAGGTCAAGGGCCTCGCGTCCGGGGGAGACCAGGATCCGCGCCCCGGCGGCCGCCAGCTTGGCCAGCTCCCGCTCCAGGTACCAGCGAATCGCCCGCGGGCACGCGAACTCGCCCTCGAGCACGGGGTTGTCCGCGGACCAGGGCCGCTGGACCGTCAGCCGGGGGTAGCGGCCGGCTTTGTCGGCCGCCTCCATGGCGTCGCACAGCCGCTCGATCTCCGCCGGGCGGCTGCTGTCGGGGATCACCGAAAAGTCCGCGGACAGGTCCACCCGGTCATCATGCCAGCACCGCGGCCGGCCGCAGCGGCCGCTGGGGAGTGGTCACGCGCGGCGGCAGCGGCCGCTGGGGGAGCGGGCCATGCGCCACTACGCTTGTCTGCCGTGCACCAGGTGGCGGTGATCGCGGCGGGCGACGGCTTCCGTGTCGCCGACGTACGCTGCGCCGGCGGCCCGCCGGGCTTCGACGCGCCCGAGATCGAGTGCGGATACAAGCTCGTCGCCGCGCAGCGCGGCGCGTTCCTGCGCCGGCAGGGCGGGACCGAGGTCCTTGTCGACGGCACGGTCGCGTACCTGACCGCGCCCGGGCTGGCCGACCGGTTCGCCCACCCGCTGCCCGGCGGGGACACCTGCACGGCCATCACGCTCGAGGAGTCCCTGCTCGCGTCGCTGGCCGGCGGGGACCCGGCGGCAGCGCACGCCGTGCTGCCGATGGACGCGGCCAGCGAGTTCGCGCTGCGGCGCCTCACCGCGCAGGCCCGGCACGGCGATCCCGGCGGCAGCGTCGCTGAGCACGTGGTCCGGTTCGCCTCGGCGGTGCTCGCGCGCCGGATCCCGGAACGGGTCGCGAGCGGCCGCCCGGGCACCGCGGCGGCACGACGGCGGGCGGTGAGCCAGGCCAAGGCGGCGCTGGCCGCCGATCCCCGGCTCGGGCTCGTCGCGCTCGGCCGGGTGACCGGCTGCTCTCCGCACCACCTGAGCCGGGTGTTCACCCAGCTCACCGGGCTGACCGTGAGCCAGTACCGGAACCGGCTGCGGGTCAGCCTGGCGCTGGAGCGGGTCGCCGGGGGCGAGCGCGATCTGGCCCGGCTCGCCGGTGACCTCGGCTTCGCCGATCACGCGCACCTGACCAGGACGGTCCGGGCCGCGACCGGCCGCACGCCCAGCGCGCTGCGCGCCGCGTTCCGCGACGCGGGTGTCCCGGGGGTTTGTCGGTGGCCGCCCGTAGCCTGAGCCGATGGACATCATCCTGATTCCCGGTCTCTGGCTCGACGGCTCCTCGTGGGACCAGGTCGTGCCCGTCCTCGAGCAGGCGGGCCACCGCACGCACCCGCTCACGCTGCCCGGCATGCAGTCCAAGGACGCCGACCGCTCGGACATCACCCTGCGTGATCACGTGGACGCGGTCATCGGGGTCATCGATTCTCTTGACCCGGCCGGCGGCAAGGTCGTGCTCGCCGGGCATTCCGGCGGCGGCCTGATCGCCCACGCGGTGGCCGACGCGCGGCCCGACCGCGTCGCGCGCGTGGTCTACGTGGACAGCGTCCCGGTCGGCGACGGCAGGCCCATCAACGACGAGCTGCCGGCAGAGAACGGCGAGGTCCCGCTGCCGGACTGGGAGCTGTTCGACGACGAGGATCTGTTCGACCTTGACGATGAGCTGCGCGCGGCGTTCCGCGAGCGGGCGATCCCGTCGCCGCTGCGCGTCACGCGCGACCCGCAGCGGCTGTCCGACGACCGGCGCTACGACGTGCCGATCACCGTGATCGCGTGCGAGTTCCCGAGCGCGATGATCCGGGAGTGGATCGAGGCCGGGCACCCGTACGTGCAGGAACTCGCGAAGATCCGCGACGTCGGCTACATCGACCTGCCCACCGGGCACTGGCCGCAGTTCACCAAGCCGCAGGAGCTCGGCCGGGCGATCCTCGCGAGCGCCGGGCCTGCGTGATCGCCCGGTCCGCTACTGATACGTGTACCCGGGGTCCTGCTCGCCCCTGCGCGCGCAGCGCAGGCTCAGGCCGTCCGGCTCGCACCACTCCTCGTAGCCGCTGCGGAACGGGTAGCCCGCCCACTGGATGTTGTCGTCGAACAGGTGGCTCGGCGTGAAGCCGACGTAGCTCGAGGCGTCGTCCGGGTCGCCCGAGCCCGAGTACTTCACCTCCTCGGGATACGGGTAGACGGGCCGGGTGAACTCGACCGTGCCGGTGGCGGCGCCGGTACCGGCCGCCCCGGTTCCGCCGGTCACCGCCGCAGCGACGACGCTGCCCGGCGCCTGGCCCTGCTCCACCCAGTTGATCAGCGGGGTCAGCAGGTCGAACACGTTCGGCCCGTAACCGCCGCCGCAGTGGTAGACACCGGGGAACATGTACAGCCGGTAGAACTTCGCCGCGGTCTGCGCGCCCATCGTGTGAATGACCGCCTGGCGGTAGGCCACCGATCCGTACGGCGGGATGAACTGGTCGGCCCAGCCCTGCCACTGGATCAGCTTGCCGCCCGCCCGGTAGAACGCGGTCAGGTTGGGGTCGGTGGCGTCGACGATGCTGGACAGGTTCTGCGGGTTGCCGTGGCTGGCGTACTCCCAGAACGTCTGCTGGTCGAACGGGAAGCTCGTGTCGAGGCTGAGGCTGAGGTTGTCGTGCCAGAGCCCGACCCAGCGCAGGTAGCCGATGCCGATGCTGTGGAAGAACGTCGTGTCCTCCGGCGACTGCCCGGTGGCGGTCGGTGAGGTGGTCGCCGGGATGACGATCCCGGGCCAGGCACCCTCGGCGCCGTAGGGCTCACCATCGGTGTACAGGTGCTCGCCGTCCGGGGCCACCGCGCCCGCGTACAGCCGCTTGGCCGCGGCGACCTGCGCTTGGGTAAGGCAGTCCGACGTGTTGGTCGCGCCCGCGGCGCACGTGATCGCGGCGTAGTTGAAGTCGCAGTCACGGGGATCCTGGATCGTGCCGTCCCGCAGGCCCGGATCGGCGCATTGCGAGATCACGGCGTTGTGCAGGACCTGCGCCGCCGCCGCCGTAAGGATCGGCTCGCCGTCGGCGGTCTCGTCCGCCGTGGACTCGTACGGCTCCTCCATCGCGTTGAGCGCAGCCTGGTTGAACGCGGGCGCCCCGGCGATGATGCCCTGGAAGTCGTCGGGGAACCGCTGGGCCTCCATCAGCGCCTCGCGGCCGCCGTCCGAGCAGCCGTCGTAATACGAATACGCCGGTGCCTGGCCGTAGAACGAGGCGATAATCGCCTTCGCCGCCACGGAGAACACGTGCTCGGACAGGTAGCCGAAGTCGACCTTGAGCATCGGGTCGTCAACGGCCCACGCCTCGACGTTGCCGCCGCCAATATGGCCCTCGTCATCCTGGCCCAGCACGAACTGCCCGTTATTCAGCGGAACGCACTCGTCGATCCCGGCCTGCCCGCTGGCGGCGGGCTGGCTGACCCCGACCGAACCGCAGTAACCACCGCAGCCTTCCTGCAGGTACCGGCCGGTATAGGTCTGCGTGGGCAGCTGGAGCTCGAACTGAACCTGCGGGGCGACGATGCCCGACACGTCGCAGTACGGGAACGTCACGCCGTTGGTCGACGACGGGCTGACCAGCGTCGCCGACAGGATCGTGGTCGGGGCTCCCCGCACCTGGCTGAAGTCTTCGCTGGTTAGCTGGCTGCACTGGTACTGGGGCGTCTGGACGGCGCGGCTGGGGACACCCGCCGGGTTAACCGCGAGGGCCGTGCGCCTCGACACGACGTTGCCGACCCGCAGGACGTCGGACACGGTCGTCGCCCCGCCGTGCGCGGGCCGCTGGCCGAGCGCCAGCAGGCCCGCGGCAAGGGCTAACGCCGCGGCCGCGGCGACAAAGGCGGCGGACCGTGCGCCGGAGCGTCCGTTCCCGCGGGCGTAGGCCAGCGGCCGCAGAGCGCGCATGAAACCTCCCGTTATCGGCCTTAGACATGAATCTGCGGTAAATGAGACGCCATGCGGCGCACCAATTTCAATAGCGAAAACTAAGCGTTCGTGATCCGCACACCTGTCCGCTTGGCTGAACGTCTGGCCGCCGGCAGCGCCCGCCGTTCGGCGGGGCTGGCGTGGCAGTTCCTGCAGGGTGCGCGGGCAAAAGATCAGGGTCGCTGACGGATGCCCTCGCGGCCTGCCGTATGGGACTCTGGCGTCAGCAGGGGATATGAGCTTGTTGTGCCGAGGGGGTGCCGTTCATGGCGAGGGTCGTGATCATAGGAGCCGGGGTGGTGGCGCTGGGCGCCGCCATGCTCCTGGCGCGTGATGGCTATGAGGTCGTCGTGCTGGAACGGGATCCGGCGGCGCCGCCGGATGACCCGGCCGACGCGTGGGAGCGCTGGGAGCGCCCGGGGCTGAACCAGTTCCGGCTGCCGCACGCGTTCCTCGGCGGGTACCGGGCCACCATGCAGGCCGAGCTGCCCGAGGTGGCGAAGGACCTGGAGGCCGCCGGCGCGCTGCGGCTGAACTTCATCCGCGACGTGCTGCCCGAGGCGATGTCCGGCGGCTGGCGGGACGGCGACGAGCGCTTCGAGTGGCTGACCGGCAGGCGGCCGTTCATGGAAGCCGTGGTCGCCGCGGCCGCCGAGGCGGTCCCGGGGGTGGAGGTCCGCCGCGGCACGGCCGTCACCGGGCTGACCAGCGGGCCCGCTGCGCTGCCCGGCGTTCCCCACGTGACCGGCGTGCAGACCAGATCCGGTGAGTCCATCCCGGCCGACCTGGTGGTGGACATGACCGGGCGGCGCTCGGGCCTGCCGGACTGGCTCGCCGGGATCGGCGCGCGCCGGCCCACCGAGGAACTCGAGGACACGGGCCTCGTTTACTACGGGCGGCACTTCCGGTCCGCGGACGGATCGATACCGCCCATGATGGGGCCGCCCCAGATTCCCTGGGGCACGGTCGTCTCGCTCACCCTGCCGGCCGACAACGGGACCTGGTCCGTGGTGCTGGCGGCTGCCGCGAAGGACAGGGCGCTGCAGCCGCTGCGCGAGGCGGAGCGCTGGGAGGCGACGGTGCGCGCCCTCCCGCTGGTCGCGCACTGGCTCGACGGCACCCCGATCGACGACGGCGTGCAGGTCCTGGCCCGGCTGGAGGACCGCTACCGCGGTTTCGTCGTCGACGGCACACCGGTCGCAACGGGGGTGGTGCCGGTCGCCGACTCCTGGGCGTGCACCAACCCGACCCACGGGCGCGGCACGTCGATCGGCATGCTGCACGCGGTGACGCTGCGCGACCAGCTTCGTGCGGTCGGCCTGGACGACCCGGCGGCGTTCGCCCGCGAGTTCCACGCCGCGACCGCCCGGGACGTGGAGCCCTGGTACCGCATGACCAACGCGACCGACCGGCACCAGCTCGGCGAGATCGCCGCCGGCATGAGCGGCGGCACCTACGAGCCCCCCGACCCCGCCTACGAGCTGGAGAGGGCGCTGGAAACCGCCGGCAGCCAGGATCCGGACTGCCTGCGGGCGAACCTCGACGTCCGGCTCGTGCTGCGCCTGCCCGACCAGGCTCTCGCCGACCCCGGCCTGCGCGCGAAGGCGCTGCAGCTGGGATCGGGCTGGCGGGAGCCGCTGCCCTTCGGCCCGGACCGCGCGCAGCTCGTGGCGCTGGCCGGTGCGTCATGAGCGGGCCCGGCAGCACGGCGCGGCGGGTCGAGTCCGGCGGGACCGGCATCGAGTACGAGGTCACGGGGGAGGGGCGGCCGGTCATTCTGCTGCACGGGTTCCCGGATTCCGGCCGGCTGTGGCGCCACCAGGTCCCAGCGCTGGCGGAGGCGGGCTTCCAGGTCATCGTGCCCGACCTGCGCGGCTACGGGCGGTCGGGCAAGCCCGCCGACGTCGAGGCGTACTCGCTCCTGCTGCTGGCCGGTGATGTCCAGGCGGTCCTGGGCGACCTGGAGATCACCCGGGCTCACGTGGTGGGCCACGACTGGGGCGCCGCGCTGGGCTGGGTGCTCGCGGCCTTTGCGCCCGGCAGCGTCGACCACCTCGCCGTGTTGTCGGTCGGGCACCCGGCCACGTTCCGCCGCACCATGCAGCAGCGCGAGAAGTCCTGGTACATGCTGCTGTTCCAGTTCCCCGGCGTCGCCGAGCGCTGGCTGTCCGACGATGGGTGGGCCAACTTCCGGGCCTGGGCCCGCCACCCCGACGCCGACCAGGTGATCGGCGAGCTGGAGGCGAACGGCTCGCTCACGCCGGCCCTGAACTGGTACCGGGCCAACCTCCCGCCCGAATCGTGGGTCGAGCCGCCGCTGCAGTTCCCGCCGGTCGAGGCGCCCGTGATGGGCATCTGGAGCACCGGCGACGGGGCCCTCACCGAGGTGCAGATGACCGACTCCGCCCGCAGCGTGGCCGGCCCATGGCGCTACGAGCGCCTGGACGGCCCCGGCCACTGGATGCAGCTGGAAGCGCCCGCCGAGGTGAACACGCTCCTGCTCGACTTCCTGCCCCGCTGACGTCGCGGGCCGTGCTTAGGGTTCGGGATAGAGCCCGGCCAGCAGTTCGGCGGCGCGCGCGAACACCGCGGGCGTGACAATCTCCGGCACGATGAACTGGTAGATCTGCAGCCCGAGGAACAGCGCGTGGCCGATGGCCCAGGGCTCCACGGAGGTGGTCCCGGGACGGGGCTGCTCGTCGTCGTCCGCGGCCAGCTGCTCGAGCCGGCGCTGGAGGTCGGCGCCGTAACGCCGCAGGGCGCCGGGGCTGCGCAGCAGGGCCGCGATGAACTCGAGGCCCACCGCCAGCCGGGCCTTGTCCGTGGTGGCTTCGTCAACGGCCACCGCGGCGCCGAACTCCGCCAGCCGCTCGCGCAGCGGCCGCGACAGGTCGTTCAGCACGGCGCCGTAGTCCGGCGTCGGCGTGGCTTCGATGGCGCTCAGCAGCAGGTCCTCCTTGCTGGAGAAGTGCCCGTAGATCGCGCCCTTCGTGACGTCGGCTGCTTCGGCGATCTGCTCGAGCGAGGTGGCGGCGTAGCCGCGCTCCCGGAACAGCCGCTCGGCCTCGGCGAGCAGGCGCTGCCGCGTCCTCGCCTTCGACGTCTCTCTCGTCACCCTGGCCATGCGGTCATCCTGCCACAGTTGATATTCCATCAGAATCTAGATACCGTCAGTATATGAATCGGCCGTTAGGCCCCGTGCGGCGCTCGGCAGGGGAGGGCGGACATGAGCCTTCGGGAGCGGGTGATGCACCGCGTCGTCGAGCCCATGGCGATGCGTTTCTACCAGTGGCGTGGCGATCCCGTCGCCCGGCTGCTGCAGCCGGCGGCCAAGGCCGACCCGTACCCGCTCTACGCCGATCTGCGCCGACGCGGCCTTGACCGCAGCTCGCTCGGGATCTGGGCCACGGCGAGTCACGCCACGGCAGCGAGCATCCTGCGGGATCCCCGGTTCAGCTCCTCACCGGTGCACCAGCCGGGCTACCGGCCGCCGGCCTACCCGGACGGCGACCCGCGCGCCGGGCTTCCCGTCGACGACCTGCTCACGATGGACCCGCCCGACCACACGCGCATCCGGCGCCTCGTGTCCAGCGCGTTCACAAGGAAGGCGATCGCCGACCTGGAACCATGGATCCGGGACCTCACCGGGCACCTCCTCGATCAGGCCGGCGCCGCGGCGGGCTTCGACCTCATCGACGCGCTGGCGTTCCCGCTGCCGATCGCCGTGATCTGCCATCTTCTCGGCGTCCCGGCCGAGGACCAGGCCAGCTTCCGGGTCTGGGGGCATGACGTCGCCGCCACCCTGGACCCGCAGACCGCCGCGGGCGGCGAGAGCCAGACGCGATCGTCGGAGCTGGCCCTGACCGCGTACCTGCGGGATCTGGTGGACAAGCGCCGTGCCGATCCCGACAGCAGCCTGCTCTCCGCGCTCGTGGCCGTCGAGGAGGAGGGCGACCGGCTCAGCCCCGGCGAGCTCGTCAGCACCGCGCTGCTGCTGCTCATCGCCGGCTTCGAGACGACCGTCAACCTGATCGGCAACGGCACCGTCGCCCTGCTCGGCGACCGCCAGGACTGGCAGCGCCTGGGGGAGGAGCCGTCACTGGTCCCCGCGGCCGTCGAGGAACTGCTGCGGTACGACAGCCCGGTCCAGATGACCTCGCGGACCGCGACCGAGGACGTGGACGTGGACGTGGACGGCACGGTGATCCCGAAGGGCGAGTCGGTCATCGTGGCCATCGGCGGTGCCAACCGGGATCCCGGCGTGTTCGAGGAGCCCGACCTTCTGCGGATCGACCGGCCGAACGCCTCGCGGCACCTCGCGTTCTCGCTCGGGATCCATCACTGTCTCGGCGCCGCGCTGGCCCGCCTCGAGGGCCGCATCGCCGTCGAGGAGCTCACCCGCCGGTACCCCGGGCTGGAGCTGGCCGGGACGCCGGCCCGCCGCCAGCTGCTCGTCCTGCGCGGCTTCGAGAGCGTCCCCGTCCGCACCCGGCAGCCGTGACATTCTGGACCCCATGACAGGGCCCTGCCGCGGCGCCGCCGTGACGCTTCTCGCCGCGGCGGTCGTCGCCGCGGCGGCCGCGTGCTCCGGGTCCTCCGAGCCCTCTGGCCACGAGCACCCCGCGGCTGCGCCATCGTCACCGGCGTCCGGCTCGCCCGCGGCGCAGGCTCCGGCCGGCCGGGCCAGCACGCCGCTCATCGTTCCGGCTCCAGAACGGGGCGGGGCGCTGTCCGCGGCGCACACGCTGACGGTCCCGGAAGGCTGGACGGCCCGGGTGTGGGCGCGGGTGCCGGGCGCCCGCATGGAGGCCTGGACGCCCGAGGGCGACCTCCTCGTGAGCGTCCCGGGGGACGGCAAGCTCGTGGAGCTGCGGCCGGACGCGGCGGGCACCGCGACCGTGCGGACCCTGGTCACCGGGCTGACCGGCCCGCAGG
>Ga0335073_10014533_pt1 | contig 11034 bp, 7 predicted proteins | sample Lox_Sample_22_FD_207093 | JGI IMG/M metagenome (GOLD analysis project Ga0335073, IMG submission 207093) | Soil microbial communities from Loxahatchee National Wildlife Refuge, Florida, United States - Lox_Sample_2.2 | ecosystem: Environmental > Terrestrial > Soil > Wetlands | place: USA: Florida... | reverse complement strand
GCGGTACAGCTGTGGGGGGAGTTGGTGAGCGGGGCGGTACAGCTGTGGGGGGAGTTGGTGAGCGGGGCGGTACAGCTGTGGGGGGAGTTGGTGAGCGGGGCGGTACAGCTGTGGGGTCGGGTTGGTGAGCCGGGCGGGACAGCCTGCCAGGGTGAGCTTGGCGGAGCGGGGGCGGGACAGGCGCGGGTGGGGTACGCGGTTATCGCGAGGAGTGTCTTGCGAGGGGGGAGCCGTCGCCGACCAGCCACAGATGCCCGAACGGGTCAATGAAGCCGCCTTGACGGTGAACGCCCCAAGGTCTCTGGTGATCACGGATCTCGTCGACGCTGCCGTCGGCTCCAGCCGTCACCGCACGTTCGATAAAGCCATCAGGGTCGTCGACGAACACTTCTACCCGTACTGTGCGGGAGCCAAGGGCTGCCGGGGTGTCCCAGCCGTTGTTCGCAGGCTCGCCGAGGAAGAACGGGGCGCCACCCACGGTCAGCCCGACAACGCTGCCGAGGTTCCACAGCTCCCTGGCGCCGAGTGCGTCCGCATACCACCTGGCAGCCGCCGTAGCATCGGGCACGGCGAGCATCACGGAGATCACCGGACGCTCAGCGTCGGCTGTCATCGCCATCTCCTTACTACGCGGCGGAGACTGCGGCGGGTCGGGGAGAGCACCGCCGGACCGCGCAGGAGTTCACTTCTTGCAGCCTGCCAGGCCGGGACCGTTGCTACTAGCCAGATCGCATCGCAACTCACGCTAGGAGCCGCCTGTCCAGTCAGTCGGCGCGGAACGGGGCTGTGGTCCGCGCGCGCGGTCAGCCATCTCAATCCAGAACTGCTTGAGCTGTCGCGGCCGTGCCTGCTGCCAGGGCGCTCGCCCGGTGCGCGGGTCCCTGGGCCTGGTGATCAGCGTCTGCTGCCGTCGGCAGAACGCCTCGCTCATCTCGACCCGAGGCTGGATGCCCTTCGGGGGATAAGGACACAGCTCGAAGACGCAGCCATCGACACAGCTGGTGCCGGGCACCGAGGAAACGGCAGTGCCAACGGTGCGCCCTGGCTCCAGCGCATCCCGGTACTGGGCGATGCAGGGCGGTAGGTCAGTGCGGTTCGAGCGCTTGAGCCGCCGCTCGCGCTCGGTCGGGTGATCACCACGGTCGGCCAGGTTCAGCAGCAGCAGAACATCGGCGACCAGCTGCTGTGCCCGGCCGTCCAGCGCCGTCCAGCCGGCCGACGGCGGGATCCACAACGGATGCCGACCGTGCGGCGTTCCCTGTCCGAGATTCCGCGAGCCCACCTGAGCGACGACGCTACTCTCGTCGATCCAGCAGTATCGCTGCGGCCGTCCTGTCCTGAGCGCCTGAGCGACAAGCACTGCGGTCTCGCGGACGAACGGGTGCAGCTCACTGCTTGCATCGGCAGAATCACCCCGGCCCCGCCGGTCACGCCCGGCCACATCGAGCCAGTGCTGGACAATCGCCTCGGGCCTGGCTCCGCGCCGGTCGTCGGGCTCCCGCAGCACCTCCGACATGCTCAGCAAGCACAGCGCGTGAAACAGCGTCAGCTGCGAGAACCAGTAGCGCGCGCCCTTGAGCATCTCGAGGGCTTGCTCGGCCAGGTACAACCGCGCCTCGCGCAGGGTGTCCGGATACGACGGCCGGTGATTGGCTGCATGCTTGAACCCCTGCGCGAGCGCAATCTCCAGCGAAATAGACAAATCCTGCTCACCGGCCTGCCGGTCGTCCTGGCCCATGTGCCGCAGCCATTGCGCCAGGTCCGCGCGGGCATTCTGAGCCAGCAGCTTGTCGGCCGGCGAGACGTCGCCGCCGCCCATCGACCCGACCAGCATCGGTGCGAGCCAGGCGCTGACGATCGATGCCCGGGCGGAGTCGGTGACGCTGTGCGCTTCCGGTCGTGGCGCATCGGCATCGGTGGCGGAACGGGCCGCACGCTCGGCCGCGCAGACAGCGCAGGGTGACTCGAGCTGTGCCCGGAGCGCGGCGTATGCCGAGCTGCCCCCGATGCCGATCTCCTGAGCTGCTGTTAGCTGAACCTGGTACGACCGATCGGCACACGCGATGACATATAGCTGAGGGTAGGCAGGCGTGGCCGCGAGGCTGTCGCTTCGTCGGCCTCTCTCCTCGATCGTCCGCGCCGCCTCGGCCAACCGGTGCACCACGCTGAGCTTGCTTTCTTCCAGCGTCCTCGGATCCTGGGTGTGGATCTGCCCCCACCTGTCGGTGATCTCGGCGGCGATGACGGCATGCATCGGCTCGTCGGCGACGCTATCGATCTCGAGCGCGGCGGCGTAGACATCCAGCACCTTGGTGTCTTCCCGCCTGGCCATCGCATCGCGCAGCGGCCCGACCGACTCGCGCGGGTCCTTGTGCGCAGCCTTGCCGCCGCGGCGCCCGCGCTTCGGACCCGGCGCGGCCGCTTCTCGGCCCGGCTCCGGCCGCACCGGCCGCACCGGCCGCCTGCTGACCGTTGAGTTGCCAGCCCGCGAGCCCAGCACCAGAGCGATCAGGAACTCGCGACCTGGCTTGGGATGCTGCATTGCCTGCCGCAGGAAGTCCGAATCCCGCAATGCCACCCCGAGCATCCGCGATCCGAGGTAGGCCTGCATAAGGCTGTGCGGGAACCGGACGCTATTCCCCCGCAGTTCGACAAGGTCCAGCTGCGCCCCCCAGGCTGCTGCGAGGCGGACGTCGACGCTGCGCACGCCGGGAGCCTGCCCTGATTGCCTGTCGATTTCTGCCAGCCGCGCCCGCACCTCTGCCTGGACTGCCTCGTCCTGCAGGTCGTCGAACTCGACCTCGAGCCGGTCGAGCTTGAGGCCGATGCAGGCAAGTGCAGACAAATGCTCGACTGCGGCATGGCGCTCGGAACGGTTCAGCGGGACTTCCTCACGGAGGTGACCAGCGATGAGTGCGCGTTCCCAGGTCTCCAGCAGGCTCAGCCGCAGTTTCGACCGGTCGACGCCGCGGGTGTCTACGACGCCGCTCTGACCGGCCGATGTAGGCTCCAGCAGGCCCTTGATCTTGAGCTCGCGGGTGATCTGCAGGTATATCGGCGCCTCGACTACCTCTGCAGTCTCGACGATCCAGGCCAGCCGCCGCTCGTCTTCGCCGGTGAGCCCGCCGACGATGTACGCCAGCGCCGCCTCGTAGCTGAGCGGCTCAAGGCTCAAGACGGCCGCGTCCGTGGCGCGGAGCGGGCCGTGCGGTCGCGACGCTATGACAAGCGGCAGGTGCTGCTGGTGCGCTCGCCGGATGGCGGACCGGATGATGTTGTCTCGCTCTGGCTCTGCGGCGAGGGCCTCCTCTAGCCCGTCGGCTAGGACTATGATCTTCCCGTCCTGCAGGAGACGGCGCCAGATGGTCTCGCCCTCCGCGAACGAGAACAGCGTCGGATTTACCTCGGCAAGGAACCGGTCGCGGGCTAGGTTCTCGAAGTCGAAATCGATTCCGGCATCACGCAATCGAATCGGGACCGGGATGGCGTTCTTCTCGGCGAGTAATTCCGTCAGCCGCACCAGGACCGCCGTCTTACCGGTCCCGACGCCGCCGGCGATCACGTGCGGACGGCTGCCGCGGTCATGCAGGTCGGCCATCACCGCCTTGCACAAGTCGTCTCGGCCCACGACTTTGTCGATGATCGCTCCGGCGGTCGGCACCAGCTCGCGTGAGCCCTCCCGTGCCCGCGCCCGATAGCGCCGTTGCAAGCCGAAAAGTCGCCATAGCACCAAGGACGAAGCCAGCGCCACCAGCACAGCGGACGCCAGTATGTTCGTGAGGATCCCGCAGGAAAACCCGAGTGATGAGCATCTGCGGTCTGGATCAAAAGTGAGACCTGACGGACCCCCGCGTGCGACGTAGAGGTAAGCCACCCAGGCGAGCCACAAGATAAACACGAGAACTGCAACGGCCGTAAGCACCGTCACCAGCCGGAGAAGTCGCCGAGATCTCCATTTGGCGGGCTCATCAACGCCGGCGCGGCTGCTCGGCCCCGATGCCAGATTGCCGCGCAGCCGCAGCCGCCGGAGTGCCATCCGGCTACGTCGTCGGGTCAGGCGGCTTCCGGCACCTGCCATTCGTTTCCTCCCCGCTAACGCAGCGTATGCCGCATCAGGCCATTCTTTCACCTATGTCACTTCTGCAAAGGGATTGACTCAGCCGTGGCGGGGCTCAGGAGAGCCATTGTCACCGTTTCTCAGAACAGGCACCATGGGCGGTTAATGAGGCAGGAACGGCTGATGCGGAGGAGTGACCGGTGCGTGTGCCTGTCGAGCCAGTTGCTGTCGGCCGAGCTAGCGCTGTGCCTGCGTGGCTGGCGGCACCAGCCGATCCTGGCATCGCCGTGACACTGGAAGTACCGGTACCGCCACTCGGCGGCGCCGTTGCGGCGCGGATCTGGGCACCAAGCAACACGCCTGACGATGCCGCGCTTCCGCTGCTGGTCGTGCATGACGGGCCGGACTATGACTCGCTGGCAAGCCTGACTCACTACCTCGGTGCCGGTATCGCCGGCGGATGGCTACCGCGGCTGCGCGCCGCGCTGCTCACCGCCGGAGACCGGAACAGCTGGTACTCGGCCAGCGCCAGATACGCCCGCGCTCTAACGGAGCAGGTGATTCCGGCCCTGACCGGCCTAGTTGCCACCACGGGGCGAGTCGGCATGGGCACCAGCCTCGGCGCGCTGGCCATGCTGCACGCTCATTGCCGCCGGCCTGGCACCTTCGGCGGCCTGTTCTTGCAGTCCGGCAGCTTCTTCGTACCGCGCCTGGATCCGCAGGAACGGCGCTTCCGCTACTACCGCAGGATCACCGCGTTCACCGCGGCCATGGAGGCCGACGGCGTGCCAGGCGTCCCCGTTCCGGCCATTCTGACCTGTGGCTCGGTCGAGGAGAACATCGCGAACAACCGCCTCATGCTGACCCTGCTGCGATCGGCCGGCTACCCGGCGACGCTGCATGAGGCCCGTGCGGGCCACAACTTCACGGCGTGGCGCGACGCGCTCCATCCATGGCTGGCCGAACTGCTGCAGCAGGTGTGCGGAAGAGGAAGGGAGGAGGCCGATGACATCTGATCGGCATCTGATCGGGCTGCTGCTCGGCACCGAGGAAGACTGGCCGCGCGCGTTCGAGGAGATCGTCCGGCGGCTCGGACCGGTGGCTGGCCCAGGCGGCTCGAGGCACAGCTTCGACTGCGAGCGGATCACCATAGAGCCCTTCGGGCTGCGCGACAAGCCGCGCTATCACCTGGTCATCGACCGGCTCGCCTACTGGTACTACGTGCCGCGCGAGTGGCTGAAGAAGGTCGCGCTGATGGACAGCGTCTACCTGCTGAACAGCCCGTTCACCTTCCAGTCGATGGAGAAACACGCGGCCTACTGCGCCATGATGCGGCTCGGGCTCAACGTGCCGGAAACGGTACTTGTTCCGTACAAGAACCCGGTCGACAACGCTCGGTACGCCTACACCGCGGCGAAGTACAACCAGCCGTTCGACCTCGACGCGATCGCCGAACAGATCGGCTACCCGCTGTTCATGAAGCCGTACGACGGAGGCGCCTGGCGCGGCGTATCGCGCATCAGGAATCCCGCTGAGCTGCACGCCGCCTACGACGCCAGCGGCGAGATGCTCATGCACCTGCAGAAGGCCGTCGACTACGACGTCTTCGCCCGGTCGCTCTCGATCGGGGCCGAGACCATGGTGATGAAGTTCCAGCCGGATGAGCCGATGCACCGGCGCTATGCGGTCGACCACGCGTTCCTCTCGCCGCAGGCGGGCGCGGAGGTCGTGACGATCGCCCGGCTGGTCAACGCGTTCTTCCGGTGGGAGTTCAACTCGTGCGAGACGCTGGTGGCCGGTGGTCAGGTTTACCCGATCGACTATGCCAACGCCTGTCCCGACGTAGCGCTGACCAGCCTGCATTACTACTTCCCCTGGGCTATCAAGGCGCTGGTCAAGTGGTGCGTCTTCGCGCTGGTTACTGGTCGGCGGCCGCCGCTGGAGCTGAGCACCGACCGTTACTTCGAGATCGCCGATGATGCCGGGATGTCGTATGCGGAGAAGCTGGCGGTCTACCGTGACCTGGCCGACAGCTACTTCGACACCGCCCGCTACGACGACTTCTGCGCCACCAGCCTGGCCCGCATTGACGAGATCGTGCTGGACTGGGTCGCAGGCCCAGACTTCGACGAGCTGCTGACCGCTACGGTGCGCTCGATGTACCCCGTGCACGAGCACGAGCAGTTCATCGAGCACCTGCGCGGCCTGCTCAGCGTCTGGGTGCAGGACGAGAGCAGCCGGCTGCAAGCCGCATAGCCAAGATCGGTGCTGGTCAGCGGGCCTTGGATCGTGCGAGTCTGTAACCAAGGTGCCGGATGGGGTACGTGGTCTGCTCATCAATCAGGCGAGGCCAGATGGGTCGCGAAATCCAGGCCATGAAGATTACCGGCGAGGACCGGGTTACCTACCGGGCCAAGCTGGCGCGGTCACTCGACGTGTTCGCCCAGATGCTGCACGATCAGATGTTCCGGGGCGACCCGGCACTGGTTGGCCAGGAGATCGAGCTCAACCTCGTCGACGATGTGGCCGCGCCCTCGATGCACAACGCCGACGTCCTGGCCGCCATCGCTGACCCGGCCTGGGCCACCGAGGTCGGACAGTTCAACCTGGAAATCAACGTCCCGCCACGGGAGCTGGCCGGGGACACCCTTGCCGGGCTGGAAGAAGAGGTCCGCGGCAGCTTGAACGCCGCAGACGCCAAGGCGCGGGGCATCGGCAGCCGGCTCGTGATGATCGGCATCCTGCCCACGCTGTCTAAGTCGGACGTCCATGCGGGCACGCTGTCGGCCAGCGAGCGGTACCGGGCGCTGAACGAGCAGATCTTCGCTGCGCGCGGCGAGGACATGCGGATCGAGATCGACGGGGCCGAGCAGATCCTGACTCATGCCGACAGCATCACCCCGGAAGCCGCATGCACGAGCGTCCAGCTACATCTGCAGGTCAGCCCGGACGCGTTCGCCAGCTACTGGAACGCCGCGCAGGCGGTCGCGGGCGTGCAGGTCGCGCTGGCTGCCAACTCGCCGTTCCTGTTCTGGCGGCAGCTCTGGCACGAAACTCGGATCACTCTGTTTGAGCAGGCAACCGACACGCGCCCGGACGAGCTGAAGCGGCAGGGCGTGCGGCCGAGGGTCTGGTTCGGCGAGCGCTGGATCACCTCGGTGTTCGACCTGTTCGAAGAGAACATCCAGTACTTCCCGGCGCTGCTGCCAATCGTCGAGCCGGAAGACCCGGCTGCCGTTCTCGACCACGGCGGGTGCCCCCAACTGGCGGAGATGAGCCTGCATAACGGCACCATCTACCGCTGGAACCGGCCGGTATACGCGGTCACGGATGGCAAGCCGCATCTGCGGGTGGAGAACAGGGTGCTTCCGGCCGGGCCGACGGTCGTTGACGTGATCGCGAACGCCGCTTTCTACTATGGCCTGGTGCGCGTGCTCGCCGAGTCGGAGCGACCGATCTGGACCCAGCTGTCCTTCACGACCGCGGCCGAGAACCTGCATGAGGCGGCGCGGTACGGCATGGGCGCGAGGCTGTACTGGCCAGGGCTGGGGGAGGCGCAGGTAGCCGAGCTCGTGCTGCGCCGGCTGCTGCCGATGGCCCATGAGGGCCTGGCTCGCTGGGGCGTCGACTCGGCCCAGGCTGACCGGCTGCTCGGCATCATCGAGCAGCGATGCCTGACCGGCCAGACTGGTGCCGCGTGGCAAATAGCGACGGTTAGCGCCATCAGCGAACGGAACGGGGCCGACCGGCCTGAAGCTCTGCGCCAGATGACACAGCGTTATATCGAGCACATGCACAACAATCTGCCGGTGCACGAGTGGCCGCAGTAGACACCGGCGGCCAGCCGGGCGTTCGCGTGGCACCGGCCGTGCCCTACGCCGGACTCGGGCTGGACCGGGCTACCGATCGGCGCGAGGATCCCGCCTGGGCGGCCGGGCTGGCGGCCGGGCCGCGGGCCCGGGTCAGGCTGCTCTGGCGCGATCAGTGCCTGGTTGCGGGGGATCCGCCAGTACCGCTCGTGCTCAAGGCCGCAGCCTTGGCCGAGGCCGACTTGCAGCGGCTTGTCCTGCTCGGCCTCGATGACGGGGCCCCGGAGTTCGCCGCCGACCTCTCCGATTCCAGTCTGGCGGATGCCCTCGCCACTACGGGCGCGGAAGCGGTAGCCGACACCCGCTCGCTGTTCGCGAGCCTGCCCGCGGCCGAGGCCGGAATCCTCGCCTATGCTCGCGGGCTGCTGTACTGGAACCGCAATCAGCGCTACTGCGGCCGGTGCGGTTCGGAAGCCATGTCGCGCAACGCGGGTCTCATGCGGGCTTGCACAAACGATGAGTGCGGCAGCCTGCTGTTCCCGCGCATCGCGCCCGCGGTCATCACGCTCGTTGAGACGATCGCCTCACCGGCTAGGTGCCTGCTTGCGCGGCACCGCGCCTCGACGGCCGGCGGCTACTCACTGCTGGCCGGATTCGTCGAGATCGGCGAGTCGCTGGAGGACGCCGTGCGCCGCGAGATCTTCGAAGAAGCTGGAGTCAGGCTACGTGACGTCAGCTACGTGGGCTCACAGCCATGGCCGTTCCCGGCCGGGCTCATGGTCGCCTTCCGGGCGACTGCTGCAGATGAGGCCGTATCTGTCGATGGCAACGAGATACTCGAAGCGCACTGGTTCACTCGGGCCGAGCTCAGGGACTATGACCAGAGCAGCGGCGGCTTCGGCCGGATCGACTCGATCGACCGCCTCGTGCTCACCGGCTGGCTCGCGGAAGGCGAGAGCTGACGCGGCAGCGGCCACCAGCCCGGAGGCTGGCGGCCGCTGCCGATGTCGGTACCCGTTGGGCCGTCGGAACCCGCTACTCGTTACCGAAGGACTGAATCTCGGCAAGCTCCGTCTCAGTGAGCTCGCGCGGGGTGTCGCCCTTGGCAACCTTTGCCTGCTGTACATGGTGGCGGATGCCATCGACCACCTCGGGGTTGGCGAGTGTCGTGACATCGCCGACGTCAGCGAAGTTCGACACCGAGGCGATCACCCGGCGCATGATCTTGCCGGATCTGGTCTTGGGCATGTCCGGCACGATCCAGACATTCTTCGGCCGGGCGATCTTGCCGATCTCAGTCTCGATCGCCACGACGACCTTGGCCTCCATCCCGTCTGGGTCGACGCCGGGCTTCAGCGAGACGTACATCTCCACCATGCGGCCGCGGATGTCGTCGATGACCGGGACTGCGGCCGCCTCAGCGACCTCGGGGACGGTCAGCGCGGCCGACTCCAGCTCCTTGGTGCCGAGGCGGTGACCAGCCACGTTGATGACGTCGTCGATCCGGCCCAGGATCCGGAAATAGCCATCCTCGGCCTGCAGCGCGCCGTCCCCGCAGAAGTACGGCCAGTCGTGCCAGTCCGTGCTGTTCGGGTCGGTGTTGTACTTGCGGTAGTACACGTCGAGGAACCGCTCTGGCTGGCCCCAGACCGTCTGCATGATGCCCGGCCACGGATTCCGGATGCAGATGTTGCCGGCCTTGCCGCTGCCCTTGGGGACCTCGTTGCGGTCCTCGTCGTAGATGACCGGGAAGATACCGAGCGCGCCGGGGCCGCAGCTACCGGGCTTCATCGGCTGCAGGCCGGGCAGCGTGCTACCGAGGAACCCACCGGTCTCGGTCTGCCACCAGGTGTCCACAATGGCGGCCTCGCTCTTGCCGACGAAGTTGTAATACCACCGCCAGACTTCGGGCTCGATCGGCTCGCCGACCGTGGTCATGTGCTTGAAGTGGTAGTTGTACTTGAAGGGCTCGTCCGGCCCGACCTTGCGCAGCATGCGGATCGAGGTCGGCGAGGTGTGGAAGATGTTCACGCCCAGCTTCTCGGCGATCCGCCAGGGCCGTCCGCCGTCGGGGTAGTTGGGCACGCCCTCGTAGATGACGGTGGTGGTACCGAGCGCTAGCGGGCCATACACGATGTAGGAGTGCCCGGTGATCCAGCCGATGTCAGCCAGGCACCAGTACACATCGTCGGGGTGGATGTCCTGGTAGTACTTCGACGTCCCGGCCACATACGAGAGGTAACCGCCGACGCTGTGCTGTGCGCCCTTCGGCCGTCCGGTCGTGCCGCTGGTGTACATGAGGAACAGCGAGTCCGTCGCGTTCAGCGAGACTGGCGCGACCTCCTGGCCCGCGTACTTGCCGATGATGTCATTGACGAAGAAGTCGCGGCCGTCGACCATCGGCACCTTGGACTGGTACTCGCCCTCCTTGCGGCGCCAGACCAGCACCTTGTCGACTTCCTGGCCCTGGCGCGCCGCCTCCGCAACCGCCTCGTCGGCCTTGAACTTGTGGTCGCCCATCGACCCGGCGCGATAGTAGCCGTCCATCGTGATCAGCACCCGGCTGCCGGAGTCCGCGATCCGGGTGCCGCACGCATTCCCGGAGAACCCGCCGAACACCTGTGAATGAATGACGCCGAGCCGGGCGCAGGCGAGCATCGTCACGACGGCCTCGGGCACCATCGGCATGTGCAAGGTGACCCGGTCACCAGTCTTCAGGTCAGCGAAGTCACTGAGCAGTGCGGCAAACTCATTCACCCGGCGCAGCAGCTCGCCATAACTGATGTGCAGCGTCTCGTCATCCTCAAGCTCGGGCACCCAGATGACGGCTGTCTTGTCGGGGTTGGCCGCGGCGTGCCTGTCGACGCAGTTGTAGGAGGCATTCAGCTTGCCGCCGACGAACCATTTCCAGAATGGCGCAGTGCTTGTGTCGAGCACCGTGTCCCACGGCTTGTCCCAGGTCAGGAGGTCTGCATACTCGGTGAAGCAGTCTGGGAACTTATCCTCAGTGAACCGCTCCAAAATGGCCGGATCATTGGCGTTAGCCTGCGCGACGAACTTCTCTGGCGGCGGGTAATACTCTTCCTCCCGCCAGTGCACGGCGATCTGGGACTCAGAGACCTCGGGTGTCTCCGAATTTTCTGTCATTCCTGTCCTCCAGGCCGAAGG
>Ga0335073_10014532_pt1 | contig 11034 bp, 9 predicted proteins | sample Lox_Sample_22_FD_207093 | JGI IMG/M metagenome (GOLD analysis project Ga0335073, IMG submission 207093) | Soil microbial communities from Loxahatchee National Wildlife Refuge, Florida, United States - Lox_Sample_2.2 | ecosystem: Environmental > Terrestrial > Soil > Wetlands | place: USA: Florida... | reverse complement strand
TTCCCCGTGTTCTTGTAGAGCTGGGCTCGGGCGTACCGGGCGGTGTGCAGCAACCCTGGATTACGTTTGGTGCTCCTGAGGCAGTCCTTGAACACCTCGAGTGCGGCGTCGGTGAGGTTGCTGTTTGCCATCGCGCTGGCCTGGTAGGAGCGCAGGACGAGGGTGCCGTCGTCGACGTTGGTGATGTGGAAGTGGGCAACGAGATGGATGATCTCGTCCCAGTCGCCGAGTTGCTGATAGATCTCGCAGAGGATGATGAGCGGGAACGGTTCGATCGGATCGTTCGGATCGTGTCCGGCGACGAGCTTCTGCATGACGCCCGCGGCCTCCTTGAGCCGACCGGCCTGCGCGTATGCGGCGGCGAGCAGGTAGACGGGTGCTTCGCCGATAGTCCCGGCCGCGGCTTGGAGTTGCCCGATCCGGACGTCGAACCGGCCGTAGCCGTCGGGGAGCTCGTAGCGGTGCAGAAGCTGCTCCTCGTGCGGGTCGAGGTGGGTCGAGACAACCGGCTCGAGGTGTTCGATCGCCGCGTCGACGTCTCCGTTCTTGAAATGTGCGATGCCGGCGATGAGATGAGCCGCGCTCGCCTCATGCTTGGTGTCCGAAGCGATCGCCTCATCGAGCAGGGAGTAGGCGTCAGTCAGCTTGCCCTTACGGAGTCGGTCTAGCGCCTTCGCGTAGGCCCGCTCGTGGTGGGAGACAAGGACACCAGCGTGGCGCTTTGCCTTGATGGTGGAGGACGGCTTCGCGTTCGCAGGTCGCACCGTGGCCTTGGCGGTTTGCCGGCTGGTTCGGTGTCCGCCTTGGTAGTTGACGATGCTTAACCCGGTGCCGGGCAGTCCGACCGTAGAAGTGCGGCGGCCCGCGGTGTTGACTGAGTAGTGTGCGCCGCGGGTTCCCACCGTCACCCCAACGCTGCGTTTGTTGAGGTTTACCTTGAACCCCGGCGCGACCTTGATGCTCCGTCGCGCCCGCAGATACGCCATCTCTCGCCCTCCGTGTCGGTACCTCGGCCCTACCGCACAGGCTCGCAGGAACGCCACACCGTGTCCAGCGAGCTGTCTCGCGGGCGCCAACGGTTATGGCTGCGGCAGGGGTCGCTTCCTAGGTCGGCTCCCAGCGCCAGCCGTTGTTGTCCTCGCAAGTGATCGCCTCGCCGTCGCCCGCCACCCCACTCACCCCGTGGTCATCGTTGCGGCAGTACTCGCCCGGCTCGTAGCATGTCCCTTCGTTGCTCAGCGGGTAGCACCCAGTCGGCGTCGGGGAAGGCGTCGGTCTTGGTGTTGGTGTTGGTGTTGGTGTTGGCGATGTGGGGCGTGGAGGAGGCGAAGCGGCCGGCCGGGTTGGCCCGACGTTCGCTCTCCAGTAGATCAAGTTGCCTGAGAGGCGCGCGATCGCGGTACCTGCCCACTGGCGTCCTGCGCGCGCGAACCGCACTTGGCAGCGAACCTTCGCTGTTGTGACTCGAGCGCAGGTGAAAGCGAAGTTGTGGGCGTTGCGGTATTTGCGTCGCAGGGCCTGCCTGAGCGCGTTCCTCGCTGCAACCAGCGTCAGAAGATGGCCCTGAGTGCCGGACGCAGGTGGAGCAGACGCCGGGAACGTGAACGTTCCGCTGCCGACCAACTGTTGCCCGACGTACACACAAAGGGTCTCGGTGCCCGTCGAGATGTCCGGCGTAAAGCTGTAGGGCCAGCTGTACGTGCCCGACGCAAATTCGACCGGGCCGGTCCACGCCGAAAACGACGCCGGAGATGCAGCGCACGCACCAGCGCCGTCTTGTCCTGTAGCTGTCGCGTCCCAAAAGCAACCTAGAGCGCAATATGGCTGGGTAACTGTGATCGTTCCGCCGATAGCCCCGCCCGGTTCCAGCTGGCTGGAGATCGTCGCAGTGGGGCTCGGAACGCTGTACGAGGTCTGCGCAAGCAACTGATACGTCCCGATCGCAGTCGGAAGGTCGATGAACAGGCAAAGATCGAACGGACTTTGGCCAAAGAGCGGGGCGTGGAACGGCTGAGATACTGCCCCTGTTGTCGGCTCGAGCGGTCCGACGGCGACGAGCTCCGAACTCTGATAGATCGCGCAGCTCTGGTTAGCTGGTGCCGCCGTCAGCACGACAAACCAGCCGCAATACCCGTAGCTCGTGCAATCCGCCTGGGTAACGCCAATCGTCGCCGAGGCGTCGATTCCACCGGACGGATCGGGACCGGTCACGCTAAGCGTTCCCGTTGCTGCGGCCGCGACCCCCGGGGCGCCAAGGACCGCCGCGGTCGCCAGCGCAACCGCCATGAGCGTGAGACGCACGTTCAGCCGCAACAAACGTTTAGTGCTCGCCGTCATCTTGCATCCATCCACGGCAACTCGAAGCCCGTCCTCCGACACGAGCCGGGGACGCGCGCCAAAAGGAATCGCATTCGAACCTCGACATTTCACGCGCGTGCTCTAGCTGTGCTCGAGTCGATAGGTGCCGCGAACGCGCTCGCACACGAAGCGGTACCGCACGTACTGCCGGGCCTCCGCATGTGAGCAGTATTCACCGGCGTGCAGGCACTTCTGCTCGCCGGCGATCACCGCATGCGTGAATCCCGCCCCACACGATTTTGCCGCCGCCCCAACCGAACGACCGACCGCGCCCGCAGCGGGCGCAACAGCCACAGCAACCTCATCCAACGCTCCGGCGAGCGCTAGACAGCCGGCGATCACCGCGATCAATCTCCTCATAGCCCCTCCGTTTGCCCGCCACACCGCCCCCGGCGCGCACAACAGAGTACAGAACCCTCCTCGCGCGAGCAACGTCGGACCGACTATCCCATATCGGACCTGACAGATCCAATTCTCGAACGGTCGCTCGACGTCGGTCGCCGAGCCCGCCGTCCTGAGACCAGCGTAGTCGCGATGTACGACCGCCTGCCGCGAAAGGCCAGCGAGTGGCTTCGTGGCGAACGACTCGCGTGGCTAGCGGGCGCCCGGACGGCCCAAGCGATCGTGCCGGCGATCGAGGCCGACGATCGCTATTCCGCAGCCGCGGCTATCTACGCCAGGGGCCAACATCCCGATGAGGGGCAGCCCGCGCCGCGGCTTGATTGCGACGACGTGCTGCTCGATGGCACTCAGCGCCGCCCCAACGCCGACGGGTCCGCCACAAGGGAAGTCTCGCTGAGCGCCTTGACCGCCTCGGCAAGACGAGCTTGTGCGTCGAGGCCGCGGCTGGGAGTTCGCGACTTCTCCATCAGCCGAGGCGGAGTTCACTGGGAGCTGGACCCGAGTGATCGAAATCGCAGTCCGATTGTCAACGGGAACTGAAAAGCGCGCCAGTTTCAGGATTCGAAAAGTGCACCACCGCGCCGGTTGAAAACCAGGCCAGTTGAGATGCCGCCGGCGCGCTCCGGCGCGGGGCCTCGACCATCTGGGAAGCACCAGGCGAGTTGGTGGGGCCGCCGATGGCTCCAGGATCAGGTTCTCGTTGCGTAATCCGGGTCACGAGTCACCGGCCTTGTAAGCGCGGGTATATCGAGTCATGGCTTCCGAGCGGGCAGATCCCAATGCGGGACTGGCATCGAATGTCCAGCATGTCGCGGACCGGTTCGAGCGGTGGGCGATTGTCATTTCGATCCGGTTCGGGCTGCTCGGAGCCCTGGCCGCGATCGCCCTCGGGTGCGTTGCCAAGGATCGCGTTCGCGTTATCGCCGCGGGCGTGGTCGTGATCGTCGCCTGGCTGCTCGGCTACGCGCTCTACCGTCGCGACCCGGTGGCCCGGCGCGATCGCACGCGTGCGGCTGGCCGGCCCACGCGTCTGGACCGCCTCCCCTTTCTCCTAGCCGCCGCGTGTGTCGTCCCGTTCGCGATCGACGGCAGGGCGCAGACCACGATCTTCGTTGCCGTCGCCCCGGTCGCGGGGATCGCCGGGGTCCGGCTGCGGGGCCGAAGGCAGGCGATCGCGTTCGGGGCAATCTGGGTCGCCGCGTACGTCGGCGGCGTCACGATCGCGTCGGGATGGCGCGAGCTGACGGGAAGTTCCAGCGCGTTCGACGCGATCCTTCAGATCACGGCGATGGCGCTGTTGACAGTTGTATTCGCCGAGGGGATCCGCATCTTCTACGACGTCGTGTTCGGGGCCGACGCGTACTTGGAGGACGTCCGTGCGGGCGGACGCGCCGAGCGACCCGATCTTGGCGAGGAGATCGCCGCACAAGCGAGAGCAACCCTCGACGGTCAGGGGCGACGGCCGAACGATCCGCAGCTACAAGTGATCAGGCGGCTGGCCCGTGATTTCAACCGCGAGGAGATCGCCGGGCAGTTGCATCTTCAAGAAGAGAGCGTCAAGAGCAGGATTGACGCGGCCCGGCGGCGCACCGGAGCCAAGAACACTATCCACCTCGTCGCCCGGTACGCCCTCGGCGAGTTCGATGAACTCTGAACCGGTCCCCATCCGCGCCGCACGGGTCCTGATCGCCCGCAGCGGCAGCGAGATCGTCGAGTTGATCGAGCGGCTCAAGGGCAAGCTGTTCCGCTTCGGGTTGCGCTTGGCACTGGCGACCTGCATCGTCGCCGCCGCGCTCGTCGTCCTTGTCGGCCGGCACCTCGCACTGCGACTCGTGATCCTCGTCGTCTTGATCGTCTTGGCCGGGCTACGGGGCGGAGAGCTGGACCTGACCGCGGTCGACGAGCCCCGCGCGGAGCGCGTGGATTCCGGGGACGCGGCCGCCGACCCGAGCAACGGCGCCAGCGCGGCGACCGCAAGTTTGTGCCACGCCGCGGCGGCGACGTTCGCATCCCGCCGGGTGCGCCGCGCGCTCCTGATCACGACCGTGCTCGCCGTCGCGCTTGCCGTCGGTGACGCTCGTGACAATGCCGAATTCTTCGTCTGCGTGCTCGGCGTCGGGACGATCCCAATCGTATTGGGACGTGCTGTTGGGCTGGCGTGCGCCCTGATCGTCGATGCCGCGTACGCCGTGAGCCTGGTTGCATGGCACCACGGGCTACTCGGACACGGGAGCCCGGGCGACCTCGCGGCGATGGTGTCCCTGCTCGTCGTCGTTCTCGTGAACGAGCGCGTTGTCCACTGGATGAGCCGCTTCATCTGGGACATCAACGAAGCCCTGATCGAAACGCAGTCGGACTCGGCGCCGGGCCTATCACGGGAGGAGCGCGCGAAGCTCTCGCGGCAGGTGATCACGCTCCACAGCGCGGATCCACGCCGGCTCTCGGAGCTAGGGCTGTCGGACGCGGAACTCTCCGTTGTCCTCCTGGCCCGGGACGGGCTGAGCTACAGCGAGATCGCGCGGATCCTGGACAAGACGGTCAGCACTGTGTCCAACCAGATGGACAACGCGCGGTGGAAGTGTCGGCTCACCCACCGCGAGGCACTCGTCTACCAGGTTTTCTGCGCGGCCGGCGGCCGGGTCCCAGACCCGCCCCGACCGCGCGACGCGGGACCGACAAACCCCTAAATCCCCTATCGGTTCCCTAATAACCCCGATGTTTGCGGGGTCTGTACGCGCGACTCTTCACTCGTCCAGATCAGCAGCCCGGCCGGTGACGGCGTCCCGCCCGACACGACCGGTCCCACACTCAGACGGCCGACGGGAGGAACTCCTGATGACGCACAAGACTTATCGCAGCGCGGAAGCCAAGAGGATGGCCGCGAAGCGCAAGCCGTCGCCGCCCAAGCGAGACTCGAAGCCGTTCAAGGGGAGCTCGAACCCCCACCTCGGTGCGTCGCGCTCGCAGTCCGGCCAGGAAAAGCGACGCTAGGTCCCCGGATCTGAGGAGCTCTGATGGCTGTCGCTCAGCTTCCACCTGGACCTCCGCTCCCTCCCGATGATGACGACCGTCCGCGGCGCGGAGCGTCGGATGCCGCACCTCATGAGAGGCGCCGCCACTCCAATCGCCGTCGCCGGCCTCAGCAGAGCCAGAGCGTGACCGCCGCCCGGCGCGTCCCGTTTCTAATGCGGCTCAAGCTGCTGCCGGCCGTGTTCGCCGGCTGCGACCTTCGCGTCCTCGCTCGCACACCGAGCGAGTGGACTTTCTACAACGTGCTCGGAGCAGCCGTGATCGTCGTAGCGGGGCTAAGTGGCGGCTCGGCGCTGCTGGCGATCTCCTACGCCCTCCAGATCCCCGTCGTCCACATCTGGTGGATCGGTCTCGCGTGGATGCTCGCGATGGCTCTCGTCGTCGAGCGCTTGCTGCTGCAGATCACTTCGACGAGGAACGGCTGGGCGCTGGCTGGTGCCCTGCTGTTCCGTTTGGCGCTCGTGATCGTGATCGGGCTGCAGATCTCGGAGCCCCTAGTGCTGCGTTTTAACCAGGGCGAGATCAACAACGTGCTGTCGACCAACCGCACAAATGCGCTCGTCGCATCCGAGAAGAAGACGGACAGCATCTACGACGCGCGTATCAGCGCCGACTACGGCCAGATCGCCGCTATCCGCAACCACGAGTCGACCCTCAGCGGACTCGTGGAGCACTACACGTTCCTCAGCCAGTGCGAGGCTGGAGCACCGGGCTGCTCCCACACGCATCTCGTGGGTGAGGGCGTCTGGTACGACCACTACGCCCGGCTGGCGGCACAGAAGAAAGGGCAGCTGAAGGCCATCCAGCCTCAGGACCGCCTGGGGATCCAGCGTCTAGGGCGGGACATCCAGACGCAGCAGACCGACAAGGCCCAGGTGCTCACCGACCGCGAGAAGGCGATCAACGGCGACAGTGGCTTCCTGGCGCGCCTCGAAGCTTTCGGCACGCTCGAGGCTCATCACCCGATCGTCAGCATCGAAGCCTGGCTACTCCGGGCATTTTTTTGGCTTTGGGACCTCTTGCCCCTAACGCGATGGCCTTGCGCATGCTGACCGTGAAGGACTCGCCCTACGACGCGCTCTGCCGCGCCGAACGCCGCCGGGATGGCCTACAGGCCAAGGACCTGGACACCACCTGTGACGTCGAGGAAGACCGCATCACCCGCCAGGGCCGCGCCGACAAGGACATCAACCGCGTCCGCATCTCCGACGAAGCCGACCGCGCCATGGCCGGAGTCGGTAACGCCTACGAGTGGACGGACGGCGAGCGCGGCACCTACGGCGAGCCGGTCGACGCCTGGGACCTCGGCGCCTTCGCCGAGAAGATGACGCCCCACGAGAGCCGACCGGTAACCGTGCCCAACGCCCTGCGCCGCGCCGGCGCCGCGGCCGTGCTGACCACCGTCGGCGTCGGCCTCGTCCTTGGTGTCTGGTCGCTGCTCACCGGCACCGCGGTCGCGGGCACCTGGCTTGCCCTCGGCGCCCTCGGTGCCCTCGCGGCGCTTGCCGCATTCACCCGCGCCTTCAGCCGCGCGCCGGCATGGGCGCTCCGCGCGATCTACGCCTCGCTGATCGCCTCCTTCCTCCTGCCGTTCGCCGTCCTCGCCCTCAACATCATCTAACCCCGAAAGGACCCGCCATGCAGCGCACCATCACCAAAACCAAGAGCGAGAACCCCCGCCAAATCCTGACCATGCTCCTGGAACAGCCGGTGCAGACGCCGGCCACCATAAGCCCGAGCACCGCCCTCGTGCCAGCCGCGGCAACTGCCCAGCGCATCGCCCGGTTAGAGCGCCAGGCCCCCCAGATCGTCAAGGACGCAGAGAGCGCCGGCGTCGAGATCGACTACCTCGGGACGCACCTGCTGTTCAACGAGACCAGGCTCTACGCCGGCGTCCACAACGACTGGGTGCTCGGGCCGGCGCGCGAGGCGAACGACGCTGTCGTCCCGAAGCGCGAGCGCCAGACGCTGCAGCGCCTGGCAGCGTCGAGCGTGATCGACATGCCCGCGCTCTACGTTGCGCACGAGGTCCCGAAGGAAAGGACCAAGGATCTCGTGGTGCTCGGCGACGGTCCGGTGGCGGTGGATCGCGTGACCGCGACCGACCTGGTCGGCCCCGTCCCCGAGCCCAAGGAATCGGTAGCGCTCGGCGAGACGCTCGGGCAGCGCGCCCAGCAGGCGATGCACGCCGCCGGACAGGCCGCCCGCCTCGCCGGCATGACCGCCCTCGCCGTTGCCGTCGCTCCGGTGGCCGCGGTAGCCGGCCTCGCGGCGACGGTCGACCCGATCATCCTCGGCGCCATCCCAGCCGGGGCCTCGAGCGTCGGCGAGCCAGCCGCCTGGTTCGTGCTGGTCAAGTGGGATTGGTAAGACGCGATGTCCTGAACTAACGAACCCCGACGAAGCCGGAGACCCACGCGCGGACAGACGCCAGCATGGCTGGAGCCACCGCTTCGGCGACATCTCGATGCCGCACCGTCTGTGCCTTCACCGCCGACGATGACCAGATAGTGAGGCCCGATCGCCAGGCTCGATCGCTTGGGCCGTCCGGGCGCCCGCTACGCCGCGATTCGTTCGCCACGTTTCCGATAACGCGGGCGGAGCCGACGGCAAGACCGTATTCCGGGTCTCTGCGCGTCGACGCCCCACCGTCTCGCGGGCGACGATGCGGAGGCCTGACCGCGGCTAAGCGGGAACCGCATCGGGCATGTCGCTACGGCAGGCAAACCGGCCGCGGTTGGCAGATCGGCGCGGCATGTTGGGTCGGAAGCGAGGGGCGGCGAGCGGGCGTGTGGCTCATCCTTGCGGGTCGTAGAAGCCGGCAACTTCGTTCGCGGTCGAGGACACCTGCGTGAGGATTACGTCGTCCCTGACCGGCGTGCGCTGCTCGCGCGTGAGAAGGCCGTCGCCGAGCTGCCCGACGTCGTCGAGCCCCCAGGACCACAGGTGGCCGGAGCTGTCGATTGCATAATTGGCCGCACCGCCCGAGTCGATTCGTACAAAGTGCACGCCGGGCGGTTCGGTCAGTTGCAGCGGCGCGAGCGCGTTCCGAGTGCTGCCGTTTCCGAGCTGGCCGAAGCGATTGTTACCCCATTCCCAGAGCGACCCGTTAGCGAGCATCGCCATCGTCTGGCCGTTGTTGGGAAGGCAGCCGCCCTGCGAGACTTGAACGACCCGGCCCGGCAGCGGGACGTGAACTGCGACGTCGGCGAGGCGTGTGGTGCCGTCTCCGAGCTGTCCGGCGCGGTTATAGCCCCAGTCGTAGTAGGTGCCGCTGGCCATCAGCGCGCCGGCATTGCCCCAGGCGCTCGTGAGCGCCACGACCTGTCCGGCGGGCAGACCCTGCACCAGCGTCGGCCTGCCGCGGTGGTTGCGGGCGCCATCGCCTAGCTGGCCGAGGTTACCCAGCCCGCAGCTATAGATCTTCCCGTCGGCGTCGTAGATGGTGTGAAACAACGCGCCGGCGGCGAGCGTGACGTGCGCGAGCGGGACTTCAATTGGCACCGCCGGATATCGGGGACTACGCCGGCAGAACTGCCGCGCGGTGTTGTTGCCCCATGCCCACACGTGCCCGGTGGTGTCGATCGCCATGCCGCCCTCGTAGGGCACCGGGTCGGGCAGCGCCCCGATCCTCACCCCTGTGGGGAACCGCACCTGGACCGCGCTGGCCGAGAACGGGACACGGCTCCCATCGCCAAGCTCACCCGCCAGACCTTCACCCCACGCCCACACCGCGCCGCTCGCGGTCAGGGCGTAACCGTCAGTGTTCGAGGTAGTGATCTGCACGATCCTTCCGACAACCCCCGGGATCGCGCTCGCCACCGCACGCCCCTTCAATGAACCGACCGCGCCGTTGACCGTCCGGGGCACCCGCCAGGAGCTCGGCACGGGCGGAGATCCCCGACCCCAGCCATACAGCGTCTCAACGATGGCCGGCGCCACCGGGCTTGTCGGCGAGCCTACCGTGCCGGTAGATGTGGTCGGCCGGGAGACGGTCGGGGAGGTCGCCGTGCGACTCGATGTGTTGTGGGTATGCCCTCCGCACCCCGCGATCGAGACCAGCACGAGCACCCACGCCAGCGCCGCCGGCGTCCTTCCCCTCGAGTGAGAGCGCGCCGCTGTTTGCTCGTCGCGGGTCGGCATCGCGCGGACATTCGCAGATCCACGGGCACACATCGGACGCCAACAAAATCGCAGCACCCGACCATCAAAAGCCAACGAAATCGCATTGCATCGCCTGCGGTTTCCATTCGCTTGCCCTCCTCGCAGCCGGCCGCAGCCACGACGTCGGCGCAGCCCGTGCACCGCAACACCATGCTGCCGATTGCTCCTGCCAGAACCGCCGCCGCGGTACGCGAGTGCTCTGTCAATGTCTCGATGCCGCGACGTCGAAGTTTCCCGCTGGAGGAGGGCACCGCCACCACGACCCCACCGCCACCGACGGCAGCGTGTGCCCGGAGCAGCCCGACGCGCCGGGCACGACTTCCGTCAACCATGCCGAACGATCACCCAAGCCGCCTCTCACGCAGCTGGCTCAGCTGGCTCCATGCCGCGAAGCTGGCTCCAAACGAGGCTGCGCCCAGGCTGCAACCAAAGCGCCAGTCCTGTCCACGCACGGCGCATCCTGGGGGCTCGTGGGCACGCGGCCGGCCATCGAAATGACCTGCATCTCGAGGCTTCTCGCCGCCCACGCGCGGGAGTCGCCGCGCCCTCCACAGTAGGGGAGCGCCTCATTACGAGTGAAGTGCTCTACCAGCTGAGCTACGTCGGCGTGGCCGTTCAGTCTAGGCCTTGCAGCCCTTATCGGGTGTCGACGAGCCGGGCTGAAGACAGCCGGCGCGATGGGAGGGGGCCTTGCCGGCGCGGGTCGTGAAATGCCAGACCCCTCCGATCGAGTTCGCCTTGGTCACGCTGACGGAGAACCTGGCGCCGGCGCGGAGCCGGGCGCCCGCGAGCAGCGCCGTCACGTTGACGGTGGGGCGACGGCGACGGCGCTGTTTCGGGGTTGCGGCACACGGCTTGGCGCCGCACATCGCGCCGGTGACGTCGCGAGCCGAGGGGAATGGGCAGCCGGTTCCGGTGCAGACTATGTTGACGGCCGCGTGGGCCGGGACGTCGCTGACGACGAGGCTCTGGACCGTGGTCGTCGAGCCGGTCACCGAGAACGTCCAGTGGATCGAAGGCGTGGGCTTCAGCCGCACCGGCAGCACCGTGTAGCTGCAGAAGACGTCGAGCAGGAAGCCG
>Ga0335073_10014531_pt1 | contig 11034 bp, 5 predicted proteins | sample Lox_Sample_22_FD_207093 | JGI IMG/M metagenome (GOLD analysis project Ga0335073, IMG submission 207093) | Soil microbial communities from Loxahatchee National Wildlife Refuge, Florida, United States - Lox_Sample_2.2 | ecosystem: Environmental > Terrestrial > Soil > Wetlands | place: USA: Florida... | reverse complement strand
CCGGGCGGGAACACGTATCCGACCACCGGGATCGGCGATGCGAGGATCGCCTGGATGATCTCGCGCATGGCGGTGTCGAGGCCGCCCGGGGTGTCCATCTCCAGGATCACCAGTCGATCGTTGTCGGCTTCGGCCGTGGCGAGGCCCCGCTGCACGTAGTGGCTCGTCGCCGGCCCGATCGCGCCCGTGATGTGCAGGACAGCCGCAATCGGGCGGTGCGAATCGGGCGGTTGCGCAGCGGCGGCCCGAACGGGTGCGGCGCCGCCAGGTGCCAGCGCGACGCCGAGCACCACGATGCCGAGAACCCAGATCGGAATGCTTCGGGTGCGCACGGATGTTCCCTTGGCCATGATACGCCGACCCGGGAGCTGCCGCGGCGCAGGCTCGGCCCGGCAACTCAAGTCGGAGGCTAGTGGCTCGAGCCCCGGCCGCGGCGGCCCGGTCGGGCGCGAAGCCGCGGCGTGCGCGGTAGCCCGGTATGCTGGGTGCGGATCGGGCGTGTGACTCCGGGACGCCGGCGCCCCTCCGGCTCACCCTCCGTGCCGCAAGGCTGCCAGGTCGGCACGAGCTGGTGCTTGCCGTTGCCGATCAGGTCCGCACGCCCCATGCGCCGCAGCGCCTCGCGGAGCAGCGGCCAGTTGTGCGGATCGTGATAACGCAGGAACGCCTTGTGAAGCCGCCGGACCTTCAGACCCTTGGGCACGTGCACCTGCTCGCTGGTGCGGCTGATGCGCCTGAGCGGATTGAGGCCGCTGTGATACATCGCCGTGGCGGTCGCCATCGGCGAGGGCAGAAACGCCTGCACCTGATCGGCCCGGTAGCCGTTCCGCTTGAGCCACAAGGCGAGCTCGAGCATGTCCTCATCGGTCGTGCCGGGGTGCGCGGCAATGAAATAAGGAATCAGATACTGCTCCTTGCCCGCCTCCCTCGAGTAGCGGTCGAAGAGCTCCTTGAAGCGCTCATATGCTCCGAGCCCCGGCTTCATCATCTTGGACAGGGGCCCTTCGGAGATCGCCTCCGGGGCGATCTTCAGATAGCCGCCCACGTGGTGCTGCGCGAGCTCTCGCACGTACTCGGGTGATGCGACCGCGAGGTCGTAACGCACCCCCGAGGCGATCACGACCTTCTTCACGCCCGGAACGGCGCGCGCACGCCGATAGAGCCGGATGAGCGGGGCGTGATTGGTATCGAGATTGGGACAGATTCCCGGGTACACGCACGAGGGGCGCCGGCAGGCGCTCTCGATCTCGCGACTCTTGCAGGCAAGACGGTACATGTTCGCCGTGGGTCCACCGAGGTCGGAGATCACGCCGGTGAATCCCGGCACCGTGTCCCGCACCGCCTCGACCTCGCGGATGACGGAGTCTTCCGAGCGGCTCTGGATGATGCGTCCCTCGTGCTCCGTGATCGAGCAGAACGTGCATCCGCCGAAGCAGCCCCGCTGGATCGCCACCGAGAAACGGATCATGTGGTAGGCAGGAATGCTGGCTTTGCCGTAGCGCGGGTGCGGGCGGCGTTGATAGGGACGCTCGTAGATCCAGTCCATCTCGGGTGTCGTGAGCGGCAGCGGTGGCGGATTGATCCACAGGTCCGCATCCCCGTGCCGCTGCACGAGCGCGCGCGCGTTGCCGGGATTTGATTCGAGATGCAGGATGCGCGAGGCATGCGCATAGAGCGCCGGATCTGCGGCCACCTGCTCGAACGAGGGAATGCGGATGACGCTGCGCTCGCGATCGGCGTTGCTCACGCGCCGCACGAAGCGCACGACGGTCTCTGCTTCGGTGCGCGGCGGCTGCGCGCCACGCGGCGACGCGGCGCCCGGCTCCATCGCGTACGGATCCACGGGAGGGTTGAGCGCACCGGGCGTATCGAGATGCGTCGAGTCGACCTCGATCCAGCCGGTCCCCCGATCGCGGCGCACGAACCCCGTTCCGCGGATGTCCGTGATGGCATCGATCGACTCGCCCGCGGCCAGCCGATGCGCAAGGTCGCACACCTGTCGCTCGGCATTGCCGTAGATGAGCAGATCGGCCTTCGCATCGAGCAGCACCGAGCGGCGCACCTTCTCCGACCAGTAGTCGAAGTGCGCGATGCGCCGCAGCGAGGCCTCGATGCCTCCAATCACGATGGGCACGTTGGCGTACGCCTCGCGCGCACGCTGCGCATAGACGATCACCGAGCGATCCGGCCTGCTGCCCCCGAGTCCGCCTGGAGTGTAGGCGTCGTCGCTGCGAATGCGCCGGTCGGCGGTGTAGCGGTTGACCATGGAGTCCATGTTTCCCGCGGTGATGCCGAAGAACAGATTCGGCGGCCCGAGCTCGGTGAGAGCCTGCGCGCTGCGCCAGTCGGGCTGGGCGATGATGCCGACGCGAAACCCCTGCGCCTCGAGCACGCGGCCGATCACGGCCATGCCGAAGCTCGGATGATCGACGTACGCATCGCCCGTGACGATGATGACGTCGCAGCTGTCCCACCCGAGCTCGTCCATCTCGGCGCGCGACATGGGCAGGAACGGGGCCGTGCCGAAGCGCTCGGCCCAATGTTTTCGATAGCGGGTGAGGTCGTGTGCGGTTTGCATGGGCAACCGCGTATTAAATCAGAACCGCGCCGCCGGAACGATCCCGCTCGGCCTCGGGCGCGATTCAGTCCCGCAGGAACCCGGCGAGCGCCTCCGTCACCGCGCCCGGCTGCTCGAGGGTGGAGAGGTGGCCGGAGCCGGAGATCATCACCAGGCGGGCGCCCTGGATCCCCTGGGCGATCTCCGCGGCCCGCTCCGGGGGGGTGAGCTGATCACCGTCGCCCACGAGCACGAGCGTGGGACAGCGTATTGCCGCAAGGCTCGGCCGGGAGTCGATCCGCCCCATGATCGCGGTCTGCTGGCGAATGAAGCCCTCCGTCCCGACCTCCTCGGCCATCAGGCGCACGGTGCGCCTGAGACCCTCATCCTCGCACCGCGATGCGTGAACCAGACGGGGGAAGAGCGCGTCGGTGACCTCCGCGAGACGCCCGCCCCGGGCGAGCTCGATCTGCGCACGACGCGCCTCGGTCTGCTCGGGCGCATCGGGCCGCGCGCTCGTATCGAGCAAGGCGAGCTTCACCACCCGCGCCGCTGCCTGGCGCAGGATCTCGAAGGCGATGTACCCGCCCATCGACAGGCCCGCCAGCGCAAAGCGCGGCGGCGCCGAGGAGAGGATGCCTCGTGCGATCCTCCCGATGCTGTCATCGCGCGTGTGGACCGCAACGGTCACCGGTCCCAGCCGCCAGAGCGCCGGAATCTGCTCCGCGTACAGGCGTGGCGTCGCGAGCAGTCCCGGCACGAGGACGATCGGCAAGGGCTCGGCCGACGAGGGCTTGCTCATGCGGTACCTCCTAGCGCGTGCTCAAGCTCTGCGATCAGATCCTGCGCGCTCTCGACCCCGACGGACAAACGCACCAGCCCATCGTTGATGCCCAGCGCGGCGCGCCGCGCAGGCGGCAGGCCCGAATGAGTCATGAGTGCCGGATGCTCGATGAGGCTCTCCACGCCGCCGAGACTCTCCGCCAGCGAAAAGAGCCTGCAGCGCTCGAGAAAGCGCCGCGCATCATCGAGGCTGCCTGCGAGCTCCGCACTCACGATCCCCCCGCAACCACCGTGCATCTGCCGCAGCGCCAGCTCGTGCTGCGGGTGGCTCGGCAACCCGGGGTAGTGCACGCGGAGCACCTTCGGATGGGCCTCGAGGAAGCGCGCCACCGCCAGCGCGTTCGAGCAGTGTCGCTCCATGCGCAGCGCGAGCGTCTTGATCCCACGCAGGATCAGGAAGCAGTCGAAAGCCCCTGGAACGCTGCCGAGCCCGTTCTGCAGGAACTTCAGCCGGTCCGCGATCTCGCGGTCCCCCGTGATCGCCGCGCCGCCGAGCGCATCGGAATGCCCATTCAAATACTTGGTCGCCGAATGCACGACGATATCGATGCCATGCTCGAGCGGACGCTGCAGGAAGGGCGTTGCGAAGGTGTTGTCGCACACCGTGAGAATGCGATGCCGGCGCGCGAGAGAGGCCACCGCGGCAAGGTCGACCAGCTTCAGCATCGGGTTGGTCGGCGACTCGATCCAGATCATCCGCGTGACCGGGCGAATGGCGGCCTCGAGCGCCGCGAGGTCGGCGAGGTCGCAGAAGCTCACGGTGAGCGCCGCCGAGCGATTGCGGATGCGCTCGAACAGCCGGAAGCTGCCGCCGTAGATATCGTGCGTCGCGATGACGTGCGAGCCCGCCTCGAGCAGCTCCACCACCGTCGACGAGGCGGCCATGCCCGAGGCGAAGGCGAATGCCGCACAACCCCCCTCGAGGCTCGCAAGACTCGCCTCGAGCGCGTCGCGGGTGGGATTGCGGGTGCGCGCGTAGTCGTAGCCCTGGTGGACGCCGGGGCTCGACTGAACATAGGTGGAGGTCGCGTAGATCGGCGTCATCACCGCGCCCGTGGCGGGGTCGGGGCGCTGTCCGCCGTGAATCACGCGCGTTGCGAATTCGAGCTTGTCTTCCTCGGGCACCACCGCTACTCCCGCCACGGCCAAGGCCGGCCGCGCACATGATAGTGGAGGCGCAGCGCCCACGGACGAGCCTGCGCTGGTTTATAATGCTCTGTTCTGGCGGGTCCTGGACCCGCTTTCCTATCGCGCATCACATCCACATGACCGATTCCATCCGCGTGCGCGGCGCACGCCAGAACAACCTGAAGAATCTCTCCCTCGAGATCCCGCTCAACGAGCTCGTGGTCGTGACCGGCGTCTCGGGATCGGGCAAGTCCTCGCTCGTGTTCGACACGCTCTATGCCGAAGGTCAGCGCCGCTACGTCGAGACCTTCTCTCCGTACGCGCGCCAGTTCCTCGATCGCATGGACAAGCCGCAGGTGGATGCGATCTCCGGCATTCCTCCTGCGATCGCGATCGATCAGACCAATCCGGTGCGCACCTCGCGCTCGACCGTCGGCACGATGACCGAGCTCAATGATCATCTGAAGCTGCTGTTCGCGCGTGGAGCGGCGCTCTACTGCGAATGCTGCGCGCGCCCGGTGCGGCGCGATACGCCCGAGAGCATCTACGCCGACCTTTGCGGGCGCGCTCGAGCGGCCGGCGATCCTCGTCTGTTGCTGTGCTTTCCGGTCGCCGTGCCGCGCAACTTCAGCGAGCAGGAGGTGCGCGGCCTGCTCGAGAAACAAGGCTACACGCGCTTCTTCGAGCCTCCGCCGGGCTCGGCGGCGCACGCGGCAGCCCCCGGCGCAAACCTCGATCGCCCGGCAGCGGCGAATGGGCGGCGGCGGCGCACGAGTCGCGCACGCTCGGCGAGCGGGCGCTCGCGCAGGGCGAGCGCTGCGCCCGAGCAGCCGGCCGCCGTGCTGCAGGTGGTGCAGGATCGCTTCCGCGCAGGCGGCGTCGAGCGCGGCCGGGTGCTCGAATCGCTCGAGTCCGCGCTGCGCGTGGGCCGTGGGCGCGTTCTGGTGCAGGTGATCGACGATTCCGATCCGCCGCGCGCGCTCGAGACCTGGCGCTACTCGAGCGATCTGCACTGCGCCGACTGCGACATCTCCTACCGCGAGCCCACCCCGAGCCTGTTCTCATTCAACTCGCCCGTGGGAGCGTGCGAGAGCTGCCGCGGCTTCGGGCGCACGATCGGCATCGATTACGGGCTGGTTGTCCCCGATGAGAGCAAGTCGCTGCGCGAGGGTGCGGTGCGACCGTGGCAGACCGAGTCCTACTCCGAGTGTCAGGACGATCTCATGCGCTTCGGGAAGAAGCGCGGCATACCACTCGAGAAGCCCTGGCGCGAGCTCACCTCCGAGCAGCGCGACTGGGTGATCGAGGGCGAGGGCGCCTGGGAGGACGGCGTCTGGTACGGCGCGCGACGCTTCTTCAAATGGCTCGAGACCAAGGCCTACAAGATGCACGTGCGCGTGCTGCTCTCGCGCTATCGCGCATACACGCCGTGCGAGGCCTGCGACGGCGCCCGGCTGAAGAGCCAGGCGCTGCTCTGGAGGCTCGGGAACCGCGAGCTCGCCGGGCGCGCCCTGGCGGGAGCCAAGCCCTTCCGGCCGGTCGGTGTCCGCTGGAGCGACTCGGCGCTCGACTCCGTGCCCGGACTTTGCATTCACGATCTGATGCTGCTGCCGATCGAGCGCGCGTGCGAGTTCTTCCGGGCCCTGAGGCTGCCCGCCCCGCTCGACGAGGCGACCGAGCTGTTGCTGCGGGAGATCGTCAGCCGCACCGCCTACCTGGTCGATGTCGGCCTCGGCTATCTCACGTTCGATCGCCAGTCGCGCACGCTCTCCGGGGGAGAGGTTCAGCGCATCAATCTCACCACGGCGCTCGGCACCTCCCTCGTCAACACCCTGTTCGTTCTCGACGAGCCCTCGATCGGGCTGCACCCGCGCGACATGCAGCGCGTCATCACCGTGATGAAGCGCCTGCGCGATGCGGGCAACTCGCTGCTCGTCGTGGAGCACGACCCGCAGATCATGCTCGAGGCGGATCGCATTCTCGATCTGGGGCCGGGCGCGGGCGAGCGCGGCGGGGAGATCGTCTTTGCCGGATCCCCCGCGCAGATCCGCGCGAGCGAGCGCTCACTCACGGGCGCCTACTTGAGCGGCCGCAAGACGGTCGACTCCATCGCAACTCGCTCCAGGCCGGCCGAGCGGGCCGAGCCTGGCGGCCCCTTGCCTCAGGGCGCGGACGGCATCATCGCCGAGGCTCGCGCCAATCGCTGGCTCGAGATCCGTGGCGTGCGCGAGCACAATCTCAAGGGCCTCGACGTGCGCATCCCCCTCAAGCGGCTGGTCTGCGTCACCGGTGTGTCGGGCTCGGGCAAGTCGACGCTCATCGAGGATGTGCTGCATCCGGCGCTGCTGAAGTACCTGGGTCGGCCGACCGAGGCGCCGGGGGCCTTCGAGTCCCTGCGCGGAGCGGATCTGATCGACGACGTCGTGCTCGTGGACCAAACACCGATCGGCCGCACCACGCGCTCGAATCCCGCGAGCTACGTCGGCGCCTTCGATGTGGTGCGCGAGCTGTTCGCGGCGGAGCCTGCGGCGCAAGAGCGTCGCTACACGGCGGGGACCTTCAGCTTCAACTCCGGAGGCGGACGCTGCCCCACCTGCAGCGGCAACGGCTTCGAGCATGTCGAGATGCAATTCCTGTCGGACGTGTATCTGCGCTGCCCCGACTGCGACGGGCGGCGCTACCGTCCGGAGGTGCTCGAGGTCAAGCGCGAGGGCGCGGATGGCCGCCGGGCGAGCATCGCGGATGTGCTCGACATGACGGTGACCGAGGCACTTGCCTTCTTCGGGGAATCCCGCGAGCTCGCGCAGCGCTTGCGCCCCCTCGCGGATGTAGGCCTCGAATACGTGCGGCTCGGCCAGCCGGTGCCGACGCTCTCCGGCGGTGAGGCTCAGCGGCTCAAGCTCGCCGGCCATCTGGCCGACGCCGCCCTGGGGGCGGCCGCCACCTCGCATCGAGGCAAGCTGTTCCTGTTCGACGAGCCTACGACCGGACTGCACTTCGATGATGTGGCGAAGCTGCTGAGGGCCTTCCGCAAGCTCTTGGTGGCGGGTCACTCGCTGCTGGTGATCGAGCACAACCTGGATGTGGTGCGCGCGGCAGACTGGATCATCGATCTTGGCCCCGAGGGGGGCGATCGTGGCGGGGAGATCGTGTGCGCCGGCACCCCTGCAGAGGTGATCGCGCACGCAAGCTCACACACCGGCAAGGCGCTCGATCTGTACGAGCGAGCGCTCGGGGTGGGTGGCGAGCCCGATGCCCTGGCCCTGGTCGCCGAGCCTCGCTCGCAGTACCGCGTGGGCGGGGACAGCCGCGCACGCCACTCGGTCGTGATCCACAACGCCCGGGAGCACAACCTCAAGAGCATCGACGTGGAGATCCCGCGCGATCGCTTCACCGTCGTGACCGGGGTGTCGGGCTCGGGGAAATCGACGCTTGCATTCGACATCCTCTTCAACGAGGGACAGCGCCGCTATCTCGAGTCCTTGAATGCCTATGCGCGTCAGTTCGTGCAGCCCGCGGCGCGGCCCGACGTCGATGCGATCTTCGGCATCCCGCCCACCGTCGCGATCGAGCAGCGTACCAGCCGCGGCGGCCGCAAGAGCACCGTCGCGACGCTCACCGAGATCTATCACTTCCTGCGCCTGCTGTACGTGAAGCTCGGCGTGCAGCACTGCCCGGACTGCGCGACACCGATCGAGCCGCAGAGCCTCCGGTCCATCGCGGCGCGGCTCCTCGAGGAGTTTCGCGGCCGGCGCGTGACGCTGCTCGCACCGCTCGTCGTGGCGCGCAAGGGCTTCTACACCGACCTTGCGAAGTGGGCCGCCAAGAAGGGTTATCGCGAGCTGCGCGTGGATGGCACGGCGCTGCCCACGGCGCGCTGGCCGCGCCTCAATCGCTTCAAGGAGCACACGATCGAGCTGCCGGTCGCGACACTCGACATCAACGCGCGCAGCGACGGCGCGCTGCACGAGGCGCTCGCGCGCGCGCTCGACTACGGCAAGGGGCTGCTGAACGTGCTGCCGGCCGAGGGCGATCGACGCCCCGTGATGTTCTCCACCAAGCGCGCCTGTCCCTCCTGCGGTCGCAGCTTCGCCGAGCTCGACCCGCGGCTCTTCTCGTTCAATTCCAAGCACGGTTGGTGCGAGGGCTGCTTCGGCACGGGGCTCGAGATGGCGGGCTTCTCCGAGGAGCAGACGGGCGAGGAGCTCTGGTGGAACGAGTGGTACGAGCGCGAGCCGGTGCCCTGCCCCGCGTGCGCCGGCAAGCGCTTGAATCCGGTCGCGCTGCACGTGCGCTTCCGCGAGCGCTCGATCGCCGATCTCACCGCACAATCGATTGCGGGCTCGGTGGGATTCTTCGGCAAGCTCAAGCTCGACGAGCGCGAGCGCGAGATCGCGCGCGACCTCAGCGCCGAGATTCGCGCGCGGCTCGATTTTCTGCTGCGTGTGGGGCTTGGCTATCTCACGCTCGATCGCGCTGCACCGACGCTCTCGGGCGGCGAGGCACAGCGCATCCGGCTGGCCGCACAGCTGGGCTCGAATCTGCAGGGCGTCTGCTACGTGCTCGACGAGCCGACGATCGGGCTGCATCCGCGGGACAACCGTGTGCTGCTCGCATCGCTCGCGGAGCTCACCTCGCATCGCAACACCCTGGTGGTGGTCGAGCACGACGAGGAAACCATCCGCCGTGCCGATCACGTGCTCGACCTGGGACCCGGGGCCGGGGTGCGCGGCGGGGAGCTCGTCGGTGCGGGCACCGTCGCGGACCTCATCGCGAATCCGCGCTCCACCACCGGGCGCTATCTGCGCTCGCCGCTGCAGCATTCGCGCACGCCGCGTCGCGAGACCTCCCCGCGCACTCCCTCCCTGAGGCTCGAGCGGGTACAGCTGCACAATATCGACGGCATCGACGTGCGTATTCCACTCGGCCGCTTGACCGTGGTGACCGGTGTATCGGGCTCCGGCAAGTCGACCGTCGCGCGCGATGTGCTGTACGCGAACCTGCGCCGTGCGCTGGCCGCCGAGGCTCCCCGCGCCCGGCGCAAGCGCGGCGAGCCCCCGCAGCTGGTCGGTTGCCGAGCCTTGCTCGGAGTCGAGCAGATCGACCGGGTGCTCGAGGTCGATCAAGCACCGATCGGCAAGACCCCCCGATCGTGTCCCGCGACCTACGTTGGGTTCTGGGACGACATCCGCGCCATCTTTGCTGGAACAACCGAAGCGCGCATCCGCGGCTACGCCGCGACGCGCTTCTCCTTCAACACGGCCGGCGGGCGCTGCGAAGCCTGCGAGGGGCAGGGCGTCAAGACCATCGAGATGAGCTTCCTGCCGGATGTGAAGGTCGTGTGCGACTCATGTGGAGGGCGGCGCTTCAACTCCGAGACGCTCTCGGTGCTGTGGCGCGAGAAGAGCATCGGGGATGTGCTCGCGCTGAGCATTGACGATGCCGTCGAGTTCTTCGGAGCGCACTCGCGCGTGCATCACGCGCTGAGCCTGCTGAAGGACGTGGGTCTCGGGTACCTCACGCTCGGTCAGCAAAGCCCGACGCTCTCCGGGGGGGAGGCGCAGCGCATCAAGCTCGTCACGGAGCTTGCCAAGGTGCGCAGCGCCGGCCGCGCGCCGCCCAAGCACACCCTCTACGTGCTCGATGAGCCCACGGTGGGCCTGCACATGGCCGACGTGGAGAAGCTCGTCGCGGTGCTGCATCGCCTGGTCGATGCCGGCAATACGGCCGTCGTCGTCGAGCACAACCTGGATGTGATGGCCGAGGCGGACTGGATCATCGACATGGGACCGGAGGCGGGCGACGGTGGCGGCCGCATCGTTGCGCAGGGGACCCCGGCGCAGGTCGCCGCGAAGAGCGCCCGCTCGCACACCGGGCGCGTGCTTCAGGAGTTTCTGCAGGAGCGAGCCGCGCCCGACATTCCTGCGCGAGCCCGCCAGGCGTAGAGTCATCCGATGGCCCACGACCTCGTTTGCTGGAAGTGCGGCGCATCGCTCGCTGCGCTCACCCTGCCGCTGCGCCGGCTGGAGGAATGTCCGCAATGCCGCGCGGAGCTGCACGTCTGCCGCCTGTGCATCGAGTACGACACTCGAGTCGCCAAGCACTGTCGGGAGCCCATCGCGGAGGAGGTCCGCGACAAGGAGCACGCGAACTTCTGCGACTTCTTCAAGCCGCGCCCGGGCGCCTACACCCCGCCCAACACGGCCGAGGTCGCCAGTGCGCGCGCCGAGCTGGAGAAGCTCTTCGGCAAGCCGAAGTAGGCCTCAGCGCCCCTTGCGCGCCCGCTCCGACAGCCGATCGAGGAGCTTGGTGAAGGGCGATTCCTTGCGCACCTCCATCCTCAGGTGGCGCACGCCGGTATCGGTGAGCAAATTCCCCTGGCCCTTGTCGATCTCGAGCTCATCCGCGCCGAGAATCTCGAGTGTCTCCTCGAGCGTCTGCGGCGAGCGCTTTTCGCGAGCGCGCACCCGCCCTCCGGGCGCCTTGCCCGAGCGCTTCGCGGGTGC
>Ga0335073_10014530_pt1 | contig 11035 bp, 9 predicted proteins | sample Lox_Sample_22_FD_207093 | JGI IMG/M metagenome (GOLD analysis project Ga0335073, IMG submission 207093) | Soil microbial communities from Loxahatchee National Wildlife Refuge, Florida, United States - Lox_Sample_2.2 | ecosystem: Environmental > Terrestrial > Soil > Wetlands | place: USA: Florida... | reverse complement strand
GAGCCACAGCCCGCCGTCGCCGCCGAACACCTTCTGCGGGGCGAAGTAGTAGGCGTCGAACTCGGCCGGGTCCACCGGGAGCGCGCCCGCCCCGCTGGTGGCGTCCACAAGCACAAGCGACCCGTCGTCCGCGCCCGCCGGGCGGCCGATCGGCATGCACACCCCGGTGGAGGTCTCGTTGTGGGTGAGCGCGTAGGCGTCCACCCCCGCTTCGGCGAGCGGCAGCGGGTGCGTGCCGGGCTCCGTGGCGATGAGCGATGGTTCCTTGAGCCACGGGGCGCGTGCCGTGACGGTGGCGAACTTCGCGGAGAACTCACCGAACGACAGGTGCTGCGACCGCTCCCTGACCAGCCCGAACGTGGCGGCGTCCCAGAAGGCGTGGGTGCCGCCGTTGCCGAGAGCCACCACGTACCCGTTCGGGAGAGCGAAAAGCTCAGCCAGTCCGGAGCGGATCCGCCGCACGACCGCTCGCACCGGCTCCTGGCGGTGGGACGTGCCAAGCTCCGGTGCGGCGGCGAGCGCGGCGGCCTGCTCCGGCCGCACCTTGGACGGGCCGCAGCCGAACCTGCCGTCGGCCGGCTTCAGCTCGCTGGGAACGATAATTCTGCTGGTCACCTGCCTAGCGTAGCGCTAGACCTGTCGGTCGAGGACGTCCTCGGCGCCTGGGACGCTGCCCACGGGGCGCGCGGCCGGGCCGGTGTAGCGGGCGGACGGCCGGACGAGGCGGCCGGTCAGCTTCTGCTCCAGGATGTGGGCCGACCAGCCCGCGGTGCGGGCGCAGAGGAACATCGAGGGTGTGACCTCCGCGGGGATCTGGGCGAAGTCGAGCACGATCGCCGCCCAGAACTCGACGTTGGTCTCGAGCACCCGGTCCGGCCTGCGCGCGCGAAGCTCGGCCAGCGCCGCGTTCTCCAGCGCCAGGGCGACCTCGTACCGCGGCGCGCCGAGCTCCTTGGCGGTCCGCCGCAGCACCCGGGCGCGGGGGTCCTCGGCCCGGTACACGCGGTGCCCGAAGCCCATCAGCCGGTCCCCGCGGTCGAGCACCGCCTTGACGTAGCCTTCCGCGTCGCCGGTGCGCTCCACTTCCTCGATCATGTGCAGTACCCGGGCCGGCGCCCCGCCGTGCAGCGGGCCGGACAGCGCGCCCACCGCGCCGGACATCGCGGCCGCGACGTCGGCGCCCGTGGAGGCGATCACCCGGGCGGTGAACGTGGAGGCGTTCATGCCGTGCTCGGCGGCCGAGGTCCAGTAGGTGTCGACCGCCTTCACGTGCCGCGGGTCGGGCTCGCCGCGCCAGCGGACGAGGAAGGCCTCGGCGGCGGTGCTGGCCTCGTCGACCCGGCTTTGCGGGACGGCGGGCAGGTCGGCGCCGCGCGCCGACTGGGCGACGAACGACAGCATCTGCACGCTGATCCGCGCGAGCTCGTCGCGCGCCTGCGCGGCGTCGATGTCGATGAGCGGGCGCAGTTCCCACGCCGGGGCGAGCGCCGCGACCGCGCTCTGCACGTCGACGCGGACGTCGCCGGTGCGCGCGGGCAGCGGGAACGGCCCGGACGGCGGCAGGCCGGGGGTGAACGAGTTGTCGACGAGCAGTCCCCACACGTGGCCGTAGGAGACGTGCCCGGCGAGTTCCTCGATGTCAACGCCGCGGTAGCGGAGGGAGCCGCCCTCTTTGTCGGGTTCGGCGATCTCGGTCTCGAAGGCCACGACACCTTCGAGGCCGGGCTTGAAGTCAGTCATCTGCTCCTCCCCTGTAGGGGTCTGGGACGGCTGGCCGGGCACATTGGTATGTACCTCTGAGGCCGTCGCTCCGATTCAACCGCCGTGGTCATGGGGGCGGTAGCGCGGCCACGTGTAAAGATCGTCACTTATGGACAAGGCGCTAACTCCGGAGATGCTTGACACGAGTCCGGTGAAGCAGTTCACGCAGTGGTTCGACGACGCCGTGGCGGCGGGGCTCGCCCAGCCCAACGCGATGGTGCTGGCCACGATGGGGGAGCGTCCGCACGCACGAACCGTGCTGCTCAAATCCCATGACGACGCTGGTTTCACTTTCTACACCAACCGCACCTCGCGTAAGGGAGCGGACCTCGCGGCCGACCCGCGCTGCTGCGCGGTCTTCCCCTGGTACGCGCTGGGCCGCCAGGTGACCGTGGAGGGCAGCGTCCGGCCGCTCACGACCGGGGAGAGCGAGCCGTACTACCATTCCCGGCCGCACTGGTCCCAGGTCGGCGCCTGGGCGTCGCGCCAGTCGCGGGTGCTGTCGTCGCGTGCCGAACTCGACGACCGGTTCGCCGAGCTCGCGCGGCGGTGGCCGGAGGGGACCGAAGTGCCGATGCCGGACTTCTGGGGCGGGTACCTGATCGTCCCCGACATGGTGGAGTTCTGGCAGTCGCGGACGAGCCGGCTGCACGACCGGCTGCGGTACCGCCGCGGTGGTCCCGCTGACCCGGCGGCCGGGGGCGCCGGAGCCGCCGGGGCCGCCGGGGCATCCGGCTGGGTCATCGAGCGCCTGTCGCCCTAGGTTGCCTAGCCGTGCTCGCGCGAGCGCGTAGCATCACTGTCAGGAGGAAGTGCAGTGACTGCCCATGGGCTTATCGACACCACGGAGATGTACCTCCGCACGGTCTACGAACTGGAGGAGGAGGGGATCGTTCCGCTGCGCGCGCGGATCGCGGAGCGGCTGTCCCAGTCGGGACCCACGGTCAGCCAGACCGTGGCGCGGATGGAACGAGACGGCCTGCTGCACCTGGCGGGTGACCGGCAGCTCGCGCTCAGCGAGACCGGCCGGGCGCTGGCGACCAGGGTGATGCGCAAGCACAGGCTCGCCGAGTGCCTCCTGGTCAGCGTGATCCAGCTGCCCTGGGAGGAGGTGCACATCGAGGCCTGCCGCTGGGAGCACGTCATGTCAGAGAGCGTGGAGCGGCGGATCTTCGAGATACTCGGCCACCCCGACCGGTGCCCGCACGGCAACGTGATCCCGGGTCTTGACGAGCTGGTTTCCTGGCGGGATATACCCGGCCAGGCGAAACCGGACGAGCCCATGACCGACGTGGTCCGTGGTGCTGCTGGGGACGTGCGGGCCATAGTTACCCGGATTACCGAGCATGTTCAAAGTGATCTTGATCTGATGCTTAAACTGAAGCGGGCCGGGATACAACCCGGACGCGAGGTGTTGCTCGCGGCTGTTGAAGGCGGGGTCCGGGTGTACGGCGGAGTGGCCACCGGCGGCGCTGGCCCTGACGACGCTGGCCCGGACGGCGCTGGCCCGGTGGCGCAGGCCGACCTGCCCGCGGAAGTCGCGGCCCATGTGTTTGTGTCCAGGGAGTGACCACGGGACCAGTTCAGTGACCGGAGCGTGACGATGACGCGCTGGAATGAGGGTGCGAGTGACCCTTACCTGCCGGCCGAAGTTGTCATGCGCCAGGCGGAGATCGGCGTCATCGTCACTGACCGGCAGGCCGTCGTGCTGTTCGCCAACGAGCACGTCGCCAGGCTGCTCCGGCTCCCCGCGGACGCCACCCAGATCGCGGGCCAGCCGCTGCACGCGCTCGGGTTCATTCCTGACGGCGATCTCCCGAAGGCCGCCGACCTGTCGCGGCAGGTGCTGAGCGGGATGCCCTGGGAAGGCACCTTCACAGGGACTCGCGGGGACGGCACGCTGGTGTTCCTGCGGGTGCTCGCCGTCCCGTTTCGGCATCCATCGGGCGACATCGACGGCATGGTGGTCATGGCCACCGAGGCCGGCCGCCGCGACGCCCAGCGGGAGCAGGACCGGCTGCGGCTGCTCGAGCGGATCGGCGAGCGGCTGGCCGGCTCCCTGGAGCTTGACGCGACGCTGCGGCACGTCGCGCAGATCCTCGTCCCCCAGTTCGCCGACCACTGCTTCATCGACCTGGTCAGCGGCGACAAGCTGATCAGGCGGGTGATGACGCACGCGGGCGGCTGGGAGCCGGCGCCCGGCACCTGGGCGGGGATCGGCGAGCCCATCTGGTATCCGCCCGGCCACTTCATGCAGCAGGCCATGGCGCGGCTCGAGACGGTCGTGGTGCCCGACCTGCACGCGGAGTACTACCCGGCGCCGAGCGAGGAGTCCATGTCCGCGGCCGACCAGGCGGGGCTGACGTCGGTGCTCGCCTCGCCGCTGTGCGCGCGGGGTGAGCTGCTCGGCGTGATGGCGCTGGCGCTGTCCCGGCTCACCGACCGGCCGGATCCCCACTACGATCTGTCCGACGGCGACCTGATCGGCGCCATCGCGTCCCGGGTGGCGGTCGCCATCGACAACGCCATGCTGTTCGAGGCGGAGCGCCAGACCGCGCTGGCCTTCCAGCAGAGCCTGCTGCCGCAGGAGGTGCCCGAGCTCGACGGGCTCGAGGTCGCCTTCCGCTACGTGCCCGCCAAGCCGCTCGAGACGCAGGGGCAGGGGATCCAGACGCAGGTCGGCGGCGACTGGTACGACATCATCCCGCTGGCGGTCGGCCGGGTCGGGCTCGTCATCGGCGACGTGGAAGGCAGGGGCCCGCGGGCCGCGGCGACCATGGGGCAGCTCCGCGCGGCGCTGCGCGCCTACGCCCAGGACGAGCAGTCGCCCGCCGACATCATGCGCAAACTGGACGAATGGGTCCGGTCCACGGCCCCGGCCGGGGCGGGCGGCGACCCGCCCACGGTCAGCTGCATCTACCTGATCTACGACGCGTGGTCCCGCGAGCTGACGTTCGCGAACGCCGGTCACGCCGCGCCGCTGATGGCGTCGGGCGGCGCCGTGAGGCCGCTGGAGGTGCGGCACAAGGGTGTGCTGCTCGGGGTCCGTGGCCGGGGCATCCGCGGGCTGCCCACGTACAAGGAGCAGACCGTCAAGCTTCCGCCCGGCGCCGCCCTCGTGCTGTACACCGACGGGCTGACCGACCGGCGGACCAGGGAAGACGGTTCCGGGCACTACTCCGAGGCCGAGGCCACCGCCATGCTGCGGGACGCGATCCTGGCCGCGGCGAGCAGCGGGGCGGCCGACACAGGGGCGGCCGCCAGGGTTGGCGGCCCCGGGCGCCCGGGCCGCCGGAGCCGGGATCCCGGCGCGGCCGGCCTGGCCGGCGTGGCCGGCGCGCTCGCGCTGGCCGCCGAGAACGCCGTGCCCGGCGACATCGACGACGACATGGCCATCCTGGTGCTGCATTCCTCGCCTGAGGAGCTCGCCTCGGCCGAGCGGACCTTCCCCGCCGAGCCGATCATGGTCTCCGAGGCGCGGCGCGTCGCGGCCAGCACGTTCGCCTCCTGGGACATGGACCCCGACCAGGCCGACCTGGCCTGCCTGCTGGTTTCCGAGGTGGTGACGAACGCGGTGCTGCACGCCTCGGTCACACCAAGCCCGGCGGGGCGCAGGTTCGAGCTCGACCTCGACCCGCCGGCGGCGATCCCCCCGGCGATGCCCGGCATGCCAGCGATGCCCGGCGCCGGGGTCGGCTTGTCGGCGGCGCCCGGCGTGCCCGCGGCCATGCCGAGCTCCTGGCCCGCGGCCGTGGCGGCGGTCGCGGCGCAGACCTGGGACAGCCCGGTCGCGCACCCGGCGCCCGCACAGCGTCCGCGGGAGTTCGTGCTTCGCCTCAGGCGCGGCGGCGAATCCATCTGGGTCGAGGTCTTCGACCCGGACCTGCGACTGCCGAGGCTGCGCACCGCGCGGGCCACCGACGAGGGCGGCCGCGGCCTCTACCTGGTCGAACAGCTCGCCACCCGGTGGGGGTCACGGCCGACTCCCGAGGGCAAAGCGGTCTGGTTCGAGCTGCCGCTGACCGGCCGCTAACCGCGGCCGGTAACCGCGGCGCCCGTCAGTGAATGGTGGAGTGCGACGTGTGGGTGGCCCCGTACGCGAGCGCGAGCAGCACGACGACGACGATGATCACCGTGACCCAGTGCTTGCCGGTGACCGGCAGGCTGAGGCGCTTGCGGCCGCGCGTAAACAGCCACGCGGCTCCCAAGCCGATGAGCACCAGCAGGATGATTCCGCTCACCTGCCCCTCCCAGCGTCCCCGGTCGGCGTTATCGGACGGCTGTCCGTCTTCTCCGAGAGTACGGCAACCGAGCCGGTTCGTCGCGGTGTGACTCGGCGGTAACCAGGCCGGCCTCGGCCGGCCTGAGCAGGTAGCCGGCGCCGCGCCTGGTGTGGATCAGCCGCGGGCCGAGCGCGTCGAGCTTGCGGCGCAGGTAACTGACGTAGGTTTCCACGATCTGGGAATGGCTGCTCCGGTCCAGCCCCCAGACGTTCTCAAGGAGCTGTGCCCTGGTGAGCACCTCCCCCTGGTTGCGCATCAGGTAGGCGAGCAGCCGGAACTCGGTGGGTGACAGGTCGACTTGCCTGCCGCCCCTGTGGACGGTCCACCGCGCCTCGTCGAGGACGAGGTCACCGGCGCGCAGCCTGTGCTGGTCGCCGGGCCGGTGGCTGGGATAAGTCAGAGGTGCCATAGTCCCTTGCGTTCATAGAGCGGGTAATGCCCGCGGGCGGCGCGAGGCCGCCCGCGGGCTCGGTACCGACAGCAGGGGGGTCAGCTGTGGGTACCCATGACCGTCGGCGCCGTGGCGGCCGGCGCGACGGTCGGTGTGGTGGCGGGCGCCGCGAAGAGCACCAGCTCGGCGACGAGGGAGCCGTGGGTGCCGCCCTTGCGGACACCGACGATGAACACCAGGTCACCGCGTGCCACGCCCTTTGCCGCGGTGAACGTTGGCTGCTCGCTGGTCGTGGCGAGCGCGGTGCCGGCCGGCGTCGCCGTGGCCGTCACGGTCGGCGTCGCCGTGGCCGTCGAGGTTGTCGTGGTGGTGGCCGGCAGAGTGCTGGTCGAGGTCGGGTTCACGGTGGGGGTCGTCGTGGTCGTCGTCGTCCCGGTGGTGGACGGCTGCGTCACTGTGGCGGTCGTCGTGGTGATCGTGATCGTGATGACCTCGTTGCCCGTCTCGACCGTGATCGTGGTCGGCTTGGTCACCGGCGCGGACATCTGGCTGACCAGGCTGGTGCTGCCCGCCACCGCGACCGCCGCCGGGGCCATGTTGCCGGTCGTCATGGCCGCGCTCGCCGCCTTGGTGCTGCCGGTCAGCGCCGCCATGCCGGTGCCGCTGGCGGACACGTTCTTGACCTTCGTCGCGCCGGTCAGCCACCACAGGTGCAGCTGGCCGTCGGCGGACTTGACGAGCAGGAACTTCTTGGTCGCCAGCTCCACGACGCCGCGCTGGGCGGCGAACTCGGTCCGGTGCGACCAGAGCTGGCTGAACGTGCGCATCGGCGTCATCTCGGCCAGCGTGGTGAGCGACTTCTGCTGAGACCAGCCCCACGTGCTGAGGGCCGACGTCAGCGCCTGCTCCTCGCTGATCGGGTGGTGGAAGTTGAGCGTGAAGCCGGCGGACTGAGCCGGCGTCGTCGCGGGGCTGTGGCTGGCGGCGACCGCCGCCACGCCCGCCGCGCCGCCGCCGGCCAGCACCGCTGCCGCGATGCTCAGACGTGCCTTCATGCTGGGCCGGCGGATGCCGCGCCTGTTGCGGCCATTCATCGATGCCTCCTCACGTGGACGCCACGCCCGCCCCGCGGCGCCCGTTCGGTTCCGTGGCATCGAGACTGCCGTGGCGTTTCCGCGGCCGGAACCTGTTCGGCGGCCACGTAAGCAGTACGTTCGCGGCTTCACATGGTGCGGGGGAAAAAGACGATCACGCCGAACGGGCGCGCGGTGACTACGAAAGCGACCCGTTATCTCTGGCGGCGAGTTGACTACATGCGGTCGGGCACCGGGACGCCGAGCAGGCCGAGACCGGCGGTCAGCACCCGCAGCGTGGCGGCGCACAGCGCGAGCCGCGCCTGCCTGGTCTCGTCGTCGTCGGCCTTGAGCACGGGGCACTGCTCGTAGAACGCGGTGAACAGGCTGGCGACCTCGAAGAGGTAGCCGCACAGCCGGTGTGGCTCGGCCGCGAGCGCGACCTGCGTGACGGCCGCGCCGAAGCCGAGCAGCTTCAGCGCGAGTTCCCGCTCGGCCGGCTCGGCCACCAGGACCGGGCCGTGCGCGCCGGCTTCCGTCGTTCCGGACCGGCGGAAGATCGAGCGGATCCGGGTCGTGGCGTACTGCAGGTAGGGCCCGGTGTTGCCGCGGAACGAGATCATCCGGTCCCAGTCGAAGATGTACGCGCTGTCCTGCGCGGTCGACAGGTCGGCGTACTTGATCGCGCCGATGCCCACGTCCTGCGCGATCGCGCCGAGGTCGAGGCCGTCCTCGTGGTCGACCTCGTCGAGGATGGCGCGAGCGCGCGCGATCCCCTCGGTGAGCAGGTCGCTCAGCTTGGGGGTGTCGCCTTCCCTGGTGCGCAGCCTGCCGCCGTCGGTGCCCTGTACCATGCCGATCTGCGCGTGCCTGAAGTCAGCCTTCTCCGGGAGCCAGCCGGCCATCCTGGCGACCGCGAAGATCATCGTGAAGTGCAGGGCCTGGTCGGAGCCGACGACGTAGATCGCCCGGTCGGCGTCGAGCTTGTCGATCCGGTACCTGATCGTCGCCAGGTCGGTTGTGGAGTAGTTGTAGCCGCCGTCCCGCTTGCGGATGATCACCGGCAGCGGACTGCCGTCCCGGCCGGTGAACCCGGGCGGGAACACGCACAGCGCGCCGTCGCTGATCGTGGCGAGGCCCTTGGCCTCCAGGTCCGCGGCGACGGCGGGCAGCATGTCGTTGTAGAAGCTCTCGCCCCTGATGTCGTCGTCGGTCAGCGTGACCCGCAGGAGCGCGTACGTGTCCTGCAGGTACTGCCTGGACAGCTCCATGAGCTCTTCCCAGAGCCGCTGGGTCGCCGGGTCGTCGCCGGACTGGAGCTTGACCACCCGCTCCCGCGCCCGCGCCGCGAAGCCTGGGTCGGTGTCGAACTTCACCCGGGCCGAGTGGTAGAAGGTGTTCGGGTCGGTGCGCAGCAGCTGCGCCTCGGGGGCGTCCTCGCCGATGTCGAAGAGGTATTCGATCAGCATGCCGAATTGCGTGCCCCAGTCGCCGACGTGGTTGTCCCTGATCACGTTCTGGCCGGTGAAGTCCAGGATCCGTGCTATCGCGTCACCCACGATCGTGGTGCGCAGGTGACCGACGTGCATTTCCTTGGCGATGTTCGGCGAGGAGTACTCCACGACCACGGTCCGCGGCGCGTCCGTCATGGGCACACCGAGCCTCGGGTCGGCGAGCAGGCCGGTGGTGGCCGTGGCGATCCACTCGGGCCGCAAGGTGAAGTTGACGAACCCGGGGCCGCTGACCGTGGGCGGTTCGGCGATCTCGCCGGCGTCGAGGTGGCTGACGATCTCGCCGGCGATGTCACGCGGCGGCCTGCCGAGCCGCTTGGCGAGCGGCAGCGCCGCGTTGGACTGGAAGTCGGCGAACGAGGACGGGCGGATCAGCGGGTCCGCGTCGGCATAGTCCGCACCGAACGCGGCACGGAGCGCGTCCCGCACCCGTGCGCCGAGAACCTGCTGGGGATCTGCCATGGTGACAGCTTAGGGATGACGCACCCGCGATGACGAATCGTTACCGCTCGCGGTCGCGGCGCAGGAAGTGGGCGCCGCGGCGCTCGACGGTGGCACCGACCCGCACCCTGATCTTCTCGGTGATGTCGCCCCGGGCCAGGTTCGCGGCGAGCGTGCACGCGGAGCTGACCGCGCGGGCGGTGGAGGCCCCGTGCGCGATGACCACGCTGCCCCCGAGCCCGAGCAGCGCCGCGCCGCCGTACGTCTCGGTGTCGAGCCGGTCGCTGAGCTCGCGGAGCCCGCGGCGCTGCAGTAGCGCGCCAAGCCGCGCCGCGCGCGTGCCGGTGAGCGCGGCGCGCAGTTCGGCCGCCGCGAACCGCATCGATCCTTCCAGCGTCTTCAGCGCCACGTTGCCTGTGAACCCGTCGGTGACGATCACGTCGACCGCGCCGGCCATCAGGTCGCCGCCCTCGACGTTCCCGGCGAAGTTGAGCGGCAGCGCGCCGCCCTGCGGTTCCGCCGCGAGCAATTCATGCGCCCGCCGGGTCAGTATGTTCCCTTTGCCCGGTTCGGCGCCGATGGTCAGCAGGCCGACCTTCGGCGCCGCGATGCCGAGCGCGATCTGCGCGTAAGCGACCCCGAGCTGCCCGAACTGGACCAGCATCTCCGGCTTGGGGTCGGCGGTGGCGCCCGCGTCGATGAGCACCGTGTGGTGCGGGTGGGTCGGCAGCACGACCGCGAGCCCTGGCCGGGGCACGCCCGGCAGCGGCAGCAGCCGCTGCCGGGCACTCGCCACGATCGCGCCCGTGGACCCGGCCGAGACGACCGCCGTGGCCTGTCCGCGCCTGACCAGCTGGCAGGCGACGGCGATGCTTGACCTGGGCCGGCGGAACCCGGCGAGCGCGCCCTCGTCCATGCCCACGATGTCTTCCGCCGGCACCACCCGCAGTTCCGCCCCCGCGCCGAGCCGGGCGATCACCGGGCGAAGCCGGGCAGGCGGCCCGGTGAGCAGCGTGGTCACTCCGTGGTCCCGCTGGGCGGCGAGCGCGCCCGCCACGATCTCGTCGGGGGCATAGTCCCCGCCCATGGCGTCAACCGCGATCACCGGCTCACTGGCCGGGACGGCGCCCGGCTGCTCGCTGGCTCCCGCGGGCTGGTCATGACCCGGCGGCACATGGCTCACGTTTTCCCGGGCCTTCCCTGTCTCCTCGACCTGCTATCGCCACGCATGTACGGCTTGCCCTGTCATTATCCCAGGCTGCCGGTCAGCTATCCGGGTAATGCCCGTCCAGCCCCCCGCCGCGCCGCCGGCGTCCCCAGCTATGCGGCCGGGAACTTTGTCCCCGAATGGAAATTCCATGCCCTCGGCAACCGGTTCACCGCCGCATTGGCCAACTTTCCATCGCTTGTGACTATTTCGGCGTCTTCCTAGCAATTGCGACCATTTTCACGGGCTCTGTCTCACATAACGTGACGGCAACTTTTTGATCTTGAACGTGGTTGAGCCTGCCTGGCGTCCAAGTTCCGGTTTTTCGATAGTGCTGAAGGTTTGACCGCCTATAGGCGGTCAAACCT
>Ga0335073_10014529_pt1 | contig 11036 bp, 8 predicted proteins | sample Lox_Sample_22_FD_207093 | JGI IMG/M metagenome (GOLD analysis project Ga0335073, IMG submission 207093) | Soil microbial communities from Loxahatchee National Wildlife Refuge, Florida, United States - Lox_Sample_2.2 | ecosystem: Environmental > Terrestrial > Soil > Wetlands | place: USA: Florida... | reverse complement strand
CGGGTTTTGGCGATTGCCTCGGTGCGGCTGGCGACGCCGAGCCTGGCGAATGTGTTCTCCAGGTGCTTGCGGACGGTGCCGGGTGAGAGCCCGAGCTGGCGGGCGATCGCCCGGTTATGGTGGCCCGCGGCGACCAGCTGCAGGAGCTCTCGCTGCCGGGCCGTCAGGGACCGGGCCGCGGCGTGGCGAGCGTGCGCGCGCAGCGCGTCGGCGATGTGCGGCTGCAGGAGCACGGCTGCGGAGCGGTGCTGGTCGGTGAAGGCCGGGCCGGGCTCGCGGGAGAAGACCAGCCTGCGGGCGATGCCCGGCGGCCCGGGGAGCGGGATGATCAGGGACTTGTCAATCCCGCCGGGGCCTAGGTAGTCGGTGTACAGGCCGGTGGAGTGCCACTGCCGGGCGCTGTAGAAGTCCTCGGTGATGGTGACCTGATGCCGCAGCCGGGGGATCCGCTCGGTGTAGGAGCAGCTGATCGTGGGCCAGAAATGCTCCCAGAACTCTGCATACTCATCGTCGCCGTAGACCTCCTCGCCGTGCGCGCTGCAGGCGGGCGCCAGCCCGGTCAGGCCGGCGCGGTGGTGCCGCCAGTCCAGCTCGTTCAAGGTGATCTGGTCGGCGGGGATCAGCCGCGTCAGGCAGTCGGCGACGCAGGGGTCCTCCAGGCCGTTACCGTCGCGCGCCTCCCGCAAGGTCCCGGCGGCTCGTATGACGTCGGCCAGATTCATGCCGCTCTCCCCCTCTTGCCTGATCAGCATACGACGAAGGTCGTATGGCGGCATGAGGCGCGGGCTACCGAGAATCGGGCAATAGCCGCCGGCTGAAAGCAATTCGGCGGCCAGTGCCATTCCCGTCGGGGATAAAGGGGTGAATCACATGCATCCAGATCAGGCCGCCCAGCTTGCTGATGACCGGCGCCGCCAGATGCGCGCGCGGGCCGAGCAGGGGTACCTGGCGGGTCAGTTCCTCGCGCTGGTCAGGGCGAGGCGGCGCGGTGAGCGGGCCGAGCGGCGAAGGCACAGGGTCCTGCGCCGGGCCCTCCGGCTGCGCGCTGAGCCAGAGCGATGACCCGGGCCGCAAAATGCCTTACCTGGCCGCGACCCGGGCCCAGGGCGGGCGACTCGCCGGCAGCGCCGGATTGGGGGCATCTCCTGCGGGGTACCAGTAGCACGCAGACGGTGCTGGGCCGATGTGTGGGAGGGCCGGATGCGTATCAGCGAAGTGCTTCGCGTCAAGGGTGCGCAGGTCGTCACCGTCACCCCGGACACGACGGTGCGACAGCTTCTCGCGGTCCTGGCGGAGCACCGGATCGGCGCGGTGGTCGTCTCTGACGATGGCGCGTCAGTCGACGGGATCGCCAGCGAGCGGGACATCGTCCGGGCTTTGGCCCTGCGCGGCGCCGCGGTGATGTCTGCGCCGGTCACAGCTATCTGCACCACCGACGTGCACACGGTCACGCCGGAGACCTCGCTGGAGGAAGTCGCGCAAATGATGACCGAGCGCCGGGTACGGCACGCGCCGGTCGTGGCCGACGGTGGCTTGCGCGGCATCGTGAGCATTGGCGACGTGGTGAAGAGCCGCATCGACGAGCTGGAAACTGAGCGGGCTGCGTTGACCGACTACATCACAGGTACCCGCTAGCGCGTTATCTCCGGGCCGGGCGGTACGGTCGGCTGGTGGGGGAGTTTTCCGGCGACGTCGCCGGTCAGGGTGATACCCACCGGGCCCAGGTTGCGGTACGGCTGCCGCCGAGGCGGTTGTCCTTTGTCGGGAGAACCGCGGACCTCGGCGAGATCGCGGCCAGGCTGGCCCGGTATCCGGTGGTGACGCTGACCGGCGTCGGGGGAGTCGGAAAGAGCGCCCTGGCGGTCGAGGCGGCGTGGATCGAGGTGTCGGCCGGCCGGGCGGACCTGGCCTGCTACGTGGACCTGGTGCCATGCCGCGGCGATGAGCAGGTGGTTGCCGCCCTGGTTGAGGCGGTGGGGATCAGGGGAGCCGAGGCGGCGGCGGGGCTTGACGCGGTGGCGGACGCGGTGTCGGGCCGCCGGCCGTTGCTGGTTATCGACAACTGTGAGCATGTGCTGGAACCGGTCCGGCGTGCCTGCGGGCAGCTGGCCGGGCGGGCCGCGGATGTGCGGGTTCTGGCGACGAGCCGTATCCCGCTCGATATCGAGCCCGAATGCGTATGGCGGGTGCGGCCGATGGCTGTTCCCGGCGAGGCCGGCCCCGCGGTTGCGACGGAGGCGGTGACGCTGTTTCTGGCGCGGGCCGCCATGGCGGGGGTGACGGTGCGAGACGGCCCCGGTGAGCTGGCACTCGCGGGCCGCATCTGCCGTCAGGCGGGCGGCCTTCCGCTGGCGCTCGAATTGGTCGCCAACCGCCTGCGGGTTGCCTCACTGACCGAACTCGCCGAGGGGCTCGGGCCTTCGGGATGGCCTGCCAGGACCACAGGCGCGGGACGCCATGACTCGCTGGAGGCGTGCCTGGGCTGGAGTCATGCGCTGCTGTCGGCCGATGCGGCGGTGGTGTTCCGGCGGCTGAGCGTATTCCCCGGCGGGTTTGACCTTGCCGCGGCGCGGGGCGTGGCGGGGGCGCCGCCGGTGCGGACCAGTCAGGTTGACGTGCTGGTCGAGCAGCTGGTCACCGCGTCGCTGCTGGAGGCGGACACGAGCGGCACCAGGACCCGCTTCCGCTTCCTCGAGCCGGTACGGCAATATGCCGCGGTCCGTCTCGCCGACGCCGGGGAAGAAAACCTGACCCGGTGGCGTCACGCCCGCGCGTTCCTGGCCCGGGCCGAGGCGATCGAGCCGCTGCTGTTCGCGCCGCGGGCGGAGGAGCAGTGCGACCTGCTGGAGTTCGACCGGCCTGATCACGACGCGGCCCTGGGCTGGTTCTTGTCCTGCGGGGCCACGGCGGAGGCGCAGCGGCTGGCAGCAGCGCTGTATTTCTTCTGGTATACCCGCGGCTGGTTCGTCACCGGTTTGCGCTGGTTGCGGGCCGCGCTGGCGGCGGAAACCCAGGTCGAGCCGCTGGTCAGGGTGCGTGCCGAGGTCGGGCTGGCGCAGCTGGCCTTCATCGCCGGCGATTACCTGGCTGCGTTCGCCGCCATCGAGTCGGCCTTGCCGGCGGCCCGGCTGCTCGGTGACGATGTGGTGCTGGCCCGCTGCCTGGCGACCGCCGGTTATGTCTGGTGGTTCCTGGACCCAGGGCGTTCCGCCGCGCTTTTCGAAGAGGGCCTGGAGGCGGCCGGCCGGAGCGGCGACGACTGGACCCGCAGTACCGGGCTGGCCGGGCTGGGCTGGGCGCGCTACTTCGCGGGGCGTTTCGACGCGGCGACCGGGCCGCTGCGGGAGGGGATCGAGCTGACGGCCCGTTCAGGGCGGCGGCAGCAGTTCGCGATGGCGGTGCTTGGCCGCGCCGCGGTTGAGCTATGGCTCGGGCAGCTCCCGGCGGCGGAGGCATCCGCGCAGCAAGCGCTGGGCGTGCTGCTGGCGATCGGCGATGCCACCTGGACCAGTGCGGCGCTGGCGATCCTGGCCGAGATCGAACGTGCGCGCGGCCGGCTGGGAACGGCCGGGCAGCACGCTGCCGAGGCCATCGAGATCGCCGGGCGGGCCAACTCGGCCATTAACGTGATGCTCGCCACCGGGCATCTGGGCCGCATTCTGCTTGCCCGCGGCGAACCGGGGGCGGCCGGCTACCTCGATCAGGCCGTGCAACTGGCCCGCGCCTTTGGCGTGCAGCCGCTCCAGGCCTGGTGGCTGGACTCACTCGGCGAGCTTGCCGAGCTGGAGGGCCGCCCCGGCGACGCGCGAAGCTGCTACGAGCAAGCGGCTGGCCACGCGGCTGAGTGCGGCCTGCCGGCGGATGCCGCCCGCGCCCGCCACCACCTGGGTCGGCTGGCCTGGATGACGGGCGACCTGGCATCGGCGGTCAACAGCTGTCACGAGGCGCTGGCCGGGCAGCTTGCGGCCGGCGACTGTCTGGGCCTGGTCGAAACGCTGGAGACCCTGGGTGGCCTGCTCATTGACGAGGGCCACGCCCGGCGCGGACTGCCGCTGCTGGCGGCCGCTAGCGCCGCCCGCGAGCAGCTGGGTTTCCCCGCCCGGCCGGTGGAGGCCAGCCGGATCGCGGGCTGGGTCGCATCCGGGCGCGAGTTTCTCGGCGCGCAGGCGCAGCCCGCGTGGGAGCGCGGTACCGGGCTCAGCGTTCAGGAAGCCGCCGCGATGGCCCGCCGGGGGCGGGGCCCGCGCCGGCGACCTGCGTTCGGATGGTCGAGCCTGACCCCGGCTGAACGGAACGTCGCCGATCTCGTCGCCCGCGGGCTGACCAATCCCGAGATCGCCGCCCGGCTCGGGGTAAGCGCAGGCACGGTCAAAGGTCACGTGTCGAGCGTGCTGCGTAAGCTCAGTGTGCGCACCCGGGCTGAACTGGCCGCCGCCGTTTCCGGCCACTCCGGGATCTGACCCCCCATCTGGCAGATGTTCTTCTCGCCGCGCCACCGGATGCTATCGGCATGCCGAACGCAATCGTCAACGGAATCAGCATCGACTACTCAGTGACCGGTGACGGATCACCGGTCCTGCTCATCTGCGGCACCGGTCAGCCCGCCGACCTGTGGTTCGCCCAGGTGGCCGACCTGACTGCCGCCGGTCACACCGTCATCACCTTCGACAACAGAGGCTGCGGACGGTCCGAGGCGCCGCCCGCCCCCTACCTGGTAGCCGACATGGCCGCCGATACCGCGGCCCTGATCGAGCACCTCGGGGTCGGGCCGTGCGACATCGTCGGCTACTCACTCGGTGGCTACATCGCCCAGGAGCTCGCCGTGACCCGGGCCGGCCTGGTCCGGCGGCTGGTGTTCCTGGCCGGGGTCGGCCCCGCCCCGGCCTACGCGGTGGCCCGATCCCGCGCCGCCGTCGACCTCGCCCGGGCCCTTGACCCGCTCCCGGCCAGCTTCGACGTAGCCGACCTGCTGCTGTCCCTGCATCCCATGGCCCAACTTCAAGACGACGATGACGCCGTCAAGGTCACCATCAGCCTGATCGAGGCCGCCGCGCCGTGGACCAACCCCGGGCGGCTCGGCCAGTACCAGGCCGATCTTGCGTGGCTCGAGGACAGCAGCCAGCTCGACCGGCTCAGCCAGATCAAATCGCCCTGCCTGGCCATGGCGTTCGAGCATGACTGCTGGTTCCCCCCGCGGTCTGTGCGCGAAGCAGCCAAGCGGATTCCCGGCTGCCGGTATATCGGGCTGCCCGGCCAGGGCCACGGCGCCCCCCTGCTGTCCGCCGGCCAGGTCAACCCCGCCCTCGTCGAGTTCCTTGCCTAGACCGCGATCCGTCATCCGCCGGGAGGCGCCGGGGTCCCGGTGCCGCGCTGGTCCCGGACGATCGCCACCGCCTGCTGCTGGCTGAGCCCGGAGCCGGCGGCGAACACCTGATCAAACCGGGGCGCGCCGAGGCGCTGGCGGACCTGGGCTACCAGGTCCGCCTCCGCCCGCCGTAGATGCGGCCAGGCGCGCAGGCCGACCCGGCGGCGCAGGCCTTCGGCCGCGCCTTCCAGCAGCGCCGCCCGCTCCGGGTCGCCGTCGGCGAACGCCAGCCAGGCGTACCCGGCCAGGCACAAGGTCACGAACGTGATGCTGCGACCCGCCAGGCTCAGGTCCAGCGCCTCCTCCAGCAGCGCCCGGGCCTCATCGAGGCTGCCGCGCAGGACATCCAGGATGCCCAGCTGCACTCGGGAGCCCGCGGCGAGCCAATCACCCCTGGGCAGGTCGACCAGGTCGCGTACCTTGCGCAGATGAGGCAGGGCGTCATCGTAGTGGCCGAGCGCTGTGTTCACCGAGCCGGCCGTGAACTCAGCCATCCCTGTGAAGATGGGCTCGTCCTGGCCGCGGAACTCCTCCAGCGAGACCGTCACCTCGCGCAGCGCCCCGTCAAAGTCGCCGCTGATCGGCAAGCTCCACGCCATCGCCAGCTGGACCGCCGCGTGCAGGAAAGGGTCCCGGATCCCGGGCAGCAGCGGCGCCAGGCGCTGGCGGGCCGCTAGCGCCGCCGCGTCGTCCCCCACGTCAATAGCGGTCACCGCCGCCACCCAGGCCAGTTCGGCCCGCGCCTGCGGATCCAGCGCGCCAGCCTCGGGCAGCGCCTGCTTTACCCAGGGCCATGCCTCGCGCTCGAGGTCCAGCGCCGACCAGAACAGCCACAGGACGCGGAACAGGTGCGGCAGTGGCCCGCGGTCATGGGCCAGGTACCAGCGCACTGCGGCGGCCAGGTTTCCTGCCTCAACCTGCAGCCGGTCCATCCATTCGCGTCTGCCGGGGCCGCGCAGCGGCCGGTCCGCCTGCTCGGCCAGCGCCCGGTAGTAGTCGGCGTGCCGGCGGCCGATCTCGGCGGCGTCGGCCCGGAGGGCCAGCTGCTCGGCCACGAACTCGCGGACGGTCTCCAGCATCCGCGACCGGGGCCCGAGGTCGGTGCTGTCGAGGTAGACCAGGCTGTGCCGCGCGAGCGCCTCGGACAGCTCCAGCGTCCGGTCCTCATCCAGGCCCGCCGCAGCGGAGGCGGCCTGGATGGTCCAGCCGTCGGCGAACACCGCCGTGACCTCTAGCAGCGACCGCTCGGCGTCGTCCAGCAGGCTTACGCTCCACCGCACCGTGGCCCGCAGGGTGCGCTGCCGCTCGGGCAGGTCCACCGCGCCGGTCCCCAGCGAGTCCAGTGAGGCCGCCAGCCGGTCCAGCAGCGCGGGCGGGTCCAGCAGCCGGGTGCGGGCAGCGGCCAGCTCGATGGCCAGCGGCAGGCCCTCCAGGCGGCGGCAGATCTCGGCGACCGCTGCCGTATTGCCTTCGGTCAGGGCGAAGCCGGGCCGTACCGCGCGGGCCCGGTCCACGAACAGCGCCACCGCGGGCGAGGCCGCGATCTCCGCGACCGAGACGCTGCCGGGATCGGTCGGCGGCGGCAGCGGCGGGACCGGGTACTCCCACTCGGCCCGCAGTCCCAGCACCGTGCGGCTGGTGGCCAGGATCGCCAGCCCCGGGCACCGGGCCAGCAGCTCGCCTATGTCGGGGGCGACCTGGACCACCTGTTCGAGATTGTCCAGCACCAGCAGCCAGGTGCCGTCGCCGAACGTCTCGGCCAGCGCCTCCACTGGCGCGCTGGCGTCGGCCAGGTCGGTGCCCGCGGCCCGGGCGATGGCGGCTAGCACCTGCCCTGGGTCGGTGACCGAATCCAGCGGAACGAACACGATGCCTGCGCCGAACCGGCCTCGCAGCCGGTCGCCCGCCGCCACCGCCAGCCGGGTCTTGCCGACCCCGCCCGGCCCGGTCAGCGTCACCAGCCGCACCCCAGGACGCTCCACCAGCGCGGCCACCTCCTCGATGGCCCGCTCCCGCCCCAGCAGCGGCGTCGTGCCCACCGGCAGCGGGCGCGAGTCCCGGGGCGGTGCCGCAACCGGGGACGGTGCCGCAACCGGGGACGGTGCCGCAACCGGAGACGGCCTGCCAGCGGCGGCGAACCGCTCGCTCAGCAGCACCGCCAGGTCGTCGCGGACCAGCCGGCCCAGCTCGGCGGGCGTGCGGAAATGACGGTAGGACGCCGTGGCCTCTGCCTGGATGCGGTCCAGCAGGTCAGCCAGGCGCGGTTCGAGGTCGGGCGCCGGTGTCTTGACGTACAGCAGCCGGGGCAACGCGCCGGACAGCTCGAACTCCTCCTCCAGGCCGGAGACCTGCGCGCCGGGGGCGAGCTGCCCGTATCGCTGCCAGTACAGCCCGATGAACACGTCGCTTTGCGCCAGGTACTGCTGGTACACCTCCCGCGGCGGGTACGGCCGGGCCCCCAGCTCGAACATCACTGGGGACAGCCGCAGCGCCGAGACCGCGCGCGACACCGCCCGTCGCTCGTCGGCCAGCTCACCCAGCGTAGAACTCACGAACACCCGCAGCCGACGGTCGGGAGTCCGGATAACCGTCTCGTCCTGCCGCCCCTGGTTCACCAACCGGCCCTGGTCAGGCGTCACCACGCAAGTCTGCAACCAGCGATCCCGGCCAGCAAGCCCCGCACGAGGAGCGATGAGTCCGGCCGTCCCGACCTAGTGCGCCGTCTCGTGTTCGCCGCCGGGGTCTTCCACTGTGACGGCTGGAACACGCTGTCGATCTGTACCGGACCCTGCCCGACGCCGAGCTCTCCGTCATTGCCGGAACCTCGCACGGTTTGCTCGTCGAGAAACCCGGGCTGTGCACTACGGTCATCACCGAGCCGCCCGAACTTACAGGTAGGTTGACCCGCATGGATGAGAACAAGGCCCGTCGCGTCGCGGACGCCCTCAGAGATCGCGGCATTGACGCACACCTGGAAACCGCGGGGATCGATGTCTTCGGGGTACGTGTCGTGCTCAGTGGCGGCCGCGAGGCGATCTGGGGTAACGAAGGCACGTCGTCCCTGGAGGCCGAGGTGCTGCTCGACGGGGACCTGGTGGGCTTCATCCCTGAGATTGCCGGCTCTGAGGCATTCGACGAGGCGCAAATCGTGGACGCCATCGCGCGAGCCGACTATGACGAGCCCATCGGCCGGGAACTCCCGGAGGCACCGCCGCCCGCCCCGCCGCTGACGCGGGAGGGCGGGGTGTTCCGGCGCTTCCTCGGCGGCTTCCGGGAGGACTCGGAGTAAGGGTTCGTCCCGGCGCGCGGCCCGAAGGCGATCACCTGGGCTTACTGCTCCGGCTGCCTCGCGCGCGGTTCGCAGCGCGGATTCGGCTGCCGGACGGCGAGACGGTAGCGTCCTGGCAGGCGAGCCAGAGGAGCGCGGACATGACTGATCAGGCGGTCCGAACAGAGCGGTCGGGGCCGGTCACCACCGTGTTCCTGCACCGCCCGGCCACGCGCAACGCGGTCGACGGCCCGACGGCGACCGAGCTCGCCGCGGCCTTCCGCGCGTTCGACGCCGATCCGGGCGCCGCGGTCGCCGTGCTGCACGGCGCGGGCGGCGTGTTCTGCTCCGGCGCCGACCTGACCGCGATCGGCACCGGGCGCGGCAACCGGGTGGCCGCCGACGGCGACGCCCCGATGGGCGTCAGCCGGCTGCGGCTGTCCAAGCCGGTGATCGCCGCGGTAGCGGGATACGCGGTGGCCGGCGGCCTGGAACTCGCGCTGTGGTGCGATCTGCGGGTCGCCGATGAGACCGCCGTGTTCGGCGTCTTCTGCCGGCGCTGGGGCGTCCCGCTGATCGACGGCGGCACCGTGCGGCTGCCCCGGCTGATCGGCACCAGCCGCGCGATGGACATGATCCTCACCGGGCGCGCCGTCGACGCCGCGGAGGCGGCTGCGATCGGGCTCGCCAACCGCGTCGTGCCGGCCGGGCAGGCGCTGGCCGCCGCTCAGGAACTCGCCGCTCAGCTCGCCGCGTTCCCGCAGGTCTGCCTGCGCAGCGACCGCGCGTCGGTGCTGGACGCCGAAGGCCTGGATGAGGCCGCCGCGCTGGCATCAGAGTTCGCGCACGGGCAGGCAGCGCTGGCCAGCGAGACAGTCGTCGGCGCGGCCCGGTTCGCGGCCGGCGCCGGACGGCACGGGAACTTCGACCCCCCGCCGATGTGAGGGCCGCGTGACGTTATGGCGGCTGCAGGGCAACTAGAGACGTGACCGAGAGAACGGCAACGGCCAGGCAGGCGGGCGGTACCGGCGCGGCGGCCGAGTTCGAGCGGCTGTACCGGGCGAACGTGGAGGCGGTCACGGCCTACTTCGCGCGGCGCAGCGCCGACCCGCACGTGGTCGCCGACCTCACGGCGGACACCTTCGTCACGGCGATCACCAGCTTCGGGTCGTTCGACCCCGGCCGGGGCACCGCGCGGGCCTGGGTGTTCGGGATCGCCCGGCACGTGTACGCCGCGCACTGCGAGGCGTACGGCCAGCAGCAGGACAGGCTGCAGCGGCTGGCGGGCCGGCGCGACCTGGAACCGGATCAGGTCGAGGAACTGCTCGACCGCATCGACGCGGAACGGGCGGGCCGTGACCTGGTCAGCGGGCTGGGCGCGCTGCCGGACCGGGATCGCGCGCTGGTCGAGCTCGTGGATCTCGCCGGGCTGCGCCCGAAGGAGGCAGCGGCAGTGCTCGGGGTCACGCCTGGCGCGGCACGGATGCGGCTGATGCGGGCCCGTGCCCAATTGCGCAGGCATGCGATAACCACGAATCAGGGGTGACAACGATGACTAAATTCTCAGACCGGCTGTTCGACGACCTGATGCGCGAGCACGGGCCGGCGCTGGCGCACACCACGCTGCCTGCGCATCCCAGGCGCCACATCACAGCCCGCGGGACGCTGCTGGCCGGCGGCGGCGCCCTCGCCGTCGCCGGGGCCGTCGCCGGCGCCCTGGTGGCCGTGAACGGAATCCCGGCCCACCCGGCCGGGAGCGCTGCCCCGGCGGCCTACGCGGTGACGAAGAACCCCGATGGCACGATCACGCTCGCGGTGTACCAGCAGTCCGGGATCGCGGGCGCCAATGCACGGCTCCGCGCGCTTGGTGACAAGCAGGTGGTCGTGGTGCCGATCGAGCAGGGCTGTACGAGCAGGGTGACGCCGCCCGCCGTATCGGGGAAGGGCCACCAGATCACCACGGGGATATCCCGTTCGCCCAACGGGACCATCACCGTGAACGCACATGGCATCCCGGCCGGGGACATCCTCGTGATCGGCGTATCGACCAGCGGGCACACCTCGTACGGCGTAGGAACCCTGGCGTCGCCCCCGGCGCCGAGCTGCGTGGGCACGCCCCCGCTGCCTTCCGGCGACGGCGGCTCGGGATCGACTGGCGGCTCCGGGTCATAACTGAGCGGCGGGCCAGAGTAGCGTAGGCGGGCGTGCGGATTACGGATGTCACGGTTGTCCTGCACGAGCGGGTCGCTACCGGAAGCGCCTCGTTCGGCCCTGGCGGACGGCAGTTGCTTGGCGTGCTGCGGATCATGACCGATGAGGGCATCGAGGGGAACAGCTTCCTGTCCAGGCCCGGTCCCGGGCCGGTCGCGATCGCGGAGCAGATCGTCACCATCGTCAAGCCGT
>Ga0335073_10014528_pt1 | contig 11036 bp, 8 predicted proteins | sample Lox_Sample_22_FD_207093 | JGI IMG/M metagenome (GOLD analysis project Ga0335073, IMG submission 207093) | Soil microbial communities from Loxahatchee National Wildlife Refuge, Florida, United States - Lox_Sample_2.2 | ecosystem: Environmental > Terrestrial > Soil > Wetlands | place: USA: Florida... | reverse complement strand
ATGTCAGCCAGGGATAGGAATGTGTCGGGTCAGGTAAGAGCCCCCCCGGCCAACGGAGCGCGAAGAGAGTTCCGTCGATCCCAACCCATTGGATTCCTAGCGCGAGCTTACCCGAAGCGACCGCCGCCCCGGGCATTGCACTCGACGGACCCTACCCGTCCCTCTCCGACTCCGCTTGAAGTGGCAGGGGGGACTGTTGCCGCCCTTACCTGGACTTGGGCAAGTAGCAACACCGGTCGTATGCGCTCATGATGGGGGCCGGCCGACGCCTCACGCGCTCGCACCGCATGAGCCAGCGCGCCGAACCGTACTCTGCCCCGCACGGAACGATGCTATGCCTTCTCTCCGAGATATTCCACCGGGGGGCGCGGGTCGGTGCTTATACGCCTTCGTCGCGGTACCCGGCATCCCTCGAGGGTCCCGTGGGACCGGGCGCACCCCACCCCAATCTGCCCATGGCCGTGCCTCCGTTCGAGAGCTACTCGGCCACCTGGACGCCCTGTCGGTGCGGGTCCGCGATCCTGAACAGTGGCCCGATCTTTTGCATCGCCCCGGTACCGGAGTCGCTCCAGGGCCTATTCCACAACGAGACGTTCTGCTCGAACCGCTGCGTGCGCGCGTTCATCTTGGAAACCCTCGAACGCCTGGAGGCGCTCGACACCCCGGCGGCTCGGGACATGATGACGGACCTTCACCGGGTGTATGCCGAGGTCGTGCTGATCCTCAACCGTACCCCCGACGCCTGACGGGAGTTTCGGCCGTCGCTCGATCCTCGTGGATCGGGGGGGCGGACCTCATCTTCGGGAGTGAGGCATCTCCCCACGCGCGCGGCCGGGTCGGTCGTGGTTGCCGTAAGACGCGCGTGCGGCCCGGATCGGCAGATGCCAGCGGCAGCGAACCGTGGGAGAAACTCGTCAGGCCATTGCCGGGTCGGGCGCGGCCTCGGTCGTGGGCCGGCCCGAACTCGGAGCGGGCCCGCGAGGGGTGGCGTTCGGAACCATCGGCAGCGGGACGCCCCGGTCGAGCGGGGCCGACGGCGACTTCCGGCTGAGAGCCCGGCGGAGCCAGAACCGGACGTCCTGGTGGTACATGTTCCCGTACGGGCACGCGCCCACGCAGTCGCCCACCCCGCAACATTTCGCACTGCGGTACTCTCCGTCCCGACGGAAGTAGAGCGGCATGTCCACCAACCCTACCGGGCACGCCTTGGCGCAGTCGAACGTCGTGCATGCCTGGCAGACCTTCTTGTCCTTCACTTTGAGGCGGAAGAATCCAACCTTCGCGAACGGGGCCGTGAGCGCGCCCCAGTGGCAGAACCCCGTCGTCGCACAATTGTACGACCCGAGGAACGGGACGGTGACGAACATCGCGAACCAGACCGCTCCGAAGTACAGCTCGATAGGCAGCGGAAGGGCGGCGCTGTCGAGCTCTCCGTTCGAGACCTGGACCAGCGGGATCCAATGCAGAACCGAGAGGAAGGAGATCGCGAAGAGGGAGACGAGGGCCACGCAGGAGATCGCAACGTACGCGGTCGAGAGCTGACCGCCAAGGAAGTACTTTCCGACCTTGGAGGTTTGATTGAACCCCCGCATCTCGCTCATCGCGGTGCCCTGGTACATCAGGGCCGCACCGCACATCACCGCGCAGATCGCCTTGCGGCCGAACAGCACCGACAGGGTGCCGACGAGCGCGTACATCACGATCACCGCGAGGAAGACACCCGAGGCGAACGGCCCTCCGTCCCGGAGGCCGAATCCCCATCCGATCACGGGGATGTTCGCGAGCGCCGGGACGTTCGCGAGGGGGGTGGACGAGGCGATGCTCGGAAGGAAGATGGCCGCGAGTGCGAACGCCGCGATCGTCAACCCGAGCCGGTACCGTTGCGCGCGCTCGTGGGTCTCCCGGATCTTCAGAGCGACGAGCGGACCCATCGTGAACCCGAGGACGATGAGGAACCAGGCCGAAGCGAGGATCGCCGCCCCGAACCAGAGACCGTTGTAGGTCAGGACCCCCGCGAGGGAAAGCCCGGTCCCGGACGGTGGGATGAACGGAATGAACTGCAGGAACGTCGGGCCGACGATCCGGTAGTCCAGGAGCGCCCCGAGGAAGAATTCCGCGAGGAACGTGAACAGAAGGAACTCGAAGATGGAGAACGGCCGAAGGAGCCACGGGATCCGCTCCCCGGTGGCGACCCGGGCGGGCTCGAACGCCGTGAAGAGCGCCAGGCCGCCCGCGACGAGCGCACCGAGAGCGATCGGCGCGGCGGTGCCGTAGAACGCGAACAGGAACCAACCCGACGCGAGGAACAGCGCCGCGAGGGGCCCGCGGATGAGGAGGGCGAGCTCACGTCGGGAGAGCTGCTTGTGACGGTACAGGAATTGGAACGTCGCAACGAACATCGCGACAAGGAGGGCCGAACCCGCGACCGCCGAGGCGACGCCCCAGGTCGGCGACCGATACATCGTGGGGCTGAAAAGCAGGACCGCGCCCTGCGCCACTAGGAGAGCCCGCAACCAGCGGTTCGACTCCCGGTAGACCCACCACGCCGCCACGATGACCTCGAGGGAAAGGACCCCCAGGAACCCCGGCGACACGAGCACCGATACCAGCGTCCCCGACCATCCTGGGAGGCCGGTCGAAGAGACTCCCCACCCGGCGACTCCGAGGAAGATCCCCCACGCCGTGTCCGCGCCGACGAACGCGAGCAGAAGCAGCCCCGGGCGCGCGAGCCGAGGGTGCGTCAAGGAAGCGCTAGAACTCACCGGTCTCGCCCCCTTCGGATCCCTCGGTCTGCTCGTTCTCGAGGTTCATGATCTTCGTGCCGTCGAACGTCTCATTGTTCAGCACGTTCACGGCGGCGGTCTCATACGCCGGGGGGAGCGGTGCGACCGACACCTCGGCGGTCAACCAGTAGACGTATCCAAGGAGCCACGACGCGTTCGTGAGCGAAAGGGCTCCCCCGAAGGCGATGCCCAGGTCGGTGTACAGCGCGACGTAGGAGAATACGGCGAGCGGGTAGCTGTCGACCGCGGGCGAACTCGCGAGGGACAGCTCCGACCAGTTGCCGGTCACGACCGCCGAAGAGTTGGAAACGGACTCCGCGGCGACCCAGGTATCGACGTCCGAAGGACCGGCAAAATCCCCCGCCCGGTCCTCGAGGTTCGCAACTCCCACCCCCGCCGGAGGCGTGCCGAAGATCTCGAGGTAGCCGATCGCGCCCGGTGTCGCGGCTACGGTCGCGACCATCGCCGAGTCCGAGCTCACCCCCGGTCCGACGGGCCATTCCACCGGGGACCCCGCGCCGTCGCGCGGGGCCCACGACGGATTTGCGCTCGCCAGGAACCCCGTGAACGCCGCCGAGGATGCGGACGTGTTCACGTCATGGTACGGAACGAGCGCCGGCGCTGATGCGAGGTTCACCCCGGGGTTTGTGGACGCGATCAGGGGCGAATTCCAGGTGGTGACCGAGCCGTTGTAGATGCCCGACAGCGCGGCCGCGGAGAGGTTCACACCCGACCCGACTCCGGGCAGATTGTAGATCACCGCGACCGCGTTCAGCGAGACCGGGATCGTCGCGAGCGGATACGGAATCGAGTGCGACTCGCTGGACGAAGGCAACGCGTACGTCGCTGCGAACTCCGAGCCGGTGGCACCGAGCGGAGGAACGTAGCCGTCGCCGGAGGTCGTCGCGAGGTCGAGGTCGAAACATTGGCCGACCGTTTTGGCCATCGAGGAAGCGACCGAGTCAAGCCACTCCGTGTACGCCGGGCCGAGTGCGGCCGAAACGGTGCCGACCGCGTGAACGTTCGACGTCCCGGAGCACGATTGGCTTTGATAGCTCCAACCGGCCGGAGTCTCCCGGAGGTTGACCCAGCCCGTGACTTCTCCGAGGCCCGCGGTGACCAGGATGAGGACGACGACGATCGCCGCCGCGGTCCAGGGGTCCCAACGACGCTTCCTAGGAAGGACGATCCCAGCCGCCGTCGCTTGCCGCGCAAAAGTGGCCTCGGGATCCTCTGCGGGCGGTTCCGAGCCGCCGGCCAGCACGTCTGCCACGGAAGCTGCCCTCGGCCGCTTATATACGCCGACCCGCGCGATATAGACCCTTCGGCGGGGTACGGCCGGGAGGCGCTGTAGCACGCCTCGTCGCTCCGTTCGGCGCCCCCGGAAGTCTTGATAGGAGCCAGTCGGTCCCGGCGGCCGTACCATGGCTCGGACCCTCGAGGCCAACCGGACGATCCGCGCCCCCCGGGGTTCTGTCCTCACGTGCCGAGGGTGGGGCCAAGAAGCGGCCCTCCGGCTGCTCTCCAACAATCTCGACCCGGACGTGGCCCGTGACCCGAAACACCTGATCGTGTACGGAGGGCGCGGCAAGGCCGCCCGCGATTGGGAGAGCTTCGATGCGATCGTCGGGGCGCTGAAGGTCCTCGCGAACGACGAGACCCTCCTGGTGCAGTCGGGGAAGCCCGTCGGGGTCTTTCCGACCCACCCGGACGCTCCCCGGGTGCTGATCTCGAACGCGATGGTCGTCCCCCGCTGGGCGACCGACGATATCTTCTGGGACCTCGAGGCGCGCGGGCTCACAATGTACGGCCAGATGACCGCCGGAAGTTGGGTCTACATCGGGACGCAGGGGATCCTCCAGGGAACGTACGAGACGCTCGCCGCGCTCGCGCGCCACGAGTTCCACGCCGCGGACCTCGCCGGTCGGTGGATGCTCACCTCCGGACTTGGCGAGATGGGGGGCGCCCAGCCGCTCGCCGTGACGATGCTCGGCGGGGTGGCGCTGGTCGTCGACGTCGACCCGCGCGCGATCGAGCGACGGCTCGCCCACGGGTATCTCGATGTCGAGGCGTCCGACCTGGACGACGCCCTCCGACGCGTGGGAGAGGCGGTGGGGGCGAAGCGACCGCTCTCGGTCGGACTGCGGGGGAACGCTGCGGACATCTTCCCGGAGGTCGAACGGCGGTCGATCCGTCCCGACATCGTGAGCGACCAGACCGCCGCCCACGACCTGAGGGTCGGCTACATCCCGCTGGGGTACGATGTCGAGCAGGCGGCGAGGGCCCGGTCGGCCGACCTCCCGGCGTACCTCGCGAAGGTCCGCGCCTCGATCGCGGTGGAAGCTCGGGCGATCCTGGGGCTGCAATCCGCGGGGGCCCGCGCGTTCGACTACGGGAACAACTTTCGCACCCAGGCCCGCGATGCGGGCGTCACGAACGCGTTCGATATTCCCGGCTACGTCCCGAAGTACATCCGACCCCTCTTCGCGGTGGGCAGCGGCCCGTTCCGCTGGCTCGCTCTCAGCGGAGAAGCCGAGGATATCCGCGCGATCGACCGTATGATCCTCCGCGAATACGCCGAGAACGCGCATCTCTGCCGGTGGATCCGGCTCGCCGGTGAGAAGGTCCACTTCCAGGGGCTCCCCGCCCGCATCTGCTACATGGGATACGGCGAGCGCGAGCGGTTCGGACATCTCGTGAACGACATGGTCCGGGACGGGACGGTCGTGGCGCCGGTCGCGATCGGCCGCGACCACCACGACAGCGGCAGCGTCGCGAGCCCATTCCGGGAGACCGAGGCGATGCGCGACGGTTCCGACGCGATCGCCGATTGGCCGATCCTGAACGCGCTGCTCAACGTCGCGAGCGGCGCCTCGTGGGTATCGGTCCACCACGGCGGCGGCGTCGGGATCGGCAACTCGATCCACGCCGGGCTGGTCATCGTGGCGGACGGTACGCCCGACGCGGACCGACGGATCGCCCGTACGCTCCACAACGACCCCGGCCTCGGGGTCGCGCGCCATGCGGACGCCGGCTACCCGGAGTCGGTCGCGATCGCCCGCTCGGCCCGATTCCGGCTGCCGCCGTCCGCCCCGGCGGGCTCGGCGACGGTCTAGCACACCGTCCAAGGTCGCGCGGGACGAATGGCACCCCCGTTTATGTCGGGGATCCGGGCCTGAAGCCCCCTGACGGAGAACGTCCGTCGGGAGAAAAAAAGAATGGCGAAACTGGGCGGAATGAAAGGATGGCTCGCCCTCACGGGCGTGGCGGTACTGATGACCCTCGCGGTCGTCCCCACGTTCGCGGCGGGAGCGGCCAGTGCCTCTTCGGCCCCACTGACGGCGGCGGACTCGCCGGCCAATCAGTGGGCCTACGGAGGCATCGGATGGTCGAACGGGTCGGTGACCAGCGGCAGCGGGACATTGACGTGGAACGCGTCGTTCGGCTGGACCGTCATCTTCACCGAGACGAGCACGGGGAACCACACCGAACTGGTCGAGGAACAGCGGACGGTCGGCATCGACCTCACCGCGAAGTACTCGGGCCCGGAGCTCCAGGCGACGTACACCTACCAGGGCCACGAGCACGACACGGCGTTCGTGAACCTGACCAACGACTCGACGGTCTACGCGAACGGCTCGCCGGTCCCCGCGCTGGGGATCGACAACGACTCGACGTCGATCAACGGTTCGATCGCGGAAGCGATCACCGTGACGCACAACGGGACGACGAAGGCGGCGAACCTCGACGTGACCGGCTGGGCCCAGACCTCGGCTTCGTTCACGCCGGCGCTCGGACTGATCCCGCTCAACCTGTCGGGGGTGACGGAGTGGAACTCCACCTCGTTCATCAACCCGTCCGGTAGCTGGAACATCACCTGGGCGTGGCAGAACAACGGGTTCGGTGGCTCCACGGGCTCCGGCACGCAGTACTCGAACGGCTCGGTGAACACGCCGGGCAGCGTTTCCCTCACGGGATACGACCTGACCGACACGTTCCAGGTGCCGGTGTTCGCGGACCACGTGCCGCGCCACGCGATCGTCCTGATCGTGACGGGCCCCTGCGGTGGCTATGACGCGTTCGTCTTCGTGCCGCGCCAGTTCGACCTCTTCGGAGGCGGACCGCACGCGTACGACACGGACGCGCTCGGCAGCGCGTCGATCTCGTCCCAGACGCTGTTCGTGAGCCAGGGGAGCTTCGGCCCCCAGGTGACGGCAGGGTCGACGACGTTCGGCGCGGGCACGGCGTCGATCGACGCGGTCGGCGCCCCGGTGACGGGCAACAGCCCGGCGCTCGGCGCGAGCCCCGGCTCGACCGTCACGGGCTCGCCGATGTCGGTGGCGCAGGCCCAGGCGATCAACAACCAGCTCAACAACCCGGGCTCCTCGAGCTCCTCGGCGCCGCTCTTCGGGGTGGGCGCCCTGGTGGTCGTCGGAGCGGTCGCGCTCGCCGCGATCATCCTCGTGGTGCTGGTCGTCGGACGCCGGTCGAAGCAGAACCCGCCGTCGGGCTACGGAACGAACGGGCCGGTCAGCGCTCCCCCCGCTGCCGCACCCCTCCCTCCGAAGTAACGACGCGGAGTCGGCATCCGCCGGACGGGGGCTCCCGCACGGGGGCCCTCGTTAACCCCTTCCCTCTTCTTTTCCCCGCGAACGAGGAGCGGGGGCGCGCGCGGCTTCGAGGACCTCTCGATCGGTCCCGTAGGTGACGCGCCGGACCGCTTCGGCCAATTCCAACCACTCGGCCCGGTCGAACAGGGGTTCGAGGGTCGGCGACCGTTCCGACGTACGACCGCGGAAGTAGACGACCGTCTTGTGCACGTTCCGCCCGGCCTTCGGCTGGTAAAATCGGTACGACACCTCGCGAAGCTCGCCCTCGAGGGTGACGTGCTCGAACCCGGTCTCCTCCCGGACCTCGCGCAACGCGGCGGTGACCAGGGACTCCCCGGGGTCGACATGGCCCTTCGGGAGGCACCATCGATCTTCGTCCGTCTGGTGCAGTAGGAACACCTCGCGACCGGTCGCGTCGAAGATCACGACCCCGGCGGCGAGCTCGGCGACGATGGGGGCCTCGGGCCGGTACGGTTCGCTGGCCCGGGACATCGGGGCCGCGCAGCCGCCGGGGCCGTAAGAGGTCTCGCGGAACCGGGGACTCCCCCGGCGACCGAACGCTAATGAGCCTCCGGCCCTCGGCGGACCCGGATGCTCGACCCGGGCGAGGAGTATCACGACCTCGTCTCCCTCGTGCGGTCCAAAGCGAAGAAGAACGGCGAGCGCCCGGCGCTCCGATTTGGCGGCCGCACCCTGACCTACCGGGAGCTCGACCGCGAGAGCGACCGGGTCGCGAACGGGCTGGCGGCGGCGGGGATCGCCCCGGGGGACCGCGTCGCCGCTCTGTTGCTCAACACCGCCGAGTTCCCGATCCTATGGTTCGCCCTCGGAAAGCGACGGGCCACGCTCGTCCCTCTCAACACCGCGCTCAAGGGGGAGATCCTCCGCTACGAGCTCGCGGACAGCGCGCCGGCGGGTCTCGTGATCGACCGGCGGCTCTGGGAGCCGTACTCGGCCGTCCGGGACGCCGTAGGGATCGCGCGGGAGTGGGTGGCGGACCCGGCCTCGGGCGGGGAGCCGCTGCCGAAAGGTGCCCGCTCCCTCTCGGACCTCGTCTCCGACCGGCCGGCCGAGCCGCTGGCGGCGCCGGCCCCGAGCGACCCGGCGGCCGTCCTGTATACCAGCGGGACGACCGGACCGCCGAAGGGCGCCGTGGTGCCGCACGAAAAGTGCCTCACTACCCCGCGGGAGATCGGGGCGCGCAGCCGGCTCCGCTCGGACTCCGTACTGTTCACTGCCCTTCCGCTGTTCCACTGCAACGCCCAAGAAATGACGCTCCTCACGGCGTTGCTGCACGACCTCACGGCGGCGTTCGACGAGCGGTTCCATGCGTCCACGTACTGGGAGACCGCCGCCGGGATGGGCGCCACGCACGTGTCGCTGCTGATCTCGATGATCAACGTCCTGTTCAAGCAGCCGGCGAAGACGACCGACCGGACCCACACGGTCCGCACCGCGCTCACCGCCGGGACCACCCGCGAGGTGTGGCCCGAGTTCGAGAAGCGGTTCGACGTCACGATCATCGAGCTGTACGGGATGACCGAATGCGGCTGCACGACGTTGATGAATCCACCGAACGCGATCCGCGTCGGGTCGGTCGGCACGCCGCTCGGATTTGTCGAGGCCGACGTGGTGGACGACGACGACCGGCCCGTCCCACCGGGAACGCGCGGGGAGCTCGTCGTCCGCCCGCGCGCTCCGTTCACGATGTTCCTCGGGTATCTCGGGAAGCCGGAGAAGACGGTGGAGGCGTGGAGGAACCTCTGGTTCCATACCGGCGACTACGTCACGCGCGACGCGGACGGCTACTACTACTTCGTCGACCGGAAGAAGGACGTGATCCGACGCCGGGGCGAGAACCTGGCCCCCTACGATGTGGAGAGCGTCCTGAACCGCCACCCCGCCGTCTTCGAGTCGGTGGTCGTCGGCGTCCCCGCGCCGCTCGGCGAGGAGGACGTCAAGGCGTTCGTCCAGCTGAAACCCGATACGCGCGTCGACCCGAAGGAGCTGTTCGAGTTCTGCGCCGAGCGACTGCCGTTCTTCATGGTGCCGCAGGTGATCGAGTTCCTGGACGAGATCCCCAAGACCGCGAACCAGAAGTCCCAGCGCTACCTCCTGCGCGCTCGGACGGGGGGCACCGAGTACGACCGAGACCGCCTCGGCGTCCGGCTCCGCAAGCCGTAGCCGGCCGGTCCGGCGCGCGCGCCGGACCGTGCTGCTCGACACCAACGCGCTCTTTCTCCCGGTCCGCTCCGGTTTTCCCCTGGAGGCGGAGATCGGGCGTATCGTCCCGGGGGCGCGGATCGTCGTCCCGGCTTCGGCGCTGCGCGAATTGGACCGGCTCGAAGCCCGCGGCACACCGCAGGCGGCCGGGGCGCGCGCCTTCGCCGCACGGTTCGAGGTCGTTCCCGCTCGCGCCGAGGGCGACGCGGGCGTCCTCGAGGCCACGCGCCGCGAGGACGCGACCCTGGTGACGGCCGACGTCGAGCTCCAGGGCACGGCGCGGTCGGTGGGCATCTCCGTGCTCGTCCCGCGCGACCGGCACCGTCTCGAACTCCACCGCGACCGACCGGCTCGGCAATAGTTAAGAAGCGAACCCGGCTCGTACCGCCCCGTAGACTCCGATGCGCGACGACGACAAGATGATGGACCTGCCGAACGAGTTCGGCAGCGGCATCGTCGGGGTCTGCGATATCTGCGGGACCCGGCAGGCGGTCATCGTCCTGAGCAAGGAGCGCTACAAGCTTTGCGTCATCGACTTCCTCAACAAGACCTGGCTCAAGAGCGAGAAGAAGCCCGGGGCGCCGGCCCCCCTCTACCGCAGCGACCGGATCTTCTTCGAGACCCAGGCGACCAAGTCCGGGAGCGCCCCCGCGATCGTGCTCACGCCCACGAAGCAGGTCCGACGACCGGTCGTCCTCGTTACGCCGGACGTCTACGGTCTCACGACCACGGTCCTGGACGGCGCGATCCGCTTCGCCCGGGAAGGATTCGAGGTGCTGATCCCCGACATCGGCAAGACCGACGCGATCGGACCGGGGCATCACGTGGCCCTGCGGGCGGGCGCGCGGTTCGGCGGCGGAGTGTCCGTGCGCTCGAAACGGATCGTCGGACTTCTGCACCTGTACACCGACGCCCTCGCGTCGCTGCGCGGACGCGAGATGGTGGACCCGGCGAAGACGGCCCTGTTCGGTGCCTCCTACGGCGCGAGCCTCGCGCTGGTCCTGGCGTCCCAGGACACGAAGGTGTCGGCGGTGGTCGTCGCCTACCCGTACCCGCTCTCGCCGCCGGACCTCTCCAAGCTCGTGACGGCGCCGCTCTTCTTCATTGGCGGGACCGCCGACCGCACCGCGCAGAAAGCGAAGGCACAGCTGCTCGCGCCGGGACGGCCGGCCTCGTCCACCGTGGAGCGCTTCGAGCCCGTCGGCGTGCGTCACGGGTTCCTCGCCCGGGACCTCGCCGCGTACGACCTGCCCCAGGCCGAACGGGCGTGGGAGAAGGCGCTCGGATTCGTGAGAACGCGACTGATGCCGGCTCCCCCCAAGCCGCCGATGCCGCCCGGCGCGAGGGTGATCGGCGCCACGGGCGCGCCGGCCGTTCCGGGCGGGAGCCGGAATGCCGCTCCCGCTGCGATACTCTCGGA
>Ga0335073_10014527_pt1 | contig 11036 bp, 11 predicted proteins | sample Lox_Sample_22_FD_207093 | JGI IMG/M metagenome (GOLD analysis project Ga0335073, IMG submission 207093) | Soil microbial communities from Loxahatchee National Wildlife Refuge, Florida, United States - Lox_Sample_2.2 | ecosystem: Environmental > Terrestrial > Soil > Wetlands | place: USA... | reverse complement strand
AGCTTCAGTTCGCCTTGGGAGCCGCTTCGACGGCTGCAGGCGTCACCGTGCGGGCCGGCGCGTAGCGCTTCGCGAGAATCGTCCGCGAGCCGCTCCAGACCAGCTGCAGCCCCGCGAAGATCGCGATCACCGCGATGACAGCCTTCAGCCGGCGCTTCGGTACTCGGCGTGCGAAAATGCAGCCGACTATAACACCCGGCACGCCGCCCGCCAGCAGGCCCGCGAGGACGTGGCCGTTGATCGCGCCGAACTTCCACTGAAACGCGCTGCCGATCACGGCCAGCACCAAGCCGAAGAGTAGGTCAGTGCCCACCACTTCCGGCGGAGTCATTTCCGAATAGTTCAGCAGCAGAACGGTGCCGAGCGCGCCCGCGCCGGCGGAGGAAAAGCCGGACTCGACGCCGATCGGCAGCGCCAGCCACGGCAGCCAGCTCGAATTCTTGCGTGCGAAGTTCTGGTTCTGCACCCAGGGGAGAAACGTGACGCTCGAAGACGCGGTCAGCAGCAGGCCGAGCAGGATCACGACGATCGGCATATTCGACGGTGCGCTGAGCTTGCGGAGCAGGTACGTGCCGATCAGCAGGCCCGGCACCGCTCCTTGAATCAGCAGCCACAGGTAACGCCAATGAATGTGCTTGTCGCTGAGATAAAAGGGCGCGGCGATCAGCCTCATCACACCCGCGTAAACGAATGCCGTCCCGACCGAAGCCGACGCGGGCAAACCGACGATCAACACGAGAGCCGGCACGGTGAAGCTGCCGCCGCCGATCCCCGTGAGGCCGATGGCGAGCGCGATCAGAAATCCGATCGACGCGTTCATTCGTCAGCCCGCTTCGATTCGGTATGAATGCCGCACTCGAGCTTTCGTCCGCCCCAGCGGCCGGACCGCGCATCGGCTCCCAACTGAGGGATCGCCGTGCAGGGCTCGCAGCCGATGCTCGTGTAGCCGAAATCGTACAGCGGCAGGTGATCGATCTTGTGCTCGTTGGTATACGACCACACCTGATCCCAGGTCCATGCGGCGAGCAGACTGACTTTCAGCAGCGTTTTGCCGCTCGGCAACTGGTGGTGTTCGACGGTCTTCAGATTCTTGCGCGTCGGCGATTGCTCGCGGCGCAATCCCGTAAACCAGAGATCGAAATTTTCGAGCGCCGAGAAAAGCGGCTCGACTTTCCGCAGATGGCAGCACCGGCCAGGATCGGTCTGATTCAGAATCCCGAACTGCGCCTCCTGCTCCGCGACGGGCTGCTTCGCTGCGAGATTCTGCAGGTTCAAATCCCACGCCTTGATCATCCGGTCGCGGTAGGCGTAGGTCTCGCGGAAGTGGTAGCCGGTGTCGAGAAACAGCACCGGGATCTTCGGCAGGCGCTTGCGCAGCAGGTCGACGACGACCATGTCTTCCGCCTGAAAGCTGCAGGTGATGCAGGGCGCGCCCTGGTTCTCGGCCAGCAGGCGGTCGATCAAGGCATCGACGGAAAGCGTCTCAAGGTCGGCTGAGGCGATGATGACGCTCATGATTTTGTGTTCTCCGCGTCCGACTGCGAGTCGCGCCACTTGCGCAGGACCTTCATGATCCGCTCGACGGCCTCTTCGTCCGTATCGTCGGTGATGCGAACGGCGAAGAACGATTCCGGCCCATAGATAGCACGGACGACATTCTTCGGCTTCGTGCCGTCATCGGGAGGCGCGAAGACGGTGATGTTGCCCGAAAGCCGGAAGGCCTTCGCGACGGAGACAAGCTCGTGCGCGAGAAAATCGTTCGGGCCGGCCATCTGCACGTGCCAGCCCTCGTCGAACATCTGGCGCTCGACCATTTCCGCCACGTGCGGGCGCCCCTCGACCCACACGGCAGCCGCGGGATGTCCGAATCGGAGGATGCGCTCTTCTTTCGTGCTGCGCTTGCGCTCGGTCGCATGGGTGTGCGCGTGACCCGCGATGGCGCCTTCGATGATTCCCGCACCTACGGTGGCATTCGTCAGCGGATCGATCACGATGAAGCTGCCTGTGGTGCGGTTCCTTTTGTACGGATCGAAGAAAAGCGGCAGCGTGGTTTTCACGTCGACGGCCGCGATTTCGTTCAGGTCGAGCTTCGTGGCGGGCGCGTGCTCGAGCGTATTCACGTCGATGCGATGGCGAATGTGGTTGATGCGCCCGCGGACTGTCCTCGTCGTGTGCTTGATCACGTAGATCTTGTGCGGATCGAGCGGCTCGGCATGCATCCACACGACCGTGGCGTGAAACGCCGTATCCGAGGCGGCAACGTCGGTCTCGCCCACCAGCATGTTGCCGCGGCTGAGATCGATCTCGTCCTCGAGCGTGATCGCGATGGAATCGCCGGGGCGCGCCGTCGCGGTTTCGTCCTCGAAAGCGACGATCGACTTCACGCGCGTCTTCACGCGCGACGGCAGGGCCATCACGCTCGTGCCCGCACGCAACTCGCCGGAGACCAACTGGCCCGCGAAACCGCGAAAGCTCGCGTCCGGGCGGATCACGTACTGCACCGGGAAACGTAGGGGGCCCGACGCGGCGTCGCCGCCGAGTTCCAGAGCCTCCAGATATTCGAGCAGCGCGGGACCTTCGAACCAGGGCATGCGCTTGCTTCGACCCACGACGTTGTCACCCTCGAGCGCGCTGACCGGCACCGCGTACAGGTTCGTGATGCCCAACTGCGCGGCAAACTCGCGAAACTCAGTCGAGATGCGGTCGAAGACGTCCTGCGAAAAGCCCACCAAATCCATTTTATTGACGGCGGCGATGATGTGCTGCACGCCTAGCAGGCTGGCAATGAAGGCATGGCGGCGCGATTGGCGTAGCACCCCCTTCGTGGCGTCGATCAGGACGATCGCCGCATCGGCCGTGGACGCTCCCGTCGCCATGTTGCGCGTGTACTGCTCGTGGCCCGGCGTATCGGCGATGATGAACTTGCGGCGCGGCGTGGTGAAGTAGCGGTAGGCGACGTCGATCGTAATTCCCTGCTCGCGCTCGGCCCGCAGACCGTCGGTGAGGAGCGAAAAATCGATCGGGCCCGTCGAGCGGTTCACCTTGCTCTTCTGCACGGATGCCAGCTGATCCTCGAGCACCGACTGGCTGTCGTAGAGCAGTCGGCCGATCAGCGTGGACTTGCCGTCGTCGACGCTTCCGGCGGTGGTGAAACGCAGCAGGCCCGCGTTCGAGAGGGGCAAGGTACTCGCAGCGGCCGTTGTCGTTTCGGGTGAAGGCTCAGCAGGAGCTGTCGCCATCAGAAGTAACCCTCGCGTTTCTTGATCTCCATCGAGCCTTCCTCGTCGTGGTCGATCACGCGATTTTCACGTTCCGAACGGCGGAAGGAGAGCATCTCTTCGATGATTTTCGGCACGGTATCTGCTTCGGAGCGGATCGCGCCGGTGCACGGTACGCAGCCCAGCGAACGCATGCGAACCTTGATCATCTGCGTTTTTTCGTTGGGCAGCGGGCGCACGCCATTCTGCGGCAAGAGAATCGAATTGCCACGAATCACGGCTTCGCGCTCCTTCGCGAAATAGAGCGGCACGATCGGAATGTTCTCGGCCTGGATGTAGAGCCAGACGTCGAGCTCGGTCCAGTTCGAAAGCGGGAAGACGCGAATGCTTTCGCCCTTGTGGTGGCGGCTGTTGTAGAGGCTCCACAGCTCGGGACGCTGATTTTTCGGGTCCCACTGGCCAAGCGAATCGCGGAAGGAATAGACGCGCTCCTTGGCGCGCGATTTTTCTTCGTCGCGGCGCGCGCCGCCGAAGGCCGCGTCAAATCCTCCCTCGGCGAGCGCGTCGAGCAGCGAGCGCGTCTTCAGCAGGCCGCAGCATTTCTGTGTGCCGAGATCGTAGGGATTGGCGCCGTCGTCGAGCGCTTTCTGGTTCTTGTGGACGATGAGTTCGGCCCCGACGTGCTTCGCATACCAGTCGCGAAACTCGATCATCTCGGGAAACTTGTAGCTTGTGTCGACGTGCAGCAACGGAAACGGAATCTTGCCCGGATAAAACGCCTTCTGCGCGAGACGCAGCATCACCGAGGAGTCTTTGCCGATCGAGTACAGCATCACGGGATGAGCGAATTCCGCCGCCGCTTCGCGCAAGATGAAGACGCTCTCGGCTTCGAGCCGCTTGAGATGGCCCGACAGGCCGCCGATGTCGCCTTGCGGCAAGGCAGCGTTCAGATCGATTTTGAGCTCCTGTGACGACATAAAAAAACCCGCTCCTCGATTCCTTCGAGGGCGGGTCGCATTTAAGTCCAGTCTTGCTAGGAACTTAGCTCGCGAACCTCCGCGCCCCCGGCGGCATACACACGCCCGGACAACAACAACAGACGGTACAAGCACCGGTGGGCATCAGATTCATCGTCGTATGAGCCTATCCGAGTCGGCCATCGGTGTCAATCCGCTGCGAGTACCGGTGACGCCAGGGGCAAAGAGGCACCGGCGGCCCGGGTCACCGTCCCTTCCCCGGATCGGATGAGATCGGCCCGCCGCCGGATTCTTAGGCGCTCGCTACCAGGAGGAACGACTCATAAAGGTTTGACACAACGACTGCGACCATATTAAATCGAATTACCATGAAAACTTTCACCCGACGCGCCACCCTTTTGTTCCTCACTCTGCTCCTGATCGCCGGGATCGGCTTTCCCCCGGCATCGGCCGTTCGCGCTCAACACACTGATGTCACCGTCTCGGCTGCAATCAGCTTGAAAGACGCCCTCGACGACATCAAGGGTGCATACGCCTCGCAAGCGCCCGGCGTCTCACTGGCGATGAACTACGGAGCCTCCGGAACGCTGCAATTGCAGATCGAGCAGGGCGCGCCGGTCGACGTGTTCGTCTCGGCGGCGCCCAAGCAAATGGATACCCTGGAATCGAAGGGACTGCTGCTCGAAGGCACGCGCAAGGACTTGCTCGGCAACGGAATAGTCCTGATCTTACCGGCCGACTCGACGCTCGGATTATCGACTTTTCAGGACTTGTTGAAGCCGGAAGTCAAGAAAGTCGCACTGGGCGAGCCGGTGGCCGTGCCTGCGGGCAAATACGCGCAGGAAGTGCTGACGCACTACGGAATCTACGATCAGGTGAATGCCAAGGCGGTGCTCGCCAAAGACGTGCGGCAGGTGTTGACGTACGTCGAAACGGACAATGTGGATGCAGGTGTGGTCTACACGACCGACGCGCTTTCGACGAACAAAGTGAAGATCGTCGCCACCGCTCCGCCCGAATCGCACGAGCCCGTGATCTATCCGGTCGCCGTGGTCAAGGCGACGAAGGACGCCGCCGCCGCGAAGGCCTTCGAAAATTTTCTGTCCGGTCCGCAGGCCCGCGCGATTTTCGAGAAGTACGGCTTCTCCCTCGCAAACGAATAGCGCCGGCGCCTCGCTGGCTCTTTTCTCTGCTCCACGCGGATGTCAGCGGACGCCCGTCACCGTCGCCGCGGGCATTCCTTGCGCTTCGGCGACATTCCGCCCCACCACCGGCGCAAGCGCGCGAATCTCCTTCATCAGCTGCGCAAACTGATCGGGATACAGCGACTGTACGCCATCCGATAGCGCGCGCTCGGGATCGGGGTGCGCCTCGATCAGCAAGCCGTCCGCGCCCGCGGCCACAGCCGCGCGGGCCATCGGCGCCACCTTATCGCGCTTGCCGGTGCCGTGCGAGGGATCGGCAACCACCGGCAGGTGCGAAAGGCTCTTGAGCACCGGGATCGCGGCGATATCCATCGTGTTGCGCAGCGCTGTCTCGAACGTGCGGATGCCGCGCTCGCACAGGATCACTTTGTAGTTGCCGCCGGCCATGATGTACTCGGCGCTTAGCAGCAACTCCTCGATCGTGCCGGACATGCCGCGCTTCAGCAGCACCGGCTTATCGACGTCGCCGAGCCCGCGCAGCAAATGATAGTTCTGCATGTTGCGCGCGCCCACCTGCAGCACGTCGACGTACGGCAGCATGATCTCGATCTGCGACGGGTCCATCACTTCGCTGACGACGAGCAGCCCGTTCTTGTCCGCCGCCTCGCGCAGCAGCTTCAAACCCTCCTCGCCGAGCCCCTGAAAGCTGTACGGTGATGACCGCGGTTTGAACGCGCCGCCGCGCAGCAGCTTTGCGCCCGCGCGCGCCACTTTCCCCGCGATGTCCATGATCTGCTCGGCCGACTCGACCGCACATGGCCCCGCCGCGACCACCACTTCCGCGCCGCCGATCGACACGTCCTTGCCGAGATCGATGACCGTCCCCTCGGGCCGCACGCTGCGCGCCGCGAGCTTGTACGGATGCGAAATGCGCACGATCTCCTCGACGCCCGGCGCCGAGCTGAGCGCCAGCAGCTCCTCCCGGCTCGTCCGGCTGTTGCCGACGACTCCGATCACCGTGCGCTCCTTGCCGCGGATCAAGTGCGCTTCGTAGCCGCACTCCTTGATGCGATCGACGATGTGGTTGATTTCCTTCTCGCTTGCTTCGCCCGACATGTTGAAAATCATTTTCGCGTCCTCGTAATGGCTGAGTTTGACTAAGATTTCGCCGCTTCCGCGCGCGGCGCGGAAACGTACGACCCAAGAATCCGCAGTTCCACGACCAGCTTTTCCAGTTCCCCCAGCGCCGCGGCCACTTCCGGATCGCGCCGCGACGCCTGCAAATCCAAATAAAAACGGTACTGCCACGGCCGCCCGTGCACCGGACGGCTTTCGATCTTCATCAGATTCAAATTGCGCCGCGCGAAAGGCTCGAGCGCGTTGTAAAGGGCCCGCGGCCGGTGGTCCAACTGAAAGACGAGCGAGAGCTTGTCTGCATCCCCGGCCGAATTCGCCGAATCCGAAAGCAGCAGGAAGCGCGTGTAATTCTCCCGATTGTCCTCGAGATGCTCGCGCAGGATCGCGCCGCCGTAGAGTTCCGCCGCGCGCCTGCCCGCAATCGCGCCGCGCGAACGGTCCCCGGACGCCACTACGTCGCGCACGCTCCCGGCCGTGTCTTCCGTCGCGATACGCTTGAGCCGCGGGTGCGCCGAGAAAAATTGCTCGCACTGTGCCAGCGCCACCGGATGCGATTCGACCACGCTGATCTCTTCGAATTTCGCGCCTCGCACGGCGACCAGGTTGTGCGCGATCGGAATGATCACCTCAGCGAGAATGTTGAGCGGGCTATCGACCAGCAGGTCGAACGAGCGGTGCACCGAGCCCGCGAGGCTGTTCTCGATCGGCGCGAGAATGTAATCCGCGGCGCGGTCGGCGATCGCGTTGAACGCGGCTTCGAACGTCGGGCGCGGCACGAGCGTGATCTCCTCGCCCAGCAGCTTCACCGCCGCCTCTTCGCTGAAGGCGCCGCGCTCGCCCTGAAATGCCACTCTCGCGTTTTTGTCGACATGCATCGTATCTTCCGCGAATAATCCTTGCCCGGCTCCCTAGCCGCGCGCCGGTTTTCGGCCGCTACCGCCCGCTCCATCCGTCGCCGCCGTACCCTCAGGCGCGACGCTGTAGCCGTACCGCGTCTGCGTGCGAATCGATTCGTCGAGAATCAATTGATAGACCTTGCCGACCGTTTCGGCGTCGAGCGGCCCCGGATTCGATTGCTTCATGCGCGTCAGAATTTCCAGCTCGCGCTCAGTCGAACGAAGCGGCACGCCCGCTTCGGCCTTCATGCGGCCCACCTCGAGCGACAGTTCCGCGCGCAGATTCAGGAGGTGCAGCATGGCCGTATCGATTGCGTCGATTTTGCGTCGCCAGTCGTCGATTTTCATCCCGCCTCCCGTGTCGGCTCTCGCCTCTCGCTCGCACCCGAACCCGCCGCACGTTGCCGTATAACGAAAAAGGCCGCGTCCCCGTTCGGAGGTCGCGGCCCGGTACTCGAAACTTTGTGCGGCTCTTTACTTCCTTTGATTGCCCGCGCGCGTCTCGCCGGTCCGCTTCCCCGCGAAGGAGAAGCGGTACGTAAAGGCGAAATAGCCGAGGTATCGCATGGCGCGCTCTAGCTGTCCTTTCGATCCTACCGCAAACGAAAACTGAATATACCGAAGGCCTCCGCGGGCGTCAAGGCGATTCCCGGAACGGATTCCCGAAACACGCCCCGCCATCTCGCACGACGTTCTTTCGGAACAGGTCATAAGTCTGTTTTATACCCGGCTGCGGCAAATACCAATTTGACTTATCCTCGTCGGACGGCGCAATCTTGTGTTTCCCGTTCGCAGCCCAGCGCGGCCAAGCGTTGCCGGCAGGCGGCAGGAAAGCGATTGTCGATTTTCGGATGAGACGATACTCTATGACACGCCCTACGAGCACACCGGTTATTTCCGGCGTATACGTAATCATCGGGTGGCGGCCGTCCTCCTAAGCCACACTTGGGAGTATGCGCCCCGCACCTGAACCCAGGAGCGGGGCTTTTTTATTGGCTGCCGCCGGGAATCCTGCACGGGAAAGAAGGTCTTACTCGAAATGCAGAGCGACGCAATCAAAAAAGGAGTCGCGCGGGCGCCCGCGCGGGCAATGCTCAAGGCCACGGGCCTCACCGACGCCGATCTGGCGAAGCCTCTGGTGGCGCTTGCGAACACCTGGTCCGACGTGACGCCTTGTAACATGCACCTTCGCAGCCTCGCGGAAAAAGTGAAGGAAGGGATTCGCGCGGCCGGCGGCACTCCGATCGAGTGCAACACGATCGTGATCTCCGACGGCATCACCATGGGCACCGAAGGCATGAAGGGCTCGCTCGTGTCCCGCGAAGTGATCGCCGATTCGATCGAACTGTTCGTGCGCTCGCACGCCTTCGACGCGGTCGTCGCCATCTGCGGCTGCGACAAGACGATCCCCGGCACCGTGATGGCTCTCGCGCGTCTCAATTTGCCTTCGCTCTCGCTCTACGGCGGCTCGATCATGCCGGGCCATTTTCACAATCACGACGTCACGATTCAAGATGTCTTCGAGGCGCCGGGCGCGTATGCCGCCGGCAAAATGACCGAGCAAGAAGTCTGCGAGCTCGAAAATGTCGCCTGCCCGGGCGCGGGGGCCTGCGGCGGCCAGTTCACGGCCAACACCATGGCCACCGCGATCACGTTCCTGGGTATGTCGCCGATGGGCGCGAACGAAGTTCCCGCCGTCGATCCGCGCAAGGCGCAGGTCGCGATCGACTGCGGCAAACTCGTGATGCAACTCCTCGCCAAAGACATTCGGCCCAAGCAGGTCATCACTCCGGCAGCGCTGCGCAATGCGATCACGTCCGTGTTGGCTTCGGGCGGCTCGACAAATGGAGTGCTGCACCTGCTCGCCATCGCTCGCGATGCCGCCGTGCCTCTCACCATCGACGAGTTCGACCGGCTCTCCAAGAAGACTCCGGTGCTCGCGGATCTGAAACCCGGAGGCCGCTTCACTGCCCCGGACATGACCGCGGCGGGCGGCATGCGCCTGCTCGGCAAACGCCTGCTCGAGGCGGGCCTGCTCGAAGACAGCCTCACCGTTTCGGGCAAGAATCTCGTTGAAGAAGTTCGCGACGCGCGCGAAACGCCCGGACAGGAAGTGATTCGCCCCCTCGCGAGTCCCCTCAAGAAAGAAGGCGGCATCGCGATTCTGCGCGGCTCGCTCGCGCCGGAGGGATGCGTCGTGAAGCTCGTGGGCCACGAGCGGCTGTCGCACACCGGCCCCGCGCGTGTCTTTGATTCCGAGGAATCCTGCTTCGCGGCGGTGCAGAGGCAAGAAATCAAGGCGGGCGACGTGGTCGTCATTCGTTACGAAGGCCCCAAGGGCGGTCCCGGCATGCGCGAGATGCTCGCCGTGACGGCGGCCCTCGTCGGCCAGGGCCTCGGCGATTCGGTCGCGCTGATCACCGACGGCCGCTTCAGCGGCGCGACGCACGGCCTGATGGTCGGACATATCGCACCCGAAGCCGCCCACGGCGGGCCGATCGCGTTCGTCCGCGACGGCGACAAAATCACACTCGACGTGCGCGCGCGCCGGCTCGACGTCGACGCGAATCTCGACGAGCGCCGTGCGCAGTGGAAGCCGCCCGCGCCGCGCTACCCGAGCGGCGTCATGGCGAAATACGCAAAGCTCGTTTCATCGGCGTCCGAAGGAGCGGTCACGAACGCCGCATAGAATTTCGAATTTCCAAGGAGAAAAAAACACATGGCCAAGATGTTCTGGGAGAAGGACGCAAATCCGCGGGCGCTCGAAGGCAAGCGCATCGCCGTCATCGGATACGGTAGCCAGGGCCGCGCGCATGCGCTCAATCTGCGCGATAGCAAACTCGATGTCGTCGTCGGCCTGCGCCGCGGCGGCGCTTCGTGGCCACAAGCCGAGCAGGACGGCTGGAAGCTCGTCGGGCCTTCCGAGGCCTCCGAGGGTGCGGACGTGATAGTGATGCTCGCGCCGGATATGGCCCAGCCCGCCATCTACACGCACGAGGTCGCCACGAACCTGAAGCCCGGCGCCATGCTGCTCTTTTCGCACGGCTTCAACATTCACTACGGCCAGATCACGCCGCCCAAGAATGTGGACGTCACCATGGTCGCGCCCAAGGGGCCGGGTAACCTCGTCCGCCGGCAATACGAAGCCGGCCGCGGCGTTCCCTGTTTGCTCGCCGTGCACCAGGATTCTTCCGGGCACGCTTTCGATCGCACGCTGGCCTACGCGCACGCCATCGGCGGCACGCGCCCCGGCGTGATTGAGACGACCTTCAGCGAGGAGACGGAAACCGATCTCTTCGGCGAGCAGGCTGTGCTTTGCGGCGGCGCCCGCGCGCTGATCCAGGCGGGATGGGAAACGCTGGTCAACGCCGGCTATCAGCCCGAGTCCGCATATTTCGAGTGCTTGCATGAGCTCAAGCTGATCGTCGACCTGATCTACGAAGGCGGCATTGCCGAGATGCACAAGTTCGTCAGCGAGACGGCGAAATACGGCGACCTCACGCGCGGCAATCGCGTGATTGACGAGCACGTCCGCGCCGAGATGAAGAAGATTCTCGACGAAATCCAGACCGGCCAGTTTGCGAAGGAATGGGTGCTCGAAAATCAGGCGGGACGCCCGCAGTACGCCAAGCTCCTCGAACGCGACAAGAATCACCCGATCGA
>Ga0335073_10014526_pt1 | contig 11036 bp, 11 predicted proteins | sample Lox_Sample_22_FD_207093 | JGI IMG/M metagenome (GOLD analysis project Ga0335073, IMG submission 207093) | Soil microbial communities from Loxahatchee National Wildlife Refuge, Florida, United States - Lox_Sample_2.2 | ecosystem: Environmental > Terrestrial > Soil > Wetlands | place: USA... | reverse complement strand
AATCGCTGGCCGATGCAGAACGCTGGCCAGGGTCGCCGTGAACTCGGCATTGGTGACTGGCTTAGGGGCGACCATATTGACAGGACCTTGCAAGAGGTCGGTCTTGAGGATGTGCAGAATCGCACCAACGAGATCTTGCACGTCGATCCAGCTCATCCACTGGCGGCCGTCACCAATGCGGCCGCCGAGCCCAAGTTTGAACGGAGCGAGCATCTTGGGCAATGCCCCGCCGTCCCGGCTGAGAACAACACCAGTGCGGATCTGCGCGGTACGAATACCGGCATCGATGGCGGGTTTTGTTGCCGCTTCCCAATCGCGGCAAACCAGCGCCAGAAAATCCTGGCCAGGTTCGCTCGCTTCATTCAGCACTTCGTCGCCGCGGTTTCCGTAATATCCGATCGCCGAGCCGCAGATGAGCACCCGCGGCCTGCTTTTAGCTTGCGCGAGAGCCTCGGTAAGGTTGCGTGTTCCGGCGACGCGGCTGTTTCGAATCCTCGCCTTTTTTGCGCGGCTCCAATAGCCGAAGATGGTTTCCCCGGCCAGATGGATGACGGCATCGAATCCGGAAACGGCTTCGGGCGAAACCGTCTGCCCGGGATGCCATGCAATCTGGTCCTTTGCCGCAGCCGGCCCGCGCACCAATCGAACTACTTCATAGCCGCGGGAATAGAGCACCGGAAGCAGCGCTTTGCCGATCGGTCCAGAGACACCGCTGACAAGAATTCGAGAGAACATGGGGGGCGAATTTCAATCTATCAGCTTGCGGGATGTAGCGCCAAAAGATCCATGCATTGATTACTGCAAACGCACTGAAATCGCTGAAGCATGTCGTCTGGGGTGCGGACGCGACTGGCGGTCAGAATAGGCCGCTATAATACAGCGATCGTCCCGCTTCGGCTTTCTCACCGGCAGTCCTGATTCCGCGGGCTATAATCAAATATGGCGAGCTTGCGCCAACAGATTGCGACCACCGCCCTTTCCCTGACCAAATACCGCGATCTGATGAAGCGGATGCAGGAGAACCGTCCGCACGACGACCTCACGATCGTCAAGAAAGCCTACGATTACTCCCTGAAATATCACGATGGCCAGACCCGTGCGTCCGGCGAGCCGTATCTGGTTCATCCTCTGGAAGTCGCGCTGGTGCTTGCCGAAATGAAAATGGACCCGGTCGCCATCGCCGCGGGCCTGCTGCATGATTCCGTCGAAGACACGTCGGTCACCATTGCCGATATCCGAAAGGAATTCGGCGAACAAGTTGCACATATTGTTGAAGGCGTCACCAAGATCAGCAAAATCGACTTCGCCACACGGGAGGAGCAGCAAGCCGAAAATCTCCGCAAGATGATGCTGGCCATGGTGGACGACATCCGCGTCGTCTTGATCAAACTCGCCGACCGACTGCACAACATGCGCACCTTGGAGCATCTTCCACCGGAGCGTCAGCACAAAATCGCCGAAGAGACGCTCGAAATCTACGCTCCCATCGCACACCGGCTCGGGATGGGAAAGATTCGCGGCGAACTGGAAGACCTCGGATTCCGTTTCCTGGATCCCCTTGGTTACGAGCAAGTCGAGCAAGCGGTGAACGCGAGGCGGAAGCAGGGCGAGGCATTCCTCGCGAAGATGCAGGGAATCATCACCGATAAACTGAAGGAGGCGGGCATCCAGGCGCGCGTGGAGAGCCGCATCAAGCGTCTCTACAGCATCCATAGGAAGCTGCAGAAGCAGAGAATTTCTGTAGACCAGGTCTACGATCTTTATGCCATGCGCGTGATCACGCGGCCACTGCAGGATTGCTATGCGGTGCTCGGCATCATTCACAATCTCTGGCGTCCGGTTCCCGGACGAATCAAAGACTTCATTGCCATGCCGCGGCCGAATTTTTATCAGTCGCTGCACACCTCGGTGATTACCGAGGATGGAACGCCGTTTGAAATCCAGATCCGCACCGAAGAAATGCACAAGATGGCGGAGGAGGGGATCGCGGCGCACTGGAAATATAAAGACGGTCCGGTTTCGGCGCAGGATGAGCAGCGGCTGGCCTGGCTGCGGCAAGTAGTCGAGTGGCAGCGGGATGTCAGCGATCCTGCGGAATTTCTTTCTACACTGAAAGTCGATCTCTATCCGGAAGAGGTCTACACGTTTACTCCGAAGGGCAAAGTGGTTGTGTTGCCGCGTGACGCTACGCCGATCGACTTCGCGTACACGATTCACACCGAAGTCGGGCACACGTGCGTGGGCGCGAAGGTCAACGGACGCATGGTGCCTCTCCGCCACAAGTTGCATTCCGGCGATATTGTCGAGATTCTTACGCAGCCCGGACACAAGCCCAGCCGCGACTGGCTCGGGCTGGTTAAGTCGTCGCGCTCGCGCAACAAGATCAAACATTGGCTCAACGTCCATCAGCGCGAACGCGCGATTGAAATTGGCAAGAAGCTGATCGAAAAAGAAGCGCGCAAATACCGCATCGCGCTGAAAGAGATCAAAGACGACGACCTGATGAAGGTCGCGTCCGGCTACGGTCTCGGCCGCGCCGAGGACCTAATGGCTGGCATCGGCTACGGGAAATATTCTGCGCGACAGGTTCTCGCCCGTCTCTTGCCGGCAGGCGCAACGCCCACGATCGCGGGGGATATCGAGGCAGAAGGTCTGACTTCGCAGCCGGGAGCGATCGCCAGCGTAGTCCGCCGCGTCTTCGGCGATCACAACGCAATCACCGTGCGCGGCCAGGGAGACATGCTCGTGTACCGCGCGCGATGTTGCAATCCCATTCGCGGCGAAGGCATCGTCGGATACATTACGCGTGGCAAGGGCGTGGCCGTGCACTCCGTGAACTGCCCCAATGTCACCAATCTTCTTTACGAACCCGAACGAAAAATCGACGTCGAATGGGCGCGCGATGACTCAACGCCGACCTCTTATCCAGTCAAAGTGACGGTTTATTGCGATGATCGCTTCGGCATGCTCAAGAACATCACCGGCGTGATCGGCGATGCGAAGTCGAACATCCGCAACATCGCCGCGCACACGGCCAACAGCCAAGCCAGTGTCGAGATCGTGCTCGACATCGGCGATCTAAAGCATCTCGAACTGATCATCGCCGGGCTGCGGAAGATTCCCGGCGTGCACGAAGTGCAGAGACTGCAGAAAATTTGAAAGCGGTACTCAGTGGCCAGTACTCAGTAAAGCGGACAAGTTGCACAGTTCCCATGTCTGGCAAAAGCGCGGCAAGACAGGGGCGCCGCTTTTGTTTTTGCCGCACGCTCGGCCCGGTGCTCGCAACTCGATGCTCACGTTGTGCTACTCTGTCCTTCCCAGCTCCACATGTAGTAGCCGCTGGAAGGCGACTGGGCTGAAGCCATGCGCGACATCATCTCCACAAAACATGCTCCGCAAGCGATTGGCCCGTATTCGCAAGCGATCCGTGCTAACGGGTTGGTCTTTGTCTCCGGGCAGATCGCCATTGATCCCGCGACGCAGCAGGTGATTGCTGGCGATGTAGCCGCGCAGACGGATCGAGTGATCCGCAATCTGTCTCATATTCTCGAATCCGCGGGAAGCAGCCTCGACAAAGTCGTGCGCTCCACTGTTTTCTTGAAAAGCATGAACGACTTCCCCGCGATGAATACGGTTTATGCCAAGTTCTTCAATGCAGCGCCGCCCGCGCGTTCGACGGTCGAGGTTTCTCGCCTGCCGAAAGACGTGCTGGTGGAGATTGACGTGATCGCGCTCGCATAAAACTACTCGCCCGCAAGCTGATAGCCCTATTGAAAGCACCCGCGCGGCCTTCGGCCCGCGTCTAGGGTGAACTATGCATATGCGAGGGCGCAGCCCCGTAATTAGTTAGCAGGCAGATCATCAGAGCGGGGTGACGAGCGTGGGCGAGAGCAGCGCATTATACCGATCCGATATTCTGAACGGCTGGAAAGAAATCTCAAGTTATCTACGGATGGGAATTCGAACTGCGCAGCGCTACGAGGAATTTGGATTGCCGGTGCGCCGACCTGCGGGCAGGCACACAGGTTCCGTTATGGCCACCAAAATCCAGCTGGATGCGTGGATTACCGCTCGCCCCATCCGTCATTCGTCATCTGGTTCAGGTCCGAGATCCTCTCCGACGTGGGCTGATTTCAAAGCCGGCATTGCCGAGATGAAGCGCCTGCGCACCGAGATGATGCGACTGCGAAGCGAAGCGGTGGTGTCGCTCGAGGCGCTCCACGCCAGGCTTGCCTTCATGCAGCGGGGTAGCGGCGAAAAATCACTGCGGTTACCTAACGCGCACGTAGTAAGACCCTGTTTTGGAGGGCCCGGCTCCCACCTGGCTGGTCGTAGATCCCTCGGCATGCGTGCCGACGGCAGCATCCTTTCTGCGGTGTGCAGTTGTGTAGAGAGCGATCCGAAAGATTTCTCGTCAGTTATTCAGGTATTCGCGGATTTGGCCGTCGACCGAGACCGCTACGTATTTTTGTGAGCTGAGATCGCGGAACTGGACGACCTTGTGTCCGGCGCGGGCGAGTTTGCCCCAGTGGCTGGGTTTGTCCGCATTCTGCTCGATCGCCTGATATTCGCGCCCCTGTGCGATAAATCGTGCCGTGCGGAGACGGAGAGAGCCAGTGCGAGTGACGCGCGAGGTGCGTCCATCGATCATGACTTCCGGGCTGGTCAAGAGTTGCTCGGCGACAGATTGGAAGATGGTATGGTCGAGCATGATTTCTCCAGTTTGAGTCGGTCTTGAGATTGGAGAAGGACCGTCAAAATAGGGGAGTGGCCCAAAAGGACGCTAACCACAAAGGACACGAGGGCACTCACAGGTAATCCCAACCCTGCGAGCAGCGCCCTTCGACTTCGGTCAGGCAAGCGACGGGTGGGCTCACCTCGAAATTCAAAATCGGCGGAAGCGCCCGCGCTACACAACTTATCCTCGCTCGAAGGCGTGTTTCTTTTCCAGTTCTTCGACTTCCTGGCAACGGATTGTCTCGAAGCGCTCGGCCTCCGACATGAGAGCGGGCAGCGCTTCCGCCCAGCCCTCGTCATCCATATGCAGCAAGCCCTGCGCAGCAACCAGGCGGCAAGTGATGTCGGCCAGATGCTGCGGCGTAGTTTGCAGGTATTGCGCTTCGGCAGGATCTGCAATCCAGACGCGATGTTGCGCGCCATTCTCGGCAGGCTTCGTCAGTTTCGTCTCCCAGTAGACCTTTTTCTCCAAAAACGCCGCGGCGGCGTCATCGTCCGCTTTGCCGAATACCCACTGCTTGTGCTTGAAATCATAGTGCCGGCTGGAAAAAGGCACAGGCAGAAGCTTGCCGGATTTGAGGAACTCGATTTGGCGACGGTCCACTTCCTTGCGCAGTGCGTTGATGACGGGAGCCTCGGAGTGTTCGCGATCGAGGGATGGCAGGACTTCGCGAACCGTTTGCGACAGGTTGACGGCGACGGGCGCGTGAAGGCCGTCGGAACCTTCCAGGCGAATATCGCCATGGAGCACCCAGAAGTCAGAACCGGAGGTCGACGCACGAAAAGGCCAGTCGAGATGAATGGTCAGCGGAAGTCCGGTAAGCGTGATCCACAGTCTATTGGGATGGTGTTCGCGGGCGTGCATCGCAGGTCTAATTCTATCGAACTTTTCTCACTCGTTCGTGTAACGGCGCATTTTAGACGGATACATCACCTGCCCAGATCATAATGTCTCGCTACTTCAGACGCGTAACAACTCCCGACCTTTTCAGCATTCTCAGTGAGCCACTCGCTTAGGCGAGTTTTTCCCGTGGCGGGTCCTTCCGGGGCGAGAAGATTATCCATCAATCCCTTGTACTCCTCCCAAGTCAGAACAACGTCGCGAAGAAGCCATCCCATGAGTTTCGTTGATGCGTAGGCCATAGGCGCGGGCACATGAAACGGGCGAACCGAGCGATTGATGCTCCGCGCGATTAACCGCACAAGCTCCTCGAAGCTGTAAGTCTCGGGTCCCACCGCGTTCATCACTGCGCTGTCCTCGCCATCTATGGCATCGCCCAGCAATCTCGCCATGTCCTCTACATGGATCGGCCGAACGCCGTACTTGCCATCTCCGGGAATGCCAAAGATGGGGAGCTTTCGAATGAACCAGGCAATGTTGTTAATGAGAATGTCCTCAATGCCAAAGATCACCGTGGGTCGGACGATGCAATAGGAAAGCCCGGATTCGCGCACTGCTTGTTCCACGAGCGCCTTACCTTTGTAGTAACCCAAAGGGGAAGCGAGGGAAGGATTGGCGATGCTGACATGCACGATGCGCTTGACTCCGGAGTCGCGTGCGGCGCGAATCAACGTGCGGCTGTTCTGAATGGCAGTTTCGAAAGTCGTCTGGCGACGCGGAAAGCGCACCCAATACGTGTTGATCAGGGTAGAGGCGCCATCAAGACTACGTTCCAACTCCGTTGGCCGGTCGAAATTGTAAGGAAATACCGTCACCCCGCGCACAGCGTCGGTTCCCGGCGGATGACCCGTGAGGGTGCGGACGTTGAGCCCGCGTTCCAACAGAAGGCGGGTCGTGTATTTTCCTGTGTAACTGAAGGCACCAGTGATGACAACCGTATTGCTCATACCCTCCGCCTCTTTTATCAGATCGTTCTGTATAAACAGAATCACATGGAGAAAAAAATTTAGCTGGCTTTCCTGCGAACTTTCGTGCCCATGCGAAGCAGCTTGCGGACGGTGCCGGTGGGCAGGCGCTTCATCTGATCGTAAAGTTCGGTGACGGATTCGAAAAACCCCGCCATGGCTTCGAGGCGTTCGCGAGTGTAGTTGACTCCGGCTTCCTTAGGATCGAGATCGGCCAGGCATCGGCGCAAGACTTCACGTGTGGGATCGATTTCGCGCCGCTTCCGCTGCTCGATCACGAGGCGGAACATCTCCCAGACATCCTTCATGGATTCGTAATGCTCGCGACGATCACCGAGCACGTGCACAGCGCGCACAATGCCCCAGGTCTCGAGCTCGCGAATCGACGTGCTGACGTTGGAACGCGCAACGCTGAGGGTTTCGGCAATTTCTTCCGCCGGCAGCGCTCGGGGTGAAAGATAGAGCAGCGCGTGGATCTGAGCGACGGTGCGGTTAATGCCCCACCGCGTGCCCATCTCGCCCCAATGCAGAATGTATTGCTTCTGGACGGCGGTAAGTTCGGGCATATCGATGTTTCTGTACAGACTGAATGTACAGAATTATCCACCTAAAGTCAATATCTTCGAGACGCACGGCGATGAGGATTCTTGCGAGGCGGAAGCTGAGCGCGATCTAACGATACGCCGCAGGCGGCAGGCCGGTAATGCGGATTCCAGAAATAGCTTTATGGCGAAAGTTGAGGCCGATGAGCAGGGCAGTGATCTGCTCGACGATGCGGGCGTTTTCGAGCTTGCCTCCGTCGATGGCGCGGACACCGGGAATTTTTACGGCGAGTTCACGGGTGAGCTGCGCAGCGTCGGGATCGTCACTGCAAATGATGACATCACAATCGAGCGGGTCGTCGCCGCCCATCAAGTCAGCGGAAAGATTATGAAAAGCGGCAACGACGCTGACCGAGTCGGGTACAAGTTCGGCGGCCTGCTGAGCGGCGGATCCCTGCCACACCCCCAAAGTGCGCGAAGCGCGCCCGCCGACCGAAACCGCGAGAGGAACCGTGGCGTCGATGAGAATGCTGCCATCGGTCATTGCCGACTTCAGTTTTTTTATGAGCGACGCCTGCCCTTCGAAGGGAACGGTCAACATAAGGATGTCGGCGGCAGCGCAGGCGGCACTGTTTTCCATTCCAGAAACCTTTGCATGCGGGCCGATTCTTTGTTGCACGGCGGACGCGGCCTTTCTGGCGCGTTCCACGTCTCGCGAGCCGATGATGATGGTTTCTCCCGCACGGGCCCAGCGCAGCGCGAGTCCCATGCCGGCCGGACCAGTTCCCCCAATGATCGCGATGGGACGAATGGGAACTTCGCCCGGCGCGCTCACGCGAATTCCGCCGCAAGCGAATGTTCGTTCGAGAACTGCTCGGGATGCGACGGAACTTTGATACGGATGCGCGAGTAGGTCGTGTTGCGCTCGGCGGGAATCCGTCCGATATCAAGAATCAACGCCTGAAAGTCCTCCGGGCTCGTGTATTGGCCTGCTGTCGCTCCGGCTTCCCGGGAAATATTTTCTTCCATCAGCGTGCCGCCGTAATCGTTCGCACCCGCTTGCAGGCAGAGTTTCGAAAGCTGCCGGTTCAGCTTGACCCAGGAAACTTGAACGTTGTTGATCGAGCCGGCGAGCAGAAGCCGGGCCAGCGCATGCACTTTAAGATGTTCTGCGAGAGCGGGACCGGACCGCGCCAGGCCCTGATGAAAGAGAATCGTATTCTGGTGCACGAATCCGAGGGGGACGAACTCGGTGAACCCTCCGGTTTCCGATTGAATGTCGCGCAGGAGATGCATCTGGCGCACCCAGTGCGCGGGAGTTTCGACGCTCCCGTACATCATGGTCGAGGTGGTGCGAATTCCGCAGCGGTGCGCGGTCCGGATGACTTCGATCCATTGCGCGGTGGAAAGCTTGTTGGCCGAGAGGATGTGGCGAATTTCGTCATCGAGAATTTCTGCGGCGGTACCGGGCAAAGTGCCGAGGCCGTTGTCACGCAGCATCGATAAATAATCGGCAAGCGGCATGCCCGTCAGTTCGACTCCGTAAACAATTTCCATGGGCGAAAACGCATGAATGTGCATGCCGGGCACTGCCTTTTTGACGGCGCGCAGAATGTCGCGGTAATAAAACTTCGGGAGATTGCGCGGCAGCCCTCCCTGAATGCAAACTTCCCGCGCGCCGAGTTGCCAAGCTTCGCGCGCTTTTTCTGCAACTTCGTCGAGAGTGAGGTAGTATGCGTCGGATTCGCGCGGACCGCGGCTGAAGGCGCAGAATTTGCATCCCACGAAACAGACATTCGTGAAATTGATATTGCGATTGACTATATAGGTGACGATGTTGCCGACTAGTTCTTCACGAAGAATGTTGGCCGCGACGAGAAGGCCGAGCAGATCGGCGCCTTCACAGTTAGCGAGAGCGTAGCCCTCATCGAGCGAAATGTCTGCGCCATTCTGCGTTTCCAGAATCTTTTCCAGTGACGAACAGATTTCTGGAGTCAGCCGCGGCGCGATCTGCGGCCATTCGAGAGCGGAAAAAGTTTCGAGTTCCGACGGAGTCAGCGGACGTGCCATAACATCTCCGTAAGTCGCATTTGCGGGATCGTTTCGCAGCGACTCGCGACTGCGGTCATCCACGAATACAGTGTAGCGAATCTAGCGAAATAAATCTGTGGCTGGCGGACGAAGCAGGTGGCCGACGTTACCTGCGCCAGCTTCATAGCGAAATCCGCGAATGATGCAGGCCGGCACGCGGTTCAGCTTGCCGCATACCAGGCCCGCAGCGCAGGCAAGTTCGTCGGCGACCGCTTCGACGCTGGCTTTCAGCTTGTAGCCTTGGGGATCGCGGTGACTTCGATAATTGCGCTGGGGCTTCATCCCCGCAATGCCGATCGCGAATTCGGTCAATCCCTCGCGCCACGCACGGCCGAAGCTGTCGGTAATAATCACAGGAATGGCAACGCCCGTGCTTTTTTTCAGTGCGCGTCGAATCCTAGCCGCAGATCGGTCGGGATCCTTGGGAAGCAGAACGGCATGGCAGCCGCCGTCGACATTGGAAACATCCACGCCGCTGTTGGCGCAGATGAATCCGTGATGCGTTTCGGTGATCAGCACTCCGTTTTTCCGGCGGATAATCGCGCGGCTTTCGAGCAGCGCGAGTTCGACCACTCGCGGATCGAGTTTGTATTGTTGGGCCCAGGCAACAGATTCTGGCGAGGGCTGAATTGTGTGCAGATCGATCACGCGGCCTTCGGCTTTGGAGACAATTTTGTGTTTGATGACGAGAATATCGCCGGCTTCCAATCGCATGCGTTTTCTCTTCAGCGAGGCGAGCAGTTCGTCGGCGATCGAGTCGCCGGGAACTATTTCCTTCTCGACAAGAACCGGTAGCAGACGAAGTTCAGAGACAGCGCCGAGATTACGCGCGGGGCGACCTTTTGGCATAACGTGAAGCGTAAACCGCTACAGACACTGAGGATCTGAACTTCCAGCTCTTTTATCTTAGGGGATTCATGGCAGCGCCGGAAGCGCTCCGCCACCCAACGGCACGCGCCAACTGCTGAGCGCGAGTGTTGCCTGGCAGCGAAATCAGTTTTTCCAGATCTGCGGAACTGTCGATGTCTACCGCGATTCCCGGCAGATTCACGACGGTGGAAGGTTTGCCAAAGGCCTGTGCCGCCGCAAGGTGTGGCTTGAAGCTGTCATTGCCGAAGCGCAAGGGAAACAAATCTGCGGGGCGGCGGAATGCCGCGTTCGTGCCGCGGCCATCATTGGCGGGAACGAGGACGCTGCCCTGCTCAGGCGCGTGCTTCAGGATTTCGTCGAGTTCCCAGGCTTGAATCAGAGGAATGTCAGCGGGAATCACGAGCGTCCATTGAATTCCGCGTTCGACGCAACGACGCGTCGCCATTTCGATGGCGCCGGTTTCCCCAGGATTCTCGGGATCAGGGATGACTTCGAATCTGTATTTGCCAGCGAGTTCTACAGCAAAGGGATCGCTGGTGACAAGAGTGACTTCGGCGTGTTTAGAAGTTCGTCCCAGCTGCCATTCATTCAACGTTGCCAGCACATCTTCCAGCATTGCCTGCGCGAGCTTGGTGCGCGCCGGTTGATCGAGAACCGGCGCGAGGCGCTGCTTCGCCAACGACAGATTCTTGACTGGAATCAGGATCACGGCTGGCTCATTCGTCGAAACGCGGTATTCGACGCAACGTCGTTCTTCAGCAGATTCTCCGCCACAAGCGCGAGAGACTCGCGCGCCAGCGCGGCCTTGTCTTCGGCGCTGCGCATGATGGTCTGAGTGCATTGCACGCGCAGACCTGCGCGGCGCAGGGCGTCGGCAGCGCGCGCATCGCGCGTGTCGCAGATCAGAATGTCGAGAAAAACTTCGTACGC
>Ga0335073_10014524_pt1 | contig 11037 bp, 8 predicted proteins | sample Lox_Sample_22_FD_207093 | JGI IMG/M metagenome (GOLD analysis project Ga0335073, IMG submission 207093) | Soil microbial communities from Loxahatchee National Wildlife Refuge, Florida, United States - Lox_Sample_2.2 | ecosystem: Environmental > Terrestrial > Soil > Wetlands | place: USA: Florida... | reverse complement strand
TGGTTACCTCGATCGTTAGCTTGCGCACAGGATGAGTGTTTGAATATCTGCCACTTGCTGCCAGAGCGACAGAAACCACGAACAAACCCCGGCCCGACCCTTTGACGGCGGCGGGCGCCGCCCCCCGCAAGTCCCACGGTCCCCAGCGTCACCACGATCGCATTACAGGGAGTGCAGCACTAAGGTCTGTGCCGGGGTAGGGGTATGTTGACCGGATATTTCCCCTATATCCGGATATCCCGCCACATCCGGCACCGGTGCCAGCGGCCGGTTCCCTGACTGGGTGTACTTCCGGGGCGTATAGCACCGGGAAGTACACCCAATGAAGGCACCCGCGCCTCTAGATACCCCTGCCGGGTACCGCGGACGCAGACGAGCCGCGGCCGCCCACCCTGCACGGTACGCATACCCGGCCATACGTGCTGAAGACCCCGGCACGTCAAGTTCTGCAGCGCTGAAAGTTTGGCCGCGTATGGGGGTCTAACTTTCAGCGCTACCGGAAAACAGCAGCCCAGGCGCGGAGCGCGGGTTACTGCAGGAGGATCTTGTCGTCGGCGATGGTGATCGTGCGGGTGGGGAGCGGGGCGGGGGCCGGGCCGGTGACGACCGCGCCGTCGGTGATCTTGAACTCGCTGCCATGGCAGGGGCAGTCGATCGTGCCGTTGGCGACCTTGTCGCAGATGCAGCCGACGTGGGTGCACACGGCGCTGAAGGCCCTGAACACGCCCTTGGTCGGCTGCGTGACGACGACCTTCTCGGTGAGGAAGACCGTGCCGCCGCCCACCGGGATGTCCGTCGTCAGGCCGAGCAGGGTGCCAGGGGAGCCGCCGGTTCCCGCGGCGGCGGCCTGACCCGCCTGCGTCGCGGCCGGCTGGCCGGGGACCACGCCCGCCTCGTCGGCGTCGTAGGGGACGGCGGCGGTGCTGCACCCGGCAAGCACGGCGCCAGCGCCCGCTACCCCCACTCCCAGTAGCACGCCGCGGCGGGTGGCCCGGTTGTCCTGCTGGGACTCTTGATTCATCGATCGCCCTTCTGGTCGGGAGCAGAACCGGATGACACCTTTCTACGGGAACCGGGACATAAGCCGCCCGGTCGCCGCGCGCACCGTAAGAGCCCGTTAACCGGACCGAGCCGGCGCGGCCGCCGACTGCCCGCGGGCGCGCACAGCGGCCGCCCCGGCCGGATAGGTGACGCTCCCAAGACAGGGACGTTAGCGTTTCGTAATCTTCACCGCTGGCAATTTCGCGCAAGAGGTCCCGCGGCAGGGTAACTACACTGGCGGCGGTGAGTGAGATGAGCAGGCCAGCGCACGGGTATGGGCACGGGTCCGGCCACGGGCACGCGCACGGCGCGGGCCCTGACGCCGACGCCCGCTGGCTGGCCGCGGCGGGCGCGCTCATCGTCGCGTTCATGGCCGGCGAGGTCGTCGCCGGCGTCGCCGCGCACTCGCTCGCGCTGCTGTCCGACGCCGCGCACATGCTCACCGACGCCGGGTCGATCGCCCTCGCGATCGCCACCGCCAAGATCGCGGCGCGCCCGGCGCGCGGCGGGTACACCTATGGCCTGCGCCGCACGGAGATCCTGTCCGCCCAGGCCAACGGCATCACGCTGGTGCTGCTCGCGTTCTGGCTCGGCTACGAGGCGATCCGCAGGCTGATCGCGCCGCAGCCGGCGGGTGGCGTGGTGATGCTCTCGGTCGCGCTGACGGGAGTCTGCGTCAACCTGGCCGCCACCTACCTGATCGCCCGCGCGCGCCAGGGCGCGCGGCGCAGCCTGAACACGGAAGGCGCGTTCGCGCACGTGGTCACCGACCTGTACGCGTTCGCCGCGACCGCCGCGGCCGCCGTCGTGATCCTCGCCACCGGGTTCACCCGCGCGGACCCGATCGCCACGCTGGTCGTGGTCGCCCTGATGCTGCGCGCGGGCGGCGGCCTCATCAGGGAGTCCGGACGGGTCTTCCTCGAGGCGGCGCCCGCCGGGCTCGACCCGGCGGCGATCGGCGTCGCCATGGCCGCCAGGCCGCACGTGGCCGAGGTGCACGACCTGCACGTCTGGGAGATCACCTCGGGCATGCCCGCGGCCTCCGCGCACGTGCTCGTCGAGCCGCGGCAGGACTGCCACGCGGTCCGCGCCGACCTGGAAGCGCTGCTGGCCCGCGAGTTCGGCGTCACGCACGCCACCCTCCAGGTCGACCACGTCCCCGACACCGCCGCGGCCCCGTTCGGCGCGGAGCACACGGCCCAGCCGCGGGAGCCCGACGAACACTGCGGCGACCCCCACGGCCCGAGCTACCGGCCGCAGGACGCGGCCTCATAACGCGTCTCCAAGCCGACCCTGGCGGCGCCGACAGCGCCGCCAGCGCCGCCAGCGCCGGCCTCGGCTTCGGCTATTACGGCACCGCGCCCGCCATCACCCCGCCGCCGGCCAGCGACGTCCTCGACGGCCGGCAGTACGGGTTTCTGAAGCCGGTCAGCCGCCGATCGCGGACATCGGGCGGTCGGGCTGCAGGAACGACGGGTCGTTGATCCCGTGCCCGGGCAGCTTGACCGCCACCGCGGCCTGCCACCGCGAGGCGATCTCCTCGTCCGTGGCGCCCGACCGCAGCGCCGACCGCAGGTCGCTCTCCGACCGCGCGAACAGGCAGTTGCGCACCTGGCCGTCGGCGGTCAGCCGGACCCGGTCACACGACCCGCAGAACGGCCGGGTGACCGAGGCGATCACCCCGACACGGGCCGGACCGCCGTTCACGAGGAAGGTTTCGGCGGGGGCGGCGCCACGGGCCCGTTCCGAATCTGGGGAGAGCCCGAACGCGGCGGACAGCGAGCCGAAAACCTCGGCCGCGGTGACCATCTCCGCCCGTTTCCAGCCGTGCTGGGCGTCCAGCGGCATCTGCTCGATGAACCGCAGCTCGTACCCGCGCTCCAGGCAGTAGGACAGCAGCGGCACCGCCTCGTCGTCGTTGATGCCGCGCATCAGCACCGCGTTGACCTTGACGGGGGTGAGCCCCGCCGCGGCGGCCGCCGCCAGGCCGTCGAGCACGTCGGGCAGCCGGTCGCGCCGCGCCAGCTTGCGGAACACCTCCGGCCGCAGCGTGTCCAGCGACACGTTGATCCGGTCCAGGCCGGCGTCGCGGAGCCCGGCGGCCCGCCGGTCGAGCCCGATCCCGTTGGTGGTCAGCGAGATCTCCGGCCGGGGCGACAGCGCCGCCGTGCGGGCGACGATCGACTCCAGCTCTCGCCGCAGCAGCGGCTCGCCGCCGGTGAACCGCACCTCCCGGATGCCCAGCATCGTCACGCCGATGCGGATCAGCCGGACGATCTCGTCGCCGGTCAGCACCTCCGGCTTGGGCAGCCAGTCCAGCCCCTCGGGGGGCATGCAGTAGGCGCAGCGGAGGTTGCAGCGGTCCGTGAGCGAGACCCGCAGATCCGTCGCCACCCGCCCGTAGGTGTCAGCCAGCATCATCCCAGCCTATGTCTCCATCCTGAAGTGACGAAAACCAATCGCGGAGGCGGACGGGAATCGAACCCGCCAGCGACGCGGCACGCCGCTCACTGGTTTTGAAGACCAGGGGGACCACCAGGAACCCAGACGCCTCCGCCGTCGACTCTACTGACGTTGCCCGGACGCGTGAATAATCGAAGTCACAGTGAGAAGGGATGATTGGTGCGCTCAGACAACAACACCCCATGGTGGGCGAACGCGGTCGTCTACCAGGTCTATCCCCGCAGCTTCGCCGACAGCGACGGAGACGGGATCGGCGACCTGGCCGGGCTGACGGCCCGCCTCCCGTACCTGTCGCGGCTCGGCGTCGACGCGATCTGGCTCACCCCCTTCTACCCGTCACCGCTGGCCGACGGCGGCTACGACGTGAGCGACTACACCGACGTCGACCCGCGGCTCGGCACCCTCGCGGGCTTCGACGAACTCGTGGCGCGCGCGCAGGACGCGGGCATCCGGGTGCTCATCGACCTGGTGCCCAACCACTGCTCGTCCCAGCACCCGCTGTTCCAGGCGGCGCTCGCGGCCCGGCCCGGCCGCCCCGAGCGGGACATGTTCATCTTCCGCGAGGGCCGCGGGCGGGCCGGGGAGCTGCCGCCGAACAACTGGCCGTCGAACTTCGGCGGCTCCGCGTGGACCCGGGTCGCCGACGGCCAGTGGTACCTGCACCTGTTCGACGCCGGCCAGCCGGACTGGAACTGGCGCGACCCCCGGGTGCGGGCGCTGTTCGAGGACGTGATCAGGTTCTGGCTGGACCGCGGGGTCGCCGGGCTGCGGGTGGACGTGGCGCACGGCATCTTCAAGGACCCGGAGCTGGCCGACGTCGCGGACACGGGGCGCTCGCTGCGGCCGTCCGGCTACTATCACCGCCCGGAAACCCGTGAACTGTACCGGTCGTGGCGCGCCATCCTCGACAGCTACCCGGCGGACGGCTGGCCCGGGCCGCGCACCGCGATCGGCGAGGTCTGGTACGACACCTATGCGACGCTCAAGCCGTACCTGGCCCCGGACGGGCTGCCGCAGGTTTTCAACTTCGAGCTGGTCACGGTGAGATGGGACGCGCTCGCCATCCGCAAGGGGATCGACGCGACGCTGGCGCTGACCAGCGGCTCGCGCGCCCCGTGGGTGATAGGCAACCACGACGTGCAGCGCCCGGTCACCCGGTGGGGCGCCCGCGCCGCGCGGGCCGCGGCGCTGCTGCTGCTCGCGCTGCCCGGCTCGGCGTACGTCTACCAGGGCGAGGAGCTGGGGCTGCCCGAGGTGCTCGACATCCCCGCCGCCGCCCGTCAGGACCCCGTCTTCCGGCGCAGCGGCGGGAAGGTTACCGGTCGCGACGGCTGCCGGGTCCCGCTGCCGTGGGAGAGTAGCGGGCCTTCGTTCGGATTTTCCGGAACGGACCCGGCTTCCTCTCCGGCCGCCCCATGGCTGCCGCAGCCGGCGGACTGGGGTCGCTACAGCGTCGCCGCCGAGCGGGACGACCCGTCCTCGTTCCTGTGCCTCTACCAGGCGGCGCTGCGGCTGCGCGGGGAAAGCCCGGCGCTCGGCGTAGGCCCCGGCCCCGGCCCCGGTCCCGGCCCCGGCCCCGGTCTCGGTCCCGGTCCCGGTGCGGGCGCCAGCGGCATGCGCTGGCTGGACGCGCCGGACGACGCGCTCGTGTTCGCCCACGACCCCGGCTTCGTGTTCGCCGCCAACCTCGGCCGCCGCCCGCTGCCGCTGCCGCCGCATCGCGAGGTCCTGCTCGCCAGCGGCCCGCTTGACGCGGGCGGCGCGCTACCCAGGGACACGGCCGTCTGGCTGGCGAGCTGAGCGTGCCGGTCTACCGGATCGCCACGGCCCGCCGGGTGGTGGACGCGCTGCGGCGCTCGCCCGAGTTTCGCAGCGTTTGACCTGCTTACGGCGTCTGGGTCACGAACCGACAGGTTCACGGCTTACCATTGCTGTGTCCTCTGCCGTGTCTTCGCGGTCCTCGCGGCTCCGCTGGCCGGGGGAACGAGTCTTCGCAAATCACCCTGAGTCGTCGCCAAAGTACGTCCGGAGCAGTCCTCATGCCTGCTAATCTCCGCCCGTGAGCGGGAACCTCCCTACCCCGGGCGATGTGGTTAGCGCGCCACGTCCTCCCGGCGGCCAGCCAGGTTCCCCGCAGCGGAGCGGTCTGCGGGCGCGGCTCGCCAGGTCCCCGTTCGGCACGGCCCGGCTGCGCCGCTACTGGCTGACGGCTCCCGGCATCGTGATGCTGCTCGCGACGGCCCTCGCCGTCGCGGCCCGCGTGTTCACGCTCACCCGGCCCGGCTACCTGACCGGCATCACCGAGTACGACGACGGCGTGTACCTCGGCGGCTCGCTCCGGCTGCTCGAGGGCGCGCTGCCGTACAAGGACTTCGCGTTCGTCCAGCCGCCGGGCATCCTGCTGCTGATGAGCCCGGTGGCGCTGGTCGCGAAGGTGACCACCACGGTGAAGGGGCTCGCGCTCGCCCGGCTGCTCACCGCGCTGGCGAGCGCCGCGTGCGTGCCGCTCGCTGGCAACCTGGTGCGCTACCGCGGCACCGTTGTGACGCTGGTGACCTGCGGGGTGCTCGCCGTGTACCCGGGCGACATCACCACGGCGCACACGCTGATGCTCGAGCCGTGGATGAACATGTTCTGCCTGCTGGCGATGAACGCGGCGTTCCGCCGCGGCCACCTGGCCAGGCCCGGGCGGCTGGCGTGGGCCGGCGTCGCCCTCGGTTTCGCCGGCGCGATCAAGTTCTGGGCGGCCGCGCCGGCCGCGGTCCTGCTCGTGCTCTGCCTCGTGGACAGGAAGGACCGGGTCTCCCGGACCCGCGCCTACGTGCTCGGCACGGTGGCCGGCTTCCTGGTTCCCGTGCTGCCGTTCCTGGCGTCGGCGCCGGCGGCGTTCCTGCGCAGCACGATCACCGACCAGGCCGATCGCGTCGGCAGCGCGGTGTCCCTGGGGGTCAGGCTCGCCAACCTGACCGGGCTGATCGACGTCTTCAGCAACTCGGGCAGGCTGTCGCTCACCGCCGGGGCGCACTCGATGTTCGCGGCGGGCGCCGAGGCCGGCCTCGGGAACTCCTCCAGCCTGGGCTGGCTGCCGGTCCTCGCGACCGTGGCGCTCGTCGCCGTCGTGTGCGCGGGGTACTTCGCCCAGTCGAGGCGGCTCACCCAGCTGGAGGTCCTGTCGCTGGCCACGGCGGTGCTCGCGGCGACCGCGGTCCTCGCGTACTCCGCGTTCTTCTACCACTACTCGGACTTCCCGGCGCCGTGGCTGGCGCTGACCCTCGGCGGCGCGGCCGGCGCGCTGGCCAGCCGTCCCCGCGCCGTGCGCACGATCTTCGTCAGGGCGTTCGCCGTGCTGGTCGTGCTCGTCGCGGCGCTGCAGGTCAGGGAGACGTTCCCGCTGCGGCAGCCCACCGCCGAGGCGATGGCGCACCGGATCCCCACGGGGGCGTGCCTCGTCACCGACGAGGCGTCGCTCGCGATCGCCGCCGACCGGTTCGCCGAGCAGCCCCCTGGCTGCCCGGACATCGTCGACTCGCTGGCCGCGACGCTGGTGCTCAGCAACGGGGTGAGCATCCAGGGCGGCGCGGACAACATGCCGCAGGTGGTGGCCGCCTGGCAGTCATGGCTGAACAAGGCCGACTACGTCTGGCTCTCCCCCGGCGGCGCCTCCTGGCGGCGCATCCCGTGGGCGGGTTCGAGCTCGCCGGGGGCGCCCACGCTCCTCGCCTGGTTCGACGCGAACTTCACCCCGGACAGCGCGTACACGAACGGCACCGGCCAGCTCTACGTCCGCGTAACCCCGAAGGGCTAGCCAGGGCTACCGGGTCAGGCCCTCGGCCGCGAGCTTGGCCAGGGTTTCGTCCACCTCTTTCCCCGGTGGCGCTTCGAGCTCGAAAGTCTGCGCGATCAGGTCGGCGATCTGCGCCGCCGTCAGGGTTCCGTCGCACAGTTCGAGTATCAGGTTCGCGGTCGGGTTCAGGTAGTGCACCCGGTCCCGTTCCGGTTGGTAGATGACGAAGCCGTCCTCCACCTCGTCGACTTCGAGCCCGTCGCTCTTCTTCGGCCGATCGCGCATGGCGCAAAGTTACCGCGTCCTGGCCAGGCCCAGCAGGGTACTGGCCGCCATCGCCTCGGGCAGGCCGTCAAGCAGCGTGATCAGGCGCCGCACGGCGACCACGTTGACCGAGAGCTCACCGACCGGCTCGTAGCGGCGCGGGCCGTGCGGCGTCAAGGCGAAGAGGAGAAAGCCGAGCTCACGGAGCCGGGCTTCGAGATCTTCTACCGTTCTCCCGAAGCGCAGCGGGTTCTCGCGCAGGAACTCCACCACGAGCACGATGCCGGGGTTGGCGGCGAGCGTGCGCTGAGCCCCTTCGATGACGTCGAGTTCCGCCCCCTCGACGTCGAGCTTCAGCACGTCGACCGTTGCCACGCCCTCGCTGTCCAGGCAGTCGTCGAGGGCGGCGACCGTGACCGGCGCCCGCCGGTGGTGCGCGGTGGCGCCGTCCGGCCGCAGCGAGCTGGCCCCGGGGTTGGCCGACGGGTGCAGGACGAGGCTGGCGCTGCCGCCGGCCTTGCCGAGGGCCAGCGGGCTGACCGTGACGTTCGCGCAGCCGGCCCGCCGCACGTTGCGGCGCAGCACTTCGCCGAGGACGGGATGCGGCTCGAACGCGATCACGCGCCCGGCCGCTCCCACCTGCCCGCTGGCCAGCAGTGCGTACTGGCCCACATGAGCGCCGGCGTCGACGAACGTCATGCCGGGCCGCAGCCAGTTCAGGACGAAGATCGCGGTCTCCGCCTCCCACATCCCCTGAGCCAGGATCTCCGTTCCGACCATGTCCCGGGGATCGACCTCGATCGGCATGCCGTTCACCAGCCGGCCGACCTGGCCGCGCCAGGTGTAGTCGTCCGCCGCCGCCGTCATCTCAGAACCGCCGTCCGCGGGAGTGGTGGAGCTCGCCGAGGATCTCGAGCAGCCGCGCGCCCGCCTGCTGCCAGGTGTACGCGGACGCCAGCCGGTCGCGGACGCTGGCGGCGGGCTTGTCGTTTCCGTCGATCGCGTTCCGCAGCGCCTGGGCGGCCGCGTCCTCGTCAGGCGTCCACCAGTGCGCGCCCTGGAACAGGTACGCCATCCACGCGGAGCCGGTCGTGTCCACCAGCGTGCCGCGGACCGGGATCAGCTGGGCCACGTCGGAGTCCAGGTAGTCCAGATAGGCCGTGTGGGCGGGCGCGATGAGCCGCAGGCCGCTCGCCGCGGCCTCCGTCATGGGAAAATCCCACCCCTCGCCGTGCGACATGCTCCAGTAGTGGGTGGCGGCGGCGTACAGCCCCGGCATCTCCGCGTCGGCGAGCAGGCGGTCGGTGAACAGGATGGGAGCGGCCTGGTCGCGGCGCTTGCCCAGCGTCTGCTCCATGACCGCCAGCTGGCGGAACAGCGTGGAGATCGCCTCCCGGACGGCCGGACCCACCTTGAGGATCAAGATCGCGTCGTCGTCGGCGGAGGTCGCGTTGATCCAGGTCCGGACCAGGCCGGCCAGGTTCTTGCGCGGCGTCGGGTCAGACACGTTGAGCACCCGCACCCGGTAGTCGCTCACCGGCCGGCCGCCCGGTGCCCGCAACGGCAGCGGCTCGGCCGCCGGGCCGAAGCGGTCGACGTCGACACCGAGCGGGCACGTCCTGAGCCTGTCTCGCGGGTAGCCGCTGGCCAGCCAGATCTCCAGCGACGACCGCGTGGGCACGACGACCAGGTCATAGTCCTGTGCGCGGGCCACCCAGTCGGCGGGAACCCTGTCGGCCTCGAACATCGTGTAGTTGACCGTGAGCCTGTCCTCGCTGACCACGACCTGGTGCGGCATGCAGAACTGGAGAACCGCGGCGGCCGGCGCGGGGCTGACGAGCCGTTCGAACAGCGGGTCCCTGGCGCCGGGGGGGAGGTTCACCGGATGCCACTGCCTGATGTCGGTCAGCTGGATCCGGACACCCGCGCCGGCCAGCTGCCGGACGAACTCGCGCGTGTGGTGGTCGTGCCCGCTGGCCCCGCGGAAGGAGCCGCGGACCGCGAGCGACCGGACCGCATCCGGCGCTCCGTTGCCGCCCGCGGACCCCGCGGCGGCCGCTCCGGAGGAGCTGGCGTGCGGTTCGGCCGCGGCGAAGAACTCGCGGATCCGCGGGATCACCGCGTCATGCGAGTATGCGCGACTGACCAGGCGACGAGCCTGGGTCACCAGCCGCTCGCGCAGCCCGCGGTCGCCGGCCAGCGCGGCGACGGCCCGTGCCATGTCGCCGGGGGAATCCGCCACCAGCACGTGCACCCCGTCGGCCACGTCGAGGCCGGCGGCCCCGGCGGTGCTGGTGACCACGGGCACCCCGTAGCCGAACGCCTCGAGCAGCTTGATCCGGGTCCCGCCGCCCGCGGCCAGGGGTGCCACGACCACGTCGGCGGCCCGGTAGCAGGCCGCGAGGTCGGGCACGAACCCCGTCACGACGACCCCGGGCACGGTGGCCAGCGACCGGACGGTGTCGTCCGGTTCGCCAGCCAGGGTGACGGTCACCGGCCGGCCGGCCACCTCGCGCAGCCGGGGCAGCACCTCGCAGACGAGCCTGACCGCGGCGTCGACGTTCGGCGGGTAGGTCAGGTTGCCGGCGAAGAGCACGCGAATACCGCCGGGCCGGTCCCCCCGCGTGTCGCGGTCCGGCAGGCTGACGGCGTTCGGGATGACCGAAGCGGGCAGGCCGTGCCGCCGCCCGATGGCGGTCGCTTCGTGCGGCGCGGCGAGCGCCACCGCCTGGAACAGCGGGCCGAAGACACCCACCAGGCGGCGGTAGGCGTCGGCCTCGTCATCGTCGCCAAGCGCCCGGGTCACCTGCTCGTCGTCGTCGTCCAGGTCCAGCGACGCCCACCGGGAGCCAAGTTGCTCGGCGATCGCGATGCCCAGCGGAGCGAGGTAGGACCTGGCCACGTGCACGGGGGTGCCGGGCGGGACGGCCAGCGCCGCGACACCCGCGGCGGCCAGGGTGGGCGGCGCCACCAAGGCCCGCATGGGCAGCGGGCTGGCCTGGGCGAGGCGCTCCCGCCAGCGAGGGCTGTCCAGCAGTTCCGGCATGGGGAAGCCGTCGGGCAATGACTGGCCGGGAAGGGCGAGCACCGCTGCCGAGTCGCCGGCCGCCCCGGTGACCTCCCCGGCCACGGGCACGATCAGGACCCGGACGGCGAAATCGCGACGCGCCGCAGAAAGGAAAAGGAAAGCCCGCATTGCCAGCCCATTGCCGACCGGTGAAGGCGCGATGGGAGTAATGAATGCCAGTTCACGGCGCGAGGTCACGGTGCTAATGTTGCAGTCACCGCGATGGGATTGACAATCGCCGTACTCGGAATCGTACATGGGGGGGCAAATGGTCTCTGAGCCGCGTGATGCGGGGCCGAGTCGGCGTGCATTCCTCGCCCGCTTCGCGGGGGCGGCATTCGCGGCACCGGTGATCGCGTCCTTCGCCCTGGACGGCGTGGCCCAGGCCGGCGAGAAGCATGGCCACCCGAAGCAGGGT
>Ga0335073_10014523_pt1 | contig 11037 bp, 10 predicted proteins | sample Lox_Sample_22_FD_207093 | JGI IMG/M metagenome (GOLD analysis project Ga0335073, IMG submission 207093) | Soil microbial communities from Loxahatchee National Wildlife Refuge, Florida, United States - Lox_Sample_2.2 | ecosystem: Environmental > Terrestrial > Soil > Wetlands | place: USA... | reverse complement strand
GCTCGTGCCGCCTGGTATGCGGCCGTCAACGGAACAACCGGGGTGGCGTTGGCAGATCTAACCTGGCGAGTCTCGCCCCGCCCAAGCGGCTCCGGGACAGGTTCAGCGGCGGTTCAGCGCCACCGATCCACGCTACGGTACAAAGGAGAGCCTATGCATTTCCGATTGCTTCGTGGTCTCATCCCCGCTCTGGTGCTGGCAGCGCTGCCGGCGATATCCTCCGCTGCGGTATTCGTCGGCCTCTCGGTGAATATCGCGCCGCCCGCGCTGCCCGTGTATATCCAGCCGCCCTGCCCGCAGCCCGGCTACCTCTGGTCGCCGGGTTACTGGGCGTGGAATGACGGCGCCTATTATTGGGTGCCTGGGACGTGGGTGGAGCCCCCGATGGTGGGCTACCTCTGGACACCGGGTTACTGGGGCTGGCAGGACGGAGCGTACTTCTGGCATGCCGGCTACTGGGGGCCTCACGTCGGATTCTACGGCGGCGTGAACTACGGCTTTGGATATGACGGCGTCGGCTTCGCAGGCGGATACTGGCGTGGACGCGTATTCATGTACAACCGCGCCGTCGTCCATGTTGGACCAACCTTCGTAACCAACGTCTACTCTCGCCCCGACGCGTATCATGGCGGTTATGCGCATGTCAGCTTCAACGGTGGACCCGGAGGGGTGGTAGCCCATCCGTCGCGGACACAGATGGCGGCCGCGCACGAGCATCACGTCGCCTTCACCGCGGTCCAGCAACGGCAGCAGCGCCAGGCCTTTGGCGACCGCTCGCTGCGCGCTGACTACAACCACGGCCGGCCGCCCGTTGCTGCCACCGCCAGACCGGGTGTCTTCCGTGGTAACGGCGTATCTGCAGCCCGGGCGGCAGGCGGCCCGATGCGCACCGCATCGATGCGATCGTCGATGCGATCCATGCGATCGGATCGTCCGCCGGGAGCGGCCGGACGGAATCACGCTGGCCGTCCCGCGGGACACGCCATGGCCATGCATCACCAGGCGCGCCCGCAGCAACACTTCCGGCAGCGGCCGCAGGCTCGTCAGAGCTTCAGACCCCAAGCCCGACCTCAGGCGCGGCCACAGGCGCACCGCGCCGCGCCGCGTCCACAGCAGCGCGGCGGGGGCGGTCGTCGGCCCCCCGGGAATCGCGGCGGCGGACACAACCGCTGATAGGCTGCCGGACTGCCGCGCCCCGCGACAGGCCATCCGCGGGACGGACACTCGGCGCGGCAGTCCGGCTGGCCTTGCGGCGGACGGAGTCGGGGCGCCGGTCACTCCGGCAGCTGGATCTGCCCGTTTACCTGCAACGTTCCGCTCACTGACGGCGCGCCAGTGCCAGGTTGACCACCGCCCACCGAGACGGTGTATTTCCCCGCGGCGACGATTCTATTCCCGGTCTCGGTGACCATGCTGAGATCACGCTGCGTCAGTTGGAATCTGACCACCTGGCTCCGACCCGTGGCCAGATGGATGCGCCGGAAGCCGCGCAGCGCCCGGATCGGGGCGCCCGGCACGTCGGGGAACCTCAGGTACAACTGCACCACCTCATCGCCCGCCACCTTGCCGGTGTTGGTCACTTTCACCGACGCATCAAGCGATGCGCCGGCATCGATGGGCGACTTGGGAAGCGTGAGATCGCCGTAGCTGAAGGTCGTATAACTCAAGCCGTATCCGAACGGCCAGAGCGGCTCTCCCGTGAAGTAGCGGTAGGTGCGGCCCTGCATCGAGTAGTCCTCGAAGTTGGGCAGCTGATTGACGTCGTGGTAGAAAGTCACCGGCAAGCGCCCGGCAGGATCGTTCCTGCCGCTCAGCGTGGCGGCGATGGCGGCCCCGCCCTCCTCGCCGGAATACCATGACTCGAGGATGGCGTCGGCGTGCGCTTTCTCCCATGTGACTGCCAGGGCGCTGCCGTTCATCAGCACGACGACCAGGGGCTTGCCGGTGGCGGCGACGGCCCGCAGGAGCGCCTCTTCGGGCTCCGGCAGCTTGAGATCGGTACGATCGCCGCCGAGGAATCCGGGATACCGGACCTTCATCTCCTCGCCTTCGAGGCGGCTCGTGATCCCGACCGCTGCCACCACGACATCCGCATTTCTCGCCGCGGCGACTGCGGCCGGATCAGGTGTATCGGAAAACGCCGCGGCCGGCATCGGGGTGCCGGGGTTGGAGAGGAACCGGGTACCGGCAACGTAGGTGATCGTGGCCTTGGGGAACGCGGCTTTCATGCCCTCGAGCAAGGACACCGTGTGCGTGGGGATGCCGTTGTAGTTGCCGAGCAGGACCGCGGTCTGATCGGCGAGCGGCCCGATGACGGCAATGCGCTTGACGGCCCGCAAGGGCAGAACGCCGTCGTTCTTCAACAGCACCATCGACTCCTCGGCCAGGCGCAGGGCGAGCCGGCGATGAGCCGGGCTGTCGAGCTCACTCTCGGGGATGTGCTCGTAGGGCACCATCGCGGGCGGATCGAACATCCCGAGCCGGATGCGCGCCGTGAATAGGCGGATCAGCGTCGTGTCGATGGCGCTCTCGGAGAGGTAGCCCTGCTGGACCGCGGTGAGGAACGGCGTGTAGTCGCCGTCATCCTTCGGCTCGCCGAAGTCGGCGCACTCGTTGTCCATGCCGCGCTCGAGGGAGATCGCCGAGGCCTGCGGCTGGCTGGGGCGGTAGCGGTGACCGTTGAATATGTCGCGCACGGCGTCGCAGTCGGACACGACGTAGCCCTGGAACTGCCAGGCGCCGCGCAGAGTGTGCTGCAGCGTGAACTGGTTGGCGCAGGCCGGCTGCCCATCGATGCCGTTGTAGGCGCACATGATCGATCCGGCGTGGCCCTCGACGATGGCGGCGCGAAATGCCGGCAAATAGGTGTCCTCCATGTCATGTTTGCTGACATCGACGTCGGCGAAATGACGCGTGGGTTCCGGACCGCTGTGCACGACGAAGTGCTTCGGGGTCGCGATGGCGAGGTAGTAGCGGGGGTCCGGGCCCTGCATCCCGCTCACGTACGCCACCGCCATGCGCGCCGTGAGGAAGGGATCCTCGCCGTATGTTTCCTGACCACGGCCCCAGCGCGGGTCACGGAAGATGTTGATGTTGGGCGCCCAGAAATCGAGGCCGTGAAAGATCGTCGAGCCGCCCGCGCGCACCGCCTTCGCGTGCACGACCCGTCCTTCGACGCCGATGTCGTGGGCCATCTCGTGAATGCCCGGGGTGTCGAAGGTGGCGCCCAGGCCGATGGGCTCCGGGAATTCCGTGGTGCCGTTCACGGCAACCCCGTGCAGGGCCTCGCTCCACCAGTTGTACGAGGGCACGCCGAGACGCGGAATCGCCCGAGCTCCGTTGACGAGCTGCGAGACCTTCTCCTGCAGCGTCATGCGATGCACCAGATCCGCGGCGCGCACCTGCGGCGGCAGGCTGGTGTCGAGGTAGGCGGGAGTCATGGCGTCGGCGGCATGTGCGCCGCCGGTGAGGGCCGCCAGGCCTGCAATCAATGCGGCCGTGGGCCACACGCGGGACCGGATCGTCATGCGCACATTCCCCCAGGTCAGGCTGGAGGGCCGATGATAGCAGAAATGGTAGCGCTACCGGTCGCGCCGCAGGGGGCGGGCGCAGCGGCTGCCTATCGCCTGACCGAGAAGCGATACACGATGACGCTGTGGTAGGTCGCGCCCGGATCGAGCGTCGCGGCGGGGAAGTTGGGATGATTGGGTGCGTCGGGAAAGTCCTGCGGCTCGAGCACCACGGCGTCCCCCTGCCGGTAGACGATGCCGTGCTTGCCCACGAAGCTGCCGCCGAGGAAATTGCCGGAGTAGAACTGGATTCCGGGCGCCGTGGTGTAAACCTCGAGCACCCGTCCGGAGCGGGGATCCTCCACCCGGGCGGCCAACCTGAGCGTGCCGGGGCGACCGTCGAGCACGAAGTTCATGTCGTAGCCGTGGCAGTAACGGATCTGCCTGTCATTGCCGTCCCGGATGCGGAGCCCGATCGGGGTGGGCGTGCGGAAGTCGAAGGGCGTACCGGCGACCGGGGCGATCGTCCCGGTCGGGATCAAGGTGTCGTCGACCGGCGTGAAGTGTGACGCATTGATCTGCAGCAGGTCGCGCATCGTGGAGAAGTGCGCGGGACTCGATGCAAGATTGAAGTAGGAGTGGCCGCTCAGGTTCACGATCGTCGGCCTGTCCGTCGTTGCACTGTAGTCGATACGGAGCTCACCGCTGTCCGTCAGCGTGTACGTGGCGGTCACGCGAAGGGCGCCCGGGTAGCCTTGCTCGCCGTCCGGACTCACGTATGACATGACGACCGAGGCGCTGGCGCCGTCGTGGAGCGACTCGATCGTCCAGACCCGCTTGTCGAAGCCGGGCGAGCCGCCGTGCAGGCTGTTGCCGTGGTCATTGACGGTCACCTGATACGTGCGCCCGTCGAGCGTGAAGCGGCCCTTGGCGATGCGGTTGGCGAAGCGGCCGACCGTGGCGCCGAAGTAGTTGCCGTCATCGAAGTACCGTTGCGGACTGGCAAATCCAAGGACGATATCGCCGAGCTTGCCGGCGCGGTCCGGCGTGTAGAGCGACTGGATACGCGCCCCGAGAGTGATGATCCGAGCCCGGACACCCGTACGGCTGGTCAGGTCCACGGCGTCGATGCGCGTGCCGTCCGCGAGGGCGCCGAAGGCGGCGCGCCGCGCCTGTGCGGCGCCTGCGTTCGATATCGCGGCAAACGCGCTCAGGCAAAGCGCTGCGGTCAGGATGGCTCTCACGTACCGCTCCGGTTCAGAGCGGCCGGACTGCGAGGGAGAGCGCGGGCGCGCGCACCAGCCGGTTGCGCAGCGGCAGCAGGAAGGCGTTCGCGCTGATATCGAACAGGTCCCCGGGCGCCACCCGCATCTGATCGGAGAAGGACAGGGTTGCGGTGCCGAAGAAATGCACGTGCAGATCGCCGGGGCGGCGGAAGTTGCCGTACTTGAAGTGGTGGTGCTCCAGGTTGGCAATGGTGTGCGACATGTGCGACTCGCCCGTGAAGAAGGGCTTCTCCCAGACGACCCGCCCGTCCCGCAGGATTCGGCTGATGCCGCGCACGTCGGCGGGCAGAGGTCCTGTCAGGATCTCCGGCCCGAGGGCGGCGGGGCGCAGCTTCGAGTGGGCAAGCCAGAGGTAATTCTCCCGTTCGGTGAGGTGATCGGAAAACTCGTTGGCCAGGCAGAACCCGAGCCGCCGCGGCTCGCCGCGCGAGTCTATCAGGTAGATGCCGGCGATCTCCGGCTCCTCGCCGCCGTCGAGTGCGAACGCCGGCATTTCGAGCGCCGCCCCGGTCCCGACCACACTGGAACCGTCGCCCTTGTAGAACCACTCCGGCTGCGAGCCGACGCCGCCGCCGGCGGGCTTGCCGCCCCTCAGTCCGTCGAGAAACATGCGCATCGAGTCGGTCTGCGCACCGCCCGCCGCGGCGAGCGCGTGCATCTCATCGCGGCTCTGCGCGGAGCCGAGGTGCGTGAGGCCCGTGCCCGTGAGATAAAGGTGTGCCGGGTCCGGGTGATCGATCGGCGGCAACAGACGAACGTCCGGGTTGCCGCCGCTGACATCGAGGGTGTCCGCCGTCATGCGTCTGCGGACCGCCTCCTCCAGCGACAGCCCTTCGGCGATCGCGGCGCCGGCCAGCTCGTACGTCGAGACGATGCCCTCGAGCCGCACGGCGCGCCGGTCCTCCAGAGTCGCCACGGCCCGCTTCCTGCCCGCGAGCTCCACCTGCAAGAGTCGCACCGCCATGGAAATTCCCACCCCGAGTCAGCCGCATCTGCGGCGGCCATCATAGCCCCGGCTTCTTGTCTGAGTAAATCGCATGTCGTGCTTGACAGCCGCCGAGCCCGCCGATATCTATGGCCCCGATGGCAGTGCAATTCGGCGGTGATTCCGGCCCGACGCACGCTGGCGCGGGCCCGCGGCAGAGCTACGCCGCGGCGCTGGTGGTGCTCACCAGCGTGTTCTTCATCTGGGGATTCGCGACCGTCCTCAACGACACCCTGGTGCCGCACTTCAAGTCGGCGTTCGGGTTGGATTACTCGCAGTCGCTGCTGGTGCAGCTCGCCTTCTACCTCGGCTACTTCATCATGGGTTTGCCGGCGGCCAAGGTCCTCGAGCGCACCGGCTACAAGCTGGCCGTGGTGCTGGGGCTTCTCGGAATGGCGGCGAGCGCCGCCGCCTTCGTCCCGGCCGCCATCCTGGAATCCTACGACATGTTCCTGGTGGCGCTGTTCCTCCTCGCCTCGTCCATCACGTTGCTGCAGGTGGCGGCGAATCCGTATGTAGCCGTGATCGGCTCGCCACAGACCGCCTCCAGCCGGCTCAACCTGGTGCAGGCATTCAACTCTCTGGGGACCACGCTCGCGCCGCTTTTCGGCGCGTACCTCATTTTCGGCCGCAGCGCCTCGGGCACGGCGCACGGCGCGGTGACACTCTCCACGCAGCAGCGCGCCACCGACATCCGCACGGTGGAGCTGCCTTACGCTCTGATCGCTGTCGTGCTGCTGGCGCTGGCGCTGCTCGTCTGGCGCGTGCGCCTGCCGGACCTGGGCAAGGAGACTCGGCGCGCGGCCCGCGCCGAGCGGGCGCGGCACAGCCTCTGGCGGCACCGCAATCTCGTGTTGGGCGTTCCGGCCATCATGCTCTACATGATCTGCGAGATCGGCATCGGCTCGACGCTCGTCAACTTCATCTCCCGGCCCGACATCGGCGCCATGACGCACCAGCAGGCCGGGACGTACACGGTGCTCTACTGGGGTGGCGCCATGACCGGCCGGTTCGTGGGCGCCTGGTTGCTGCGTTGGATTTCGCCTGGCCGGCTGCTCGCGGCCGTCAGCATCGGCGCGCTGGCTCTGGCGGGCACCGCCATCATCTCGAGCGGGCATCTTGCCATGTGGTGCCTGATCGCCGTGGGGCTCTGCCACTCGATCATGTTCCCGACCATCTTCACGCTCGGCGTCCGCGGCCTCGGCCCGCTGACGGAGGAGGGGTCGGGATTCCTCATCATGGCGATTGCGGGCGGTGCGCTCGCGGAGCTGCAGGGCAAGCTCGCCGACCACATCGGCCTGCCGCTTTCCTATCTGATGCCCTGGGCGTGCTACCTCTTCATTCTGTTCTACGCCGTCTGGGGCTGCCGCCCGACGGGCGCCGTGCACGACGAGCAGCTCGTGAGCTGACCGCGCCGTCGCCGGTCGTGTCGAGCAGCGCGAGATGCACCAGCTCCGCCATCGCCTCGCGCGCCGCCGCAGCACTGCCGGAGGCCACGGCTTCATACACCCGCTCGTGATCCGGGAGGGGATCGCGGGGCAGCGGCCGATTGCGCTGCTTGAAGACGGTGGTCCAGCTCACTGCCGCGGCAACACCGCTCTGCAGCGAGGCGAGAAAGGGATTGCCCGAGGCCTCGAGCAGGATGGAGTGGAAGTTGCGGTCCGCCTGACGGCCTGCCTCGGCCGCCAGCGTGGTCGCGGCCATCTCATCGAGCGCGCGCCGCAGCGCCTGCAACTGTTCCGGGCTGCGCTTTTCCGCCGCCAGCGCCGCGGCTGCGGGCTCCACTATGGTGCGCAGCTCGAACAGGCCGCGCAACAGCCGCTCATCGGGGGTGGCGCTGAATATCCATGAGATGACGTCCGGGTCGAGCAGGTGCCAGAACCGCGCCTCGCTCACCCGGGTGCCGAGCTTCGGCCGCGACTCGATCAGGCCTTTGGCGGCAAGGATGCGCACCGCCTCGCGATAAGCGGTGCGGGAGACCTTCAGGCGCTCGCTGGCCTCGATTTCCCCGTTCAGCACCCGGCCGGGCGCGATCTTCCCCGACACGATCCGGACGCCGATATCGCGGGCTATCGTGCCATGCAACCGCAGCGCCCGGCGCTCGGAGTTGGTCGAGGTTGTCAGGCTTCTCGCTGGCATCGGTTGCGTGCCCCCGGCCCTGCAATCGCCCGCAGTATGGTCGGCCGTATGGCCCGCTCAATGGTGATGATGCCCGTCCGGCCCGTGCACGTGTCCGTGCGACAGCTCCTCCTCGGTCGCCTGGCGCACGCCCTCGATCTGGATGTCGAAATTGAGATGCTTGCCGGCCAGCGGATGATTGCCGTCTAGCGTCACCATGTCGCCCACTATGTGTGTGACGGTCACGGTTCGCGGGCCTTCCTCGGTCTGTGCATGCAGATGCATACCGCGCTGCACGTCCTTGATGCCGCGCAGCGCGCGACGGGGGACGCTCTGCACCAGCTCTTTGTCGTACTCACCGTAGCCTTCCTCCGGGGACACACGCACGCTGAGCTTGTCGCCCGCGTTGCGGCCCGTCAGCTCTCGCTCCAGTCCCGGGACGATGTTGCCGTGACCGTGAAGATAGGCCAACGGCTCCCCGCCGGCGGAGCTGTCGATGACCGTGCCGGAGTCGTCCTTGAGGGTGTAGTGGATGGTAACGACACTGTCGGGGGTGATGGTCATCTGAGACTCCGGGAGGTCCGAAGCATCGCAGTCTATACCAGCCGGTCGACCCAGGGACCCCGTATGTGGGGCCCACGGCATCCGGATGGCGCTGCGCAGGAAGCGTGCCGCCGTCGACAGGCGCGGGCCGCAAACCGCTGTACCATAGGCGCCGCCCTGACCCGGAGTTTCGGCGTGCCGCCAGAGAATGTCACGATAGGCCAGAAGACCGCGCGCTACGTGCTCATCGGCGCGCTGGTACTCGCCGGCGCCTGGATGCTGCGGCATTTCATCGCGGCGCTCTGCTGGGCGTTGGTGCTGGCAATCGCGACCTCGTCCGTCTACGACGGTTGGCGGGCGAAGTTCCGCGGCAAACGGCGTGATGTCTGGGCCGCGCTCACCTTCACGGCGTTCGTGGGCGCGGTGCTTCTGGTGCCGCTCATCTACGGAGGCCTCGTGGCCGGACGCGAGGCCATCGCAGTCGCGCGGGAGTTCGCCGCCTCCGCCGGGAACGGGCCGCCGCCGCTGCCGGCATGGCTGGAGCAGATGCCATGGCTCGCGCACTGGGTGCGCGACCTCTGGATGGAGTATCTGCCGCCCGGGGGCGGCGCCGCCGGCCGCGTGCGTCCGAGTCCCGCAATGATCGAGTGGACGCGGATCGTCGGTCTGCAGGTGGCGCGGCGCATCGTCACGCTGGCGTTCACCCTGCTCACGCTCTTTTTCGTCTACCTCGAGCGCGACCGCCTCAGCGTGCAGGTGCCGCAGATGTTCCGGCGGCTATTCGGGTCGTCAGTGGATCGGCTGCTGCGGCGTGTGGTAAGCGCGATCCGCGCCGCGGTGGACGGCATCGTGTTCGTCGCAGTCGGCGAAGGAGCGATCATGTGCGGCGTCTACGCCCTGGCCCATGCGCCGCACCCGATCCTGTCAGGTGTCCTCACCGGCGTCTTTGCGACCATCCCATTCGCCGCGCCCATCGTCTTCGGTACGGTGGCGGTCGTGTTGGTGGTGCGCGGCTCGATCGCGGCCGCGATCGTCGTCGCCGTGGCGGGTACCCTGGTGCTCTTCATCGCGGATCATTTCGTGCGGCCGGTCATCATCGGCGAGGGCGCGAAGCTGCCCTTCCTCTGGGCGCTGCTCGCCATCCTGGGCGGCGTCGAGTCTTTCGGGCTGGTCGGTATCTTCATGGGCCCGGCGCTGATGGCGGCACTGTTATCCCTATGGCGGGGCTGGGTGGAGGAAATGGACGCTTGATCGGCCCTAACCGTTCGGCCGCTTAATCGTGTGCTTTCGGTCGGCGCCCGCGGACGAGGGCCTCCGGATGCTCATCGAGATAGTCGGCGAGCGAGCGCACGGCGCGGGCGGCACCGGAGAGCTCATCGAGCGCATGCTGCAGGTTGCCGCTCGGCGCCGCCGGGCTCGTGCCCATCGCCAACCTGGCCGACCGGGCGGTGGCATCCAACTGCTGGGCGGCGGAGCGCAAGCTCGCCACGGTCGTTCGGAGCTCGCGCAGGGTCGGTGCGACCTGCGGGCCGGCCTGACGCGACATCCGCTCGAGCGCGCCGAGGGTCGCGTCGAGACGGGCGATGCTGTCGCGCAGCTGCGGTGAGGATGTCAGCGAGCGCACCTGATCGGTGATCGTGCGCAGGTTCTCGGCGATCTGCGTGAGCGGCAGCGAGCTGATCTCCGCGGGAAGGCGCTCCAGTCCGACGCCTTCGGCGGCCGGGATCAGCGCGTACTGGCCGGAGGTAGCGAGCGCGGCCGGCTGCGCGCCAGGGACGATCGCGAGCTCCACCTGCTCGCCTCCCACGAGCGGCACCGCGCGCGTCAGGCTGGCGCGCAGACCTTCTGCTACCAGCTTGGCGAGGGTCGCATCCATGATGGGTTTCCAATCGCCCTGCGGCGGCGCAGGTCCGGTGAGATGAAAGCGCGTCGGGTCGAGCGCGAGCAGCACCGGTGTCGAGATCCGTCCGCTGCGCGGATCGATCGACAGCCCGATGCGGGTCACTTCTCCGACCGTGAAGCCGCGCAGCACGACCGGCGCGTGCGGCTCGAGCTGCCCCACGGCGCCGTCGAAATCGACCAGATAAGGGAGGGACACCGCGAGCGTCTGCCGCGGGCCTCCCTCCGTGCCGATGAACCGCAGCGCGGGCCTGCCGTGCCCGGGCACCATGACGATGGTGGGGCCGGCGATCAGCGCCCGCAGCGAGGACACATCCGACAGGCTGGGGTGCACGCCCTCCAGCACGAAGCGCGTGCCCGTGTTGATCTTCGGCGCGAGCTGCCTCTCGATGTTGAGATGAACGACCACGTGCCAGTCATCACTCGCCAGCGCGACACTGACGACGTTGCCGATCTCCACGCCGTGATACATCACCTTCGTGCCGCCCGCCTGGATGCCGGCCGCGTCATAATAGATGACCGTCACGTCGATTCCGCGCGAGCTGAGGGCGCGCAGCAGCAGCCAGAGCACGATGCCGATCGCGGCGATGGGCACCCCCCAGATCCAACCCGGCCACCGGCTGCGGCGGACGATGGACATCGTTCGCCTGGGCTCTGTCGCAGGGCGCTCGGTGTCGCTCATGCGTTCCGCAGATGC